>TARA_R110002096_G_scaffold22170_9_pt1 | contig 53458 bp, 50 predicted proteins | sample TARA_R110002096 | Tara Oceans TARA_R110002096 (sample SAMEA4397295) | marine metagenome | biome: Polar Biome; feature: [DCM] deep chlorophyll maximum layer (ENVO:01000326); material: water (ENVO:00002006), including particulate matter (ENVO:01000060) such as... | depth 35 m
GATTTAACGTGGTCAGTACGTTGAAGTTTATTGAGCATTCGAGTATAAGTTACTTAATAAATTTAAGTAATAGCAATTTAAGGATTAGTCTTTGTCCAGCTACAACGATTTTGACGCTCAATTAACTCCTGATCAATTAACCATTAAGAATACAGTAAAAGGTAAACATGTTGGTACTTCGGCGGAAAAAGAAGTAACTTTAAAAGAACAGCATATTTCTCCTAAAATCAAATTGGCACTGACCGTATTTTCGCCCGAAAATAAAGACGACATTACTTCTTATAAAATTATTAAGTACAAGCTGAAGAACAACGAATGGCAGAAAGATAGCCAAGTATCATTAAGTAAATTCGGCCTTGAAAAGATCGAAGAATTTAATCGCATTTTAATATCTTTAGACCTAGCTAAAGAAACCGCTGATACAATTGAATTGGATGGCATTGGAATAACAGGGCTAAACAAGCTTCTACGTAGTGACAAGTCAGATGATTTAATAGCAAAAATATCGAACTCTGAATGGTTAACGAAAGATATTTTTGCGTTGGATGCTAAGCGGACTTCATTGCTCAAATACGAAGAGCTTTTGAACGCAAATACCAGCGAAGCTGAATGGCAGGCATATTTTGAAGAAAATCAATGGATATTTGGTCTAGGTTTGAATTTTGTTTCTTTGGAAAAGGTTGGGTCAAAGCTGGAAGCAACCACCACAGGAAGCGATTTCAACACCCAAGGAAAAAGGGCAGATGCCCTTATGAAATCTCGAGCTGAAATAAGTCAATTTGTGTTGGCCGAAATCAAGATGTCTACGACACCTCTTTTAGGTAACAAGAGCTATCGTGGTGGCTGTTGGGCTGTAAGTTCAGAAGTTTCTGGCGCCGTCGCACAAGCGCAAAAAACTGCATTTGAGTTTACGTCAAAGACATTCGAGCATTCGATAAAAGATGATGAGGGTAAAAGTCTTGGCCAATCTGTATATTCGATACAACCAAAGTCCTTTTTAGTCGTTGGCAACCTACGTCAACTCGAAGGTAATTAAGATAAAATAAAATGCTTTGAACTTTTCAGGCGCAATATCCAAAGCCCCGAAATTATTACCTTCGATGAACTTTATCAAAGGTCAAAAGCTCTATTGGAAAATTTGAAAGCCAACCAAAGCAACGAGTCCTAACCCTAGCGCCTTTCCTTGGGACGGTGCGAAGCGCCTTCCCGGGGGGAAGGAAAGGCGCGGACTGTTCTGCGAACAGCCCAAAGTAAGGGGGAAGGAAAATGCTCTCGGGCATTTGATTTCATCAAATCCCTGCCGCATCTTGCGTATTTAGAAGTGATTACTTCACTTCTAAATACGCATCTACGCACGTCTTCACATGCCTGAACCGATCACCACCCAGATGGGTGCCGCCGTACCAGCGGGTTACGACGATGATGTGGTCGCGAAGGTCTGCGGTTTCTAACATGCGTAGGATGATGGCGCCTGCGCCGCCTTCGCCGTCGTCATTTTTGATTTGCGTGCCATCCGCCAACAGTAGTGCCCATGTGTTGTGGGTGGCTTTGGCGAACTTTTTATTGCGTTTGAGTTGTTTGATAAAATCGTTGGCCGCGTCGCGCGATGTGGCTGTGCCACCGCTGACCGCGTATTTCGAACCTTTGTCGGTCAGGACGTTGGGGATGATTTTCATTCAGGTGAACAGGATCAGCAACCATGCGATGCCGCCAGTGATGGCCATGACGGCGACAGCGGCACAGCCGCAATCCTTGGCTTTCTTACTCTCTGGATGAATTTCGGGGCCGATGCGATCGATTGCGGCCTCGATCCCTGTGTTCAACAATTCGACCACCAAGATCATTAAGCCCAGCGCGATAATCAGGATGCGTTCCGCCGATGTCATGTCCACCAAGAATGTCGCGATGATCGAGATGATGTTGATGGCGATCCATTGAGCAAAGCTGGCTTCGTCGCGCAGGGTGATCATCAGCCCGTCATAGGTGTTAATACAACGTGTGCCGAAGCGTTTAATTTCGCGTGTGATATAGCCCATGAAATGCCCCCGTTTTCAGTCCTTGTATATTAGTGTGCCAATTCGTCCAAGTCTTTGAACAAATCCAATGCCTGTGGATTGGCCATGGCGTCGGTGTTTTTGACGGCGCGACCGTGGACAACATCGCGGACGGCCAGTTCGGTGATCTTGCCCGATTTGGTGCGTGGAATGTCGGCGACGGCGATGATTTTTGCGGGCACGTGGCGCGGGGTGGCATTTTGGCGGACGGTGGTTTTGATCTGTTTGATCAGTGCGTCGTCCAATGTGACGCCGTCGCGCAGGCGCACGAACAGGACAACACGGACGTCGTGATCCCAGTTTTGGCCGATAACCAATGCCTCGAGGACGGCATCGACGCGCTCTACCTGACGGTAGATTTCGGCGGTGCCGATGCGGACGCCGCCCGGGTTCAGGACAGCGTCAGAGCGACCGAAGAAGATTGCGCCCCCTTCTGGTGTGATTTCAACGAAGTCGCCGTGGTGCCAGATGTTTTCGAATTTGGCGAAATAGGCGTCGTGATAGCGTTGGCCGGTTGGGTCGTTCCAAAAGCCAACGGGTTGGGATGGGTGCGGGCCTTGGCAAACCAATTCGCCAGGGCCATCGGTTTGGATATTACCCTCGTCGTCGTAAACTTGGACATCCATGGCAAGGTGGCGTTTTTGACATTGGCCACGGTAAACGGGGCTGATTGGCGAGCCGCCTGTGAAACAGCCGCAAATGTCGGTGCCGCCCGCAATGGAGGACAGGCAAACGTCGGTTTTCCAGTCCCGATATATATAGTCAAAGCTGTCGGGTGCCAGTGGCGAGCCAGTGGACAGGATTGTGCGTAGGTGTTTGAGGGCGTGTTTGGCGTTTGGTTTAATGTCCGCTTTGGCGCAGGCATCGATATATTTGGCGGATGTGCCGAATTGGGTGACATCCTCGGCCTGAGCAATATCCGCGAGGCGATTGCCGTCGGGGAAGAATGGCGAGCCGTCGAACAAGATCAGGGTAGCACCCGAAGCGAGGCCAGTGACCAGCCAGTTCCACATCATCCAGCCACAAGTGGTGAAGTAGAACAGGCGGTCGTTGGGTTGGACGTCTGCTTGTAGTTGGTGTTCTTTGAGGTGTTGTAGAAGTGTGCCACCAACGGAATGCACGATGCATTTGGGCAGGCCAGTAGTGCCCGATGAAAACATGATGAACAGCGGTGCGTCGAATGGCATCGGTTCGAAAGTCAGGGTTGTTGGGGCGTGGTCGGTGGTGAAGGCATCCCATGAGATGGCTTTGGCGCCAACGTTTGACGTATCAACAGGCGCGTCCAGATAAGGGAAAACGATCAGGTTTTGCACGGATGGCATATTGTCGGCCAGTGCAGAGGCCACATCAAGACAGTCATGTTTTTTGCCGTTGTAATAGTAATGGTCGGCGGTGAACAGGAATTTGGGTTCGATTTGACCGAAACGGTCGTTAACGCCGTTGAAACCAAAATCGGGTGAGCAGGATGACCAGACGGCGCCGATGCTGGTGGCGGCAAGCATGGCCGCGACGGCGTAGGGCGAGTTGGGAACGAATCCCGCGATGCGATCCCCCGCCACGACACCGTTTGCGCGCAGGGCTTGTTGCATGGATGAAACGGTTGCGTGCAAGTGATCCCATGACCATGCCATGCGGTCGCCAGTTTCGGCGCAGAACACCAGTGCGTCGGTCGTGCCTGTTTTGTGCAACAGGTTTTGGGCGTAATTTAATTGTGACTGCGGAAAGAATTTTGCGTTTTTGATGTCTACTTCGTTTTCCAGAACAACCGAACCTTTTTGCCCGATCACACCCGTGAAATCCCACAGCAATGACCAGAATGCCGATTTATCTGCCACAGACCAATCCCAAAGGGCATCGTAATCTGTGATGTCGCGCTGAACCAATGCGCTGGCTTGTTTGCCAAACTGGTGGATCAATGTTTTTGAAGTTTGTGCGGGTGTGGGTGTCCATAAAGGCTGTGTCATTGGTGTTTTCTCCTGATGGGGCGATACAAACAACATCGATTGTGCCGTGACAATAGCAAAGTCGTTATTTTTGGGCACCAAGTGCTTGGGTGCGGAAAATGCACGGTTGCGAGATCAGATCGGGTGGAGAGGTGCAAAGTGCGCGCGCGATGTTCCAAGCGGCAACAACCTTGGGGACGTAGGTGCGCGTTTCAGAATACAGTGGGATGCCGTCATTTTGCTTTACGGCGTTTTCGCCCGCATTATATCCCGCCAGCGCCAGCAGGGGATCGCCGCCAAATTCAGCCAGTAACCAATCAAGGTAAGCGGTGCCTCCTTTGACGTTTTGCGCGGGGTCTGAGGAATCCTTTACACCAAAGCGTGCGGCGGTTGAGGGGATCAGCTGCATCAAACCTTGGGCGCCTGCCGAACTGAGCGCGTCGGGTTTACCTGCGGATTCGACACCGATAACGGCCAGGACGAATGCGGGTGACACTTTGGTGCCGATGGTCGCGCCCAAGATTTGTCTGCCGTAAGTTTTCGCAACCCGTGCGAGACTGTCGGCGTTGGGAGTGTAAAAACCAACGGGCGCCTGTGCAACCTGTTCAACAGCAAGCGACATACGATCAGGGGATGCTTTGGAAATGCGATCCCCCACGGCTGTCCAGAACCAATCTTGCATATCGCCCTTGTTTGCGGTTTTTTCGCTTACGGTACTGATGACCTCTTCGCGGTCTTCGATAAGGCGGGTGTCAATTGGGATTTCAGGGGGTGCCAGCGCCAGTGCCTGTGCGACAGGGTCAATTTGGATGTTGATACGCGGGCCACTGCCCATTTCGCCTACTTTAATGCGTTTAAACGTTGAACCAGGTGATTCATTTTGAGATTCGGCCTGAGATTCGGCGGCAAATCCCCATAAAAACATGGCATTTGTGATCAATCCCAATAACTTTACGTTGTTTGCGCGCATTTTTATCCTCGTTTGCGGTCAGTGAATCCTAAAATGCCGACTTTTGCACCCCTGTATGGCGGGAAATCGTGCTTTTTTGTGGTTTTTTATCACAACTCTTGTGTCATTTGAGGATTTTTTAGATAGTCAATTTTAAGTAAGTTGTTGAAATATATTATAAAAATAATTTAATTTAAAAACACCAAACTTTTTCATATGCCGCCTTAGTCTTGCCTGAATTCAAAGTGTATAAAGTAGGGGAAGACGACGAGAGTGAGCAAGCAGCAAACAATCGAACTCTCAATCAAACGCCTAGGAAGCTGGGCACGAACTGAAAGTTCCATGGTGGGGCTTAAATTTGCAAAGGGTGCATAAAATGAAATTTCTATCAAAATTTAAGAACGACGAAGATGGCGCAGTAACAGTGGATTGGGTTGTTTTGACAGCTGGTGTTGTTATCTTGGCTGGTATCGCAATGACTGCCGTTCAAGGTGCTTTGGGTGACATCACACAAACAGTACAAGACGCAATTGCTGATCCACTTGGTGGCGGCACAGGCGGCGGCTCCTAAGCTCTAGCTTAAAAAACGAATTTTATCGGGTCTAGCCGCTGGCTAGGCCCGATTTCGTTTTGATTTTCGTGCTTTAAGTTGTGGTAAACCTACACTAAAGTAAATTTGAACAAGACCTTCACACGAGGATGCGAATATATGCGGTTAGTTTTCTTATTGGTTTTACTGGTTGGTATTATGTTGGCGGGTTTTGCCGGCTATACTGCGATGCAACGCTTTAATGAATACAACAACGAAATTGCGCGCCTTGAAAAGCTCGCCGCGAAAAATGTGGCGACTGGCAATGTGGTCTTGGCCGCGAAGGAATTGAAATTTGGGCACGCATTAGTGCCAAGTGACATTAAATTAGTACGGTTTCCAACCGATGCCATCCCCAAAAATGCTTTTCGCTCTATCGAAGAGGTTTTCGGCAAGAAAGAAGACGAGAAGGCACCGCGTGCTGTTTTGCGCGTAATGGAACCATTAGAAATTCTGTCGAAATCCAAAGTTTCCGAGTTTGGTGAAGACGCGGGCATCGCATCGCGCCTTGGCAAAGGGATGCGTGCGTTCACATTGAAAGTTGATGTGGCAACCGGCGTATCCGGATTTTTACGTCCAGGGAATACCGTGGATGTATTTTGGACAGGTCGTGTCGGGAAACAAACAATCACACGACTTATCCTTGATGGGATAGATTTGATCGCGATTGACCAAATTTCGGACGAAGATCGCAATCGCCCCTACGTTGCGCGTACCGTGACGGTTGCGGTGACACCGCAAGTCGTTGCCGCATTGGCCCAAGCACAGGCGACCGGGAAATTGCAATTATCATTGCGTGGGACGGATGACACCGAGCAAAGTGGCTTGATTAACTTTACCCAAAATGACCTGTTGGGCCGTGAAGTTGTGGAAAAAGAAAAGCGCAAAGTTTGCACCGTCAAAAGCCGAAAAGGCGCAGAAGTCACAACAATCCAAATCCCCTGCCCCACAGAGTGATCGAAATTACCAGGTGTTGGCTGGGCTATTCATAGACTCATTTTGTGGTTGGGGGAAAATGACCCCCTAAATAAGGTAGTGTTGCGCGATCCACACAATCGCAAGATTAGCTATGACATTGATTCTTGTAAAAAAAATCATTCTGTCGCATTCTGTCAGCAATAATAATAAAAAGAAGCAGTGATCAGAGAGGCAGATCACAATGAAAATGAACAACCTGTTGAGCGCAGGCCTGTTAGGCTTGTCACTAAGTATAGTCGGTACGTACCCTGCATTGGCGCAGTCCAATAAGACAGTCGTACGTGTCACAAGCAATCAAACCAGCGAAAGCATTGTGGTTCCCTTGAACCGCGCCATCGTTTTGGAAGCGGATCAATCGTTTGCAGAGCTTTCGGTTGCGAACCCTGGTATTGCGGATATTGCAACCCTTTCGGATCGCACGATTTACGTGTTGGGTAAAACACCCGGGCGTACGACGTTGACGTTGTTGGGCGCAGATGGGCGTCTGATTACCAACGTTAATATCGTCGTGAACCCCGATCTTGCTGAACTGAAGGAATTGATCAACGAGATCATGCCCGGCGAGAAAATCGAAATTCGCGCAGCGAATGACGGTGTTGTCATCAGTGGTATCGCATCAAGTTCGCGCACATTGGCGCGTATTGTCGAGTTAGCGAAACGTTATTCAGGCAAAGTTTCCAATTTGGCGACTGTCGGCGGATCGCAACAAGTTATGTTGAAAGTACGCTTTGCTGAAATGTCGCGCAGTGTCGCGAAGGGGCTATCTGGTGGGATAAACTCTGTTGGTGGCAACACAACTGTTGGTGGCGGTTCACTTCTTGGTGGGGCAGGATTTTCGCCCGCTGCCGGATCTGTTGGTGCAATTGCGAATGTGTTTAATTTAGGCGGCACCGCAGTTAATGTGATGCTGGAAGCCCTTGAAAGTAAGGGCTTAGTGCGCACTTTGGCGGAACCAAATCTGGTTACGATTTCAGGTAATGAAGCAAGGTTCCTTGCGGGTGGCGAAGTTCCAATTCCTGTGGCACAAGATGGCGGTACAATTTCCGTGACGTACAAACCTTTCGGTGTGCAAATGCAGTTCACACCAACAGTTTTGGACAACAGTGTGATCAATCTTGTACTTCAAACAGAAGTAAGTGAGATCGACACTGGGAACACGTTGGATGTTGGCTCGGACATCAGCTTGCCGACATTCACAAACCGACGTGCATCAACCGTTGTTGAAATGCGAGATGGCGAAAGCATCGCGATTGCCGGATTGTTGCAAGACAACTTTAGCGATAGTGTCAGCCAAGTTCCATGGATTGGCGACTTACCTATTTTGGGCACGTTATTCCGGAGTTCAGATTATTCGCGTCAGCAAACCGAGCTGGTTATTATCGTAACGCCGCATTTGGTCACACCTGTTGATGGTGACAGCCTGATTTTGCCTACGGACCGTGTCAAACTTCCTTCTGAGAGTGAGTTATTCTTACTTGGGAATACTGGTAAATCGGGTGGTAAGTCGAATGCAGAAGCAGTGGCAACACAGGATTTTAACGGATCCTACGGATATGTATTGGAGTAAGTTATGACTTATCGTTTAATCCTATTAAGTGGCGTCGCGGCGTTTACGTTAAGTGCCTGCGTAAATGAGTTGGGGGTCAGCACATATAATGTGACCGCAGGACAACAAATTGCGTCCGGCTTTGGTTCGGCGACCGCAAACAATGTTGCTGTTCAGAATGTGAGACTTCAAAAGGACATGGCCAAAAACCTGACCAAATTGTTTGCTTCGCAAGTTCCCGCCACAATCAATTTTGCGTTCAATTCATCACAACTTGATGCATCTGCACAGGCAGCATTACGCCAGCAAGCAACATGGATCAAAGCGCATCCAGCCATTACGTTCCGTGTCTATGGACATACTGACAAAGTTGGCGGCAATGCGTATAACCAACGCTTAGGTGCGCGTCGCGCCCGTGCAGCAGTCAAGTATCTGATTTCATTGGGCGTTGATCGCAAAAAAGTAGAGGCGGTTGTCTCTTATGGTGAAACAAGGCCACTGGTTTTGACTGAGTCAGAAAGCCTGTTGAATCGCCGTACGGTTACAGAAGTTAAAGGTTTCTACAATCCAAACAGAAATGGTTTGTTGGACGGCAAATTTGCAGTTCGAATTTACAACGCCTATACCAAAGAAGTTCAGGACGTTGCATCGTCAACAATTGAAAAAGCACTTTAAATATCAAGCATGAGCAAACATTAATTTGTTTGCTCATGCTCTAGTAAGTTGTCTTTTTTTGCTTACATTTGATACACTGGATTTAAATTAGATGAATCAGTGAAACAGCAGAGAATTTACTGCAATAAGGTGGGTCAATTAGATGTCAAATAATAGCGAACAAAACGCAGAAGTCGTGCGCAGTTGTGCAATTTCACAAAACCTAGAATCCTATCCCGATCTTATTCAAGAAATGCAAACTCAATTCGGTGCAAGCTGGGGTGGCCTCGAACTTGATGACGCCGTACCAGTTTTAAACAGCACCCATGCTGATCACATGGAAAGTTTAGTCATGGCCATTGGGTCAAATGATGAACAACACATTGGTTTAATTCTAGAAATTGTAAATTTGGCGCATAGTAAAAAGCTGCGCACAGTTTTGGTTACGGGCGACTTATCTGCATCCGCATTGCACAAACTTATGCGCAGTGGTGCTGATGATTTTGTGCCATATCCGTTACCTGATGGCGCGCTGGCCACCGCATTGTTATCTACTGAAGAGAACCTTGCGCCGCCTGCGGCGCCTGAGGCGCAAAATTCGCCCGACGAAATCATTGAAATTATGTCAGAATCTGAAACGCAAAGTGATTCTATTTCTGAGGACGACGACGCCGCGAGCCCACATAATTTCGTGCAATCTCAGCGAACTACGCCAGTTTCTGAAGAATCTGATGAAAAACCGGACGCCAAAATTAAAAAAACCGCATCATATGCGCCACAAGATACAGCAAATGCGCCAATCGATTTTGCGCCTGCCGCAAAAGCTGTTGCGCCTGAAGTAAAGCCTGAACCGGAAAAAACAGCCCCAGAGCCGCAATCCACACCGGCCGTTTCAACAGTATCCAAAGCCGGCGTTGTTTTCCCTGTATTAGGAATTGCCGGTGGTGTAGGTGCCTCGACTTTTGCGGCGAACCTTGCGTGGGAAATGCAATCTGTTCTGGGAAGTACAGGGCGTGTCTGTTTGTTAGATTTCGGTTTTCAATTCGGTTCCGTGGGAACCTATTTAGATACGCCGCGAACTGACAATACGTTAGAGCTTTATTCATCGATCGATTTTGCGGACGTCGACGCCTTTAATCAATCTTTGTCGATGTACAAAGATACATTAGCGGTTTTGACCGCACCATCCGAAGCCGTTCCATTGGACATCATGGCGCCGCATCAAATTGAGAAACTGATCGATATGGCCTCGGCACAATTTGATTACGTCATTATTGACATGCCAAATACGTTGATGGCGTGGTCGGAAACTGTTTTGGAGCGTGCACATTTAATGTTTGCGCTGTTGGAAATGGACATGCGCTCTGCTCAAAACGCTTTGCGGCTGTTACGGGCACTGAAGGCAGATGATTTACCGTATGAGAAAGTGCAGTTCATTCTGAATCGCGCGCCCAAAATGACGGATCTAAGTGGTCGATCACGGGTCAAGCGCATGGCGGACAGCCTAAATATCGAATTCCGCTGGTCTCTGCCTGACGGTGGGAAGCACGTTGTAAGTGCATGTGATCAGGGTCTTCCCTTGGCCGTTACAAGTGCACGCAATCCACTTCGTAAAGACTTACGCAAAATTGCTGAAAACCTAATTTCTTTGTCAACCGATGATGCAAAAGTGAAAGCTAGGGCATAGTCATGTTTAAAAAATTTAAAACCCCCGAAGCAGGGCAACGTCAACCAACAAACGCGCAATCTGGCACAACCTCTGCGGGATCCGGTAAACCATCAACAAGTGTTAGCCGCCGCGCGCACGCCAACGAAAAAGTAGAACTGACGCGCGAAGAAAAAAGAAAACTGCGCATGATCGAGTTGCGCAAGTTAATGCATCGCCGGTTGTTGGAAAACCTGAACCTTGGCGCGATTGAGACCGCTAGTGATGTTGACCTGAAACGCGAAATCGCCGCGATCACGTCCGATGGCTTACAAGAAGAGGGCACCGTTTTATCCAAAGACGAGCGTGCCGCGCTGAACCAAGAGTTGTTCGACGAAGTAACCGGTTTGGGTCCGTTGGAGACATTGCTGAAAGACGACACGATCAATGATATTTTGATCAACGGTTGTAAGAATATTTTCATAGAGCGTGACGGTGTTTTGGAAAAATCGTGGGTAGAGTTTAGCGACGAAGCCCATTTGCGCCGTGTGATTGATAAAATTGTGTCCGCAGTTGGACGCCGTATCGACGAAAGTACGCCGTATGTGGATGCGCGATTGTCGGATGGGTCGCGTTTCAATGCGATGGTGCCACCGATTGCGGTGGATGGGGCGTTGGTGTCCATTCGTAAGTTTAAGAAAGAAAAGCTGAGCGTTGATAAATTGGTTTCCGGTGGTGCGTTTTCCGAGGAAATGGCCGCCTATATGCAGGCAGCAGTGTCGTCTCGGCTGAATATTCTGGTGTCTGGTGGTACGGGTTCCGGTAAAACGACCACGTTGAATGCCTTGTCCAGTTTCATTGCCAATAACGAACGTATCGCGACAATCGAGGATACGGCCGAGTTGCAATTACAACAAGATCACATCGCACGGATGGAAAGCCGCCCCGCCAACGTCGAAGGGCGTGGTGAGGTTTCGCAACGCGATCTGTTGCGCAACGCATTGCGGATGCGTCCCGATCGCATCATTGTTGGTGAGACACGTGGCGACGAAGTTATTGATATGTTGCAGGCGATGAATACGGGTCACGACGGATCAATGACAACGATTCACGCCAACTCGTCACGCGATGCTGTGACGCGGATTGAAAACATGATTGCGATGTCTGGGGTTGAGATGCCATTGCGGGCAATGCGGGCGCAAATCGCATCTGCGATCAATATCGTAGTACAGATTAAGCGCTTACAAGATGGGTCGCGGCGTATGGTTTCCATCGCCGAAATTACCGGTTTGGAAGGCGAAGTGGTCGCGATGCAAGAAATTTTTGTTTATCAAATTAACGGCACAAATTCCAAAGGGATGATCGAGGGTCAATTCGTTCCAACTGGTCTGCGTTCTGCGTTTGCAGAGCGGTTCGAGCAATGGGGTTACGGTTTGCCAACAAGCATATTTACACGCGCCGCGGCGCAATAAGGAACGATAACGATTATGGGTTACGAAGCCATCATTTTTATCCTGATCTTCGTCGGTGTTATTCTGATAGTCGAGGGACTGTATCTTGTGGCGTTTGGGAAATCCATTTCCAGCAGCGCCAAGGTGAACCGACGGTTAAGTTTGCTGGAAGAAGGCAAAGATTATGAAGAAGTTTTAACCACCCTGCGCCGTGAACGTGAGCAGCATAAAAACTCTCTTAAGTTTCCGATTTTTTCAATTCTGAGTAAAAAAGCTGCACAGGCAAATATTGCATTCACGCCACGCGCACTGGTTTTGGTGATGATTGTGGTTGCTGTTTTCGCACTTATTATGCTGAATATTTTCACGAACGCATCCTTTATAACCACAGTGCTTGCCTCGATTGTGATTGGGACGGGTGGTGTTTACTTTTGGCTGAATGGTAAGGCCAAAAAGCGGTTGTCATTGTTTGAGGAACAACTGCCAGACGCCGTTGATTTAATTGTGCGGTCATTGCGTGTTGGTCACCCGTTTTCAAGCGCAATTAACGTCGTTGCAGATGAAATGTATGACCCAATTGGGTCTGAATTTGGTTTGATTGCTGACGAAGCGACATATGGTTTGGATGTTGTTACCGCGCTGGACGATGTGGCTGAACGTATTGATATTCAAGATATGCGGTTTTTGGCCGTGGCGGTTGCTATTCAATCCCGTGCCGGTGGTAATTTGGCCGAAATTTTGGACGGATTGGCCAAAGTTGTGCGCGCCCGATTTAAACTGTTTCGTCGCGTGCGCGCAATTACAGCCGAGGCAAAATGGTCTGGTTGGTTTCTGAGCCTATTTCCATTTGCGGCCCTATTGATGGTTAACATCACCAACCCTGGTTATTATGACGCCGTATCTCTTTCGATTTTCTTTGTACCGGCAGTAATTTTCGTAGGCATTATGCTGACGTTGAACATATTAATCTTGCGCGCACTCGTGAATATTAAAGTATAGGAATTCGTTTGGAACTTGCACAACGCATATTGGATTTTATCGTTACATCCATGGGCCCGAATGGTCCGTTGATCGTTGCGGGTGTACTTGGGCTGTTCTTAGTTCTTGTTATGGTTCCTATGCTTTTGAGGCCCACGAAAGATCCGTTTGATCGGATTGCAGGATCGGGGTCTTTTGTGGATTCCGACGCCATGCGCGATGAACTTGGGCTACGCCAAGAACAATCAGGGACATCATTGGAACGCTTTGCTGCATTCCTTGAGCCACAAGACCAAAAAGAGTTTACCGATCGACGTTTAAAGATGATCCAAGCGGGTTACCGCACGACAGGTGCGGTGCGCACCTATCACTTTGCCCAGTTAATGTTGGGTATTGTTGGCCTGATTATCGGTACTATTATTATTTTTGTCATCGCACCTGGCGGTTCTGTTGGGATTTTGGCGGCCAAAATTTTAGGCCCTGGTATTGCTGGTTATTACTTGCCGTATTATTGGATCGAGCGTCGCCGCGCCATCCGTCAACAAGAGTTGCAAGACGGCTTTCCCGACGCATTGGATTTGATGTTGATCTGTGTTGAAGCAGGTCAAACGCTGGACCATACAATCATGCGCGTGGCGGACGAGGTCGAAAAATCATACCCAACTTTGGCCGAAGAGATGACGATCATCACAAACGAAATTCGCGCGGGTAAAGATCGCCCCCAGGTTTTGCGTGACTTTGCAGAGCGAGCGTCAATCGCGGATATTAAAGCCTTCGTTACGGTGCTGATCCAGTCAGCCAAATTCGGTACAACAATCGGCGATGCATTACGGGTTTTTTCCGATGAGATGCGCGACAAGCGCGTCATGCGAGCCGAAGAGAAGGCCAATACATTACCGACAAAAATGACGTTGGTTACAATGTTATTCACGGTTCCACCATTGTTGGTTATCTTGGTCGGGCCATCGGTTTACGATATTTATATTTTCTTCCTGGAGTCGAAATAGGGGTCAAATTTGCGACGACTTAGCCTTGCCCTGTTGGGTGCCTTGGTCATTACGGGGTGTGAACCCACCCAACCGAGCATTGGGCCGACCCGTGTTGGCGTTAAAGCCCCCAGTGGAACAATACGCATTACTGAAGCCGTTGATGGTTTGATTGTTGGACATCGCATGATGGCCTCTGGCGAGTACGAACTGGCGCTTAAGGCGTACAATCGCTCTATTGCACGCGATGGGCTGAGCGCTGATGCGCTGAGCGCATTGGGGTCCGCAAATTTACGCCTGCAACGCCTTGGACAGGCGGAAAAACTGTTACGCGCCGCCGTCAAAAAGGACAAGGATTTCGCCCCAGCATGGAATAATTTAGGCGTCGTTTTGTCAAGCACCGGTCAAAACACCGAAGCCGCGCTGGTATTTCGTATCGCATTTGGGCTGGATGGTGGTAAATCTGACGAAATAAAAAGCAATTTAACCAGAGCACTCGCTAAAAAAGACGATGGTGCATATATTGGGCAACAAGAAGCAGAAGAGTTCGAATTGGTACGCAGAGGGAACGGAAGATTCCTGTTGCTACAAACGCCAAAATCGAAACCATAGTCGTAAAGGATACAGGCAAATGCAAAGATCCAAGATTTTTGGCGCACTCATCGCGAGTGCAGTTTTATTGAGCGCATGTGAAGCGCCAAATAAAGAAGAAACAGACAAAACAATTGTCGGTGTTGTTGATGAGACAAATCTGAACGAAATTATGTTGACAGTTGCTGACCCAAACCAAGCCGTGGATTATTTTCGCGATGCGGTGACCAAAGATCCCAGTCGAACAGATTTAAAGCGAAACTTGGCTGTTTCCTTGGTTCGCGCCAAACGCGCACAAGAGGCCGTGGAAGTTTATAAACTATTGGACGGGCAAAACGCTCTTGCCCCGCAAGAGCGCGTTGATTACGCAGATGCCTTGATCCGGATCAGTAACTGGGCGGATGCCAAAAAACAATTGAACAGCGTACCGCCGTCACTTGAAACATTTCAAAGGTATCGCCTTGAAGCGATTGTTGCCGACAGCGAGAAAAAGTGGGAACGCGCCGACAGTTTTTATCAAACTGCCGCAAGTTTGACCACGAAACCCGCAGGCGTTTTGAACAATTGGGGTTTTTCAAAGCTGACACGCAAGGATTATAAGGGCGCTGAAACGTTGTTTTTGAAAGCAATTACCAGTGACAGAACCCTGTTTACTGCGAAAAACAACCTGGTGTTGGCACGTGCGTCACGCAAAGAATACAAACTGCCTGTTATACCAATGACACAGATTGAACGCGCTCAATTAACGTACACTTCGGCATTGGCCGCGCTTAAGAATGGTGACAAACAAACGGCGCGGAATCTGTTGGAAAAAGCGATTGAAATTCATCCTCGTCACTTTGAACAGGCCGTTCGTAGCCTAGAAGGGTTGAACGGGTAAACATATGTCAATTTCCTTTCTGATCCTTTTTATTGTTACATTGCCGATGTTCTTTCTGGCGTGTTGGAGCGATTTGCGGCACATGACGATCCCGAACCGTGTCAATGCCGCCCTGTTCATTGTATTCGTTGTGTTAGGTATTTTTATGTTCCCGTTGCCAGAATATGGCATTCGATTGGCACAGGCCGTAGCGATGTTGGCAATTGGTATTTTCTTGACCACAGCGGGATTAATGGGCGGGGGTGACAGTAAATTGTTGGCCGCCGGCGCACCGTTGGTTTCATTGACGCATGTTACGGAATTCTTTTTCGCATTGGCATTTATGTCCCTTGCTGCCGTCGCGACACACCGTATTTTGGGTAAAATCCCCGCATTTAAAACCTTGGTCGGCGACTGGAAATCATGGAATGTAAAAGGAAATTTCCCTTTTGGTGTTCCCATTGCAACAACATTTTCACTATACTTGCTGTTAATGGTACGTTTTAGTTAAATACAATCACGCCGTATTGATAAATGTCAGCTTAAACAAAGGCCGTCTAAAATGAAATTTCTTGTTCCTGAACCTGCAGACTTTCAAAAAAAGAAATCACCAACAGCGCATGAGGCGTTTAATGTGGAGCCGAAAGCGAAAGCGTCGCGCACGACAGAGGACCAGACAGGCAACGAAATTCACAAGTCACCAGAGCGTATTCCCCGCCCACCCAAAACAGTAGAAGAAACAGGGTTAGAGCCGTTATTTTTACGCGATTTGATGTTGAAAACCGTGTTTCGAACGAACGTCGAGCTGCCGTCGCGCCTTAGTAAGATCATGTGCCTGCTTCCGACGGTTCTGCAAGAGATTATCGAAATTGCGCGTGAGCAAAGATATATTGAAACGGTTGGTAAAACTGTCGGTGCAGATTCAAACGAACTACGGTATCAGCTGACGGATGCGGGGCGCTCGCGTGCCACAGACGCATTTGCGCAGTCCGAATATTACGGCGCCGTTCCCGTTCCATTGACAGATTTTACGGCGCAAGCGGCCAAACAAAAGGTCGTCGACATCTCTATCCCACGCAAAGTATTAATAAATTCGATGCGGAATATGATTATCCACCAATCCATGTTGGATGAAATTGGGCCCGCAGTTAACTCTGGCAAATCAATCTTACTCTACGGCCCTCCTGGTAATGGTAAATCATCTCTGGCGAATGCGATCCGCGATTCAATTGGTGAAAAAATCTATGTGCCGCGCTTTATCGAGGTAAATGGCCAAGTTATTTCCATGTACGACCCAGTCGTTCACAGAGATGCTGAAACCAATACGAATGATGCCAATGCGTTGCGACGCACGGGTGATGATTTCGATAATCGTTTTATTTTATGTAAGCGTCCATGCGTTATCACTGGCGGTGAGTTGACCTTGGATATGTTGGATCTGAAATATTCCGAGGACGCACGTATTTACCAAGCACCATTGCAATTAAAGGCAACGGGTGGCGTATTTATCGTCGACGATTTGGGGCGCCAGCAAGAACCACCGCAGGCCATGATTAACCGTTGGATTACACCGATGGAAACCGGCGAAGATATTTTGGGTTTGGTGACGGGTGAAAAACTGTCGGTTCCGTTTGATTGTATGACTGTGTTTTCCACAAACTTTCACCCAAATAAACTGTTTGACCGTGCGGCCTTGCGTCGTATTGCGCATAAAATCCTGGTTGAAGGTCCAAATCGCGATCAGATGTTACAGATTTATCTGGGCTATTCCAAGGCCGTCAATCTGACCTTCCCCGAAGACGTTGCGATTTATTTATTCACAGAGAAATACCCAACGGTGGACAATGAATATGCCGCATTCCATGCGAAATTTCTGATTGATCAGATGTTTTCAATCGCGGAATACGAATCCATCACCCCCAAAATTACGATCCCTTTGATCGAGCGGGCATGGACAAACTTGTATGTTGAAGAAGCTGAATTCGACAGTTAATCGATGCGTGTTCGTTTCGATTAAGACGCCGAAACGAACACCCATTTCATTAAATACTTTTAGGCTGTTAAACCTTCTGGCTCTGTCAGGCCGTGAATGCGACAACAGGCAGTCAGCGTGTTAGCCAACAAACAGGCAATCGTCATGGGGCCAACACCGCCCGGTACAGGCGTAATTGCCCCTGCTTTGGCGGATGCACTGGCGAAATGTACATCGCCCACCAGTTTTGTTTTGCCCTCTTTTTCAGGATGGGGAATACGATTGATGCCAACGTCGATAACCGTTGCACCGTCACCAATCCAATCACCTGTGATCATTTCAGGGCGCCCCACGGCGGCAACAACGATGTCAGCTCCGCGACATAGCTCTTCGATGTTTTTTGTGCGGCTGTGAGCGATTGTGACGGTACAGCTGTCACGTAACAATAGGTTCGCCATCGGCTTGCCTACGATATTTGAGCGGCCAACGACGACTGCATTCAGACCTGACAAGGAACCGTGATGATCGCGCAACATCATCAAACATCCAAGTGGCGTACAGGGCACCATAGATTTTTGACCTGTCGACAACATACCAACGTTAGAGATGTGAAATCCATCCACATCCTTTTCAGGCACGATCGAGTTGATTACCAGCTCTTCGTTTAAATGTTTTGGCAGTGGGAGTTGGCACAGAATGCCGTGGACATTGGGATCATTGTTCAACTGATCGACCAGTGCCAACAAATCTTTTTCGGATGTGTCAGCGTCCAAGCGGTGTTCATAGCTGTTCATGCCCACTTCGATTGTCGAGGCGTGTTTGTTGCGCACATACACTTGGCTTGCGGGGTCTTCGCCCACTAAAATAACCGCTAAACCTGGTGTTATACCGCTCTCTTGTTTGATGCGTGTCACGTGTTGCCCAACTTGTGTGCGAACACCTGCGGCGAATTCTTTGCCGTCGATAATTTTAGCAGTCATAATAATTCCTTTGTGTTTGACGCGAAAACGCCCCCTGAACCCAAGGGACGTTTTCGGCGAATATAAGGGGCGCTAACCCCCTGTTATTCGGCCTAAAACAGACCGTCGATTTGACCTTCGTCGTTGAGCATAATGGCTTCGGCAGATGGGACCCGCGGCAAGCCGGGCATCGTCATGATATCACCGCAAACGGCGACGACGAAACCAGCACCGGCCGCCAGACGCACTTCGCGTACTGGAACAGAGTGACCCGTTGGCGCACCGCGCAGGCTTGGATCGGTACTAAAGCTGTATTGCGTTTTCGCCATACAAATTGGCAAATGACCGTAACCCTGCTCTTCCCATTGACGGAGTTGATCGCGAATTTTGCTGTCTGCGATCACTTCGTCTGCACGGTAGATACGTTTTGCAATGGTTTCCATTTTTTCGAACAATGGCATGTCATCAGGGTAGATCGGTGCAAAGTTCGCCATATTCGCGTCTGCGATTTCAGCAACGCGGGTTGCCAATTCTTCGGAACCTTTAGAGCCAAATTCCCAATGTTTAGACAGGATAGCTTCTGAACCTTGCGCGGCTACGAAATCCTTAACTGCTTGAACTTCGGCGTCAGTATCGGTGACGAAGTGGTTGATCGCAACCACAACTGGAACGCCAAATGATTTCAGGTTTTCGATGTGACGACCCAAGTTTGGGCAACCCGCTTGGACTGCTTCTACATTTTCTGGCCCCAGATCAGCCTTGGCAACGCCACCGTTCATTTTCATCGCACGCACCGTCGCAACCAAGACGACAACGCTTGGGGAAATGCCCGCTTTGCGGCATTTGATGTTCAGGAATTTTTCAGCGCCCAAATCAGCACCAAAGCCTGCTTCTGTTACTACGAAATCCGCCAATTTTAGTGCGGTTGTTGTTGCAACAACAGAGTTACAGCCGTGCGCGATGTTCGCGAAGGGGCCGCCGTGTACGAATGCGGGGTTGTTTTCCAGTGTTTGAACCAAGTTTGGCTGCATTGCTTGTTGCAGCAATACGGCCATTGCGCCGTCAGCTTTGATGTCGCGTGCGTAAATTGGTTTGCGTTCGCGTGTGTAGGCCACGATGATGTCGCCCAAACGTTTTTGCAGGTCATCCATATCCAGTGCCAAACACAGGATCGCCATGACTTCGGATGCGACGGTGATGTCGAAACCTGATTGACGTGGGAAGCCGTTGGAAACGCCACCCAATGATGTCACGATGTCGCGCAATGCACGGTCGTTCATGTCAACAACGCGACGCCAAACAACGCGGCGTTGGTCGATTTCCAGCGCATTACCCCAGTAAATATGGTTATCGATCATAGCCGACAACAGGTTGTGCGCTGATGTGATTGCGTGGAAGTCACCTGTGAAGTGTAGGTTCATCTCTTCCATTGGGACGATTTGGGCGTAACCGCCGCCTGCCGCGCCACCCTTCATGCCGAAACATGGGCCAAGAGATGCTTCGCGAATACAAACGGCCGCTTTTTTACCAATGCGGTTCAGGCCGTCACCCAAACCAACTGTTGTTGTGGTTTTACCTTCGCCCGCAGGTGTTGGGTTGATCGCGGTGACCAAGATCAGTTTGCCGTCTTCTTTGCCGCGTTGTGCTTCGATGAACGCGGCACTTACTTTTGCTTTGTCATGCCCAAATGGCAACAAATCTGCGCTTGGGATACCCAGAATAGCGCCAATGTCTTGGATTGGTTTTTTATTCGCTTCGCGTGCGATTTCGATGTCAGATTTATATGCCATTTTTGAGCCTTATCAGATATTTGAAAGTTACTGTCGCAACCTTTGCCCATTCCACGTCCTGTGGGGGACTAGAATCCGACCTAAACAGTGGGTTTATCGTCGTTATCACCCTTTACTGTTCTCTATCGGAAACTTGGGCGCCTAAAAAAGGCCCGACAAGCGGGCCTTAATTTAGGTATTTGGTTCTGGTTCCATTCCCGGATCACGCGGTTTTTTAGGCTTGCGTGTGGTTTTTGGAACCGCTGCCAAGCTGGGCTTGGCGGTGGGTTTCGGCGTTTCATTGTCGTCGTCATCGCCCAACTTTTGACCTTTGATAACTTTTTCAATTTCATCGCCTGTCAGCGTTTCATATTCCAACAAACCTTGTGCCAAGCGTTCGAACTCTTTCTTTTTCTCGGCCAAGATTTTACCAGCAGTTTTGTAGCCTTCGTCGATCAATGCTTTCACTTCGGATTCAATCAACTCTTTCGTTTTTGCCGAGATCGAGAAGCCACCAATGTTACCACCAGCATATCCTTCGTGGGCGGCCTGATAATCGATATCGCCGACTTTGTCTGACATGCCCCAGCGCATGACCATGGCACGCGCCAACGATGACGCCTGTTGGATATCGCCAGATGGGCCGTTGGACACGTCGCCCTCGCCCCATTTCATGATTTCAGCAGCTTTGCCAGCCATTGTCATAGCGATCTTTTGCTTGCACTCGTCTTTGTGCCAATTCAGGCGTTCGATTTCTGGCAAAGACACAACCATGCCCAACGCACCACCGCGTGGAATAATCGTGGCTTTGTAAACAGGATCACATTTGTCCAAGTTCAGACCAACAATCGCATGGCCCGCTTCGTGATAAGCTGTGTGCTCTTTTTGAGCGTCAGTCAAAACCATTGACCGACGTTCGGCACCCATCATCACCTTATCTTTGGCAAATTCAAAATCTTCCATGGTGACAAAACGTTTGCCTGTGCGCGCGGCGGTCAACGCCGCCTCGTTCACAAGGTTCGCCAAATCCGCGCCAGAAAAACCAGGTGTACCACGTGCGATGACCCGCAGATCGACGTCGGGGCCAAGGGGTGATTTGCGTGCGTGAACATCCAAAATCTTCTCGCGGCCCTTGATGTCAGGGTTTGGCACCTGCACCTGACGGTCAAAACGACCGGGGCGTTTTAGAGCGGGATCCAATACGTCGGGACGGTTTGTCGCCGCCAACAGGATCACGCCTTCGTTCGCGGAAAACCCATCCATTTCAACCAGCAATTGGTTCAATGTCTGTTCGCGTTCGTCATTACCACCGCCGTGACCTGCGCCACGATGACGGCCAACGGCGTCGATTTCGTCGATAAATACGATACATGGCGCATTCTTTTTCGCCTGCTCAAACATGTCACGCACACGCGATGCACCCACACCAACGAACATTTCAACAAAGTCAGAACCAGAGATAGTAAAGAATGGAACCCCTGCTTCGCCTGCAATTGCGCGCGCCAGCAGTGTTTTACCAGTACCGGGAGGCCCGATCAGCAATGCACCTTTGGGGATTTGACCACCAAGGCGGCTGAATTTTTGGGGATCACGCAGAAACTCTACGATTTCTTCCAGCTCTTCTTTGGCTTCGTCGATACCTGCAACGTCGTCAAATGTTTTGCGATCTTCGTTTTGGTTCAGCAATTTTGCCTTGGATTTACCAAAGCCCATCGCCCCACCACGACCGCCACCTTGCATGCGGTTCATGAAGAAAACCCACACCCCAACAATCAACACAAATGGCAGCAAATATTGCAAGAAGGACGCAATCCCTGATTCTTGTTGTTTGAGGGCATCAAGCTGTACCTTGTTTTCCAACAAGATATTCGTGATTCCTTCGTTGAATGGTGCATTGGGAATGACTGTCTTTAGTGTGGATTCATTTTTCAGTGTGATCGTAAGGTTTTCACCATCAATCACAGCCGCTTTCACATCGCCTTTTTCAATACTTTCAACGGCTTGCGAGAATGAAATCTCATCCACAGCCTTGGTCATTGTTGTTGCATTGAACATCTGAAAGACGGCCATCAACAAAAAGAAAAGCACCAGCCAAAAGGCTATATTTCGGTTATTTCCCAAAACTCAAACTCCTTACTTATGCGCGAGAGGCCACGCATTTTCCTACACTAGATGTATAGTATTATTGAGAAGTTTCAATGCGTCACGATGGATGTAAAGAACTCGTGAGCGCCTTTTTGCAGGTTGCATCGCCAAGGTGTGTCGACAGACACCATCGGTGCCGCGATCAGTTCATTTTCGCGCCAAATGGCGGGGGTTCCCATCAGGGATAATCTGGACGCGTCCAGATCGCGCCAATTTTCACATTGGGGCAATCCGTCCTGTCCCAAGGCCGCGATGCGCATTCCAGCGTCCAATTTGCCACCCGTTACAGACCAGCGTAGATCAAACGGGACATCCAAGGTTTCGCAGGATTTTATGCCGGCGATTTCACGGCATACTTCGCCTTGTTTACCGTCCGACAGAATGTGACATCCCGACAGGGTATGATCGACGCCGGTCCAGAGTTTAGTTGCACTGTCCAGCAGCGCATCAAATCGCGGGCGATAAATCGAGCCAGAAACCCATTTCAGGGCATGTGCAAATAGGCGATAGCGTAATTCCAACGGCAAGGCCTTGAACTGTTCGATGTCAAATTTGACGCTGCCATATTTGGTAGGCTGAACGATGCTGTGCGCTTGGTCCTTGGTCAGGCGTTCAAGGGCGCGACGTGCGGTGCCCATACGGGTGGCGGTTTCCACAAGGCGATCAACGGTCAACCCGAGGTCATCCAATGCCGCGCGTGCGTTGCGCAGTTTAATCCGGTCAAAACTCTCGTTTTCATTGCTGGGATCGTCAATCCATTTCACACGCTTGGCCGTTAGATAATCGCGCAGTTCTGATCGGCGGTAGGTCATCAAGGGGCTGAACCACGCCATGCCACCGCGGTCGCGCATCGAGGCCATGGCCGACAATCCGTCAACACCAGATCCACGTGCCAATCGCATCAGAAACGTTTCCGCTTGGTCATCGGCCGTATGCCCTGTGGCAATGGCGGATGCGCCAACCTGTTGTGCCCAGTTGTTTATCAGATTTGCCCGCGCTTGGCGTGCTGCATCTTGTAGGTTTCCACGGCCGTCCCAGCCATCCCATTTCAAAACGACACAGGGGATGTCCATGCGTTTGCAGGTTTGTTTAACCAGTTTTGTTTCATTTTTAGCTTCTGCGCGCAGTCCGTGATCGACAGTTGCGACCGACAGCTTACGCCCAGATTGTTTCGCCCATTGGCGCATCAAATACAGTAACGCCAATGAATCACTGCCACCAGACACGGCCAATCCAATGGTTTCGCCGGAAATCCGTGCATCCCAGATACGCATTGTTTCGCAGAAATGTTTATCCAATCGCGTCACAGTTCCCTGCGTCATGAACAGCCCAGTGCGCCCAATTCTTCTTGGGCTTGGATGACCATCGGATCGGATGGAAAGCGTGCGCCCACTTCGGACAAGGTTTGACAGGCTTCGGATGTTTTACCAAGTTTTCCAAGGCTGACACCCAACCCGTACAACGCTTTGGGTGCGGTGGGTGCGGTGGGTGCGGATGAAAAACTGTCTAAAAAGCTGCGCCCTGCGGATTTCCAATCGCCCATTTCTCTTAGGGCTTCGCCTTTGTGAAATTGCGCGCCTGCGGTTAAGGGTCCGCCGGGGAAGGTGTTTGTAAAGGCTTCGAATTGTTGTGCTGCCTGTGCAAATTCACCCGCACTTAAGGATGCCAAGGCGGTGTCATAATCCGATTTTTCCACAACTGTCAGTTCGACACCGTCAGGAACATCCGAATTGGCGGTCGCGGGCGCGCCGCCGATTGGGCGGGTTTGTGCAGTTGCCGTAGGATCCCCGCCTTCGAGTTCGGTTAAGCGAAATTCAAGATCACCAACACGATTTGTGGCATCTTTTGCAATCTGCTCGATCCGATATTGAACCTCTTCAAGTTGCCCTGTCAAAATGCGCAACTCGTTTTCAATCGCATCAACGCGCATCAAAGCAGTGCCAGAAGGGGTCGTGCTTTGATCAGTTTCACTTTGAACCAGTTCACTGCGCAACCCTTGGATTTGAGATGACAGAAGGCCAATTTCATTGCGAATGTCAGCCAAATTGCGATCCTGAGCCAGTGCCGCCGTGGCGGTGGTAACCATCGCCAAGGCAAACACAGTGGTGCGAAATACAGATTTCATTTCTTAGCTACCTAAACCGCCAGTCACCAAAGTTACAGCACGACGGTTTTTAGACCAGCACTCTTCGCTTGAGCAAACGGCCAATGGACGCTCTTTGCCATAGGTTACTGTGCGAATACGTGCATCAGTTAGGCCACGGCTGACCAAATAGTTTTGCACGGATGCCGCGCGGCGCGCGCCAAGTGCAAGGTTATATTCCCGTGTGCCCTGCTCGTCTGCGTGACCTTCGATTGTGACGTCGTTTTGGCCATTTTCCAAAAGCCATGTGGCTTGTCTGTCCAACAATGCCGCCGCTTCGGGGGACAAGGACGATTGGTTAACTAAGAACAGAACCGTGTCGCCGATTTCTTGGTTAAAGTAAGCAATACTTGAAGGATCCAGTGATGATTGCGAAATCCCACCAGCGCCGCCTGCATTGCTTCCTGAACCAAAGGTTCCGCCACAGGCGGTTAGCCCAAGCAAGGCCACGGTTGCCATTGTCAATTTGATCGAGATCATTTTGCTCTTCCTCTTCTTGTTGTCGGTTTCACCCGTTTTTTTCACTTATACATATGTTTTCAGCAATTGGAATCACTTGCTACTTTAATAGCCCTGACCAAGCGGGATCTGACCCAAAACTTGGTGTTTTCACTCTTTTAAGGTTACGCCCTGTAACATCTACCGAATATATCGCAGGGGCACCGCTGGCGCCGGCTGTTTCGCGGAAAAACATGATGACCCGGCCATTGGGCGACCATGTTGGCCCCTCGTCCAGAAATGATGCGGTCAGCAACCTCTCGTTACTGCCGTCTACACGCATAACACCGACATGAAAGCGACCTTGGCTGATTTTTGTAAACGCAATCATGTCACCACGCGGCGACCATACAGGCGTGCCATATGATCCTTTGCCAAAGCTGATGCGCTGTGCGGTGCCACCTGTTGCGGGCATGACATAAATCTGTTGCTTGCCACCGCGGTCACTCTCGAACACGATTTGTGTGCCATCGGGTGAAAAGCTGGGTGCTGTATCGATTGACACACCAGACGTTAGCCGCGTTTTTGAACGGTCATTGACGCCCATCAGATAAATATCCGTATTACCCTGTTCGGTCAGGGACATAACCACACTGTTGCCGTCAGGTGAAAACCGTGGTGCAAAAGTCATGCCTGGCTGTTCATCCAGCAGACGTTGTTTCAATGTATCAACATTCATCAAATACACTTTGGGTGTGCCTGATTTATAGCTGGTATAAACAATCTCGTTGTTATTGGGGGAAAAGCGGGGTGCCAATACAATGTCTGTGTCGTCGGTCAAAAACCGATTATTTGCACCATCATAGTCCATAATCGCCAACCGCTTGCGACGCTGGTTTTTGGGGCCCTCTTCGGAAATGTAAACAACACGGCTGTCAAAATATCCACTCTCGCCTGTTAGGCGTGAATAGATTGCATCCGCTGCCTTGTGTGCCATACGGCGCCAGCTGTCTTTGCTGGCTTGAAACTGTAATCCATCACCCAGTCCCGTTTGTGCGAAAACGTCGAACAGACGAAATTTGACGGTTAATTTGCCACCAGAAACCTGTACCGCGCCCGTTACCAATGCTTGGGCGTTAATTGCTTTCCAATCTGCGAATTGGACGGGTGCATCGAAATTCGTGATGCCTGAAATGTAAGCGGACGGAGGTATTTCGCGAAATAGGCCTGAACCGGCCAAGTCAGAGACGATCACGGCCGTAATTTGTTCTGCATAAGTATTACCGCCATTTCCTGAACCGACAAATTGTGGCGCAGCAATTGGCATTGGCTCAATAACACCTTGATTAATCTCGATGCGCAACGGTTTGGTTTGAGCCAGAAGTGGTGATGACACCACCAGCAGGCAAGCGTAGGTCATTGTCAAAAGTTGGATCAGTTTTTTCATCTCAGCACCATTTGTTGCGGGTTAAATACGATTTCAATTTCTTTCCACGTTTCATACTTTTCGATCGGCAAGTCATAGGGTTGGCAACGGATCAGGGCGCGGCGAGCCGATTCATATGCCTGCAAAATACCCGCCGCAGAGCCGCCTTGGGGTGCCAATTTGCGCGGCTCTTCGGCCAAACGCCCCTCGCGGGTGAGTTTTACACCCATCGTTATAATGTTAGATGCGTCGTTTTCCAAACCAACAGGCACATTCCAACATTGTTGGATCGCAAAAACCAAACCCGCGGTTTCGGAGCCCGTCATTGGCGGGCCTGCTACGTCAGCGGGTTGGTTTGCGGCCTCGGCGACAGCCGCCGCTAAGTCCGCGGCGATTGCGGCCGCGATCGGATCGACAGCAGGTTCGGCCACGGGATCAGATTCTGCGGTTTTGGTTTCTGGTTTGATTGCCGGTTTTGGTTTTTCTGCCAATTTCAAATTCTTAGGGCGTCCTTGGGGACGTGCAGATCGCGCAGGTGCCAGTTTGCTGTCTGGTTTATCTGCTTCGGTCACGATTTTTGTCGTGCTTTCTTGGGCGGCGGCAACTTCTGGTTTTGGGGTTGGCTGTGGCGGATCAACCTTGCTTGGGGCTTCGATCACGGCGGGTTTGGGTGCCAATGTGGGTTTAACGGGGTCTGTAGGAGCTTCGACCACTGCGTTTGAAATTGTTTTGGCGGCTTTGGGTGATGCTGGTTCGTCGGTCAAAGGTTGCAACTCGCCAACATTTTCTGTTTGCGCAATAGGTGCGATCGGATCGGTTTCCACTTCGCCCACAGGTGTGTCCACCTCTGGTTCTGGTGTTGGCTCTGTGGGGGTTGTCTCTGTTGGAGTCGGTTGAATCTCTGCAGGTTTGGCTGCGGGGGCTGTGTTCCCCGATGACATGGCGGCAAATTCGTCAGAGGTTATTAACGACACTTCGGAAATCCGAATAGTATTGTCATTGTCCGCACTGAACAATGGCATGCCAAACGCGGCGATACCGATCAACACCCCATGTGCGATACCTGATATTTTGACGCCTGTGTCCATGCGACCGCCCTATTGATCCGAGCCGTCCAACTTGGGCCCACCTGCGTCGGTGACCAAGCCGATATTGTTAAAACCACCTGCATTCAGTGCGCCCATGATTTCCATCACGGCGGCGTAATTGACCGCGCCGTCAGCACGCAAGAACACCTTGTTACCATCCCGTTCAGCGGCAATCGCGCGTAATTTTGGGATCAAGTTTGCGCGTTCAATTGGTGCCGATTGCAACGCAATCACACCATCAGCCCCGATCGCGATGGTCAGCGGCTCCTCTGCTTCGGTTGGCAGGGCTTGCGCGGCTGTTTTGGGTAATTCGATGGGAACGCCGACCGTCAACAACGGCGCCGCAACCATGAAAATAATCAACAAAACCAACATCACATCCACAAAGGGAGTCACATTGATTTCGGACATTGGTTGGCGTTTGGAATGGCTACGGCGGCGTTTACCGCCACCTCCGCCACCCCTTGGTGCAACTGACGCGCCCATGTGATGCCTCCTAGCTGTCGAGTTGACGCGACAGGATTGTCGCGAACTCGTCTGCGAAACTGTCGTAGCCGCCAATCAAACGATCCGCATCGGCAGATAGTTTATTATAGAAAATAACCGCAGGGATCGCCGCCAACAAACCCAAGGCCGTCGCAACCAACGCTTCGGCGATGCCGGGTGCAACAACGGCCAAGTTTGTGTTTTGCTGAATTGCGATTTGTTCGAATGCATTTTTGATGCCCCAAACAGTACCGAACAATCCAACGAATGGTGCGATGGAACCGACAGTGGCCAGAAAAGTCAGACCGTTGTTTAATTTTTCACTTTGGCGCGCAATGGCCACGTCCATTGAACGGTCGATGCGTTGTTGCGCCCCTGCGATCAAATCCCCGCCACGGTGCGACCGTTCCCATTCGGTCATGGCCGCTGCAAAAATCTTCTCGTTGGCACCGGTGGGTTCTGCGCCCACCCGCTCGTATAATTTGTCCAGCGGTTCGCCTGACCAAAATGCCCGATCAAACATATCCGCATCTTGGCGCGCTTTGCGGTAGTTGATGAATTTTTGAATAATGATTGACCACGACCAAATTGATGCGCCAATCAAAATCAACATCACGATTTTGACCGTAAATGTTGCCCGTAAAAAGAGTGCAAGCACGGAAAAATCAATTTCCGACGCTGCCGCGAGTGCTTCAGTTTCCATAATTCTGCTCGTTCTGCCTGTGGCCACATTTGCGCGGCGCTTTTATTGTTGAGCTTAATATAGAGATGAACACGCCAAAAAACGAGCGTTTTCAGCAGGACAATGTTGCTAAGCGGCAAATTGCTGTAATTTACCTCTGATTTCGGGGGATAATCGCGCGGGACGCCCCATATTTGTTATATATGCAACAGTCACCAGCGATGAAAACAACAGCAATTCATCACGGTAGACCCGTTGATCAAACACAATTTTAGCTCCGCCAATGGACGAAAGTTTTGTTTCAATCCGTAACACATCGTCCATATGTGCGGGCGCGTGATAGTCCGCAGTCAGGTTTCGCACCGCAAAAACATGCCCCTGTGCCTGTAACACCATCTGATCGATACCCGCTTCGCGCACCAGCGTAGAGCGGCCGCGTTCGATGAATTTCAGGTAATTTGCGTAATATACAATGCCCGCCAAATCCGTGTCTTCGTAGTAAACGCGGCAATTGAATATATGGGTCATTTTTGCATCTCTGCGATCAAACGCGCGACCCGTGGCGCCAAACGCATGGCATGGGTTTTGTCATTGGTGGCGACGGGTAAAACAGGATCATATGCCGCGCGAATTAATGCGGCGTAATCGGGCTTTGCCAAGACCAGACCGTTTTCCTCGATACGGCCAATCGGGCTTTGCTCCAGAAAGGCGTGCGGACTGAACAGTGCCAAACATTGATAAGTTTCACCAACGGCCAATGTTTGAATAGGAATGTCTGCGGTTTCGTCCGCAACCTTGACCAATTGGATACACATCTTAATCCCGCCCTCTTTCTCGAACGAAAAAACGCGATAGGTTTTTGTGGTGGTGGTTTGCAAGCGAGCGATGATATCTTTGATACTTGGGATCAGTTTTTCCAAATCTGGCACCGTCAGGATTTCATCCCAATCTTGGCAGAAAAACCACATGAAATTCGCGCCCAGTTCGGGGTCGGTTTCGGCGATTTTTGTCCCGGTCAAACCGACCGTTGTCACAATTGCCGTTTTGAGGTGCATCAGGGTTTCGTCATCGACGCCAAAAACGATTGGCACAATTGGGCGATTCCAGCGCGAAAACATAAATTGCCCGTCAGGCATTGTGAACAGTTTTTCAATTTTCGCCGCGTCCATGATCATCGTCTTATTTTCCACTTTCAAACATATCTACTTGGTTTGGGGATTTGGGCGCGGACAGTCCCAGATGCCGCCATGCTTTTTGTCCCAACATCCGCCCGCGCGGGGTACGTTGAAGCAGGCCTTGTTGCAACAAGAAAGGTTCGACAACCTCTTCGATTGCATCACGTGCTTCGGACAGGGCGGCGGCGATGGTTTCGACGCCAACGGGGCCACCGCCATAATTTTCCGCCAACAGATTCAGATAGCGTCGATCCGCACCGTCCAGCCCCAAATCATCCACACCCAATCGGGTTAGTGAACTGTCGGCCAATTCTTTGGAGATTGTGCCGTCGCCCTCGACTGTGGCGAAATCCACAACGCGGCGCAATAATCGGCCTGCAATGCGCGGTGTGCCGCGTGCACGACGTGCGATTTCGCGCGCACCTTCGGGGCTGATAGTGACACCCATCAGGCGTGCGCCGCGTTCCACAATCGAACACAACTCGTCCACAGTATAAAATTCCAACCGCACAGGGATACCAAAACGATCACGCAAGGGTGTTGTCAATAATCCCAAGCGTGTGGTTGCACCAACCAAAGTGAAAGGTTGAAGGTCAATGCGCACAGAACGCGCGGCCGGTCCCTCGCCGATCATCAGATCAAGTTCAAAATCTTCGAGTGCGGGATAAAGTACCTCTTCGACGACTGGGTTTAGGCGATGAATTTCATCGATAAATAAAACGTCCCGCTCTTCCAAGTTTGTCAGAATCGCCGCCAAATCACCCGCCTTGGCCAGCACAGGCCCCGAGGTCATCCTAAAATTAACGCCCAATTCTTTGGATATAATTTGCGCCAATGTGGTTTTGCCCAAACCAGGGGGGCCATAGAACAGCGTGTGATCCATTGCTTGGCCACGTTTTTTCGCGCTTTCGATGAACACCTTTAGGTTTGTACGCGCATTGGCCTGCCCAGTGAATTCATTCAGGCTCTGTGGCCGTAAGGCGCGATCGACATCATCCGAGAGGGGTTCAGGTCGAAGGTTGGGATCAGGGTTTTCCATATCTTGCATTACCCGATCAGCCCGCAGGCGCCAAGAGTTTCAGTGCGGCCTTGATCAAGGCACCAGACCCCACATCGGGAGCGTCGCCGCTGGCGCGTGCCACCGCCGTTGCCGCGTCGCCGTGACCATAGCCAAGATTGATCAAGGCAGACAAGGCATCCGCCTGTGCCCCTGCCGATAGTGGCGCTACAGGTGTACGTGTTGGCATATCAATGGGCGTTTGCACATCAATCACCACGCGTTCGTCCGCCTCGACAGCCGCCGATCCTTGGCCGCCCATCGCCATAATTTTAGGTGCTTTGTCTTTCAGTTCTGTCACAACACGTTGCGCGATTTTTGGCCCCACGCCCTGTGCCGATTTTATCGCCGTCACATCGCCCAGCGCAATCGCACGCGATACGCCGTCCGTGCCCAATGTGGATGCAATCGCCAACGCCGCCTTGGCACCCACGCCCTGAACCGTGGTCAGCAATTTATGCCATTCCTTGTCCGCCAGCGTGGTGAAACCAAACAATTGTAAATTATCCTCGCGTACCAGCAAATCCGTATACAATGCCACGATGCCGCCACGCGCGGGTAACCCCGCCAAAGTACGTTCAGAACAATACACCAAATAACCAACGCCCTGCACATCGACCAGAACGTGATCCGTGCCGCGATAATCCACGCGCCCTGTGATTTTACCAATCATGCCGCCCCCTGCGCGCGCGCCAGTGCCGCGTCTAGTTTACCCGAAAACTGTGCGTGATGCGCGTGGCACATGGCAATCGCCAATGCGTCCACCGCATCAGGGCCATTGAACGTCACCTTAGGTAATTGCATCCGCACCATATGTTCCACCTGTTTTTTATCCGCATGTCCGACGCCAACCACAACCTTTTTAATCGTGTTGGGCGCATATTCGGCCACGTCCAAACCCGCCTGTGCGGGTACCAGCAAACAAATACCCCGCGCTTGACCCAGTTTCAGCGTGCCTGCGCCATCTTTGTTCACGAAGGTTTTTTCCACCGCAGATGTGGTGGGTTGATAAGTGTAAATCACATGCGTCAGTTGTTCGTGCAATTCACGCAGACGTTCAGCCAAGGTTCCCGTGGATGATTTACAAACCCCGTTCGCCACATGGCCAATTTTAGTGCCAGCCACATCAACCACACCCCAACCAAGGTTTCGCAACCCCGGATCAATCCCGATAACGCGCATTTGCCTGTCCTGCCTTTTTCGCGAGCGTAGCACGAAACAAGAACATTCGCCAAGTAGAGAATTAACCTGTTGTTATAATAGGCCATTTCCATGGGAAGTGGCCTATGCATTTATTGCATCTCGGGAATGCACAACGAGCATTGGTAAATGTATGCATCATCTACTAAATGGCAATCAACACTAATCAAACATTTTCACACAAACAAGAGGAACGTCATCATGGCTACTTTTCAAACCACAACACAACAACCATTAGGCGCAGTTGCAATTTTCCGCGCAACAAACCTTTTGGAAAACGCAGTAACTAAAGCGATTACATGGAACCAATCACGTCAAACCAAAAACGAATTGTCAAAATTGACATCTCGTGAATTGGCAGACATTGGTTTGACACGTGGTGACATCCACAACTTCTAATAGGCAAAACGCTTATTGTTGAACGGTATTTTCGGACGCCTCAGAATTTGGTTCTGGGGCGTTTTCTTGTTCAATTGGCTCTTGGTATTCACCAAAGACCATGCGCTCAATGATCATCATCAACGGATCACGGCCAGCCACGATTGCGGCGTAGGGCATCCAACCTTCGCCTTCACGTAATTCCACCAATCGCGCTTGATACTGTTCTTCGCCCATTTTACGAACCATGAAGGTTTTTATGACGATCAATCCCACAGCGGCCAGAATCAGTGTTGCGATTAATTTTCGCCACGGAAAGCGGTTGGCTTTTCTGCGCTTCTCTTCTTCGAAGTCATAGAGACCAACGCGCGTTGAACGTTTTGCGCGGTTTTCGGATTGTGGTTTTTTATCAATCGCCGCAAGGCGCTTATGGAAATCATCACGGCCGATGTTGGACATGTCGCACTCCTTTTTTCAAAGAATAGCGCGAAATAATGCGTGTGTTAAGTCTTTCTGAGTGTCAGCGTCGTCCATTCGGTTAATTTCGTGTGGTCGATCAATGTGAAACCTTCGTCTTCATAGGCTTCGATCACTGCTTCTGCTTGGGGATTTAGAATGCCTGACAGAATCGCATAACCACCCGTGGCGCAATGTTTGCCCATATCAGGTGCCAGTGAAATCAGTGGGCCCTTTAGGATATTAGCAAGAATCAAATCATAGGGGGCTTTGGCGTGTAAATCGGGGTGATCAAACCCAGCACAGGTGACAACGGTAATCCGGTCGCCCAAATGATTTGCCTGCGCGTTCGCCTTGGATGTTTCGGTTGCGATTTCGTCAATGTCACTGGCCAAAACCTGACCTGGCCACAACAAGGCCGCGCCCATCGCCAAAACCGCCGTTCCACAGCCAACATCAATCACATTCTTGCCGACAAAACCCTGTTTGGCCAATGTGTCCAATGCGGTCAAACAGCCCTTGGTGGTGCCGTGGTGGCCAGTGCCAAACGCCATCGCCGCTTCGATCAACAAGGGCATGCAATCGGCGGGAACCTGATCCGCATCATGTGCGCCGTAGACGAAAAAACGCCCTGCCGCGACAGGTGCCAATTCGCGGCGCACCTCTGCGACCCAATCTTTGTCGGGAACTTCGGACACGGCGAACGGTTTTGCCCCGTACGCGGTCGTAAGGATCAAAAGCGAGATGTCATCAGGGGCGTCGATAAAGTAACCGCCAACCTCGTACAGGCCTGAGCCATCCTCGATTTCAAAAACACCCACACCGTAGGGCGCATGATCAAGATTTTCCAAGGCTTGGCCAAGTTCATCAGCGGCATCTTTGCCGCGCAGAGTTGTCAGTGCGGTATATGTTGGCATTGTGACCCCATGAATTGTTTCATTTTGCGATAAGTCAGAAGTGTGAAAGGGTCAAGCGTTCAACCGATTTGACGTGTTACGTGACCTGATCGATTAGCGCCGCTTTTGCGTGCGGGTTTCGGCCTGAGCAATGAAACGCCAACCGAAAATGGCACTGGCGGTGCCACCAATGGCCCAGGCCGCACCTTGGCCGTAAACCACACCTTGGGCGCCATAAACACTTGCCCCCCATAAACACAGCGGCAACATTAAGACGCCGTCTTTGAGCCAATTGAAGGCCGTCGAATACAGCGGTTTTCCCAAATTATTAAATGACGCATTCGACACATAAAGCATCCCCGCAAACGCGAAACTGCCCGCGGCAATATATGTGAATGCCTTCACAACACCCGCCGCTTCGTCAGACAGGCCAAATGCGGACAAAATAAAGGGGGTGAGCAACGCCAAAACCGCCCAAACAAACACGACATAGGCAGTGGAAAAGATCATCGCATCACGGTACGCCGTACGCACGCGATCGAACGCACCTGCGCCAAAATTTTGTCCGACAATACCCCCAATCGCACCCGACAATGCGAACACGCCGCCAAAAGCCACAACGGAAATGCGACCCAAAACCGCCCAACCCGCAACGGCCGCTTCGCCAAAGTCGGAAATGACGCTGGTGGCCAATAAGTTTCCTGTGGGTGATGCCATTTGGGTCAGGATTGTGGGCACCGCAATGACGGCGAACGGCATGTACCAGCGGCGGATGTCCGATAGGGTAATTTTTGCCGCTAAATCCTTGACCGCGATTACGAAATAGATCGCCAAAATCGCAGAAGTGACGCGTGCAATCGATACACCCAGCGCCGCGCCTTGGACACCCATATCAAGGCCAAATATCAATAATGGATCGACAATTGCCGCTGTAATGCCCGATGAGATTGTCACCATCATTGAGCGTACACCGTCGCCTTCGGCGCGCAAAACTGCTGATCCGATCATGCCTAATGCCATAATTGGTAGGCTGGGAACCGAGACGAGTAAGAAATCGGAGGCCACTTGTAATGTTTGACCCTTGGCACCAACCGCCGACAAAATTGTATCGCGAAACAGCAACAAAAACACCACACCGATCACCAAAACGCCGACGGTAATAGCGGCGGAAACGGATGTTTGTTTGCGCGCATCGTCCCAGTTTTCAGCACCCAAAGATCGTGACACCATTGCAGTGGCAGCAATCATAAACGCAACAGCAATTGAGATGGTAAAAAACTGTACTGTCCACGCGAAACCCATGGCGGCCATGAAGGTTTCTGAATTCAACTTTGACACCCAAAACAACGTAATGGCGTCGACCAAAAACATGAAGGTCAAACCAATCATTCCCGTGGTTGTCATCACGGCCACATGGCGCATGGTCGACCCTGTTACGAAGCGTGCTTGGCGTTTCATCAATAACCTTTGATCAATTAAATTTCGAAAATATCGTCTCATAGCGCTGTGTAGGATTGCGCGGAATACACAAGGATAAACACAACGAAATCAACGCAATAAATGCGGCCACACCGAAAACAGATGCAGGCGACACCAACCACAGATAACCCAAAACGGCAGGCAGAACCACCGCACCGATGTGATTGATCGTAAAGGCCACAGCGGCTGTTGGTCGGATGTCTGCGGGGTCAGCAATTTTTTGAAAATAGGTTTTTTGCGCGATTGAGAGACCAAAAAACATGTGATCCAAAACATACAATGCAGCCGCCAACATGACGCCCCAGTCAAAGATATAAATTCCACCGTAGGTCAGAAAGATTGCAACCAATCCGATGTATTCAAAAACCAAGGCATTGCGCTCGCCAAAACGCCCCACGACGCCGCCGATGATTGGCCCCAAAAACATATTGGCGATGTAGTTTATCAAAAACAGTGCTGTGACTTCGTGGACCTGAAACCCAAAGCGTTCCACCATCATAAATGCAGCAAAAACGATGAAAATTTGACGCCGCGCGCCCGCCATAAATTGCAGAAGATAATACAGCCAATAGCGTTTGCGCATCAAAAATTTTGTATTTTGTGGCGTGGACCCATGAAAGCGCGGATAGGCGACGAAGCAGAACACGGCAATCGCCACGCTGACGCCACCACCCGCCATGTATAGGGCATTGTAATCCCAGCCAAAAACGCGCCAAGCAATCATCACACCACCATAGGCGACCAATGAGCCAGCAGATCCAATTGACAGCAACCACCCAAGGGTTTGCGGCGCGCGATCCCTGGGAATCCATTGTAATTCAAGGCTCTGTTTCGCGGTTTCATAATAATGAAAACCGATACTGGAAATAAACGTGGTTAACAGCAATCCACCAAAGGTTGGAAACCACGCGGTGGCGGCCACAGCAGTGCCCAACATGACCAAAGAAACCAGCGCCAACATTTGTTCGCGCATGACCCACAGAACCACGATAACCAACACGGCAAGAAGACCAGGAACCTCGCGGATACTTTGGAGCCACCCCAAATCAGATCCATTGAATCCGGCGCGTTCATAAACAAAATTATTTAACAATGCCGACCACGTAGCGTAGGCCATTTGCATGGCAACTGTCATCAATGCCAACAAGACAATTGGGCGACGCCAACGCGGCAGGTGGAGCGTGTCACTTGTGGGTATACTGATCGATTTCATTGTCGGACGCTACCGCGAAAAGATGCGGTTCGAAAGCGCAAAATGACGATGCACACCCGGTGCACAGAAAGCCAGTTTTTGCTAAAATAAAGCCAAGAATGGTAAATCATAATGCGTGCCGATGCCCTCGATTAATTCGACCATTGGAATGAAGGCCAAGAATACCAAAGCGTCGAAAAAGTTGCCCCAAAGGGTACTGACGCGAAATTCCACGGTTTCGGTGGTTCTAAAGTTTTTAAGGCTGGGAAAAATCATCGGAACGCGGGCGGCGTATTCATCGTATGCAGGGCCAAATTCAGACCGTAAAAAGGCCTCTTCGCGTTTGGCGGTCAAGGTTAGGATTATAAATGTTGCCCCACCAAGGGAAACAGCCAAAACAATGCTGGCCAAGGCCAAACCAAATCCAAAAACACCGATGGTAGAAAACAAATAAAGGGGATGGCGACACATCGAATATGGGCCGTCTTGCATGATCAGTTGATTTTTGCGGCCACCAACATAGAGAATTGACCAAAACCGTCCCAATACACAGGCGACAATACTGACGATGCCAACAATTTCCAAAAACTCTGACGAAATCGTTTCGATTGGATAGGCATAGGGTTTGATGAAAAACACCAAAGGCACCAACATCAGAAATGACAGGCGCAGAATTGTGATGCGAATTTTTTGGTTAAACGGTTTTGCAGCCAATGTGGACATACTATTTGCTTGATTGAATAGGGTCGATGTACGCCTATTGTGTGCATGAGCAACGCATTATTTTAAAAACCCATCCCAAAAGCAAAAAGCCGCCCACGATGGGGCGGCCTTAAATTCTGTTCTAATCGCGGGGATTAGTTTTTGGCGTAATATTCCACAACCAAGTTTGGTTCCATGATCACTGGATATGGAACGTCTGCCAACAATGGTGTACGTACGAATTCTGCTTTCATTTTAGAAGCATCAACGTTGATGTATTCCGCAAAATCGCGCTCGCTTGATGCCAATGCTTCGATGACCAAAGCCATTTGTTTTGACTTTTCACGGACTTCGATAACGTCGCCCTCTTTCACACGGTATGAAGGGATGTTAACCTTTTGACCGTTCACTGTGACGTGGCCGTGGTTTACGAACTGACGTGCAGCAAATACTGTTGGGACGAATTTTGAACGGTATACAACCGCGTCCAAACGACGTTCCAGCAAACCGATCAAGTTTTCACCTGTATCGCCGTTCACGCGAACCGCTTCGGCATAGTGACGACGGAATTGTTTTTCAGTTAAATCGCCGTAGTAACCTTTTAGCTTTTGTTTCGCACGCAATTGGATACCGAAATCGGACAATTTTTGCTTGCGACGCTGACCGTGCTGGCCGGGGCCATATTCACGGCGGTTTACTGGTGATTTTGGGCGACCCCAGATGTTTTCACCCATGCGGCGGTCTAATTTATGTTTGGCAGCGGTACGTTTAGTCATACGCTGGACTCCTTATTTTAAGATAAGGGCGCTTTCCTTTCCCGCAGCGGACATGCTTTGGGCGACAGGCGATCCCCTTGCGAGGGCCACAAACACCAATATGGTCACCTGAATTCAGGCGATGGGCGGCTTATAAAGGTCGGGTGGGCAGAGTCAACGCCAAGTGGGCAGTTTTTTTGGATTGACCATGGTGCATCAGACACCCAAGATTGACCCATGATATTTACACAAACCATCAGCCATTTTCCCGTCCCATATGATCCTGAATTGGGGGCGCAGGTTGGCGCCTTGTATACGGCTCTGCCAAGTGATGCACAGCGTTTAATTGCGGGGATTGCAGGGAGCAGCCCGTATTTGGGGCGTTTGCTGGAAAGGCATCGCGATTGGATATTGAAGCATGCGCAAAATACGCCCGAAGATGCGGTTGATGCGGCGATGGTTTTAGAGGGCGAAATCGGCCCTGCGTTGCGGATCGCCAAGGGGCGCGTGGCGTTGGTTTTGGCGCTGTGCGATTTGTCGCATCTGCGCGAAATGGAATGGGTGACCCAGCGATTGACGGTGTTTGCCGACTTTGCCGTGCAGACCGCGTTGGATGCAGAGTTGCAGGTGATGGCGGACGACGGAAAATTGGATCGCGCATTGTTGAATGACGGCGCGGCGGCGGGGGTTTTCGTGCTGGCCATGGGCAAGATGGGCGCGTTTGAGTTGAATTATTCGTCCGATATTGATTTGATATTTCTGTTTGATGACACGCGGTATCCTGTGGATCATGTTGCCGGGTATCGCGCCCTCTTTGTAAAGGTGACGCAGAGGGTTTTTGCGCTGTTAAACAAGGCCACGATTGATGGTTATGTGTTTCGCACGGATTTGCGCCTGCGACCCAACCCATCGGTAACGGTTGTTTGCCCCGCAATGCGCGCAACCGAGGCGTATTATGTGCGCGAAGGGCGCACATGGGAACGCGCCGCATTTATTAAGGCGCGGGTTTGTGCAGGCAACATGGCGGCAGGTCAGGCGTTTTTGAACCGGATGCAAGATTTCATTTGGCGTCGGCATTTGGATTATGCAGCGTTGGGTGAAATCGAAGGGTTATTGATCCAATCGCGCGCGCACAAAGGATTAACAGGCCCTGTGACATTGCAGGGGCATAACATGAAGTTGGGGCGCGGTGGTATTCGCGAAATCGAGTTTTTCGCCCAAGCCCATCAGATGATTTTTGGCGGGCGGCATCCTGAATTACGCGATATTACGACCCAAGGGGCATTGCGTGGATTGGCGGCTGGTGGGCGGATTTCGCAAGAAAAAGCGGATATATTGATCACGGCGTTACGCCATCACCGCAAGATTGAACATCGCATCCAGATGATCCGCGACGCACAGACACATTCAATCCCAACAAACCCAGAGGATTTGGATCGTTTGCGTGCCTTGTCAGGGTATCAAGCGGTAGATGAATTTGCCACTGATGTGGTGACCCAATTGCAGATCACCCGTGATGAAACTAAAACTTCGACGCCCAGTGACGATACGAATGTCACGCCGACGCCTGTGCAATTGGATCGATTTGATCAATGGCGTGCGTTGCCCGCGTTTCGACATGAACGCGCAGTCGAGGTGTTTGAGGCACAGTTGCCTCATATCTGGGATTTGGCGCAGAAGGCCGCAAATCCCGAACAAGCGTTGGATTATTTTGAGAATTTCCTGTCTGGATTGACGTCGGGAGTACAGCTGTTTTCCCTGTTCGAGCGCAAGCCAGAAGTTTTGGATCAAGTGTTTCATGTAACCAGCCTGTCCAAACAATTGGGCACCACATTGGCACGCCAAGTTTTGGTATTAGATGGTTTGGCCGACACTGGCCCCGATGCGATTGCACCCGATGTGGCAGGGTATCATGCGGGTTTGGCGGCGCGTCTGCCAGAGGGTGCGGATTTTGAAACCGTGCTGATTGAAATGCGCGCGTGGAAATCCGAAGAGCAATTTAAAATCATCTATGCGCAGTTGACGCAATTGATCCCAACGAAACGCGCCGAACAAGCGTTTTCGGATTTGGCGCAGGTGTGTTTACAGGTCTGTTTGGACCAAGCCGTATCCGAGGCGCGTCGGCGTTGGGGCGAAATTGCAGACAGTTCTGTGGCAATTTTGGCGATGGGAAAAATGGGATCACGGCAAATGACGGCGACGTCGGATCTGGATATTATTGTGATTTATGATGGGGACGGCGACGCAGTTTCCAGTATTAAGGCATTGGATATTCGCACCTATTATCAACGGGTGACACGGACGTTGGTTTCAGCGTTATCGTCGTCCATGACCTACGGGCGATTGTACGAAGTGGACATGCGATTGCGCCCATCGGGGCGTGCGGGCACGGTGGCGACCAGTTTGGATGCATTCAGTGATTATCAGCATAACAAGGCATGGGTTTGGGAACATTTGGCATTGACCCGCGCCCGCGTTGTAGCAGGGGATACGGGGTTGTGTGATCGCATTTCCGCTGTCCGCCGCGCAGTGTTGGACAAGGCACATGATCGCGTCAAAGTGTCCCAAGAAGTCAGCGAAATGCGCGAGCGGATAGCGCAGTTAAAAATTGAGAAATCAGATAATTGGCCAGTGAAAAAACCATTAGGCGGTGTGCTGGATTTAGAGTTGTTGGCGCAGGCGTTAAGCCTGTTGGATAATGGCGAACATCGCAGACCATTGGATCAGTTTCGCCATGCATTAAAACAGGGTGCGATCCGTGAAGCGGATGCAGAACGGTTGACCACGGCGTTGAATTTATTTTCCAAGATCGAGCATTTAAAACGGCTGTTGGGGGTTGAGCATTTTAACACCAATGATTTGAGCGATGCCGCAATTGCGTTGTTTATAGAAGTTACGGGGATTGGATCGCTGATGTTGATTGGGCGGCGGATTGAGCAGGACTTGGCGATGAACGCCGTATTGATCACGGACTTGATGCGCAAGTTATCCGCCTGATTTCAACAATCGTCCAATACGGTTTTGCGAAGAATTTACACCCGCCAATTGGGACATGTGCCATGCCAATACTTGGTTGCTGGACAAACACGGTTTGTTGATTACGGCCTCGATTTCGTCGATCACCGACAGGGTGTTCAAGTTGGTGCAAGACAGGAACACAGCGTCCACACCGTCAGTGTTTAGAGCAATGGCGGCGTCGCGTGTGGAATGGGGTGATATGCGGACAACACGCTGTTCTGATGCCTCGTCGAAACTGCCAAACACGGGGGATTGAATGCCTGCAACTTGCAACGTGTCGCGCAGGGTCTGGCTGACACCCGCGACGTAGGGTGACAGGAACGCGATGCGTTTAAGCCCCATGTGTTTACAGGCGGCGATTAGGGCGCTGACGGGTTCGGTGACATGGGTGGTTTTGCAGCGTCCTTGGATCAATTCGGCAATACGCGGTGCGCCAATGACGGATGTGCCCGAGGTGCAACCGTAGCCAATAACGTCGAAATTTGCGGCCTGTGGGAACAATGCAGCGGCGGCGGGCAGATCGTTTTCCATTTGTGACAAGGTGTCGTTGGTAACGATGGCACCCGATGGAATGCGGGTGACATGCAGAGTAATGTCAGGCGACAGCAGGTGACGCATATCCGTTTCGATGCGTTCGTCGGTTTGCAGGACGACCAAACCCACCGTGGGCGTGGTGTTTTCGGTGGTTTCATAGGGAAATGTTGTCATGCGATCACCGGTAATTCTGTGGCAAAGGGCGACAGTTTTTGGGCACCGTTTGCGCGAATAACGATGTTTTCTTCGTGTACCAAAATGCGGCCATCGATTGTTTCGATACTGGGTTCCAGAGTTAAAACCATACCCTCGGTCAGTTCGGTGTGGTCGGTAGGAATGAAGGATGGCCATTCAGTAAGTTGGGTGCCAAGGCCGTGACCAAAGCGGCCTGCCTCCATTGCTTTGCCAGCGCCAGTGATTTTGGCCATGGCGTGGAACAGATCGGCGGCGGTTGCGCCCACAACGGCGGCAGTAAGGCCTGCGGCGGTGGCGTCGATCAGGCGATCATAGGCGGAAATTGCACAGGGATCGGCGCGGCCGAACGAAAAGTTACGGTCATAGTCGCAAAAATATCCGTCCCACATTAAACCAGTGTCCAACATCAGGATGTCGCCCGATTGCGCCTGAATATCACCGGCGGGGGAAATGACGTCGAAGTAACCACAGGGACCAAGTCCCATCGCGACATATGGGACGCTGTCGGCACCAGAATCCAAGCAGGCCGATTGGAATTGACGATTGATTTGGGATTGGGTCATGCCAACGCGGGCGAAGGATTTCACCGCGTCGAATGCGGTGCCTGCGATGGTGCATGCGTGGCGAATTTTGTCGACTTCGGCATCTGATTTCACCATGCGCAACTCGCGCATTATTCCTTTGTCGGACGTTAATACGTGGCGGGTTGCCAATTTGGTGACATCGGCAAAGGGCATCCGAATATGGGTTTCGTGGCCGTCGGGGATTGCGATGCGTCCCTGCCCTGCGATTTCGGTCAAAGTGTCGGCCAACAATGTGACGCCGTCATCGGTTAAATCAGGTGATGCCCACGTACGGATGTCGTCGATCCATGTGGTGTTCATCAAGGCTTGACCAATGGCGGGAATGACCGCGATGGGTTTGCCTGATGCGGGGACGATCAGGAACCACGGGCGTGTCGGGCTCTGCCAGAACTGTGTCAGGAAGCCCGTGAAATAACGCACATCCGGTTCGGTGGTTAGCAATAATGCAGCAATGTCATATTTCGCCATCAACGCCTGTGCGCGTTTGGTGCGGGCGTCAAATTCGGCATCTGTGAACCCGCGTTGCATTAGGCATCAGCCCCTTCGGACAAGATACATAAAACACGTGCATCCGGTGGCAAATCAGACAGCGTGGCCGCCGCGATCCCTGCCCCACCTGATGATGATGTCGTCAGATCATGCGCGGGCAGTTGGGCGATTGCGGTCAGGCATTCATCCTCGGTCAATGTCACAAATGCATTAGCGTCGCGCGACAGGCCGTTAAGGGCAATCAGTGACGCCTCTTTGCAATCAAGGCGCCCCATGTCCGACACGGGGCCGTGGGTCGTGACGAATTTTCCTGCACGGATGCTGTCGATTAATGCAGGGGCGAATGCCGGTTCGACCACAACGATTTCGGGGGCATCGCCCCATGCGGCACGAAAACAGGCGGCCATTGCGCCCGCCAAACCACCCACACCCGCCTGAAGGAAAACATGCGTTGGCACGGTGTCGATTTCGGCAATGATTTCGGCGGCCATGGCGGTGTAGCCCTCCATCAAGCGCCACGGGATGTCGGTGTATCCGTTCCATGAGCTGTCGGATAACAGCACCCAATTGTTTTCGGCGGCGGCGGCAATCGCGCCTGTCATGGATGCTTCGTAGTTTTCGCCGTGACGCACGACCGTGGCACCCAAATCGCGCAGGCGTTTGGCGAAATCTTCGGGGACTGTAGCGGACAGGTAAATCACCGCATTCGCACCAAAGGCGGCGGCACCTGCGGCGATGGATAACCCATGGTTGCCCGCGGATGATGAGACATATGTGGTTTTTGATACGTCATGTTCGGCGGCATCCGACGCGATGACATAGGCCGCGCCCAGTGCTTTGAAACTGCCAAGGTTCATGCGGTTGCGCTCGTCTTTCACATGGAAGGACGCGATATTTAGGTTTTTGGCAAGCTCGGCCGCATTGACCAAGGGTGTCACCCCGTGTGCGGGACAGCGTTTCAGCATGGCTGTTGGCCGTGCGCTGTCGGTGCTTGGCAAGGGGATATCAGCCAGTTGGAGACCAGTTTTAAAATGGGTGTTTTCGATGCGGTTCATATGCTTGCCTTATGGATTCGTTGGGCAAGTTTAGGGGCGCGGGTTCGATCTGCAAGGAATTTGTGATGTATGGAAAAACGCCGCCCCCAAAGGTGCGGCGTTTTGAGTTAGTTTGTAATAACCTCTGGGCCCATGACCGCGTTTGGTAACACGGTGGAAATCCATGGGATGTAGGTGACCATAATCAAGAACACGAACATAATCGCCAAGAAGGGTAACGCAGCGCGCACCACAGCCATCATCGACATATTCGCCACCCCAGCGGTCACGAACAAGTTCAGACCAACAGGCGGGGTAATCATCCCGATTTCCATGTTCACCACCATGATGATACCCAGATGGATTGGATCAATGCCCAATTCAATTGCAATCGGGAACACCAATGGTGCCACGATAACCAACAGGCCAGATGGTTCCATAAACTGACCGCCAATCAACAGGATAATGTTGACGATGATCAAGAACATCACAGGACCAAAGCCATAGGAAATCATCACTTCGGTGATTTTTTGTGGCAATTGTTCATCGGTGATGACCTGTTTAAGGATCAACGCGTTGGCGATGACGAACATCAAGGTGACAACCAATTTACCCGCATCAAACAACGTGCGGCGCGTATCTTCGTGCCAGAAGGCGGTGATCAGTGCCTGTGGTTTTTTCAGCAGGGAAATTGATGTCCCGTCAGCATTCGCCAAGGGCCCCATGTCACGATAGATAAAGCTGGCGACCAAAAAGGCATAGATGGATGCCACGGCGGCGGCCTCGGTTGGGGTGAAAATCGCGCCTGTGACACCAGGGATGCCATAGATGCCGATCATGATAATTGCGATCAACATCAGACCCCAGGCGGCGTCACGAAAGCTGGCGCTTACTTCGGTCCAGCCAGCCCAATCACCTTTGGGCATGTTTTTCACACGTGCCATGACGTAGATACCGATCATCAACATTGTACCTGCTAAAAGGCCAGGAATGACGCCCGCAAGGAACATACGACCCACCGATACTTCGACTGCGGCGGCGTAAACCACCATGACGATAGAGGGTGGAATCAAGATGCCCAAGGTGCCTGCATTACAGATCACGCCTGCGGCAAATTCTTTGGTGTAACCAACCTGTCGCATCGCCGCGATAACGATGGAACCGATGGCAACCACGGTGGCGGGCGATGAACCCGACAGTGCCGCAAAGATCATACAGGCCAGAACGCCCGCAATCGCCAAACCACCACGAAAGTGACCCACAAGCGCGATAGAAAAGCGGATAATCCGTTTGGCCACGCCGCCCGTCGACATGAACGACGAGGCAAGGATGAAGAAGGGAATGGCCAACAGAGTTGAGTGGCCTTCAAATGCCTCGAACAGGGTTTGCGCGACCGACGCCAGCGAGCTTTCGGAGAAGATGAGCAAGAACAAAATAGACGAGAGGCCAAGAGAGACGGCAATTGGAACGCCGATCAGCATCAGGCCGACAACCATTGTAAAGAGAAGTAAGAGTTCCATTATTTTTTCTCCGTTTCGGCCATTGCGGCGCCTGCAGCTTGGACGTCGTCTTCGGCTTCGTGGCTGACGATGAGCATGTCGATTTCACGTTTCCAGACACGAATGCCTGCCTGAATAAAGCGGAAAAAAAGCAGCGCCATGGATACAGGTATGACAAAATAGGGAACAACTTTGGGCATTTTTTCGTACAGTTCGCCGTTGTTGAATACATCCTCTAGCCAGCGCATGAAAAATGGCACTGGAATGTCTTTGGTTTCGTACCAGCCAAGACCGCGCGCTTTTTCATTGAAACCAGTTGGGAACCAGCGACCTTCGGTTGGTGGCAAATTCGCATATGGTGCCCAGTAATCCCACGCACCTTTTAACAAAAGGAATGCATATAGGATGCACATTGCGGTCACGATCAATGCGGCAATCCGACGTTTCGAAGGTGCCAACGTGTTGACGATAGCGTCCACGCCAAGGTGTGCGGTTTTTTTCACAGCGTATGAAGCGCCCAACAAAACCAGCCAAGCAAATAGGAACACAGTCAGTTCCAGTGCCCAGAAAATATTTGAATTAAAAACATACCGAGCAATCACATTGGCAAATGTCAAAAGGGTCATAATTCCCAAGAGTATTGCAATAAGATTTTCCTCGATCCGGTCAAGTCGTGAGCTGTTCTGTCCCATGACGTCCCCCCTGAATTTCGAGTGAGTTGGCGCGCCCGATGGGGCGCGCCAGTATGATGATTAGTTAGACATCATGTTGATTTTTTGAGCAGCTGCGATGTTTTCCGCACCTACGTCGCCCTCAAACTGTGTCCAAACCGGTTTCATTGTGTCGACCCAAACTTGACGCTGTTCAGCAGTCAATTCACGCACAACACCACCAGCGGCGATGATGTCCTGTTTGGCTTTCTCGTTCACGGCTGTGGATTCTTTGTTGCGCGTTGCGGTTACTTCGGCAACGATTTGCAAGAATTGATCACGTACATCAGCATCCAAACCATTCAACCAGTCGACGTTGGTTACCAGAAGGTAATCAATGATGCCGTGGTCTGTTTGTGTGGTGCCGTCCTGAACTTCGAAGAATTTTTTGCCGAAGATGTTTGACCATGTATTTTCCTGACCATCAACAACACCTTGTTGCAGACCGCCGTATACTTCGGAAAATGCCATTTTTTGTGGCGAGCCGCCAATTGCTTCCATTTGAGCGACCAACACGTCAGATGATTGCACGCGGAATTTCAAACCGTTTGCATCTGATGGTGCGATCAATGGTACATTCGCAGACATTTGTTTCATGCCATTGTGCCAATATCCCAAACCTTGAAGGCCGCGATTTTGCATGCTGTCCAGCATTGCTTGACCGGCGTCTGATGCTTGAAATGCTTCGACGGCGTTAATGTCTTTGAACATGAACGGCAAATCAAAGATGCGGAATTGCTTGGTGAATTTTTCGAATTTTGACAGCGATGGTGCTGCCAGTTGAACGTCACCTTGGAGCAACGCTTCAAGAACTTTATCATCGTTGTACAAAGTCGAGTTTGGGAAAACCTCCATACAAGCTTTGCCGTTCATTTCGTCGTTTACACGCTGTGCAAGCAATGTCGCGGCGATACCTTTGGGGTGTTTGTCGGTGTTTGTAACGTGGCTGAATTTGATTACCACTTCGCCTTCTTCGCATGACGCCGCAGCGACGGTTGGAATCAGTGTTGCGGTTGCAACAACTGCAACTTTCATAAATTTATTCATATTTTTCTCCCTTTAGAACTTTGCGGACTGATCCGCGTGTCATAATAGTTCCCGTGGTGATTGTTTTTGCAAATCTTTTTTAAGCCTAAATTTTAATAGCATTATTTCAATATGTTATACATTTACTGTAACACCAAACATGTCATTGTGCGGAAAGTCGCACATTCCATTTGCGCCACATAGCGCCGCATGTCTAAGCTGTGGCATTCCTTATTTAGCGATTCGTCATGCCCAAGTACCGCTTTGCCATTATCTATGTTTTGATCAGCGGTGCTTTGGCTGTTGGAGCCTATTATTATTCGTTGAGCGTTGGATATGCGCGGTTGGCGCAAACAGGAGAGGTGCGCATTGATCAGGCCAGTGATCGTCTGTTGGGGCAGTTATCCAGCTTTAAGCAATTGCCGAATATTTTGTCACGCCATCCGATTTTACAATCGGCGTTCGATGTGGATGCAGATGTGGATGTCATCAATGCTTTTCTAGAAAATACATCACTGTTAACAGGTGCGCGGGAAATATTTGTCGTTGATCGCGATGGCAAAGTGGTGGCGCGATCCAGCGCAGAGAGCGGATTACATCCATCCCTGGCGGGTGAACCGTTTGTGCGAGCCGCATTAAATGGACGTTTGGGAACCATGGCCGCATTGGATCCCAGCAGCGCAGAGCGCACCATTTTTATTGCGCGCGGCATAAAGGGTGATCGCCCCAAAGCATCAGGCGCGATTGTAATCGCTGTGGACGTCGCCACATTGGAATTTGAATGGCACGTGGACGAAGAGGCATTGGCCTTTTTCGATGATAATGATGTGGCGTTTATCACCAACCGATCCAATTTGGCATTGCGCCGCATTCGTGCAGTAGATGCGCCATTGCAGGATCGATATCGATATGTTGCGAGCCAGTTACGACCCTTCTTCGGTTATACAGAAAAAAGGGTGTTTGGTCATTTGGTTTGGCAATTTGCAGACAATAGCGAGTTACCACCAGAGACATTGATTGCGGCCAAATATATCCCGCGATTAGACATGATGGCGCGGGTATTTTTACCGACCCGAACATTAAAAATAATGGCCGTGTTTCAGGCGGGGTTTGTCGGCGCCATCATGTTTGCATTGGGGACAATTTTATGGGCCTTGTGGCAACGTCGGCAACGTTTAGCGGAATTGTTAGCCATAGAGGCAAAGGCGAATGCCGCGTTAGAGGTTCGGGTCGAGAACCGCACCGCCCAACTTAAGCAAACGCAACATCAATTGATCCAGGCGGGCAAGTTAAATGCCCTTGGGGAAATGTCGGCAGGCATCAGCCATGAGTTGAACCAACCCTTGGCGGCGATGCAGAATTATGCGGAAAATGGCGCCAAGATGTTGGCACGTGATCGTATTGACGATGCGCGTGAAAACTTTGGCTTGATCACCGAACAAATTGATCGCGTGACGCGGATTATCCGATCCTTGCGTGCCTTTGCACGGCGCGAAAAAGAGACGGTAGAACCGATTGATTTGCAGAGTGTGATATCGGAATCTTTAACCCTGTCGCAGGCGCGAATTAAGGCCGCGAATGTTGATGTTCACCGCGATGCGGGAACCTCGCCTGTGATGATTATGGGGGGGCATGTGCGGATGCAACAAGTGGTCATCAATCTGTTGACCAATGCCATTGATGCCATGAAGAGCGTTGATAACAGGCGCATTGATATTGAATTGCGCGACGCGGCGCACACGGTGGCCTTGGTGATCCGTGATACGGGCTCTGGCTTGTCAAATCCAGCGCGTGTGTTTGAGCCGTTTTATTCCACCAAAGACGTTGGTGCCAGCAATGGTATGGGGTTGGGTCTGTCGATTTCCTATGGAATTGTGGGGACGTTTGGTGGTGAGATGACCTGTCGCAATCATCCCGATGGCGGCGCAGAATTCACCGTGACATTGCGAAAGGCCATGCTATGACACCACAGGTTTTATTGATCGAAGATGATGATGCGATGCGCATTTCGTTGACGCAAACGATGGACTTAGAGGGGATCACAGTTGTCTCCGCAAATGGGTTGGCACAGGCGCGGCGTGCCATTCGCGCAAATTTTGCGGGGATAATCCTGTCCGATATTCGAATGCCCACGGATGATGGTTTTGCCGTTTTGGCGCATGTGCAATCAGTTGATTCTGAACTACCTGTGGTGATGTTGACTGGCGAAGCGGATGTCCCAATGGCGTTACGTGCGATGAAGGATGGCGCCTATGACTTTTTGGAAAAACCATGCCCAAGCGACAAGTTATTAAAAGTGGTGGCGCGTGCCTTGGGGTACCGAGACGTTGTTTTGCAAAAGCGCCGTTTGGAGCGAGAGGTCAAGCGAAGCGATCCCGCCGCAGTTAATTTTCCAGGGACGTCCAATACGAGCAAAACGTTGCAGACAAATTTGCGCCGTTTAGGCCCCGATCAGGGTCACGTTTATATCTCGGGCGGGCCGGGTGTTGGCAAAAAACTGGCGGCGTATACTCTGCACGCATTGGGTCGCGAGGATGCACAGTTTGTCGGGTTTAACTTGAACCAAGTAGGGACGCATTTGGCGGATGTGATTTTGCCGTCTGGAAATGTGGATTTTTCGGTGAAGTCTGCCCATCTAGCCACGCCAGATGATTTGGCGTTTTTGTCTGAACAGGTCGCATTGCATCCAAATTTGCGCATATTGATGTCTGGTCAGCAAAGTTTGACCCAATGTCGATCCGCGCATGCGTTTTACGAAGACATTGCATTTTCGGAGCTTTCGATCCCAACATTACGTGCACGCAGGCAGGATTTGCCGATTATATTCGAGCAAACATTACGCCATTTAGTACGCACCCAAAATATGGATATGCCAGAGGTGGCCGAGGGTATCTATGCACAGATTATAGCGCAGGATTGGGAGGGTAATTTGACCGAATTACGCGCCTTTGCCCAAAATGTCCTGACCGGGTCGGCGATGTCACCCCTCAAACAGGGTCATCTGACATTGGCGCAACAACTGGATGATTTTGAAACGTTAGTATTGCGAGAAACCCTGCGCGAAACCAAGGGGAGTGCGACCCAAGCGGCACAGCAATTAGGAATGCCGCGCAAGACGTTCTATGATCGGTTAACACGCTACAATATTAAGCCAAAAGATTTCAAATAACGCCCAAGGGATGTCGCCCATTGTTTATTTGGTTAGGATTTAGATTGCAATTTGTGGATGGTTTCAATCAGCCCACGGGTGGACGCGCGCAATGATGTGTGATCGGCACCTTGATCCAACATTGGTTCCACTTGGCGTGCCAAAACCTTGCCCAATTCGACACCCCATTGGTCGAACGAATTGACCCCCCAAATCACGCCTTGGACGAAAACTTTGTGTTCGTACATCGCGATCAAACGACCCAAGGAATAGGGTGTGTGGTCAGCGTAAACGATGGATGTGCTGGGACGATTGCCGTGGAATGTACGGTGAGGAACAAGCGCCTCGATTTGGGCGGAATTTGCACCGTTGGCCGTCATTTCAACACGGACTTCGTCGCCTGTTTTCCCGAATGCCAACGCCTGTGATTGCGCCAAGAAATTGGCGGTCAGCAGTTTGTGTTGGTAATCCAAGGGGGACGTTGGGTTGGCGCAGAGGATAAAATCAGCAGGGATAATATCGGTACCTTGGTGCAACATCTGAAAATAGGAATGTTGCGAATTTGTGCCCGGTGTACCCCAAATAATCGGGGCGGATGCACGGGTCAGGGCTTGGCCTGATTTTGTCACACCTTTGCCGTTACTTTCCATATCCATCTGTTGAACGTAGTCAGGGAAATGTTCCAAACGTTGGTTATAGGGCAACAAGGCAATCGTTGGGCAATCCATAATATTGCGCCGCCAAATGCCAATCAGAGCCAGCAATACAGGCAAGTTCTGTTCCAGTGGTGCGGTTTTGAAATGCTGATCCATGGCGCGAAAACCAGCCAAAAAATCACGAAAGTTTTTGCCGCCAACAGATAATGCTACAGACAGGCCGATGGACGAACACACAGAATAACGCCCCCCGACCCAATCCCAGAAACCAAAAACCCGTTCGCGTGCGATGCCAAATTCCGCCGTTGCGTCCAGACTGGTAGACAGTGCCGCCAAATTTGCATCCGCATCCGCGCCACTCAGTGCCGTTTGCAACCACGCCTTGGCCGCTTGTGCGTTGGTGATGGTTTCGATGGTGGTGAATGTTTTTGAAGCCACCAAAATCAGCGTTGTAGCGGGGTTTAAACCATGGGTCACATCCGTCAGATGCGCACCGTCGATGTTGGACACAAAATGCACGTTCGGTCCATCACCGCGAAAATCGGACAAGGCGCGCACGGCCATTACCGGGCCCAGATCAGAACCGCCAATGCCGATGTTGATGACATCCGTGAAACGTTTGCCCTGCGCATTCGTGTATTTGCCGTCTCGCACATCATCTGCGAATTGCAAAAAGCGGTCGCGTTCGGGATCCACCAGATCGGCGGTTGGTGCGCCATCGACAGTAAATCCATCCTCGCGGTTTGCACGCAGAGCAACGTGTAAAACTTCGCGTCCCTCGGTGGTATTGATGACCTCGCCATTATACATCGCATCGCGCGCACCCGCTACATCGCATGTGGTGGCCAAAGCCAACAGGTTTTCCAGTGCCATCGCGTCAATCCGCTCGCAGGAAAAATCCATCGTTATGTCATCCATGGTGCGACTGAAAATGTCGAAACGATCAATGCCATCTTGGTCGAACATATCCCGCAGATGCACATCACGCAAACGATCCCAATCTGCCTGCAACGCATTCCAGTGGGCCTGTGCTGATGATTGTGTTGACGTGGTCATGTCATACTCCTGTAAAGCGATAGCATGAAAATACGCGGTTTATTCAGAATGGAAAGGGTTGGTTTTTAAATGGTCAGTAATCGCCGTTTTTGTATTGATACGATGTCGATAGGACATTGGCGTTTGCCCAAAACGGGTTTTGAAAGCGCGTGAAAAGGCACTTTGGTTTTGGTACCCTGTCCGCAAAACAACTTCTTGGATCGGTTGATTGGTGGTGTGCAACAAGTGTCGCGCGAATGACAGACGCAAGTTACGATAGGTTTGTTGGGGCGATTGCCCCAAATCCTTTGTGAAGGCGCGGTGTAATTGTTTGGGGGTTGTGCCCAGACGATTTGCGATTTTGGGTATGGTTATGATGTCCTCTAAATTAGTTTGCATCATATCAATCGCTTTTTGAACCTGTGGGATTTTACATAACGGGTGGTGACCCATATGGGGTTCGCGCGTTGCCATAAAAATCGCCGCAACATCCAATGCCAATGCGGTGTCATTTAATTGGCGGATAAGGTCAACGCTAAGGTCAAACGCGACCATTGCACCACCACATGTGCCCACATTACCGTCCCAGATATAGCGGCGTTGTTCCACGTCCAGATGTGAAAATTCTTCGGCAAACTCGTCAAAAATATCCCAATGCACGGTGCATGAATGCCCATCCAACAGGCCCGCCGCCGCCATCAACCACGGCCCTGCATCCAAGCCGACAATAGTTTTGTAACGCTTGGATGCACCACGCAATGCACGACGTGTGGCAAGGGTGTTATGGTTGCGAAAATCATAGGATGCGATGACAAACAAGTAATCGGCATCTACAGCTTCTGCAAAGGCATGGTCAGGCATCAAGCGTAAATCACTACTGGAGCTGACAGGCTCACCGCTTAGTGTCACGATGTTCCAGCGGTATAATTCACGTGTGGCAAGGGTGTTTGCCGCGCGAAATGGTTCCAGACAATTTGCCATGCAGTGATTGGAAAACTGATCAAAGACCAGAAAATCAATTGTTGTGGGTTTTGGCGAATACTGCATAAATTATGTCTAATACTGCACATCGTATTTTAGCAAGCAGAATAGCATTCAGACGAGTCGTAAAGGATAGAACCATGCCCCTGAACATGAACAAAAACGTTTTCATCACCTGCGCCGTTACGGGTTCAGGCAGCTCCCAAGATCGCAGCCCCCATGTGCCGCGCAGCCCCGAACAGATCGCCAACAGCGCGATCGCGGCGGCCAAGGCGGGGGCGGCGATTGTGCATTGTCACGTACGTGACCCCGACACAGGCGTGCCATCACGCGATCCAAAACTGTATCGCGAGGTGACGGATCGCATTCGTGCGTCGGATGTGGACATGGTGCTTAACCTGACAGCTGGCATGGGTGGCGACATGGTTTTTGGCAATCCAGAAAGCCCCCTGCCATTGGGTGCGGGAACCGATATGGCGGGTGCCAGCGAGCGTGTGGCGCATGTGGCGGAATGTCTGCCTGAAATCTGTACGTTGGATTGTGGCACGATGAATTTTGCCGAAGCAGATTATGTGATGACCAACACGCCAGGAATGTTGGAAGCCATGGGGTCAATGATGGAAGCCCTGGGTGTAAAACCCGAAATCGAGGCATTTGATACGGGACATTTATGGTTGGCGAAAAACTTGGTTGAAAAGGGTATTTTGAAATCCCCCGCCCTTGTCCAGTTATGCATGGGTATTCCATGGGGTGCGCCCAATGATTTGAATACGTTTATGGCGATGGTGAACAATGTGCCATCCGATTGGAACTGGTCAGCGTTTTCGATTGGACGCGACGAGATGGCCTATGTTGCGGCGGCTGTTTTGGCAGGTGGCAATGTGCGTGTCGGATTAGAAGATAATCTGTGGTTGGCCAAGGGCGAATT
>TARA_R110002096_G_scaffold1175_1_pt1 | contig 52992 bp, 35 predicted proteins | sample TARA_R110002096 | Tara Oceans TARA_R110002096 (sample SAMEA4397295) | marine metagenome | biome: Polar Biome; feature: [DCM] deep chlorophyll maximum layer (ENVO:01000326); material: water (ENVO:00002006), including particulate matter (ENVO:01000060) such as... | depth 35 m
GTGAGTCGCCATCAATGTCAGATGCGTTTGCCAGAAGATCAGCTTCGGTAATCGTGAACGAGTTGTCTTCCTGGGTTGCGCCCAGATCCACATCACCGGCCACAGGAGCATCATTGACCGGCGTAACGTTGATAATTCCGCTGCCGGGGATGGAGGTCTCACCGTCACTGACAAGAAAGGTCAGATCAATTAGCCCGTTGAAATCGGCGTCCGGCGTAAAAGTCCATGTTCCGTCCAGATTGTCGACAACTGTGCCGCCGCTGACCGAGAGGGTTCCGGCGGTCAGCGCATCTCCGTCTGCATCCTTGAAATTCGCAAGCAGCATGTCCTGTGTAATCAGCCTCGACGTATCTTCCGCCGTGCTGGTTGCAAACAGGTCCAACTCGACCGGTGCCCTGTTGGGAGCGTCATCGCTAACCGGGCTGGCGACTGAACTGCTGCCAGCCGATGCCGATGAAGCGGCCAGGTTGAACGATTGCGGTTCCAGAGGATTTGCTGAAAAGTCTGCGTCTGGAGCAGCAGGGTTGATACCTGTGCCAGGAAAAACTGCTGCCTCATCGGATGCAATTCCGTTCCTGACTATGCTTTCCGGTGCAAAGGACACGGTGTTCTGATTGGTTGCATCAGCGGAAGTGGAGCCGTCTTCCTGATCGGGTAATGCAGCCAGCGCCTGATCGTCAAAGGCGACAGGCGTGAAAATCGTCGTCGAATCCGATAGGCTGTCGGGCAGAAATGCTTCGTGACCGTTGCCCACATTCTCATTTCCGAAATCAACCGGGCTGTCTTTCAAAATGAAGTCATGTGCATCATCGCTCAGACGGTTAGTTCCCTGGCCGCTGGATGCTGCTGCGCCTTCCTTGGCAGGGGACAGCGGTTTCGACGATTTGGAATCTAATTTGCTCATGCTTTGCTCCGAGTGCCGCAACAGAAGTGCGGTTTGTCTTTAGCTTAGAGAGCGTTGACCCATAATGGCGTGTTAATGGGCACGTTAGAATCCAACGCAGGCGCGGATTTACGGGAGAATTCTGCCAACTTGGTAACCAAAACCTTTTCACAAATTGCGATAGTTTCACGCTTCCTTAAGGTTAAAATGCGCAGAATTGGCGTGTCATGAAACGGCGCTCCCGCTGAAAACTGTGGCGCATTTGTATTGAGTAAAGCAGCAGGTATGGCGAGGTCAGAGACTAATCCGGGGTCATCTTCCGTCTTGTGGTCGGCGCGGATTGATAAATTCGGGCTCGCCGCAGGACGGTATCTTCGCGTCAGCCCCGCAGTGGCTCTGATTTCGACTGTGATCAATATCCTCGGCATGATGCTGCCATTATCAATTTTGATTGTTTATGATCGTATTATCCCGAACGCATCATACGAATCCCTTTTGCTGCTTGTTCTGTTGCTGATCGGTTTTGCTGTCATCGAAGCGGGATTGCGGGTTTGCCGGGCCTATATGCTGGGGTGGTCGGCTGCGAAATTTGAATTGCGGACAACACTTCAGGCGCTGAACAGGATTCTGACCGCAGATTATTCGTCTCTGACTTCTGTACCGCCTGTCCGTCAGGCGGAGCGGTTGAAGGCCGTTACGCGCTACGCCGACTTCATGGGCAGCCAGTCCAGACTTGCGATAATTGACTTGCCCTATGTTGCTCTGTTCATCACTGTGTTGGCACTGATCGGCGGCTGGCTGGCGCTGGTGCCAATTGTGGTCATAGGCATTTTTTCTGTTGTTATTGTGCTTCTATCCGCTCGCTTCCGCCAGGTTCTGGAAGAGCGCAAACTTCAGGACACCAAGATTTACGATTTTATTGCTGAAGTGCTTGGCGGCATCAACACCATCAAGGGTGCCGCGATGGAATCACAGATGTTGCGACGGTTTGAACGTTTGCAACGTATCGGCAGCACAACCGATTTCCGGTCAGTCGAGGTCGCTGCGCACAGTCAGACTCTGATGGGATTGTTTGGCAATGTCACGATAATTTCAATGGTTACGACGGGAGGTTGGCTGGCGGCCACTAGCGACCTTTCGGTCGGCACGCTTGCTGCTTGTACCATGCTTGCGGGGCGCACCATTCAACCGGTCGTCCGTGTGGCGGGCATCTGGAACGAACTGCAGAGAACCGCTATCGCCTTGCAGGATATCAAGGAGCTTTTCTCAGGTACTGTTTCTGCCGATTTGCCTGTGCCAGATCCGGCATCGGACATGCGTGAACTTTCCGAGCCACTGCGATTGGAAGTCCGTGAGCTGGTGGTGGAACGCGGCGGCCGTGTGCTGATTGAAAACATCAATTTTGCACTGCAACCCGGCTGTTTCATGGGGATTGAAGGTCCTGACGGCGAGGGAAAATCTACGTTCATGCGTGTTCTCAGCGGAGATGTACGGGCAAAATCCGGCACAGTGCTTATCAATGGCAGTCCAATGGGTGAAGGCGGCCACCATGCACACCGCATAGCTTTTGCAAGTACAGGGCAGGGACTGTTCAACGGAACGATCCTCGACAATCTTACCCTGTTCGGCGAAGGAGCATCAATCGAGGATGTCTGTTGGGCGGTCGATCTTCTGGGAATACGGGCGTCGATTGATGCCTTGCCACTTGGGTTCGACACGCCTGTCGGCAACACGGCCGCAATGGCTCTGGCCAGCGGTTTCATGCAACGACTCATTCTGGCGCGCGCTTTGGCGCAGCGGCCTGGTCTGCTTGTTCTGGATGAGCCTCAGGTGTTTCTGGACAATGAAGCGGATCGTGACGTGCTGTCAGGCCTGAAACAACTTATGGGCAGCATGACTGTTGTGCTGGCGACAAATCGTCCGTCCTATCTGCGGCTCGTGGACATCCATTTCAAGATTCAGGACGGTCAGCTGATTGCAGGTCAAACTGCGCCGGCCACTCCAACTGCAAAGCGAATGGGGTCGGTGGCATGAATACGAAACCCGTCTCGCATTTGTCCGACGGTAAAAATGGCAATGCCAGCAGTGGCAAAAATCCGGTACACGAAAATCTGGCGGCACTTGGCAACGAATTTGCAGCACACAGCCATCCGAACGCCAATCTGTTTACACCAAAGGAGCATCGTTGGGAGGGCTGTCTGAGAAAGCTTCTGGACGCCAGAAATTGGCCTGGTACAGAGCGCAGAATCATCGAGGCCAGTCCTCACCTGCTGGAAATAGCGGATCTCGATGAAATGCGGGCCGTGTTGTCTCGCCTGGATTTTGAAACGGCGCTGCACCGGATTTCACTCCACAATCTGGATCCCAATGCACTGCCATGCATTGCAGTCATCGACGATTTGCCATTCGTTCTGCTGCGCTTCATCGATGCAAGCCTCCTTGAAGTGTTGGACGGAGAGCGGCCTGAACCGCACATCATCCAAGCGAAAAAGGCACCTATTGAAGTTTGTTTTGTTGAGCCGGCCCGCACCAATGTGTCCCCACCCGGGCGTCAGGAAAATTGGTTCCGCCGGGCAATGTACCAATTTCTGAAACCGATCCTCGGTGTGTTCATTCTGACCTTGTTCGCCAATATTCTGTCGCTGGCCACGCCGATTTATGTGATGTCGGTCTATGACAGGGTCGTCGGTGCCAAGGCGACCGAAACACTGTTCTCTTTTCTGGCGATTATCGTTTTGACGATCAGCTTTGAAATGTTCCTACGGCATAGGCGCGCCAATCTGATTGCTTATGTCGGAGCACGGTTCCACAATATTTTGAGCAATCATGCCCTCAAGCAGATTTTGGGGCTACCAGTTCCAATGCTGGAAAATTCCAGCGTATCGGCTCAGCTGACCCGTTTCCGGCAGTTTGAAACCATCAGGTCCTTTTTTACCGGACATATCGTCTCAGCGGTTCTTGATTTGCCATTCATGGTGATTTTTCTGGCACTGGTTTTCTGGATCGGTGGCGCGCTCGGTTACGTTCCGCTGGCGCTGACCGTGATCTTTATTTGTATCGCGGTCTTCTCTGTCCCCAAAACCCGCAATAATGTGGCAGAGGGCGGTCGCGCCAGCGCCCGCTCGAGCAGTTTCATCGATGAAACACTGGAAAAGATTTCGGCGATCAGACAACTTCAAGCGGAAACGCTTTGGCATAACCGCTTCACCGGTTTCGTCAGTGACGATACGATTTTAAGATTTAAGGCGCGGTTTTTCGACGGCACCATGCAAACCCTGTCCCAGGGCCTGGTCTCTATTGCCGGTGTTGCGACTCTGGGTCTGGGTGCGCTTCAGGTTATCGCCGGAGAGTTATCCATCGGCGCGTTGATTGCCATTATGATGGTTGTCTGGCGTATTTTATCTCCAATTCAGACCATTTTTCTCTCCTTGAACAGAATGTCGCAATTTCGTGAAACCGTCCATCAGATCAATGCGCTGATGCGCCTGCCGGTGGAACGCAAGGTTGCGGTCCGCAATCGTCTGCATGCGCCTCTGACAGGCGGGCTCTCCTTTCAGGGGGTGAGTTTTCGCTACCCAGGTGCAGCTGAACCGGCCATCAGAAATCTTACTCTGGAAATTGGACCGGGTGAGCTTGTCTGCATTTCCGGGAGCACCGGAGCCGGCAAAACCACATTGTCAAAACTGCTGGCTGGCTTTTATCAGCCTCAAGCGGGAGTGATCTTGCTGGATGGTCTTAATCTGCGGCAACTGGATGTCGGAGAAATACGGACCGGAATGGGCTACGTTCCCCAGACTCCCCAATTGTTTTATGGCTCTCTGCGGCAAAATCTGACGCTGGCAATGCCTGAAGCGGATGATGGTCGGCTGACCACGGCACTCCTGGATGCCGGAATTGATATTGAAGGCCCTGAATTTCCCAGAGGACTGGATACAATTATCCGCGATGGCGGTGCCTATCTCAGCGATGGCTTGCGCATGGAACTTTGCATGGCGCGGGCTTATCTGAAGCGCAGTTGTCTTTATGTGCTTGATGATCCGGGTGCCTATCTCGATTTCGATGGGGATGCATACCTGATCCGCCATCTGAACCGTCTGCGAGGCAAGGCAACAGTCATCCTGATCTCCAGCCGGCCGGGACTGATGCGAGCCTGCGACCGTTTAATCCATCTGCACAAGGGCGCAGTGGTGGCCGATGGCCCCCCGGAAGATGTCCTGAAAGTGGTCGCATGACGCAGTCGCCCACCAACCAACATTCATTAGGATTCCGCGATGCCTGACAAGGGAAACAACTGGGCTGCCGACCCCAAGCGGCTCACCTCACCGCTGGAGATCGAGGGCGAACGCTGGAACGGTCTGTTTCGCAGTTTCGCCGTAGCTCTGTCGCTGTTTGTGCTCAGCCTTATTTTGCTCTCGGCCGTCGCGCCAATTAATGAGGTCGCTGTCACCAGCGGTCAGATCACTTCAACCCAACCTCCATCTGCAATTCAGCATGAAGAGGGCGGCGTCGTGGACAGCATATTTGTCAGCCCCGGCAGTAAGGTCAGGAAGGGTGAGATAATTATTCAATTGCGGGAATTTCAGAACGAACGTCAACAGGGCCAGCTTGATGTTCGCATTTCGAATGCCGAACTGACAATCACGCGCCTTGAGGGATTGATAAACGGCTCCGAACCGGTGTTTCCCGATGCTGATCCGAGCTTGCTCATACGCCAGGAACTGTCGTTTTTCCAGGAACGCCGGGCGGTGCGAAAAAACGAGGAAGTTCTTGCCGCACAAATGGCACAGCGTAAAGCGGAACTGACGTCTGCCGAAAACCAGATGAACAGTCTGGAAAAAGAGAATCTGAATAATGCGGCCCTTGTTGAAATGAGGCGGAACCTTGCAGCAGAAGGCTATGGCACGCGTCGGTCACTGCTTGAAGCTGAGGCTGAACTGGCAAAAACCGAAGGCCAGATTGCCCGCGCCCTTGGCCAGATTGATATGTCCGGCAAGGCCCTGCAGGAAGCGCAAGTGACTGCCGAACAGCTTGAGACGGAAAACAAGGCCAAATGGTCTGCTGAACTCAGCACAGTGGCAGCGGAGCTGGAAGACCTGCTGGAACAATCCAGACAACAACGCGACAGATTCGACCGGCTCGCAATTCGGGCACCGTTTGACGGCTGGATCCAGAACCTGTTGCCGAAGGCTGCGGGAGAAGTCGTGCGGGCTGGTGAGCAGATCGGAGAGATTGTCCCGCAAAACAGCCTGCTTTATGCAACAGTCCGGCTGAAACCGAAAGATGTCGCGTCGGTGTCCCTGCATGACCGGGCTCTGGTCACCCTGACTGCTTTTGATCCGGACACTTTTGGTGAAGTTCAGGGCGTTGTTTCAAAAATTTCACCGACCACCGCTTCAGATGATGACGGCAATGTTTACTACCAGGTGGATGTCGATTTGCAGAGTGTTGAAGGCACACGAACAGCAGATTTATCGCTGCTGCGTCCAGGTATGGAACTACAGGCCCGGATTCAGACCGAAAAACGGACAATGCTGCGCTATTTCCTGCGTCCGGTCTATCGCTCGCTGGAGATCGCCTTTTCAGAAAGTTAAGCGAAAATTAAGCATGAAACACGATGATGCGGCAGGATTAAAGCGCTCACCGTCAGGTATTTATGTCAGCCCCTTCACGCGCCGGATATTGGTGTTCGCACCAACAATTATTGATGTGCGGGCTTTCACTCGTCTGTGTTGTCTCATTGATGCGGCCAGTACAGGCAGATGAGATCAGTGGCATTATGTCGCAGGCATTGGATAACAGCGCGCAGATAGATGCATTTGGCGCACGGGAAGATGGTGCAGCAGCGGCGGTTGATGAAGCCAGAGCTGCATTTCTTCCCTCTCTTGCAGCCAAATTTTCATATGGCAGCAGCAATTCCCGCACACGTGGCGGCGGCCCCAGTACCGATCGCTCGGCAAATTCCTATTCCTACGGACTTTCCGCGACGCTTCCGGTGTTTCGTGGCGGACAATATGTCCATGGCCTGAAATCGGCAAAGTTTGAGGCGAAAGCGGTCACGCTGGAACGCGTTGACAAGGAACAGGAGATTTCTCTGGAGGCTGTTGATGCCTATCTCAGTGTCATTCGTGATCGTCAGATCATGGCTCTGCGACAACAGAACCTGCAGAATCTGCAGGCCATTCGAAACAGCCAGGAGGTACGCTTCCGGCTTGGCGAAGCCACGCGCACGGACATTGCGTTGGCGCGGATGCAACTGGAATCATCACGAGCGGAAAGCCGCCGCGCTCAAGGTCAGCTGCGTAACAGCGAACTGTCATATGAGCGGCTGACCGGCAGCCGGGCAGCATCGCTGATGTCTCCTGAACCTGTTGGTCATCTGATGCCGGCGTCAGCGGCGGAAGTGCGGGAACGTGCCGCGCGCAAGAACCCGAAAGTCAAGATCGCACAGGCCCGCTCCGATGCAGCCCGTCTGGCTGCAAAGGCAAAGTTCGGTGAGGCTTTGCCCAGCATCGACCTTGTCGCCAGTTATGATTGGGAACATGATCAGTTCAATGGCACGGATCTGGAAGAGACCGGCTACATTGGCGTATCGGTTTCAGTTCCGTTGTTTGCCCCCCAGACCTATGCGGGCATTCGCAAGAGCAAGGCGCTCAGTCGGCAACGGGCCTTTGAAGCGCAGGATGCGGCGATTGGCGTTCAGTTTGCGGCTGATATGGCATGGGGTGATTATCTGACCGCAAAAGAGCGCCTGCAATCTCTGCAAACGCGCAGGAAAGCGGCACTGGAAGCGGAGTTCGGCATTCGCAGGGAATTTGACGCCGGTGCCAGGGATGTGCCCGATCTGCTCGATGCCCGTGACCGCGTGGTCAGCGCGGAAATTGATCTGGCCATTGCCAATTATGAACGTTTCTATGCTGCCTATGTGTTGCTCGCCACCATTGGCGAGTTGAGAACCCAGGAAACCGCGTATCTGCAATAGCGCGTTGTGCGCCTGACGATCCCAAAACATACTCTAATTATTATAACCGCGGCCTTCTGCGGAGCGGGCAAGTTTTTTGCCAAGCTGCGCTTCGCGCAGAACGGTATACAGTGAAGCAGCGATGATGATGCCGGCCCCGATAAATGTCTCGGTCGTGGGCCATTCACTGAAAAACATGGCACCGAACAGCGTTGCATATAGCAGCCTTGTATAATCCAGCGAAGCAATTGCTGTCGCTTCTCCCACGCGGAACGCCCGAATGTTGAACCATTGGCCCAGCAGGGATGTCAGCCCAACCAGCAGCAGCATCACCCATTCCTCTGCGGTTGGTGTTTTCCAGTAATACAGTGCCGGCGGCAGCACCAGAATTCCGATAAATATGGCCTGGTAGGACAGAATCGTAATGGGTCGTTCAAAACGTGACAGATAGCGCAGAATGATCATCACCATACCCGCGGCGGCTGCCCCGACGACTGCGGCCATGGCCCAGCCATTGAGGCCGTCAGAATCCGGGCGGATCATGATCAAAATTCCGACAAAGCCGACCAGAGCTGCCGACCATCGGCGCACACCGACTTTTTCTTTCAATATCCAAATGGCAAACAGCGTGACAAAGAACGTTTTGGCAAAGCTGATGGCCGTTGCTTGCGCCAGGGGAATGTGAATGACCGCCGAAAATCCGGTCAGCATGGCAATCAGCGCCAGAAACACCCGGGCCATGTGAATGTGAAAGTGGTTGGTTTTCAAAATCAATGGAAATCCGCTGATAAGGATCGGCATGACCGTAAGCAACATCACCATTTGGCGAACAAAAAGAATCTGGGTAATATGAATACGTTGCCCCAGATCTTTGATGAAGACGACGCCGATTGAGAAAAACAGCGCGGCCAGCAAAATCCAGATCGCGCCCCTTACATTGCCGGGTTTCGACAACCACCAATTGCCGAAAGGCTGCCCCCACTGTTTTACTTTTCCCGACAATCTGGCGGCCATTCGCGGGCTGTTGGGCATCTCAGATCATTCCCTAGTGGAGGTAAAGTCAGAATAGACAGGACTGCATGAAGTGCCTAGGGTCTGAACTCAAAGGCTACACCAACACAAGCGGCCTGACCGCCCCACCAGACATGAGACGGAATCAGATATGAATCAGTTGGCACCAGTGAAATTCGGCACCGGTGCGGCCGTGCGCCGCAAGGAAGATGATGCCCTCATTCAGGGGAAAGGCGCCTATACGAGTGATTTCACACCGCAAGGATGCCTGTATGGCTACATTGTCAGGTCTGCCATGGCACATGCAAGGATTAGCATTGCCGGCAAGGAGCAGGCAAGAGGGTGCCAGGGTGTTAAGCTGGTCTGGACTGCTGCTGATGTTGAGGATCTCGGATCCTTGCCGTGTAAAGAGCTGAGACGCCAGCCGGATGGTACAATGCCCATAGCGACCGAGCATGCGGTTCTGGCGAAACAGATTGTCCGGCATGTCGGAGACGCGGTTGCTTTCATCGTTGCCGAAACACTCGACCAAGCCCAGGCTGCAGCCGAATTACTGGATATTGATTACGATCCGCTGGATGTGATTGTGGACACCGCTGCTGCTCTTGATGAGGACGCAGCGCTGGTCTGGCCGGAACTTGGATCCAATATGGCCAATATCTACCATCGCGGCGACACGGAAAAAACCGGATCCGCCTTTGCGGCCGCCGATAAAATCGCCAGGCTGGATATCATAAACAACCGCCTTGTCTGCAACTATATAGAGACGCGCGCCTGCCTGTCTGAATATGATACCGGCAGCGGCCGCTTCACGGTAACTCTGGGCACCCAGGGTGGCCACGGCATGCGCGATATTATTTGCGAAGATATTCTCAAGATAGATCCGGCCCGCATGCGGGTCATTACTCCGGATGTGGGCGGGGGATTTGGCCCCAAGGCCTTTGTTTATCAGGAATATCCGCTGGTCATAAAAGCCAGTGAAGTGCTGGCCGCACCCGTCAAGTGGGTATGTGATCGCTCAGAGCATTTTATTCAGGATGCCCATGGCCGGGACAATGTTCTGACCGCCGAACTGGCAATGGATGCCGACGGGCGGTTTCTTGCCATGCGCGTCGATCTGACAGCAAATATGGGGGCCTATCTGTCGCAATATGCACCGTTCATTCCATATCTTGGACTTACCATGGCGACGGGTTGCTATGATATTCCGGTGATGGATTACACAGTGAGATGCGTTTACACAAACACGGTTCCTGTGGACGCCTATCGGGGGGCGGGCAGGCCGGAAGCAGCCTATCATATTGAACGTCTGGTGAATGAAGCCGCGCGGGTTGCCGGGCTTGATCCGGCAGAAATCCGGCGGCGCAATTTTGTCCGGCCGGAGCAGATGCCGTATCACACTCCGGGTGGCCGGATGTATGATACCGGCGATTTTGCCGGTCAGATGCAAACAGCCCTGGACAATGCCGATATCGCCGGCTTTGAGGCGCGCCGCGCGCTGAGTGCGGCCAACGGCAAATATCGCGGGTTTGGATTTGCCACTTATGTGGAAGCCTGTGCCTTCGCCGGGTCGGAAGAGGCTCGCATTGAATTGAACGATGATGGCAGCGTCACTTTGCTGATCGGCACCCAGTCAAACGGGCAGGGCCATCAGACGGCTTATGCGCAATTTATCGCCGGGCATCTCGGTCTGGATTACGACCGGATCAATGTGGTCCAGGGAGATACCGACCGGGTCCGCAAGGGCGATGGTACTGGTGGCTCCCGGTCGATCCCGCTGGGGGCAGTATCGGTGGAATGGGCGGCAAAGTCTCTTGCCGAAAAGATCAAGGAAAAAGCCTCTGACGAGTTGGAAGCGGCACCTCGCGATCTGGAACTGAGCGAGGGTGTTGTCAGAGTGGTCGGCACGGACCGGCAGATCAGCCTTGCAGAAATCGCCCGGAAAAGCAGTGAGAAAAGTGGAGAGCAGCTTTTCGCTCTGGAAGAATTCAAGCAGAACGAGGCGACCTATCCCAATGGCACGCACGCGGTGGAATTGGAAATTGATCCGCAGACCGGAGTGACGACACTGTTTAATTATACGATTGTCGATGATTTCGGCGTGACCGTAAACCCAATGTTGCTGGCAGGTCAGGTCCACGGCGGCGTGGTTCAGGGAATCGGGCAGGCCCTGCTTGAACACACTGTGTACGACAAGGATGGCCAGCTTCTGTCAGCGAGTTTTCTGGATTATTGCATGCCGCGCGCTGATGACGTTATGAACTTCAACTTCCAGACTCGGAATGTCCCTTCCAAAACCAACGCGCTTGGCATCAAGGGAGCAGGGGAAGCCGGCTCAATCGGCTCCTGTCCAGCTGTCATGAACGCAGTCGTTGATGCGCTCAGCCACGGAGCGGGACTGACCCATATTGATATGCCGGTGACGCCCTCGCGTGTCTGGGAGGCCTTGCAGAAAGTCGCATGATGGGATTATCCGGGACCGGATCCACTCCGGTCTGGACCCTGCCATGCTTCGGCCTGATTGTCAGGTCAAACGGTTTGCACAGCTTCAGCTGAAGCTGTGCATTGCTTAATTGCAGAAATATGGTAAACGAATTTTCACTCATAGGGGTGCCAACTGCCACGCTGGCGATTGGCTGAGAGGCATGAGACCAACCCTGACAACCTGATCCAGATCATGCTGGCGGAGGGAATGAGGTTTGCTCGACAAAAGCTTATCTCCTGATTGGTTGAAAATTGAGGCTGCAACCCTGCTGGACAGGGTGCGCAGCAGGCAGCCGCGTGTTCATTGCATCACCAATTCCGTGGCCCAGACGTTGACCGCCAACGTGTTGCTGGCACTGGGCGCCGAACCATCCATGACCATTGCTCCGCAGGAGACCGGTGGTTTTGTCAGCACGGCTGATGCCATTTTGATCAATCTCGGCACCTTGGATGAAGAGCGCAGCAAGGCGGCGCGCATCGCCGCCGAAACAGCGCATGGTCTTGGCCGTCCGTTTGTTCTTGACCCTGTATTTGCCCATCGATCAGGCTCTCGCAAGGCGCTGGCAGATACCTTGTTAATGTTGGGGCCGACGGCCATGCGCGGCAATGCAGAGGAAGTCTCGGGACTGAATGCCGACGAGAACGACACCATTGTGGCGCAAACCGGAGTGACCGACACAATCCGCTTTCGCAATCGGGTGGTCACCTTACACAATGGTGATCCTTTGATGGCGAAGACGACCGGGTCCGGCTGTGCGCTGGGTGCGGTGATAGCGGCTTTTCTGGCGATCGGTGAAGAGCCTTATACGGCGGTTGTGGCGGCTCTTGCCAGCTATGCAATTGCCGGGCAACTGGCCGCTGCTGAAGCTCAGGGTCCGGGCAGCTTTGTCCCGGCCTTTCTGGACCGGCTGTACCGGCTTACGCCTGCGGATATTGAAAAATTCGGACATCTGTCATGAGGCCGGTTGATCTGACACTTTACGGCATTCTCGACCCGCAGCGCAGCCTGGGGCGCGATCTGGACACTCTGGCTGATGCTGCGATTGCCGGGGGCTGCACCCTGCTGCAACTGCGAGATAAACTTGGGTCTACGCGGGACATGCTGTCTCATGCAAAAGCCATTAAATCCGCCATTGCCGGCCGGGTGCCGTTCCTGATCAATGACAGGGTGGATGTGGCCCTGGCAATCGCGGCGGACGGGGTTCATCTCGGCCAGGAGGATATGCCGGTGGCCGAGGCGCGCAGGCTCATGGGGCCTGATGCCATGATCGGCCTGTCGGTGAAAACCAGGCCGCAGGCAATGCAGCTTCCCAGCCAGGGTTTGAACTATGTCTGCATTGGCGGCGTATTTGAGACCCGGTCCAAGGATAATCCAACGAGTATCGGCATCAACGGATGGGTCGAACTGGCTGCCTTGTGCCGAACCACTATGACAAAGCCTGTCCCGGTTGGTGCGATTGCCGGAATCGATCGCAATGGCGCATTCGAGTTGGTGAAAGCCGGAGCCGATGGTGTGGCGCTGATTTCCGCGCTGTTCATGGAAGATGACGTGCGGGGCGCTGCCGCGGCCTTTCGTGATACCATTCAGCAGGCACGCTCCTGATGAGCACTATAAACACACCGATTGCAGTCACCATTGCCGGTTCGGATTCCGGGGGCGGAGCGGGCATTCAGGCGGATTTGAAAACGTTTTCCGCCCTCGGGGTCTATGGTGCCAGTGTTCTGACGGCACTGACCGCGCAAAACACTATGGGTGTGGCGGCCATCCATGACGTTCCAGAGGCGTTTGTCGCCGCCCAGATGGAGTCGGTTTATTCCGATCTCAATGTTGCAGCGACAAAGATCGGCATGTTGTCACAAGCGCCCATTATCCAAACTGTAGCCGCAGGACTGGCTCGTCATGGCGCTCAGAAAATTGTTCTGGATCCGGTGATGGTCACCACCTCGGGACATTTGCTGCTCTCTAAAAATGCCGTTGAAAGTCTGAAACGCGATCTGCTTCCTGTGGCGGATATCATCACCCCGAATCTGCATGAAGCTGCCGTTTTGCTGGGCGCGGATGTGGCTGTCAGCCGCAGCGAGATGGAACATCAGGCCAAACGCCTGCTGGCCCTCGGAGCCAGAGCGGTGCTGCTGAAAGGCGGGCATTTTGATGAACCTACCGCAGATGATCTGTATCTGGGTTCAGATGATGAGAGATGGTTTTCTGCCCCCAGAATTCCGACACGCAACACGCATGGCACCGGATGCACGCTGTCGTCTGCCATCGCAGCCGGGCTTGCCAGGGGCAACAGCATCAAAACGTCGATCGAAACTGCAAAGCATTACCTAACTCAGGCCATCGCTCATGCTGATGATCTGAGCATCGGGCAGGGACCGGGACCGGTCCATCATTTTTACGCAACCTGGAACAGCTGATCGCTGGAGGAATCGTTATGGATAACCACAAAAGCATATCACGCCGGCAATTCGTGGCGGCTTCCACTGCGGGTGCCGTTTCAGCCGCTGCCTTGTCAGCGCCGGCCATCGCCTCCGGCCATGTCGAGTGGCGCTTCGTAACCTCGTGGCCGAAAAACCTGCCGGGTCCCGGCGTGACGGCGCGCCGTCTGGCCGACCGCATTGGCGCCATGTCTGACGGACGGCTGACTTTGCGGCTGTTTGCCGCCAGCGAACTGGTGCCTGCGCTGGAAGTGTTTGATGCTGTTTCAAACGGCGTTGCCGAGATCGCCCATACCGCATCTTTGTTCTGGCAGGGCAGGGTTGCGGCAGCGCCGTTTTTTACGGCCGTTCCCTTCGGACTTGCCCCGATGGAGCATATTTCCTGGATTGAACATGGCGGCGGTCAGGCGCTGTGGGATGAATTATATGCCCCCTTCGGACTGAAGCCCCTGATGGCCGGCAATACCGGCTTTCAGATGGGTGGCTGGTATCGCCGCCCGGTCAATACGGTGGAGGATTTCAAAGGGCTGAAAATCCGCATGCCAGGGCTCGGTGGCCAGGTTCTGGAACGGATGGGTGCCAGCCCTGTTACCATTGCGCCAGGCGAAATTCTGCCCGCGCTGCAGTCCGGCGTGATCGACGCCACCGAGTTTCTCGGGCCGTTTTCCGATATGGCAATGGGCTTTCACCGCGCTGTGAAACATTATTACTGGCCCGGATTCCACGAGCCGAACGGCACCGGCGAAGCCTTGATTTCCCAATCCGCATGGGATGCGCTGGACAGTGATCTGCAGGCGATTGTCGAAAATGCCTGCCGGGCGGAAAATGCATATGCGCTGGCAGAGGCAGAATGGCAGAACGCCTCGGCTCTGAAGCAGTTGGTAGACGAGTTTCAGGTCAATGTCCGGCCCTATCCTGAACCCATCCTGGAGGCAGCCAGAGTTGCAACAAAACAGGTCATGGCAGAATTTGAAACCAAGGATGATCTGTCCGCACGGATCTATGCGTCGATGAATAGTGCTATTGAACGGCTCGGGCCCTGGTCCAAAGTGTCTCAGGCCGCATTCTTCAATGTCCGTCAGCAATCAGAATGACGCCGGCCTGAGAGTTTGTCGCAGCGTTCGATGATCCAGCCTAAAAAGCCGAGGCGAACAGGCCGCCATCCATCAACAGGTTCTGGCCGGTGATGTAACCGGCGTGTTTTGAACACAGGAACGCACAGGCATTGCCGAATTCTTCCGGATGGCCGAACCGCCGCACAGGAATTTCCGCCTGTTGCAGGCCGGCAGCTTCATCTTCCGTGATGTCGGCGTTTTTGGCCGCCGCACGCAATCCGCCGCGCAAACGGTCAGTGTCCATCTTGCCGGGCAGAATATTGTTGATGGTGATGCCATAGGGGGCCAATTGGCGCGTCACGCCTGCCAGGAAGGATGTCAGGCCGGCACGGGCACCGGAGGACAGGTCAAGCCCCTCAATCGGACTGAGGACCGAGAGTGACGTGATATTGACGACGCGTCCGAAATTCTTCTCTTTCATGGACGGTGTCACAGCCTTGATTAGTTCAATCGGTGTGATCATGTTCTGAATCACACCTTCAATCATCGCGTCCCGGTCAATCAAAGTGTAATCCTTCCGGGGAGGACCGCCATTATTGTTGATCAGAATATCGGGCTGAGGGCAGGCACGCAAAAGCGCTCGCTGGCCTTCGGCGGTGGAGACATCGGCGGCAACAGCCGTAACCTTGACGCTGGTTGCCTTACGGATTTCCTCAGCAGTTGCCTGCAGGGTATCTTCGGTCCGCCCATTGATCGTGATAGTGCAGCCGGCTTCAGCCAGCGCCATGGCGCAGCCCTTGCCGAGCCCCTTGCTTGAGGCACAGATAATTGCGGTTTTGCCCGAAAGACCAAGTTCCATGAAGTGTTCTCCTGATGATGTTTCAGCGCCAGCATAAGACGCCGTGCTACAGGGACAAAGCGAAAACCGGCTCGCATCCCGAATGAAGGCAGCATGGGCCGCAGACCAAAGCTTGCCGGACCGTCTTGACAGACCCTGTTTTGCTAATCAGAACAGAGCTATGATCATACCGGAATTTGACGATATCCTGTCCGCTGCGGAACGACTTCAAGACGTTGCCATCCGCACACCGCTATTGCCCTCGCCGGTGCTCTCAGAGCATTTCGGCGCACAGATATATCTGAAGGCGGAAAACCTGCAACGCACCGGGTCCTTCAAATTTCGCGGCGCGTATAATGCGCTCTCCCGGATCCCTGAAGCTGATAAGCCCAAAGGTGTTTTGGCAATTTCGTCCGGCAATCATGCACAGGGGATTGCCGAGGCGGCCCGCCTGCTTGGTTTCCAGGCCATCATCATCATGCCGTCTGACGCACCAGAGGTGAAAATTGCGCGAACGAGGGCCAGTGGTGCCAAAGTCATATTCTACGACCGTGGCAGCGACGACCGGGAGACAATTACCCGACAGCTTGTCGAAAAAACCGGCGCTGTTTTCATTCACCCCTTTGACAATGCTGATGTCATAGCCGGTCAGGGCACGGCTGGACTGGAGATTGCGGCTGAGCTTCAAGCGCGGAATGAAGAACCGGATGTGCTGCTGGCCTGCACAGGAGGCGGAGGCTTTACGGCCGGTCTGGCGCTGGCTTGCAAGACCAGCTTTCCGGATATGCAGATTTTCTCGGTCGAACCAGACGGATTTGATGATTACCGGCGCTCGCTTGACGCGGGCCGGATTGTTGCAAATGACGCCACTACGGGCTCGCTCTGTGACGCCATCCTGACGCCGGCTCCCGGCGCAATCGGATTTGAAATTAACAGCCAGCGCCTGACCGGTGGGCTCTCTGTCAGCGATGAAGAGGCACTGCAGGCGGTCCGCTATTGTTTTGACCACCACCGCGTTCTCGCGGAACCCGGCGGAGTTGTCGCGCTTGCTGCCATCCTCAGTGGAAAACTGGAAGAGCGGATCGGTTCCCTTTCAGGAAGAACCATTGTTGCAACCATCTCAGGTGGCAACATAGATCGCACGGTTTTGCTCCGGGCGCTCGACGCCGTGCCCTTTGAATTTCACCAGACTGTTTGACGGTCAGGCCAGACGTCTCTTGGGTTCACAGACGAAAGCGTCGAATTCAGCGGCCGACATTGGCCGCCCGTATTTGAATCCCTGGAGCGTCTGACAGCCGAAAGATCTCAAAAGTTTCTCATGTTCGTCGGTCTCAATGCCTTCTGCGGTAATATTTTTACCCAGAGCGGTCGCCAGATTTACGACACATTGCACGACGGCGGCAGTTTGCGGGTTTTTGTCGATGTCGGCAATAAACGACCCGTCAATCTTGATCTTGTCAAACGGGAAATTTTGAATGTAACCGAGCCCGGAAAAGCCTGATCCGAAGTCGTCCAGAGTGACTCTTATACCTTTGGTCTTGAATTCCTCAATGGCTCGTTGAACAATTCCGGTATCAGGCATAAGCAAGCCCTCGGTAATTTGCAGTTCCAGCCGTGTCGGGTCAAAACCGCTCTCTTTGATGGCATCGAATACCCGTTCGACCAGCCGTACATCCTTGAACTGCACGGGCGAAATATTGACTGAAAGGAACAGATCAGGCCAGCGCTTCATTGCAGTGAGGGCAGTTCTTAAAACCCAGTCTCCCAGTTCGGCGATGCATCCGGATGCTTCGGCGATAGGGATAAATTCGACAGGGGAGATCTGACCTCGTTCCGGATGAATCCAGCGTACCAGCGCTTCGACGCCGAGAATCTGTCGGGATTGTCCGTCCATGATCGGTTGATAATGAACTTCCAACTCGCCGTTCCTGATCGCTTGACCGAGTTCAAGCTCCATGGCACGCCGGGTCACGGATTCAAGCTCAAAAACCGGATCAAAGACAACCGGCTTGTTGTCACCGGATGCTTTTGCTTTGTACATGGCAAGGTCTGCCCGCCGCATCAGTTCTTCGTAATTGTCACCATGCTGGGGATAGAGCGCCAACCCGACGGAAGCACCGACAACAACAGAATGCCCGCCAATGGCCATCGGCGCTTCGATTTCCAGTGTAATCCGGTGACCCAGCTTCAGCGCTTCATCGATATCCTCGACCGGTTTGAAGATGATAAATTCGTCGCCGCCAAGACGCCCGACGAAAGCGTCTTCCCCGGTGATTTGTTGCAGAATATGAGCTGTCCGCTTGAGCAGGTCATCACCGATCTTGTGGCCTAACCGGTCATTCACATCTTTGAAGTGGTTCAGGTCGAGAAAGAAAGCTGCTGTCGTTTGGTCTTTCAGATCAGCTGTCTCGTCTTGCAGCATATGTCGCAAATGAGCTCGATTGGGTAATCCTGTCAGCGAATCATGATAGGCGACATAATTTGCATGGGCTTCGCTGGCCTTCAACTGTTGTTCTGCAAGCCGCGCTGATGTCATATCAGCCATCGAGGCCACGGCTCCCAACAACGCACCATCAGATCCGAAAAGCGGTGCGGCTTGTGCAACAATATGACGCTTAGGCAGATTTTTCGGCGCGATTATCATTTCTCGGTCAACCACGTTCGCGCCCTTCAAAGCCGCGAAAAGCGGGACGCGGTCCAATTGCAGCGGCGTCTTGCCATCGCCTTCATACAGATTATAGAATTCAGTACATTCTTCAGGAGGGAGCGGCACACACTCGATGCCGTGCATCACACGGGTCGAGCGATTGAAAAGCGTGAGTTGTCCGGTTGCATCACAGGCGACAATTCCTTCTTTCACGTTTTCAAGGACAGCATTCAACAACTCTGTCTGGCGCTCCGCCTGTTTGCGCGCTTCCACCTGTGATGTGACCCGTGCCGCTGAAATTACGACGCCTTCAATCTCGCCATCGTCCGCAGCCCAGGGATGCACTTCCCAACGCAGATATGCGAGTTTGCCATCGCAAAATTGCACGGGGTCCTCGGCGTTGATCGTGGTTACCCCTGTCAGAGCGGTTTCGAAGGCCTTGAACCAGACGGGATAGCTCGACTTCAGAGCCATGACACTTTCGTGGTTCAAATTCGGATCAAGGGAGGACAGGATTTCCCGCCAGCTGCTGTTGCGCACGAGGTAATGTCCCTCGCGGGCAATCAAAGCCACGCCAGCAGGGACATGTTCGATCAGCGCTCTGATCTGGCGTTCGCTCGCAGCCGCCTTTTGTTGTAGTTTTGCTTCAGCCAAAGCATCGCCGATGGCAATGCGCTTTTCCATCTGGGCAACCACCAAAGCAGCAAGATCCGCAAGTTGCTGCTGATTGTCTGCGGAGAAATTATGTCTCGGTTTGGTATCGATGAGACACAGCGACCCCAAACGATGGCCATTTTGTGCGATCAGTGGCGCGCCACAATAGAACCTGATATTCATGTCGCCCGTTACAAGGGCGTTATCGCGAACTCGTTCGTCCTTGGTCGCATCAGGGATGTAAAGCACGTCATCACTCAGGATCGTATAGCCACAAAACGCCAGATCGCGCTGCGTTTCCGAAGCTTCCAGCCCACATGACGATTTGAACCATTGCCGCTCCGTATCCACCAGTGATATCAGCGCTATAGGCACATCAAACCGCTGAGCCACGAAATCCGTTATGATATCAAACCCGCTATCCTTCTCTGTATCGAGAATGGCGAACATGTGCAGCGTGGCCATGCGCTCTGTTTCATTGGCGGGTATTGGTGCAGCGGTCATTTACTAGCTCTTTCGTGGCAGTCATTTCTGGCGGTTCGCCGCTGTGTCCGACGGCTGTTGCACACCCTGCCTACAGCCAAATCCCGCACAAAATTGAACGCCTCAACCGAAAATAGTACTGTAAACGTTAAGATGGCCCTTTCTGATCATCATGAGTGACAAATCGCCACAGTCGGAATGGTTTGCGTCCACCTCGACCGGCCGCACTGTTGAGGCCGGTCGTCACGCCAGCATTTGTTGAGGCCCGACGAGCGACAGGTCAAATTCTGCGGCAGGCATGGGTCGCCCGTATTTGAAGCCCTGCAGCGAATTGCAACCAATGAATTTCAGAAGCATTTCGTGGTTTTCGGTCTCGATACCCTCTGCTGTAACCACCATTCCAAGGGATGTGGCAAGGTTTACGACACATTGCACGACAGCGGCAGATTGTGGATTTTTGTCGATATCTGACACAAATGATCGGTCAATCTTGACCTTGTCGAACGGGAAACTCTGAATATAACTCAGGCTCGAATAACCGGTGCCAAAGTCATCCAGAGCAATTCGGATACCCATCGATTTAAAGGTTTCAATCGTACGCCGCGCAACGATGGTGTCGTAAATCAGCAGCCCTTCGGTCACTTCCAGTTCAAGCCGCGCCGGATCAAAGCCCGTGTCTTCCAGAATACTCAACACGCGGCTCACGAGCAGTGCATCCTTGAATTGCACCGGTGACAGATTGACCGACAAAAACAGATCGGGCCAGGGGATCATGGCCGCCATGGCCGTTCGCATCACCCAGTCGCCCAATTCAATGATAAAGCCGGATTCCTCCGCAACCGGAATGAATTCCTCGGGAGGTATCTGACCGCGAACCGGATGGTTCCAGCGGGCAAGTGCCTCCGCGCCAAGAATAGCCTGGGTCTGGCCGTCAACAATGGGCTGCAGGTAAACCTCCAGTTCCTTGTTTTTTATCGCTTGGTCAAGTTCGCTCTGCAGGGCGCACTGCCTGACTGTTTCCAGTTCAAACACAGGGTCAAAGATGATCGGCTTGTCATTGCCGAGCGCCTTTGACTTGTACATTGCCAAATCAGCACGCCGCATCAGTTCTTCATGAGTGTCGCCATGCTCAGGATACATTGCGATTCCCACTGAAACACCAGCTATAACAGTGTGGCCCCCGGTCACCATGGGTTTGCCAATCTCATTGACCATGCGGTGAGCCATCTGCAACGCTTCATCACTGCATTTGACGGGTTTGAATATAATGAATTCGTCCCCGCCCAAGCGGCTGACGAAAGCATCCTTGCCGGCAATCTGCTGCAGGATATGGGCGGTTCGTTTCAGCAGAGTGTCACCAATTTCGTGGCCTGACAGATCGTTTACGGCCTTGAACTGATTGAGGTCCAAAAAGAAAGCAGCGGTTTTCCGGTGTGTCAGAGCGGACCGCTTGTCTTCGATCATGCGGCGGAAATGGGCGCGGTTTGGCAGGCCGGTCAATGTATCGTGGAAGGCGACATAATTCGCATGGGCCTCGCTGGCCTTGAGCTTTTGCTCAGCAAGTCTGGCGGCGGTCACGTCAGCCATCGATGTCACGGCTCCCATCAATGAACTATCAGTGCTGAATAATGGTGCTGCCTGCGCAATGATGTGGCGTTTTGGCTGGCCCTTGGGGGCGATGATCAGTTCCTGGTCGACGACAGCATTGCCGGTCACTGCATAGGAGAGCGGGCCGCCGCCATTTGGCAGCGGAGTGGTTCCATCCGCCTCAAAGAGAGCATAAAACTCGCTATACTCTGCAAGAGGCCGCGACAAACAGTCGACGCCAAGCATAACGCGGCTGGACTGGTTGAAGAGCGTGTAATTACCGTCGGCATCGCAGGCCACAATCCCGTCTTTCACGTTCTCCAGAACTGCGTTCAACAACTCTGTCTGGCGCTCCAGATCCTTGCGGGTTTCAACCTGTCGGGTGATCCGCACTGCTGACACGATGACGCCCTCGACTTCACCATTGTCCAATGCCCAGGGACGTGCTTCCCAGCGCACATATTCCATGTCTCCATTGGAGAGTTGTATCTCATCGTCAGGGTTGCGCGTGATGTTCCCGTCAAGCGCGGCCTGGAAAGCCTGACACCAGTCCGGACGGCTGGATTTCAACTCGAGAATGCTGTCATGGCAAAGCGATTTGTCCAGGGACGAAATGAAGGTCCGCCAGCTGTTGCTGGTGGCAAGGTAGCGCCCGTTCCGGTCAATCAGGGCGATCCCGACCGGAACGTTGTCGACCAGCGCCCGCATCTGGCGGTCAGTCGCTGCGGCCCTGTGCTGAACTTCCTGCCGGTGTTCAATTTCCTGCAATACATTGCCGGTGGCAATGCGCATTTCCATCTGGTCAACGATAATTGCGGCAAGCTCCGCAAGTTGCTGCTGCTCGTCTTCGGAAAAATCCAATCTTGGTTCGGTATCAATCACGCACAGAGATCCCAATCTGTGGCCATTGTTGGCGATGAGAGGCGCGCCACAGTAGAATTTGATGTTCATGTCTCCGGTGACCAGCGGGTTGTCCCGCACGCGCGCATCTTTGGTGGCATCGGCTATGCAAAGGACGTCGTCGCCCAATATCGTATAGCCGCAGAACGCAAGGTCACGGGGCATTTCGTTCATGGCCAGGCCGGAGCTTGCTTTGAACCATTGCCGGTCGCTATCGATCAGCGAGACCAGGGCAATGGGAGCGTTGAATTGCCGGGCGGCAAAGCTCGTTATTCTGTCAAATACGCTTTCCTTCTCCGTGTCGAGAATAGCGTAGCGTTGCAGAGTGGCGATGCGCTCGGCTTCACAGTCAGGAATCGGGGCGGGATTTAACAATGCTAATCTCTCAACGGTCGTACTTCTGGCCCACAAATACGAACTGCTGTTCTTTGAGGGCGCTTAGCAACTATTACGTGCGCATGATATGATCGCACTCTTTAGTTTTATCATCGCAAAAGTTAACAACATCCATGCCGCCAATGGTTAACGGTGGCGGCGGTTGCGGGGTTTTTAGATTTCCGGATGAATATTTATGTGGAAAAGGTTTCCTGGCGGTCACTGGAAATGTGAACGTTCTGAATTGATCATGAAACTGCAGGCTCTAATTGGATCAATCAGCCAGATCGTTCAGGACTTGTTTGCCCATTTCAGAATTTCAGCTGTGGACTCAAATGCGTCCTGACCGGCAAACGGGTCGTCTGTTTCGGTGGGGTGGCTGGTGCCGGTGTCATCGTCGTCATGACACTCCTGGTCGCCTTGGCCAGCATCGACGGCAGTTTCAGAATCGTTGCTTGCTGGCGCAGTTGCTGCATCTTCAAACACGTCAGAAGGACGTGTGTCTGCCTCTGCGCCAATGCTCTCACCGGCGTCGGGCGCCGGCGATGATCCAAGGGCCGCTGCAGTCTCGCCGGGCTCCCGGAGATTGAGGATGGAATGAACTTCGTCCTCCATAAAACTCACCAGTGAGATCAGCTTGGCCATTCTCTGTGCGGTCACATCCTGAATTGTGCAGGCGGCGTATATGTCAATAGCGTGCTGATCCAGCGCCTCACAGATATCCGCATCAACGCCCCGTTCCCGAAGCGACGACGCGGATGCCTGTATGGCTTCAGCCGCGACGAGGATGTCCGAAGTCGCCTGCTCGGTCTGACTGGAAATCTCATCCAGGTTCGTCATCCCCGACTCAAATCCGCCGTCAGCGATTTCGTTTGCGGCCAGTTCGTCGATTTCCTGCCGGGTGAGTTGAAGCGCCGCAGATAATTCCGATACGGCCATGCGAATTTTTTGGACCACCGCCTTGCCGTCACTGTCCTGAATGCCGTCGTGCAAGGCCGAAGCAGCAGGCGATGCCGAAACCGCCCGAGCAGAATTCTCGCCTATGCTGTTGTCAAGCTTTGCGATGGCATTCAGCAGCGTTTCGGTATCGGCAACACGGTGGCGTTGCGCAAACTCTGTCAGAAACCATCGGCCTCTTGCGGTTTCCATAACGGCCGATTCAATGGCGTCATATTCTTCCAAAGCCATGATTTCGGTGGGCTCTGCGGGCGTATTTTTGTGTTGCGCCATAATGCTCTCAGTGTGGTGTCATTGAGGTTTTCTGGTAAAGTCCAATTGGTGGACAACTCTCGATTCGCTTTCAGACTACATCGTGTTTCTTAACAAGAAGATGCCGGTTTTCAGCTTTTCCGAAGCGCTCCCGCACCTGGATAAATCAACGTGATCGCTCGCCTCACCGGACCGACTTCCTTTGCGCCACGCGTCGCGCTGTTTTATGTCGCTGTGTTTTCGGTTGTGGGTATTTATCTGCCTTTCTTCCCGTTGTGGCTGGAAACACGCGCCCTGACACCCACTCAGATCGGCATTGTTCTGGCGGTGCCCATGGCAGTGCGGGCCCTGATTACGCCTTTCATGGTTACCATGGGCGACCGGGCCGAAGACCGCAGAGCAATCACTGTGCGCTATGCGACGGCGGCATTTGTCCTGCTGGGGCTTCTGTTCCTGGCAAGTGGCTTCTGGCAGATTCTGGCTGTTGTCGTATTTGTCGCTGTTTTCTGGGATGCGCTGATACCGCTGGGGGACGCAATTGCCCTGTCGGGAGTACGTAAATTCGGCATGGATTACGGGCAGGTGCGGCTCTGGGGATCTGTCGCATTCATAGCAGCCAACATTGTTGCAGGCGCGCTGGTCAGCGCCTTGTCGGGATCTGTCGTTCTGCCCGTCCTGTTCGTTGCTTATGGGTGTGTCGTTGTGTCCAGTTTGTTGCTGCCAGCCAGCAAGATTGCTGCCGAGGCAACTGGCTCTGATGCCCCAGCGGTATCCACCGGCGCGAATCCGGGCCTGTCCGCATATGCGTTCCGACATCCCATCTTATTGCTGTCACTTGCTATTGGCGCGCTATCCCAGGCCAGTCACGCCATGATTTACGGTTTTGGCAGTCTGTATTGGCAGCAGTCAGGGTTTTCAGGGCTTGAGATCGGCGTTTTGTGGGCCGTCGGTGTTGTGGCTGAAGTGATTCTGTTCGCTGTTTCCAAACCGGTGCTGCGGCGTTTTGGCCCATCCGGTTTGCTCGCTGCAGGGTCTGTGGCGGTGGTGCTGCGCTGGGTTCTGTTCCCGGTTCACTGGTCGTTTGCAGGTTACTTTGTCCTGCAGATTTTACACGGCGCAACATTCGGTGCCGCCCATCTGGGTGTCATGCACACCATTTCCAGAGCGGTACCGGATGCGCAGACCGGGCGGGCACAAGCCACTTACTTTTTTATCTCGGGAATTCTGATGGCGTTCGTGACAGCAATATCCGGCCAGATTTTTGTGCGCTACGGCGTTGGCGGTTTCAGCTTCATGGCACTTTTCGGTGCGTTGGGACTGGTGTTATGGGCTTTGATGCGCAGCTTGAGCAGACGCGCTGAGCTAGGTGTTTAGGGCGTTTCATGGTTCAATGTAATCATGAAACACTTTAACCCCATAAGTTGGGGTGTGGTGGCGCAATGACGCTGTTGGCATAGTGCAGCGCGTGCGGGCGGTCCCGTGCCAGCAACAGGGGCGCATCGAGATCGACAAAGGTCGCAAGCTGCGCGGGAAGAATAGCCGGAGCCATGGCCAGAGAAGAACCGACCATACACCCCATCATCACTCCAAAACCTTCTGACTTCGAGCGTTCGACAAGCTTCATCGCTTCGGTCAGTCCACCGGTCTTGTCGAGTTTCACATTGATGAAATCATAGCGCGCTTTCAACTCCGCCACGCTCTCACTGGTATGAGCACTTTCATCAGCGCATACCGGAACAGGGTGAGGGACATGTGCCAGGGCCTCATCCTGGCCTGCCGGCAAGGGTTGCTCGATCAGTGACACGCCGACATCGGCACAGACCAGCATGTTTTCGACCAGAGTTTCCGTTGTCCAGGCTTCATTGGCATCGACAATGATCCTGCAATTGGGCGCTGCGGAATGCACAGCGCGTATGCGACCGGCGTCTCCAGGTCCGCCAAGCTTGATTTTCAGAATTGGATGTCCGCTTGCGGCCTGCGCCGCCTGGCCCATCCGTTCAGCCGTGTCGAGGCTGAGCGTGTAAGCTGTCTCAATGCCATGCAAAGGCGAAATGTTCCACAAATGAGCAACACTGACGCCTTCCTGTTTGGCCCTCAGATCCCACAATGCACAATCCACAGCGTTACGGGCAGCACCGGCGGGAAGGGCGCTCTGCAAACCGTCTGTATCCAGACCTGCGGCAATGTCTGAAAAGATGGAGCGAATTTGTGCGCTCACGCTTTCCATGCTTTCGCCGTATCTCGCATAGGGGACGCATTCGCCCCGCCCGCAGCAGCCATCCTGCTTGATCGTAACGGTCAACACATGCGCTTCTGAACGCGAACCGCGGGAAATCGTGAAGGCCTTCACCAGAGGAAACACATCCGCAGCAATTTCGACAAGGCGCGTCATAGATCAAACTCCTGCTTAAGACGGGTCACGATGGCAACCACGCCGTTCCGGATCGGATCGACCGCCGGCAAACCATGGGCCTGCGCAATTTCATCAATGGTGCTGGCTGCAGTCGCCTCATCGAGTGCGTGGGTGTTGACCGCAATGCCGACACAGCGGATGCCGGGATTGGTAAGCTTACCGCATGTGATTGTCAGATCAATCACGTCTTGAATGCTGGGAAGCGGCTGCTTGACATTGCGCATATGGGTTCGGGTCGTTTCATGGCAGACAACGAAGGCATCCGGTTGTGAGCCATGCAGCAGTCCAAGCGAGACACCGGCAAAAGAGGGATGGAACAATGAACCCTGGCCCTCAACGACCTGCCACATATCGGCATCGGAATCCGGCGATATCCATTCCGCTGCACCCGATATGAAATCTGCAACCACGGCATCAATCGAAACGCCACGACCGGAAATAAACACGCCGGTCTGACCGGTCGCCCGGAAATGCGCATCAAGGCCAGCATCGCGCATGCCCTGTTCCAGCGCCAGAGCGGCATATTTCTTGCCGACCGAACAGTCCGTTCCCACGGTCAGCAGCCGCATGCCTTGGCGTTTTGTACCCTGACCGGTTGTGAATTTCTGGTTGGATTGGCGCACATTGTGCAACGCCCGGCCATTGCGTTGTGCAGCGTCTGCAATTTCCGGAATATCCTCAAGCCGCAGATGCAGCCCGCTGGCCACATCCATACCCGCGTCAAGCGCGGCAACAACACTGTCGAGCCAGTGGTCGGGAAGCACGCCGCCAGCATTCACAACCCCGATCACAAACGTTTGGGCACCTGCCTGCGTCGCCTGCTGCAAATCCATATCCGGCAGGCCGGTATCGGCCTTGCATCCCGGCAGGCGCATTTGTCCCACACACCAGTCTTTGCGCCAGTCGACAATACCAATAGCGGTTTTTGCCGCCAATGCATCGGGCACATCGCCCAAAAACAAGAGATATGGACGTTTCAACTGCATAAGCCACCTTTGTAGAATGAGGACCCGTTTCCGGTCCAGAAAGGGCACACCAAATATTAGGCACTTGCAAGAAAAATGTGTTGCGCCAGGTGACGGTCAGGCATTCCGGTTGGATGCCGGTTTCTGCGGCAGCAGGATGAATGAAACAATCTATGCGGTTGTGCCAGGTTGGTGATGTGCATATCCGGGGTCAACGGCGCAATACGCGTAAAGAAGTCACAGTCCGGCTTTCAGCATTCCAACTGCGCTGGAACTCCGATAGTCTGTGCAGAACTCAACACTTTACAATGGAAAAGATGTGGACGCTATAACCGGGTCGGAACTGATTAATCTGCAGGACGGGCCCGAGGGGCTCCGCCTGTCCGCAGCCGGCAATTGGACGCTGGAAAACGCCACACTTCTATCCGGTTTGCTGGGTGATGTTGAGGCACGTATCAATGACACCGGCGTGAAAGCGCTGATTGCGGACATCGCTGCCATCGAAAAGATGGATACGTCAGGGGCGTGGTTGCTGATGCGGTTGCGCAAGCGGCTGACTGAGCGCAATGGTGACATGTCATTTGAAGGTATGACCCCCGACCGGGAAATTCTGCTGGATGAGGTGCTGGAAAGCGCAACTGCAATTGACGCGGAACCCGCCCCTTCGTCGCGTTGGCAACCCTTGAACCTGCTCGGCCGAACTGTGGCCAGCATCGGGACCGATCTGGCGGTGAAGACGAATATGCTGGGCCGCGTCATGTTTGGTGTGTTTACAGTATTGCTGTCGCCATCGCGCCTGCGGACAATCTCCATTGTCCATCATCTCGATCACACCGGATTGCGCGCTGTGCCGATTATTGCGCTGATGTCTTTCGTCATCGGTGCCATTATCGCCCAGCAATCCGCCTATCAGTTGCGCTACTTCGGAGCCGAAGTGTTCACCGTGGATCTGGTCGGCATTCTGGTGCTGCGGGAACTCGGCGTTCTCTTGACAGCGATCATGGTCGCAGGCCGTTCGGGAAGTGCCTTTACCGCCGAAATTGGCTCAATGAAAATGCGTGAGGAGATAGATGCCCTTCACGTAATCGGTCTGTCGGCGACCGATGTGCTGGTTCTGCCCCGGGTTCTGGCCCTGGTTATCGCTGTGCCATTGCTGACGGTTCTCAGCAATGTATTCGCCATTTTTGGCGGTGGCTTGGTTGCGTGGATTTATGCCGATATTCCACCGTCAGAGTTCATTACAAGGCTGCGCGAAGCTGTCTGGCTCTCCACACTGCTGGTCGGTTTCATAAAGGCACCGTTCATGGCGCTGGTGATTGCGGTCATAGCGTGTTCTGAAGGGTTTGCAGTGAAAGGCAGCGCAGAATCCCTCGGCCGACGCACTACCGCATCAGTTGTCAAATCAATTTTCACGGTCATTGTCATGGATGGTATCTTCGCCATGTTCTTTGCTGCAATCGGCTATTAAAGCGTTTCATGCTGCGATGCATGACCGGACCAGCACCTCAGGGCTTGAAACCAGCACCGCGTCAAGGATCGGTCTTGCCCCATTAGGCGGTGGCCGTTTCAGACGAAGCTACAGCGATGTAACTACCGGGATATTGCAACAAAACGCCCCGTTAAATCGCCTCTCGCGCCGCAAAATAGCTCGCATTGCAATCGAAACTCCAATCCAGCATAAGGTTTACAAGCAACCCCAACCCGTCTGACTGCGAGCATGGCAAAACCAATCATTACCTTTCCGGCTATCAAGCGTGGCGAAGTCATTCTGCGGGCGCGCGGCATCACTGTCGGCTTTGGCGACACGCTTGTCCTCGAAAATCTGGATATCGATCTGAAAGCCGGGGAGGTGCTGGGCGTCGTCGGAGCTTCCGGCACCGGCAAATCAGTTTTGTTGCGGTCGATTGTCGGCTTGCTGCCGCGCAGGGCCGGGACAGTGGAAGTTTACGGGCTGAACTATGATTCTTCGGATCGCGGAGTGCGCGAAGCCGTTGATCGCCGCTGGGGCGTGCTGTTTCAAAATGGCGCGCTGTTCTCAGCGTTGACCGTCAAGCAGAATGTGCAATTGCCGATGCGTGAGCATCTGGACCTGCCGGAAGATCTGATGGACGAACTGGCGCGTATCAAGATTGAGATGGTTGGCTTGCGGCCGGATGCCGCGGAAAAATATCCATCCGAGCTGTCTGGTGGCATGATCAAGCGGGCGAGCCTGGCCAGAGCGCTGGCACTGGACCCGGATATTGTGTTTCTTGATGAGCCGACCTCCGGTCTTGATCCGATCAGTGCGGCCGAATTTGACGATCTGTTGAAGAAACTCTGCACGACCTTGGCATTGAGTGCCTTTATGGTGACCCATGATCTGGACAGTCTGTATGCCGCCTGTGACAGAATTGCCGTAATTGGCAATAAAAAGGTGATGGTTGAAGGCGGCTTGCCGGATATGCTGGCATTTGACGATCCGTGGGTGCAGGATTACTTCCGCGGGAAACGCGCCCGCAGGTTGAATGATGCGCTCACAGAAGACGGAATGTTGCCAGTGGAAGCGTAATCGCAATTCGCGTCGGGCTTCTGGCAAACCGCACCGGACCGACGAAATAGAAATGACTTTGCGCCTGCAATCAACGCAGCGCCATGAAAACAGGCTTTAGACAATGGAAACAAAGGCCAATTACGGGCTGATCGGACTGTTTACGCTGCTGGTCATCGGCATTGCGGTGTTCATGATCTACTGGGTTGGCAGGCTGGATCAGGCTGGCGAGGCGAAATCCGTACAGATTTCATTTCCCGGCCCGGTGTCCGGCCTTGTTCCCGGCAGTCCGGTGAATTTCAATGGCATCCGTGTTGGAACCGTACGCAAATTGGAGCTTGATCCGGACGATCCCGAAGCTGTGCTGGTGGATGCGGACATATCCGAAAAAACGCCGCTCAAATCGGATACCAGAATCACGCTGGGAACAACCGGATTGACCGGTGCATCCTATGTCGATCTTCGCGCCGGCTCGAAAGATCAGCCAAATGTACTGACGCAGGAAAACATTCCGCGATTGCAGGCCGATGGGTCCTCTATGGATGATCTGCTGCAATCGGCGCGGGACACGATGACCAGGGTGGATCAGATGGTGCGCCGTGTTGATGATCTGGTTAAATCGGGCAGCGGCGATGTCGAGAAAACCATTCAGAATGCAGCCACATTTTCAGAGGCTCTGGCTGATAATGCGCCGGGAATCGACCGGTTCCTGGCAACGACATCCGACGCAGCCGAGAAAATAGGCTCTCTGGCGACGCGCTTCGACAGTCTGACAATAAAGGCCGAATCGCTGGTCGATTCGATTGATCCACAACAGATCAGCCGGTCAGTTTCCAACATTGAGAGATTTACGGCAAATCTCGACGACACTGCCGGAACGTTGGAAGAACTGGTCGCAGAAGCCAAACGCACAATGGTGTCGTTCAATACGTTTGGATCTTCTCTGAATACCACTCTGCTGCAGATCGACAATATCGTGTCAGCCATTCCGCCTGAGGATTTGACCGGGATTTTTGCGAGCGTGCGAACCTTTGTGGACAGTCTGGCGGCAAAAAGCGGCGAGATCGCCGGCATTATTGAAAATGCCGAACAGGGCAGCGAGAGCTTCCGCAATCTGGCCACGCGCCTGGAAGGTGAGGGCGATCGCATCAGTCAGATTACCGCGAATGCCGCGTCACTCACAGAGACGCTTCAGTCCGCAGCTACCCGGATTGATGGCCTGTTTGACGGGTTGGACGGCGTGTTGAGCTCCGACGGGACCGCAAGCCTGATGGCAGAAGCACAAAAGACGCTGCTCAGTTTCCGCAGCGCCGCAGCGACATTTGAAGTGCGGATCGGCGAAATATCAAATGGTGTGTCGCGGTTTTCCGGTGCCGGTCTTCGCAATCTTGATGGCCTCATTGCCGATGGCAGGCGTGCCGTGAACCGATTTGACCGTGTCTTGCAGCAATTGGAAAACAATCCGCGGCAATTCATCTCAGGCAGCGGCGGTGTTCCGGAGTACAATGGCAGGCCACGGCGCTGACGCAGCTTGACGAGCGGGTGATTCTTGCAACACTTGCGGTTGAAATGCGTGTGCCCGCTTGATTTCTGCCGAATCTCTGTACACAAGCAAAGCAATGTTTTCATGAAAATCGTGCAGGGATGGTGAGTTGGAATTGGCCTTTGGCAGAAAACGCAATAATGCAAGTCTCCCGTTTGGGGGTATAAGGCCTGTTCACAGGGGCCGGGCCAACATACTTGCGTTAGCTGTTCTGACTCTGGGTCTGTCCGGTTGCATTCTTCTGACACCGCCGCCTTCGCGCACATTTGATCTGACCGCCCCGACCGCGATTTCAAAAGTCAGCGGAAGAGCCGGTCAGTTGCTGATTGTCGAGCCCAGCGCCCTGCAGGCGCTGGCTGGTAGTGGAATTGTCGTGCGCCCCACCGCATCAGAGTTGAATTATTATCCGCAGGCGCAATGGGCGGATAATCTGCCAAAACTGCTGCAGGCGAAAATTCTGGAATCCTTTGAAGCAACCGGCCGGGCAAGGGCTGTCGGCAAGCCTGGTGACGGTCTCGTCATCGACTATCAGATATTATCCAATCTGCGGGCTTTCGAATTTCATGCGATCCAGCAAGCTGCAAAAGTCGACATTTCGATCAAGATCGTCAATGACCGGACAGGCCGCGTCGTGGGTACAAGGGAGTTCAATTCCAGCGTCGTGGCGGCATCTGATGGTCTGGAAGATGCGGTCTTTGCCCTCGATCTCGCCATGGATCAGGTGATCGTGGAAATTGTGCGCTGGACATTGCTGCGCACGTAGCAGGTCTGGCAATGGACCCAATGCGTCTCAATCTGAATTGACGTCTTCAGCACCAGCGTCGCCTTGGCAACGCGCTCCCGGTGGATGACCACCCAATGCATTTCGCAATTCGCGCGCCGCCTCAGCCAGCATCCGCGCTTTTTCAACACCTAACGAATCTTCAATAATCCGATCCATATCGTGCCAGGCTTCGTGGATGGCAAGCAGCATTTCGCGGCCCTTGTCTGTCAGGGTCAGAACATTGCTTCGCGCGGTATGCTGGTTTGGCCGTCGGGAGATCAGCTCCGCCGCGATCAGGCGTGAACTCATAGTGCTCATGCTGGCCGGTGAAATGTGAAATTCGCGCGCCAGTTCAACCTGTGAGACGGGCCCCATTCGATCGAGAGCCGCAAGAATCCGGGCCTGTCGCGGTTGAATGCCAAAGGGTGCCAGCCGGTTGCGCAATCTGTCTTCCAGCAGATTACAGGAATGTAACAGGGGATGAAGCAAAAAGCCTTGTTTTTTCGCAGCCATTGTTAGAATGTTAATATTGGTTTCGTCACACCATGTCCCGTTATCTGAATTACTGTTTTGTCGAGAGAATGACACAGACAGCATGTCGGCTTTCTGTTGTGTCTTTTACTATGTTGCAGCCAACTCTTGTAGGCAGGTTTGTCTGCACAAGGCAAATGAGCCAGCCCTGTGATGCAAATGGTGAGACGGATCCGCTTGAAGGTGATTTCAATTAATGGTCCGGCCCCTTTTCGGGGCTTGTCATTGTTTATAAATCGGCGCGGCATTCGATGCATCGCGCGGCTGGTTTGAAACGCATGGTCAGAGAAAAGAGAATGCAATGCCCCACATGATTTGCCCTGAAATCTGTGTTGAAGCGACTCTGGAGAAATTCCGATGATGTCAAATCTCGCGTCAACAGGAGTAACTGGTCCTGCAAGTGGTGCGCCACACTATCATCTTGATGATCGTCAGAAAACGGCGGATAATAGTCTGTTTTTATTGTTTCGCGGTAAGGTTATATGAAGCATTTCGTCTCTCTTCTTGTCGCGGCTGTTCTGGTTGGCGGCACCTATTTCTGGACTTTTGTTTATGATGGCAGCGGCTCGCCAACACCTGAGGCTGCAGATCAGCCACGGGGAGGGGGCGGCGAAGCTGGACGAGGCGGGGGCGGCGGCAGAGGCGCCAACCAGGCAGCAGTTGTCACATTGGCGTCTGTCAAGGTTGAGCCATTCACCGATCTGTTCAGTGCCCTTGGCACTGTTCAGGCCGATGCGCGCGTCAGGGTTCTCAGTGAAGCCAGCGGGCGCGTAACAGCAGTTGCCATGACGCCGAATATCAAGGTGGAAGCCGGTGCGCTGCTGGTGTCTTTGAACGATGAAATCGAAAAAATCGCTGTCAGAACAGCCGGAATTCAACTGCAGCAATCCCAGGAAACCCTGGTGCGCTATCAGAAACTGGCAACCAGCGGCACACTGACCAACACATCGCTTGCTGACGCACAAGTTGCCGTCGAGATTGCCCAGGCGACTCTGGACAAAGCCGAGTATGAGCTGGCTCAACGCAGTATAGTTGCGCCCATCGCCGGCACGCCCGGCCTGACCGATATTCAGCTTGGCGCTTATTTGAACACCGGTACACAGATCGTGACACTCACCAATACCGATAATTTGGTGGTCGAATTTTCCCTGCCGGATCGTGCCGGTGATCTGCTGAGGCCCGGCTACCCGGTACGTGTGACCTCGCCCTCGCGGCCCGGTGCTGTTCTGGAGGGCGAAATCACCGCCTATGACAACGAAATTGATCCGCAAACCCGGTTGATCGGGGTAAAGGCCCGCTTCGCCAACGTCGCAGGCGCACTCCAGCCGGGTGCCATCGTCAATGTCCTTGTCACCAATACCAATGAGCCCTTGCCGAGCATCCCGGTGTCGGCGCTGACCTGGAGCCGCGACGGCGCGTCGGTCTGGGTGTCCACAGATGGCAAGGTGCGACAAGTGCCGGTCATTGTGCGTTCACGGCAGGACGACACGGTTTGGCTCGATGCGGCTTTGCAGGATGGCGAGCAGATCGTTACTGAAGGTGTTCAGAAATTGCGCGAAGGCTCGCAAATCGTCACACTCGATCAGATCAATCAGAGATCTGCTGAAGGAGACGGCAGCGGGACAGGCCAGCGACCAGCGCAAGGTGAGCGCCGTCGTCGGCCGGTGGAAACCGGGTCATGAGTGACATCGCCCAACCAAAATCGAGAACCGGATTTGCGGAACTGTTCATTTCCCGGCCAATTCTCGCCCTCGTCATCAATCTTCTGATTGCGGTTGCAGGACTTGCGGCCTTTTTTGCGGTTGACGTGCGTGAACTGCCGAATGTCGACCAGCCTGTCTTGTCGATTCGCACCACATACGAGGGGGCGGCACCGGAAACAGTTGATACTGAAATCACGACACCGCTTGAAAGCGCCCTCTCGGCACTGGAGGGTCTGCAAAGCATTTCATCAACATCCAGCTACGGCCGGAGCCGCATAAATCTGGAATTTTCCGATACAGCGGAAATCAGCGATGTAGCCAATGAAGCGCGGGAAATCGTCGCTCGCACGGTGCGGCAATTGCCCGACAATATCGATGATCCGGTTGTCACCAAAAATGATTCTGATGCCGATCCGGTGATGCGCCTTGCCTTGTTGGGGGGCACCAGTATGGATGTGCTGACTGACCTGGCTGAAGGCCCCATTTCAGATCGTGTGTCCACAATCGAAGGTATTTCCGAGGTCGAGGTTGTTGGCGATCAGGTCAATGAATTCCAGGTCCTTGTCAATATGGTTTCCCTGACCGGTCGGGGCTTGACGCTGAATGATCTGGAAGGCGCGCTGTCGACGCTGCGCTCAACTGACCCATTGGGTGCCATTGATTCTGAGTCCCAATCCGTGGTGATGCGCAGCTCAGATCCCCTGATTAATGCATCTGCGATCAGCAATATACTGATCAACGGCACGACCCGCGTCGGGGATGTCGCCTTTGTCCAGCTGACAGCAAGCGAACGCACCACCTTGACGCGTGTGAACGGCCAAAGTTCTGTTGGCCTGAACATTATCCGCCAATCAGTCGGCAACACCCTTGCCATCTCAAAACAAGTGCGCACAGCCGTTGCCGAATTGCAATCCGAACTGCCGGACGGCATCAGACTGATCATCAATTCCGACGACGGTACCTTCATCGAACAATCGATCAAGGAAGTGGTCTTCTCCATTGGCATGGCTGTGATCATTGTCATTGGTGTGATTTTTGTTTTTCTGCGCTCAGCCAGCGCGACCCTGATACCGGCAATCGCCATTCCTGTGGCTTTGACCGGGACACTGGCGGCGATCTGGCTCGCCGGTTTTTCCATTAACACGATATCGCTTTTGGCTCTGGTTCTGGCCACTGGTATGGTTGTCGATGATGCCATTGTGGTGATGGAAAATATCGTGCGCAAGCGCCAGTCCGGCCTGGGACCGCGCGCGGCCGCAGCTGCGGGCACCAACGAAGTGTTTTTTGCCGTCATATCCACCACCGCAACGCTCGCCGCTGTTTTCATCCCCATTTCTTTCCTGCCGGGGCAGGCAGGCGGCATCTTTGCCGAATTTGGCTTCGTGCTGGCTTTTTGTGTGACGCTGTCTTCAATTGTTGCGCTGACTCTGGTACCGGCCATGGCTGCAATCCTCGACCCGGGCGGTCGCAAAGGCAGTGAGGCGGTGAAGCGCGAAAGTGTCTTTGCGCGGACCTACGGTTCCATCGTGGACTTTTCCTTGCGAATCCCGATTATCGTTATTGGTATCGCGACCGCTTTCGCCATCTTTGCCGCAAGCAGTTTCTTTTCGCTGCCTTCGGAACTGACACCGCGTGAAGACCGGGGCTTCTTTCTGATCTCCTCGCGGGCGCCCTCCGGGGCCAGTTTGAGCTTCACCAACAATCAGGTCCGCCAGGTCGAGGCCGTGCTTCAGCCCTATCTTGAAAGTGGTGAAATCGCTGCGGTGCTGTCGCTGATCGGGCGCGGATCATCATCATCTGCATTCGTCATTGTCAGGCTGCAGAATTGGGATCAACGCACGCGCAGCCAGCAGGAAATTGCCCAGGAAGTGAATCAGAAACTGCGGCGGATTACCGGACTGACGCTGGCCATCCGGGCACCCAACAGTCTGGGAATACGGGGCGCCGGCCGCGGATTGCAGTTCGCTGTCACCGGCAAGGACTACGATGCCATTGTGCAGGCCGGCGACGCGCTTGTCGCCGCTATGGCACAGGAAACCGATACATTCGTGAACCCTCAATTGGGCTATGACACCAGTCAGCCGCTGGTCTCTGTCTCCATAGACCGGGAACTTGCAACCAGATTGGGACTCTCGGTCAAGACGATCACCTCAATTATCAATGCCATGAGCGAGGGCAGCACTGCGGCAACCGTCATTGTATCGGGCGAGGAATATGATATCCGCATGGTTCCAGCGGGACCGCCGATCAATGATCCGAGCGATCTGGAGCGGATATTTGTGCAAACCGCTGCGGGCAATTATGTGCCTCTTTCCACTGCCGTCACACTGACCCAGACGGCAGGAGCGTCAACTCTTTCGCGCGAGAAAGGTCAGCGCGCAGTCCCGATTCAGGCAAATCTCGCAACCGGTGTGGATTTGAGTGCGGCCGCCAAACGTGCCGAGGCCATTGCGCGCGATATTTTACCTGCCGGCATGGGGGTCACTTTCCTTGCGGAAGCTGCCGCGCTTGATGAAAGCCAGAGCAGCACCCTGCTTGTGTTTGGCATTGCGCTGTTGATCGTTTTTCTCGTGCTCGCGGCGCAGTTTGAAAGTTTCGGCAGCGCCATCATCATCATGCTGACCGTGCCTTTCGGCCTGGCCGCCGCAGTGCTTGCCATATCGCTGACTGGCGGATCGTTGAATTATTACAGCCAGATCGGCCTTGTGATGCTGATTGGCATCATGGCCAAGAATGGTATTCTGATTGTTGAATTTGCCAATCAACTGCGTGAACGGGGCCAGGATGTCGACAGCGCCATTCGAGACGCCGTGCGGTTGCGTTTCAGGCCCGTCATAATGACCATGATATCGACTGTTTTTGGCGGCTTGCCGCTGGTCTTTGCCTCCGGCGCCGGTGCGGAAGCGCGCATTGCCGTTGGTTGGGTTGTGGTTGGCGGGCTTGGCTTTGCCACCGTGTTCACACTGTTCCTGACGCCGGTCTTTTATCGACTGATTGCGCCGCTGGGCAGTGTTCCGGGTTCATCGTCTCGAAAACTGGCCATGGAAGGCCTGCCGAGCGCTTCAAGCACACCAGCACCCTCCAACTGATCGGTTATGGCCGCGTCTCGCGGGTCTGAGGTCTGAGGGCAGGCACGAAGACATTGAGCGGCATAAGCAGCAAGGAAACGGTCGAACTCCAACCGTAAGCGTGCCGAATGCTCTGTGTTGCTGAGTGGCCGGTCGTAATCATCTTCCAGAACGAAAAATGCCCGCTGATGGCTCAGCGGGCATTTTCATAGTCAGTTGACAGAATGCAATGTCAGCTCAGTTTGCCACTGGCATGGGCCAGCATCGTGTAAACTTTGCCGGTATCCGAAGTGAGGTATTTTTCAGTCAGCTCCGCATCACCGTGCTTGTCGGTGACTTCGCCCATAAGCCGCTCGAAATCTTCGATATATTGGTTGACCGCAGCGCGGAATTCACCGTCATTCTGAAATTTACGGCGGATTTCATCGAAGGTTTTCTGACCCTGGATAGTGTAGAGGCGGCGGGTGAAGACATTGCGCTCACCGCGGTTGTAACGATCCCACAATTCCACAGAGGTCGAATGATCGATGGCCCGGGCAATATCCGCAGACAACGAATTCAGCGACTCAACCATATCCGGCTCGGACCGGGTGACCTTTTCAGCCTTCGGCTCCTGGCGTTCTTCGCGTTTGCCAAGCTGCTCGCCCACGTCACGCTCATCATTACTTGAGGCGCGTTCCAGCAGACTGCTCACCCAACCGGCGTTTTTCCGGTCGCCTTCCTTGCTACTGAAGGCATTTTGCATTCCGGATTTTGCCGGAGCCTGCGGCGAGGCAGGAGCTGTCTTGGCGGCGGGCTTGTCTGCTGCAGCAGGGCGGTTGACCGCCCCTGCAATTGCAGCCGGCGTTCCTGATGCGCTGGGACGAGCGTGCTGCGAGACGATTTCTGAAAGATCAGACAGCGCCTGTATCTGCTCGGCGACAACACGGCGCATGGTTGCCATGTTTTCGCGGGTTTCTTCCGGCAGTTCGATCGTCGCTTTCTTCAGATCAGAGCGAACTGCGTTCAATTCCGCCTGCATCGCTTCAGCGGTCGCCCGCATCTCGACAGTTGCGTCCTTGAAACGACTGGTCGCATCGGAAATTGCGTTGGCGATGCCTTCGGTCAGTTCCGCCTGCGCATGGCGCACAGCTTCAGAGGCTTTGTCCCCCTCAGCACCGGCCGCATTGCTCATTGCAGCCAGTTGTTCAACCACACCGCGGGTCGCTTTTTCAGCGTTCCGGCTGAGATTGATGCCGATCTGTTCGGCGCGGTCTTCCGCACCGGCCAGAGTTTCAGCGATCAGACTTGAGAAGGCACGCATCCGGGTTTCCACATCATCCGACTTTTGCATGATGCCCTGAGCAACCTGTTCCAGCACCGCATAACGCGACTGGAACGTGTCCTCGATCGTGTTGTTACTGTTATCGAGGCGTTCCGACACTTCAGCAAGCGACTTGATCTGGATTTCGATCTTCTGGGCCAGTCCGCCCATATTGCCAAGAACGTTTGTCGAGACATCCTGCAGAACACCAACCTGGCTTGAGATCGCCTCTGTTGAGGACTGGCTTTCTTCCAGGGCTTTTGCCAGGGTCTGGCGGAACTCTTCCGCCCGCGCGCCCAGACCATCTTCAACCGACCCCAGTTGTTCATGCGCTGACGCCAGCACCTGCTGCAGGCCGGAATTGGCGTTCTCCAGGCGCGACACCATGGATTCCACGTCATCGCGCAGGCTTTCATTGGCCTTGCTCAGCAGACTGATCGCTTCGCTGCTGCGGCTGTCGAGCAGTTCAACCAGAGAAGTGGAGGACGCTGAAATTGTCTCGGCGATTTCACGGCTGCGCTCGGTCAGAGTAGTGGCCATCGACTCGCTGTTGTTGAACACCCGCTCTGCCGCTTCCATTGAGCTTTGCTCAAGATTTGCCACAGTGTTCTGGCTGGCAGCCAGCAGACGTTCAACCGCTTCGCTGCTTTGCGTATCCAGAGCGGCCAGAACATTATGGCTGCTTTCGCTGAGCAGGGAGGCCGCCTGATCCGACTGGGCGGTCATTTTCGACATGAAATCAGAGGTCGCGCCGGTCATGATCTCGGCTATCTCTCGGCCACGGGATTCAAAGGCATCCAGCAAGCCACGGCTGGTTTCATCAAGCCGTTCAGCAATGGTGCGATTGCCTTCATCGAATTGTTCGGTTGCCATGTGAGCATGGGTTTTAAGGGTTGCAACCAGTTCTTCATTGCTCTCCAGCATCCGGGTCCGGGCTTCCTCGGCAAGCTGCGAAATGGCGCGTCCGGTTTCTTCAAGTTTTCCGACTGCATCATCACTTTGTGTGGCAAGTGCACCAACCAGGAGCTCATTGCTTTCCACCATCCGGGAGCGTGACTCTTCGGCCATTTGCGCGACAGCGCGGGTGGTTTCTTCAAGCCGTCCAACGGCTTCATCGGTCTGAGAGGAGATCGTGCCGACCAGCTGTTCATTGCTTTCCAGTATGCGCGAGCGGGCATCTTCAGCCATTTGCGACATGGCGCGGCCGCTTTCTTCAAACCGTTCAATTGCTTCGCTGCTTTGCGAGGACATGGCACCGACCAGCTGTTCGTTGCCTTCCAGCATCCGCGCACGGGCCTCTTCAGCCAATTGCGCCATGGCGCGGCCGCTTTCTTCAAACCGTCCGACTGCTTCGCTGCTGTGCGAGGACAGAGCGCCGATCAAATCATCATTGCTATCGAGCAGACGCGAACGAGCCTCTTCGGCCAGTTGAGCGATTGCCCGGCCGCTCTCGTCAAGCCGGACAATGGTGCTGTCCCCCTGCGAGGCAAGCGCTGAGATCAGTTCCTGATTGGCCTCTTCGATACGGGCGCGGGCAATTTCACTTTGTTCGACTGCAGACAGGCTGCTTTCATTGAGCCGTTCAACGGCCCGATCACTGAGTGTCTGTATCGTTGACAGGAAGTCGTGGTTTACATTGGCAAGACGTTCTGCGGCCTGTTCGCTCAGGCTCAGAATGGATTTTCCACCTTCCGTCAGACGTTCGACAGCGTTTGAGCTCTGAGTTTCGATATTCGCGATCAATTCCTGATTGCTGTCCAGCAGGCGAATGCGCGCATTTTCGCTGGAGGCGGCAATTGCCGCAGCAATATCCTCGCCCTGTTGCGAGAACGTATCGATAATGGTCGAGCCGGCGGAGCGCAGTTGCGTGGATAGATCCAACGCCTTTTCCTGCAAGGTAGAAACAAGCGAGCCACCGCTATTGTCGAGAATTTCAGTCAGCTCGGCTGTTCTTGCTCCCAGTGTCTCATTCAACTGCAGTGTCGAGCTGGACAATTTATCGGTCGCAACCGTGACCCGGCTGACGAGGTTTTCATCGAGGTCCTGGGTGAGGCCGGCGATGCCGGTTGATGCGCGTTCCAGATTGCTCAGCAGGCTTTCGCTGGCATCGGCGATAGTCGAGCGGAACAAATTGTTGGCCTGCTCAACATTGACCGAGAAGTTGGAGTTGGCTTTCTCGCCCTGTTCATACAATTCTGTGCCGATGGCTTCCATGCTGGCAGAAAGCGACTGCTGCAGCACGCTGGTACGCTCTTCGAGATTTTCCGCAACCTCGAACACTTTGGTACCCAATGCCATATTGATTTCGGCAATACGTTCGGAGACGACTTCCGACATTTCGCGGGTTTTGCTGGAAAGTGCTTCGTTGACTTCCTGGAAGCGTCCTTCAAGTGTCGCCGTGATTTCATTCTGGCCTTCACCGAAGGCGCGCGCGATTTCACGCGTGCGTTCGATCAGCGCTTCGTTCATTTCGGATGTGCGCATGTCCAGAGCTTCGCTGACCATGCTGGCGCGTTGCTCAAGTGTCTCGGCAAGGGCATCTGCCTTGCTGCCGATCGAATTGGCGGCACTGTCGAGACGCACTCCGACGCTGTCTTCAAATGTATTGAGACGGCCGGCCAGCACATCTTCCAGCACGCCGGTGCGTTCCGCAAGCGTATCGCCCACCTTCTCGGTGGCCGCGCTGACGGACGTTGTGAAATTATCAAGATGGTCAGCCATCGTCGACTGCATCGCGGCACTGTGTTTGGAAATTGAATTGTCCAGATCAGCGATCCGCGAGCTGAACAGCTGTTCGATTTCACTCGACCGGTTGCCCAGCGCTGCCGTCAGAGCAGAGCCGTTTTCATTGATGGTCGTATCAAGCGCTTTCAGGCGACCATCCAGTGCTTCGCTGAGTTCCTTGCCCCTGTCACTAAGTGTGATGTTGATCTGATCATTGAGGTTCAGGACCTCGCTCATCAGATGCTTGCCACGTGTCGAGATCGCTTTTGCGACTTCTGTTCCGACAGTCGCGATCTGGGTGGCAAGTTGCGTGCCATTGACATTCAGCGCATCACGAACGGTCTGCGCGCCATGTTCCAGCGTGGTCTTGAATTCATTGGTTTTTGAATCGAGGTGTTCTGAAAGACGATCACTGGTTGATGTCAGGCGCTGGGTCACTTCCTCGCCCTGACCGTCAATTGCCTTGGACAGGCGCGATGTGGCGGTTTCAAGACGGTCAGCAAGATGGGTGCCACGGGCAAAAATCTGCTCGCCGGCGGTCTTGCCGGTCGAATCGATACGCTCGGCAATCTTGTTGCCCTGATCGGAGAACTGCAACACGACATTTTCAACAGCAAGATCAAGCGAGCCACTGACTTCCAGCGAGCGTTCCATCAAAGTCGCAGTCAGATTGTCTTTTGATTTCAATATGGTATCGGAAACCTGAAGGCCGGTTTCCTGCAGTGATGCGGTCACTTCCTGTCCAGTATTGGACAGATTCTGCACCAGTTCCTGGCCCCGGGTCGACAGGGTCGAAATCATGGTTTCGCCGGCGGTTCCCAGAGCAAGAGTTATCTGTTCGCCTTTCTGGCCCAGCGACGCGATCACACGCTGGCCGGATTCTGAAACCCGGTCGGCGATTGCATCACTGGTTTTGGCAAGTTCTTCAGACAGGGTTTCGCGGGCACCGCCAATGGCTGTGCGCAAGCGCTCTGAATTATGGACAATAGCCTCTCTCTGAGACACCAACTCGTCGACAACGGAGCGAATCCGGCTTTCATTGGTGGAATAGGCGCGTTCCAGTGCGGCGACTTCGGTGTGAACCATCACTTCAAGTTCACTGGCCCGTGCAAGGGCGCGTTCGATGCCATCGCCCATGGCCGCGACTTCGCGGCGAATGGCCTGACCGACACTGAGGACAGAATCTTTTGCAATATCTTCCGGTTCCGAAAGCCGAAGTGCAACTTCGGTCATGCCATTGGCAACGATCCGCATTTCCTGAGAACGCCAGATCATCAGCGCAAACACCCAGAAGAATACCACCGGCAGAATCAGACTGACGAAATAGGCAAACAGATGCGGAGCCTGGCTGAGACTTGCCAGACCATTAAGGTTTGCCAGATCTTCGCCAAATGCGGCATTGCCGACAATGCCGCCGAACAGCAGCCAGAGAGCCGAGGCGGCGAGGGCGCCCCAGAATGGCATCAGCGAAGGACGGCGATTGATGCTGTACAGCATATTGCCAACAGACTGGCGGTCATCATTGGCCGGACGCTGCGTGCGTCCGCGCGAGGCGGAGCGTTCCCGGCGCGGAGCGGCATCATTTGCCGCTGCATCTGCTGCTCTGGAACCTGCGCCGGCATTGCGACCGGATCTCGTGCGCTCGGTTTCCGGCCCTGAAGGCTCTTCATCCCGGCGCGATCGACGAAGCCGGCGACGGGATGGCCCATCGCTCTTGGTGTCCTCTGCCCCAAAATCAATCTTGAGAGCTTCTTCCACCGCTGATACAGCCGGATCATTTGATCCTTTTGACTTCGGAGAATTCTTAGCCATCGTCTTGCCTCGCATCCGTACTCATAACATTCTCGCCAGCGGCGCAGTTTCAGACTTCTGTCCAACAGACAGATTTTCCGAAGAAGTGGTTCCGAAAAACATGTGTCCAACTGGCACATGTCTGAATTCAGGAACCCCTCGCAATTCGGAACCTATCGTATGAAAGCCCGACAATCGATGTCACCAGGCCGCCCGGACAGGCAAAAGTCCCTTGCCCCGCGGAAGAAATGCAAAAAAAGATAAGCTGACTTGACTCACCGGAACTTCCTGTTTGGAAGTCGGGCGCATTCCGTCAGCAACACCGCACTCTGCAGACCCTTATACCTATTACTTTGTCGCCTTTAGGGCAGCGCGGGTTTAAATCCCGGCTTTCCGGCAGGCTCCCCCGAGCTACGGGGTTGCAACAGGACGATCGCTTGAAATTCGTTCAAATTTTAACAATCGAGCTTTTCCAGGAATCCATAACTTCTTGCCGCTGCAGTATCGTATCGGTTTGGAATGGCAAGACAACAAAAAAAATAAGCAATTAGCAGCCTTTGTTAACGCCAAGACTCATTCCGGGCATGGTGTATTTGTGCCAAATTGAAATAAAACTGCAGACAATTGGCAGATTCCGGCGTGTTTTGACTCTGGCTCGATTCAATGCCGCATCAATCTGGCCTCAAAGCGCTTCTTCGGGAAATTGGCATTATGGTTAACAAAAGCCAACCGGATTCCCGATTTGTTCTGCGCGCGCCCGGATTCCTGCCGATTCGCTCACACCGCCAGGATTATGCTGCTCGTCCCTTGAAAGCGCGGTGATACGACATTAAACAACAACCCATCGACCTTCTTCAATGCGCTCTCTGCACCAGACACACTCCTGTAAACCAGACAAATTCCTGCAAATGAGAATCCACCCATATGGCCAAAATCACATACACTACGCATGACGATCAGACATTCGAGGTGGACGGCGAGGACGGCTCCACGGTTATGGAGACGGCCATCAAGAATGCTGTCCCGGGAATCGAAGCGGAATGCGGCGGTGCCTGCGCCTGTGCGACCTGCCATGTTTATGTGGCGCAGGAGTGGATGGAAAAGGTTGGCGCGCCTGAACCGATGGAAGAAGACATGCTGGATTTTGCCTACGATGTGCGGCCCACCAGCCGGCTTTCCTGTCAGATCCGTGTGTCACCCGATCTTGACGGCCTGAAAGTTGAGGTGCCGGAGCGGCAGGGCTGATCGGACATAGTGCGATCTGTCTCCCCGGGAGGCCGAAGCTGCGTAAAAGCGACGGAATGCGATGCTGATGCAACAAGGATTACAGTCATGACACGGCCGGTGGAAACGGATGTGGTGATCATTGGCGCCGGCCCGGTAGGGCTGTTTGCCGTGTTTGAGCTGGGCCTGTGGGATTTGAAGTGTCACGTGATCGACATTCTTGACAAGGTCGGCGGCCAATGCGCTGAATTATATCCGGAAAAGCCGATTTACGATATTCCTGGATTCGCTACAATCAGCGGTCAGAAACTGGTTGAAAACCTGATGGAACAAATAGCGCCGTTCGGGGCTCAGTTCCATTTGAACCAGATGGTCGCCGGCGTTGAGCGGCAGGACGATGGCCGCTTTCTGGTGGAAACCGATGTTGGAACCCGGTTTCTCTGCACCATGGTGTTCATCGCAGCCGGAGGTGGCTCGTTTCAGCCCAAGAGACCGCCGATTCCCGGCATCGAAGCCTTTGAAAAACAGTCGGTGTTTTACTCGGTCCGGCGCATGGATGATTTTCGCGGCCACGACATTGTCATTGTCGGCGGCGGCGATTCGGCGCTTGACTGGACCCTCAATCTGCAGCCGATTGCTGCCAGACTGACTTTGATCCACCGCCGCGACGCCTTCAGAGGTTCACTGGACAGCGTCAACAAGATGCGCGCCCTGGTGGAAGCTGGCGCCATGGATCTGCGGATCGGGCAGGTTTCTGCCCTGAGCGGGCAAGATGGTCAGCTTGACCGGATTGAAGTGAAAACCGCAGACGGCACTGACCAGATAAAATGCACCAGGCTTCTGCCGTTTTTCGGACTGACCATGAAACTCGGCCCGGTTGCCGAATGGGGCCTCAATCTGGATGAGAATCTGATCCCGGTTGACACCGAGACTTTTCAGAGTTCTGAACCCGGCATTTATGCCATCGGTGACATCAACACATATCCTGGAAAACTGAAGCTCATTCTGTCCGGTTTTCATGAAGCAGCGCTGGCTGCCCATGCGGCAAAAAAGGCAGCAAACCCGGATGAACGGGTCATTTTCCAGTACACAACATCTTCTTCAAGTCTGCAGAAGAAACTTGGAATTATTTAATTCATCAATATTTATTTTTGTTCAAAAGTCATTTTATTCGGCCGGAGCCAATTTTATTGTTTTCGGTGAAAAAATGGTTTCGTTGCCCTGTTGCGGATCATCTGGCACAAATCTGGACAGGATCAGTGACACTGCAGCCATCGCCGCCCCGGCGAGAAAAACCGCCTTTGGCGAGACCAGCCAGAGCAGGCCGAAAGCTGCCGGAATACCCACTGCAGCGATGTGATTGATGGTGAAGGAAATACTGGTGGACGGCGCAATTTCAGCTGGATCAGCGATTTTTTGAAAATAGGTCTTGATTGCGATGGCGAAGGCAAAAAAAGCATGATCAATCACGTATAAAGCGGCCGCCAGATTGGCAGAGGTGACGTAGGCATAGGTGACAAAAACACCGATCAGCCCGATATATTCAAATGTCAGGGCCCGCTTTTCGCCGATAATCCCGATGAGTTTGCCGATGCGTCCGGCAAAGGCCATATTTATCAGACAATTGATCAAAAACAGGCCGGCGATGCTCTGGACATCATAGCCAAATTTCTCGACCATCATAAAGCTGGCAAAAACCGTAAATATCTGGCGTCTGGCACCGCTCATGAAAGTCAGCGCGTAAAACAGCCAGTAGCGCTTGCGCAGCGCGATTTGCTTCTGCTGGACTGTCCTTTGCGGAAAGGTCGGAAATTGCTGCCAGGCAAACACAGCGATGGCCAGCGTGATGGCACCACCAATCAAAAACGCTGTCTGAAAGGACAGATCGAACAGCTTCCAGCTTGCCAGAATAATGGCATAGGCGGCCAGTTGGGCTCCGGCGCCGATTGCGACCAGGCGACCCATCAGGTGTGGCGCGCGCTCTTTGGGCAGCCATTGCAGCGCCAGAGATTGATTCATGGTTTCGTAATAATGAAATCCGACCGACATCACGAATGTCGTTACGAACATGCCGAGCACAGTTGGAAAATACCCGGTTGCAGCAACGCCAAGGCCGAGCAGCAGCAGCGAGATGACGGCAAAGGTTTGCTCCCTGATATAGAGCACCACATAAATCGCAAGAAACGCCAGAAACCCGGGGATTTCGCGGATGGATTCCAGAAAGCCGATTTCGCGGCCGGTCATACCGACATCCTCGACCGCAAAATTCTTGATCAGAACCCACCAGCTTGAATAAGACAGCCACATGGCGGCAGACATCAGCGCAAGCAGGACAAACGGGCTGCGCATGCCGGAAAAGCTGGGATGGATGCTGCTATCTGCGCCCGGTGGCTCAGCCCTGTCTGCCCGACCGGTTGGGGAAGTACCTTCGTCGCGGCGCATAACCCATGTCCTTTGTTGCACAGCCTATAACGCGTTGCAGTTTTGGTAAGTTAGCGCTATTTTGACAAAATATATCTTATACACGCCAGGTTCAGCATGTTTCACCCAGATATGTATCTTCCCGCAGATCATGATGTTGCACGGGCCGCTATGGGCTTTGCCTGCGAATGGGAAAAAGGCTTTATGAACGAGCCACACAGCCATTGGCGCGGACAGCTTATTTACGCGACATCCGGCTCGCTGAAGGTGGTGTCTGAGGCCGGGACCTGGATCGTGCCTCCGGAACGGGCTGTCTGGATGCCGTCCGGCACGGAGCATGCGGTGAAGGCGGTAACCCACGCCAAAGCCAGGTTTCTCTATCTGGATCCTGATATTTTCAAAGGCTTGCCGGACAATGTGACAGTGATTCACGTGACCTCACTGATGCGCGAATGCCTGTTATCGTTCCTGACCCTGCCGCGACTTTACGATGAGCAGGGCAGTGCGCCGCATCTGCTGGCTATCATGGTCGATGAGCTGAGAATCGTCCCGGTGATGCCTTTGCATTTGCCGGAACCTGAAAGTCCCAGGCTGCGCGCCGCCACAGCGGAGCTGATCGCCAATCTGGCGGCACCGCCGAAGCTGGCGGGGCTGGCCGCAAATGCCGGTCTGAGTGTTCGCAGTTTTGAACGGCATTTTCAGCGTGAGACAGGCCTGACATGGCGCAAATGGGTGTCCCAGGCGCGACTCATGGAGGCAATATCTCAATTGTCGAACGGCACTCGGGTTGGTGATGTGGCCCACGCGCTCGGTTATGAGGGTTCCAGTGCCTTTGTCGCCATGTTCAAAAAGGCGACCGGACATACGCCCGGAAAATATTTTGCAACTGACGGTACGGTTTTCGAAAGCAGTTTATAGATTAAACCCGCTCTATTCCTCGTCCGTCCTGGGATCCAGCGTGGCCGTTTCCGGGGTGTTCATGCGCACGGTTGAGATGGTCACAAAGTCCCCCTTCATGTCATCCTCGACCGGTGCGCGTTTGGTCATCCGCCACCCGGCAAATCCAACTGTAATGATATGGGCCAGCAAAGTGGTTCCGAACAGCGCATCGGGTCCGAAAAGCGCCATCATGCCACCGCCCAGAAGCGGACCGAGAATGCTGCCTGCACCGAAAACCAGCAACAGGCCGGAACTGATCCGGAGGAAAGAATTCTTGTCAGCGTGGTCATTGGCATGGGCGACAATTACCGGATACATGGCATATACCATGGCCCCGAAGATGGCCGATGCAACCAGAACTGTGGTCACGTCGCGGGGTTGAAAGACCAGAAAAAACAGATCCACAATACCGGCAATCGATGCCAGTGCGATCAGGACTGCACGCCGGTCGGTGCGGTCCGACAGCCAGCCGACGGGAAGCTGAAACACGGCACCGGTGAGAATCGTGATGCTGACAAGAAGCGCGATTGAGGCAACGTCGAGCCCGATCTGTTGGCCGTAAACCGCTGCCAGCGTGCCGTATGAGCTGTTGGAGACACCAACCAGAAACACCGCGACAACGGCAATCGGCGAATTCAGCCAGAGGGTCTTGATATCCAGCTTCGGCCGCACCAGCGGTTGCGGTGCGCTCGAGGTGGAGAGCGCTGTCGGAAACAGTGAGCAGGCATAGAACACTGCGGCCAGGACAAAGAAAAAATAGCCGCTGGAATCGCCGCTGATCAGCAGCAGTTGGCCGAACGTCGTCGCCGCCAGATTGACCATTGTGTAAGTTGCAAAAACCCGGCCGCGGAAGGATGGATCAGTGCGTTCATTCATCCAGCTTTCCACGATCATAGCGCCGCCGGCAAAGCTGAATCCGGCCAGCGCCCGCAATGGAATCCAGGCGGCTGGATGAATGATCAGCAGCGACAACAACACCGAAATAACGGCGACCCCGGCCATCACGCTGAACGAGCGCACATGTCCGACCCGCGTCACCACCCCCGGAACAAACACACATCCAAGAACATAGCCGATCGCCCAGCCCGTTCCCAGCATACCAAGCGAAAACGCTGAAAAACCCTCGGCAGATCCGCGCAGCGGCAGAATCAATCCGTTGATGCCTCCGGCGGCCATCAGAAACGCACTGCCGAGAATAAGGGTGAATATGGGGAGGATCTGTCTGAACATAGGGCGCTTTAACACAGGCGGCATAACAAGTTCCAGCGATCAATACGCCGTAAACCAACTATTGCAAGCGGCTTTTCAACAGGGTGCCAGCCCCTGTGCAATGACCTTGCGCATCAGATTTGGAAGCGCTTCATCGTGCAGCGATGCCAGATCGCGCCACCAGCCATGTTCCGGCAACGAATTCGGTCTGTGTGCAGCGGCAGTGGCAATCGAAAACTCCGCTTTATAGACCGTCAGTTCCAGATGAAAATGGGTGAAGGTATGGCGCACTTTGCCGGCGGTTTGCCAATTCGCATCCAGTGGTGCAGCGTCGCTTGTGGTAACGCCGTCCTGGCGCGAAGTCCAGTTGCTGGTCGGCACTTCTGTCATACCGGCAAGCAGGCCCCGGTCAGCACGTTTTTGCAGCCAGATCTGTTGATCCTGCCGAATCAGCACAAACGCAGCGCCGAACCGCGTCGGCTTCTGCGCCTTCGGAAGTTTGACCGGAAAGGCTTCCTGCGTTCCGGTGGCAAAGGCCTGACACTGGTTATTCAGCGGGCACAGGCTGCAGGCCGGTCTTTTCGGCGTGCATAATGTGGCCCCCAGATCCATCAATGCCTGGGCCAGATCGCCGGGACGCTCAACCGGGATGACTGGAAGCAGGGCGTCGCGCACCATTTGCTTTGCCGCCGGCAAAGGCGTGCTGATGGCGAGCAACCGCGTCACCACGCGTTCCACATTGCCGTCAACCACCGCAGCCGGATCGCGAAATGCAATAGCGGCGACAGCGGCCGCAGTATAGGGGCCGATTCCAGGCAGAGTCTGCAATTGCGCGGCTGTGCGGGGAAATTCACCGTTTAACTGTGTCGCCACCAGCCGGGCGCATTTAAGCAGGTTTCGGGCGCGCGAATAGTAGCCAAGCCCGGCCCACGCGACCATCACCGCCTCCTCGTCAGCTGCCGCCAGTTGCGCGATTGACGGCCACTGGGCCAGAAACTTCTCATAATATGGCCTGACGGCCGTCACCGTGGTTTGCTGCAGCATGATTTCCGAGAGCCAGACCCGGTAAGGATCTGCGGCCATCTGCTGCCCGTCCTGTGGGCGCACACGCCATGGCAGCTCACGGCCGTGGCGGTCATACCAGTTCAGCAGCAGGCTTGCAGTTGACGGGGACAGAATTTTGTCTTTCAACGCCGAATTCCGGACGAAAATGTTGCAGTTGCGGCAGATATCGTTGATCCTGTGTTCATGGTCAATGACACTGGAAAATCTTCAAGGAAAAAGCCGCGAAAGGGCGTCCGCCCGCTCGCGGATTTGATCGGTGCAACGCTGGATCCGATCTGTGCAAGACGCGGTTTCGGCTCCGCTTCCCTGTTGTCCTTTTGGCCCGACATTGTTGGCCCGGATTATGAAGCCTCGACTTTCCCGGAATCCGTGAACTGGCCCAAACGTCACGACCAGCGTGGCGCAGATGCTGCTCTGGCGGTTTTGACCGTCCGGGTTCTGCCGTCCCAAGCACTGTATTTCCAGCATGAAATTCCGCAAATTCTGGAGCGGGTCAATCAGTTTCTGGGCTATCAGGCCATTGGCCGGGTGCGCATCGTCCAGGGTCAGTTCACGCTTGCCCGGCCACAGGTCAGGGCGCAGAGCCGGCCTCTGACGGAAGCGGAAGCAGAAAAACTGGAAGCGCGCCTGGCCGATATCGCCGAGGCAGATCTGCAATTATCCCTAAAGCGTCTCGGTGCTGCCATTCTGACAGAAAAATGACACCTTTCTCCTCGAATTTACGGCAACGAATTTTATTTGTGTTCGTATTGCCCTATATCCCTCGAGACCTTATTCAACCGGCAAGCTGCATCGCCGATTTTCCACAGGAGGAGACCTGTCAATGATTTCCCGCAGAACCATGATTCAAAACAGTGCCGGGCTTGTGGCCGCTGCCGGCCTTACACCGCTGCTTGGCGGCGCTGTCTGGGCGCAGGCTGGCAAAGCTGACGTCGAGAAATTGAAAGTGGCTGGGCCGCTGGGTGAAATGGCGCTGGGTGACCCCAATGCACCGGTGACGGTGGTGGAATATGCCAGCATGACCTGCGGCCACTGCGCCAATTTCCACAACAATACTTATACGCCGTTCAAGGAAAAATATATCGAGAGCGGACAGGTCTTTTTCATCTTCCGCGAATTTCCGCTGGATCCGGTGGCAACGGCTGTGGCAATGCTGGCCCGTTGTGCGCCTGAAGGTAAGTTTTTTGACACCGTTGAAGTCTTCTTCGAACGTCAGCGTGAATGGGCTTCCAGTGAGAATGTTGTGGCTGAACTGCAGAAAATAGCGTTTCAGCTTGGTTTTACACAGGAGACATTCAAGGACTGCTTGACTAATCAGGAGCTTCTTGACGGAGTAAACTGGGTCAGAAAACGGGCGGATCAGGAATTCAAGGTTGCCTCAACACCAACCTTCTTTTTCAACGGCACCCGTCAGATAGGATCTATGACGATTGAGGAAGTGGACGCAGTCATTCAGCCAATGCTTTGACAGCCACTCACCAATGCGGTGCGCGGGACCGGCTTCCGCGTGCCGAAATGCCGCGAACCGTAAAATCATGGGGGCCACATCTGACAATGTGGCCGCACTGCAGCCCATCCGATCCCAGGCAACCTCTGCTGCCGCGGAGTGCGTCCGATGATGTTTACCAGGCTCAGAATTCTGGGCTTCAAATCTTTCGTTGACCCGATAGAATTTCACATCAAGGACGGCCAGACCGGCATTGTCGGGCCGAATGGCTGCGGCAAATCCAATCTGGTGGAAGCGCTGCGTTGGGTCATGGGGGAAAGCTCCTACAAGAATATGCGGGCATCCGGCATGGATGACGTGATTTTCTCCGGTTCGCTGAACCGCCCGTCGCGCAACACTGCGGAAGTTACTTTATTCGTCGACAATGCGGACCGCACCGCGCCCGCCGCATTCAACGACAGCGATGTGCTGGAGGTCACCCGCCGCATCGAGCGCGAGGCCGGATCGGTTTACAAGATCAATGGCAACGATGTGCGGGCACGCGATGTGCAATTGCTGTTTGCAGATGCCTCGACCGGGTCGCGTTCGCCCGCTTTGGTGCGTCAGGGCCAGATCGGCGAATTGATTAGCGCCAAGCCAACATCGCGCCGCGCAATTCTGGAAGAGGCGGCCGGCATATCCGGTCTGTATTCGCGCCGTCATGAAGCTGAATTGCGCCTCAGGGCTGCCGAAACCAATCTCGACCGCCTTGATGATGTCCTGACCCAGATTCAGGCTCAGTTGGATGGTCTGAAGCGCCAGTCCCGGCAGGCCAGCCGTTACAAGAACCTGTCCGGTGAAATTCGCAAGGCGGAGGCGACCTTGCTCTATCTGCAATGGACCGCGGCCCGCAATGCTGTCGAAGTGGCAGGCGAAGCTCTGAAGACTGTCACTATTGAAATGGCGACCCGGACGAAAATTCAGGCCGAAACCGCCCGCAATGAGGCGGTGTCGCGCGAACAAATGCCGAAATTGCTTGATGCCGAGGCCCGCGCTGGAGCCGCGCTTCAGACCCTGATCGTTGCGCGCGATGCGCTGGAGGCCGATGAGGCACGCGCGAAGAGCCGGCAAACTGAACTGGCAGGCCGGATCGAACAGCTGCAGCAGGATCTGGACCGCGAGCAGCAACTCACCAAAGACAATGATGACAATCTCGCCAAGCTGGCGGTTGAAGAGGCCGAACTGAACGATGCCGGTGATCACCAGTCGGATCAGGTGTCCGCTCTGAAAACCGACCTTCAGGCCCGCGAAACGACCTTGCAGGCGCTGGAGCAGGAACTTGCCGAGCTCAACCGTATCCAGGCAGCCGCTGCCGCTGAACGCACTCAGTTGCAGCGAATTATTGCCGGCGCGGAACGCGCGCTTTCGCAAAACACGACACAAAAAAACTCTGTGGCGCGGGAACTGGAAGCCATTGAACTGCAGTTGGGATCAGACGCAGTCCTGAGCGGCCTGCAATCTGCGGTGAGTGACCGGCTGCGCGATGTTGCTGATATGGAAGCAGCTCTTGAGCAGGCCGAAACCGCTCTGCGCGCATTGCGCCAGCAGGATACAGACGCCCGCAAACCATTGCGTCAGGCGGAACAGGATTTACGCGCTCTGCAGACCGAGGCCAAAACGCTCGCCCGCATCTTGCAAGTCGATGAGACGGATATGTGGCCACCTTTGGTGGATGCGCTGACGGTTGCCCCAGGCCTTGAAACGGCGCTGGGTGCCGCGCTTGGCGACGATATTGATGTGCCACTGGACGCCAATGCGCCAACCCATTGGCGGGCGCTCGATCCCGCCGGCCCG
>TARA_R110002096_G_scaffold12990_5_pt1 | contig 52627 bp, 48 predicted proteins | sample TARA_R110002096 | Tara Oceans TARA_R110002096 (sample SAMEA4397295) | marine metagenome | biome: Polar Biome; feature: [DCM] deep chlorophyll maximum layer (ENVO:01000326); material: water (ENVO:00002006), including particulate matter (ENVO:01000060) such as... | depth 35 m
ATCCAACAGATGTCCATAAACCTGCAATTCAATCCCATCCATGCCCCCTGCCTTCATCCGCTCGGCCGCATCACCAAAATCCTTGATAATTCGTTCAATATCCCAATCTTCGGCACGTTTTGGGAAGGCTCGGTGCGCAGGTTCGCGATGCTTAGTTGATGACACTGCTGGCAACCATTCACCCTTATCCCACCGCGTACGCCGCCCCAGATGGGTTAACTGGATCATCACCGCACAGCCATGTTCATGGCACGCATCACTCAGGTTCTGAATATGTGGCACAACATCGTCGCGGTATGCCAAAATATTGTTGAAAACAGGCGGGCTATCGCGCGAAACCGTCGCCGATCCCGCCGTCATCGCCAATGCGACCCCCGCCTTGGCACGTTCCGCGTGATACGCCACATACCGCGCCTTTGGCATCCCGTCTTCTGGATACGCTGGCTCATGACTGGTCGTCATAATCCGATTTTTCAGCGTTAAGTGCTTTAACTGATAGGGCTGCAATAAGGGGTCTGTGGACATCAATAATTCCTTCACATGGACGCGTTAAAACGCATTAATTCCATACTTAAGGGAATAAGGATTCTGTCAAGAACTCAGTGATAGCCGCCCATAGAACTGCAATTTGGACATTTAAAATTTACACAATCCAATTTTCAATATATCATTTTATTTCAATAAGTTAGCCAAGTGTCCACGTGTGGACAATTGGAATTTTATCATTTTGGTGGCCTCAGGCGTTTACATCGACCACAACACGTCCCTTAACTTGACCCTTCAAAATGTCACGACCCAAAGCAGGCAAATCAGACAGGGTCGCGTCCACAACCATGCTCTCCAACTTATCCATCGGCAAGTCCGTCGCGATCCGCTTCCACGCCTCAACACGGTTTTCATAAGGCCGCATCACACTATCAATCCCCAACAGATTTACACCACGCAAAAGGAACGGAATAACCGTCGCCGGCAACCCTGCTCCGCCCGCCAATCCAACTGCCGCCACCGACGCCCCATACTTCATTTGCCCCAAAACCCGCGCCAACATATCGCCGCCAACCGCGTCAATACAACCCGCCCACGTTTCGGCCTCTAACGGACGTTTCACCGTCTCATTAATATCCTCACGCGCCACAATCTGTGTTGCCCCCAGAGATCTCAAATACGCCGCCGTTTCTGGCCGCCCGGTAACAACAGCCACCTCGTATCCAAGGTTTGCCAAAATCGCCGTCGCGACCGATCCAACACCACCCGACGCACCCGTCACCAAAACAGGCCCATTTCCAGGTTTCAATCCTTGCGCCTCAAGCGCCATCACTGAAAACATCGCCGTAATCCCAGCCGTCCCAATCGCCATCGCCTGTTTCGTCGAAATCCCGTCAGGCAACGCCACCAACCAGTCAGCGTTGACGCGCGTTTTTTGGGAATACCCACCCCAATGCGCCTCGCCATAACGCCAGCCCGTCAAAACAACACGGTCCCCCGCTTTATATCGCGCATCATCCGAACTCTCGACCACACCCGCCATATCAATGCCGGGAATATGCGGGTAATTACGCACCAATCCACCACCTGACCCAATGCACAAACCGTCTTTGTAATTGACCGTCGAATAATCAACAGCCACCGTAACATTGCCCGCAGGCAACTGATCAACGTCGATCTGCGTTACTGTCGCATGGGTTTTGCCATCTTCGTCTTTTTCGACCATCAGTGCATTAAAAGCCATTTTATAACCTCTTGGGATAAGTGTTTTCAGGAATCAAACTCTATGGTATTCATGTCAGACAATTAAATGTCAGACAATTCAAAAGTTGAAACCAATGCGCTATGCCCTCGATCATACAGGCGATCTTTCCGTTCAAATTGCACATGAGATTCGCGGCGCTATTGTTGCGGGCACCTTGTTGGTGGATCAACGACTACCCTCCGAAAAAGAATTGTGTGACAGGTTTTCCGTGTCTCGCCCAACCGTCCGCGAGGCGCTGAAGCGGTTGGCGGCGCAAAACCTGATCCGTACCCAACGGGGCGCATCGGGGGGCGCATTTGTCAATCGGGTCAGTTATGAACAGGCGTACCCACAGCAAATAACGACCTCGACCCTTTTATTGTCGATGAACGACATCTCTTTTGAAACCGCCTGCGAAGCGCGCTTTGCAATTGAGCGCGCCTGTATTCCATTGGCGGCCGCGCGGCGCATGCCAGATCACATTTCAACAATGCGCGCGGAAATTCAGCGCCAAGGTCTTAATGACCTCACTGACGAAAGTTTTTGCGCATCGGACGTAAATTTCCACAAAGCACTGGTTCAGGCCGCCGATAACCCCGTCCTGACCTATCAAATCGCCAGTGCGGTCGAGGCCATGCAACCCCTGATGAACATGATCACCTTCACGCAACGTGATCGGGTCGTCATTGTTAGCATTCACACAAAGATTGCGGATGCTATTGAGAAAAGGGATCATGCGTCAGCAGAACATACCCTGTCCGAATTGGCGGATTATACTCTAACATTGGCAGATCAAGCTCGCACAATTCGGCAGGTCAAATTAGCGACAAACGACCCCCAAAAACGTTGCAAATCTTGATTGATCCCTGATCACCAATCCCCTATACCACGCGCAGATGCACCCGTAGCTCAGCTGGATAGAGCGCTGCCCTCCGAAGGCAGAGGTCTCGCGTTCGAATCGCGACGGGTGCACCAATCAATATCCTTGATATGGCTTTACACGCCTTGAAAATCAAAACTTGGTTACATTGCCTCCGGCAGAGCATCATCGCGATTGCGGCGTTTTTTCCAAGTGGCTGATGACGCGGCAATTTGCAGTAATAAAACAAACGTCACCAAGCCCACAAAAGGCCACTGGAACCAGTTCGGCTCGGGCGTCGCGCGGTGGTAATCCAGGAAATGGATAAACAGGAAATAGGCAGTATGAACAACTGACAGCCACCACAATACATACGTGCCTTGTTGGACAAACTTCCACACACCCGTACCTAAAACCCGGATACTGCGGTCATTTGAAGTAATCGCCAAAATCGCCCCGTACGCGAGCGCAAGAACGCCCACTAGATTTGCGAACCCAAATCCCTGTTGCAACATGACGTACTTTTGTAGCCCTGGATGAAACTCGAACCCCAAAAACCTCATCATATCCAAATTCACCCAACCGAACAAAATGATGGTGGCGTGAACAGCGGCCAAGATAACGGCATATATTCCCAACTCTCGCCTGTAAGGTAAAATTCGGACGGCTTTACGCCACAACCGAGATAAGGGTCCCAGGGACATTGCTAATGCAACAAGGACCAATGACACATCCCCGATCGCCCTATTCCAACGATGCATGTCTGACCATTCAGCCCGACTGTACAGAAAAAAAGCGGTACCAACAGCACCCAATGCGATCACGATCAAATGACGCATCCACCAAACATTTAGAACCATTTTTTTGTCCAACATTCAAAACTCCCAAAGATAACCAATTTTAATCCATCAGTACAACAATCCTAGCGGACACATAGACGCATAGGATGGCAGATACAGTAACAATCGCAACGACCGTTAAAGCGCTATAATTGGAGAAAATTGTATTTTCAAGAACGTAAATATCTCAAGATGAATCGCGCAGTATTCCGCACATTTACGGGCGTAAAAGTATATGGAACAGCCTGTTGTTCCAATTCATAACCTACTGATTAAGTGGATTTCTTCACCCCACAAAGCGAGCAAACACGTTCAGTGAATTTACTGTAGGCTCAGATCACGAATTGAACCGCTGATAAACCCATCAGTATCGTCGCTGTCTGCACTTACTGCCAACCCAACAAGCGTCTTTGGTGTGTTTCCAAAAGCGGCCACAAAATCCTGATCGATGTTTACAGTTTCTGAAAAATTACCAGTTTCCACGGTGCGCAAAATCTTGGTTTTAAGGCCAGGCGCATAAGGACTTGGTAGCAATGAACCGTTAGGATGAATACCGCCCCAAACATAAATCAAGGCTTTTGCTTTTGGATTGCTTAACAGTTTGCGCGCAGACGTTCTGTTCAACTGTTCTGCTGATTCAGGATCAACAAATACAAAATACATTGCAAGATTTCGATCATCGCCACCACGCGCAGTCAAATCCGTAGGCCCGACACCTTTGGTCACCGACCAATCCCAGCTTGCTTGCTTGGTACGTTCCTGTGCGGCATCAACGGGTCGCCACAGAACCGAAACAGTGCCATCTGAAATAATATCTAGTTGCTGATCTTGAAGGTCATATTCGTTCGAGAACAGCCGCATGAACCCCTGTTCTTTCCAATTTTGATCAAAAGGAATTTTTACGCTCTGGGCGTCGGCAGTGCCAAAAACAGCAATAAAACTGATAGACAGCCCCACCAGAAGGTTTCGAGTGAAACGAGTGATCATCAACTTTGACATTAGGATGGGGGTAATTTTCATTGCGTTATCGTCGATAGATCATCAAGGATTGGACAGTCTGGCATGTCATCACCCTGACAAGATTCAACCAAATGCGACAACGTATTTCGCATTGATTTAAGTAAAGCGATTTTCTCGTCAATCTGGCCGAGATGTTCTTGGGCTATCCGTTTAACTTGCGAACTCTCGCGCGTGCTATCGTCATACAATGCAACCAAAGTGCGACAATCTTCGATCGTAAATCCTAGCGCGCGTGCGCGCGCTAGGAAAGCTAATTTATGCAGATCGTTTTCTTGAAATGCGCGGTAGCCATTTTGGCTCCTTAACGGACGTATCAGACCAATATCTTCGTAGTACCTGATCGTTTTGGGTGGCAGACCCGCACGTTGTGCAACTTCTCCAATATTCATCTGCTACTCCTATTCGGCTGGTTGAGCGGACAAGTTAAGGTGCCCCGTTACGGGCACCTCTTGTTCCGACATAAGTGGTTTGACTTTACGCAGGCGCAAAGCATTGGCCAAAACGGAAACCGACGACAACGCCATGGCACCCGCCGCAAACACAGGCGACAACAAAATGCCAAATGCGGGGTACAGAACGCCAGCGGCCACAGGGATAAGTGCGGCATTATAGGCAAATGCCCAAATCAGGTTCTGCTTAATATTGCGCATCGTCGCACGAGAGACTTCGGAGGCGTTGACCACACCGCGCAAGTCACCCGACATCAACACAACGTCCGCACTTTCAATCGCAACATCCGTACCGGTGCCGATAGCGATCCCAACATCTGCAAAGGCCAGAGCCGGTGCATCGTTGATCCCATCACCGACGAAAGCGATAATCTTGCCTTCTGCGCGCAAACTTTCAAGCGCGGCAACTTTACCGTCTGGTAAAACACCAGCCACAACATGGTCGATACCGGTTTCACGTGCAATCGCTTCGGCAGTTTCCTGTTTATCACCAGTAATCATGACAACTTTCAAACCCAAAGCATGTAGTCCCGCAATGGCAGCTGCACTTGATGGTTTAACAGGGTCAGACACGGCGATCACCGCCGCAAGTTTCCCGTCAATGGCCGCATACAATGCCGTTCTGCCCTGTTCAGCAAGACGACGTTCGTCGTCCGCAAGTGGCCCAATATCGATGCCTTCGCGGGTCATTAAACGATCAGCGCCAATCAACAGTTGTCGCCCGTCCACATCCGCAGAAACACCGTAACCAGTGATCGATGTGAAGTCCTCGGTGCGGGACAGAGCTAATCCTTCGGCTTTAGCACTTTGGACGATCGCATCGGCGATCGGATGCTCTGATTGTGCCTCTACAGAGGCAATAAGTTGCAACGCTTCGCCGCGAACAAAACCTTCTGCCAACACAAGGTCGGTCAAGGTTGGCTTGCCTTGGGTCACTGTGCCAGTTTTATCAAGTGCGATAACATCAACATCATTTAGGGCTTGCAGCGCATCACCTTTACGAAACAGCACACCCATCTCGGCGGCACGTCCTGTACCCACCATGATAGAGGTCGGTGTTGCCAATCCCATCGCACATGGGCACGCAATAATTAACACAGAAACACCAGCAACAAGTGCGAAGGTAATTGCAGGATCAGGTCCCACAAGCAACCAAACAAGCACTGTCAACACTGCCAAAACCAGAACCGCAGGCACGAACCACATTGTCACACGATCAACCAAACCTTGGATCGGCAACTTGGTTCCTTGCGCCTCTTCGACCATACGGATGATCTGTGCCAGCGTCGTATCATCGCCCACGCGAGTTACACGAAACGTCAGGCTACCTGTACCGTTAACAGTACCGCCAGTAACTGAATCGCCTGTCGCCTTGGACACCGCAATGGGTTCGCCGGTGATCATGCTTTCGTCCACGTTACTGGTTCCTTCAAAGACTTCGCCATCCATTGGAATTCGCTCTCCTGGGCGTACCAGAATGACATCATCAAGATTCAGGTCATCGATTTCAACTTCGATGGTTTCCCCATCCCGCAAAACACGCGCCGTTTTTGCTTGCAAGCCCAGCAGGGTTTGAATGGCAGCACCGGTGCGCCCTTTGGCACGTGCTTCCAAAAAACGCCCCAGTAGGACCAAAACAATAATCACTGCAGCCGCTTCGAAATAAACCGCGCGAACATCGTCAGGTAATAGACCCGGCAGGAACGTGGCAACCACTGAATATGTCCATGCCGCACCTGTTCCAAGCGCAACAAGGCTGTTCATATCCGGTGCAAATTTAACCAAGGCCGAGATACCTTTGGTGAAAAACTGACGTCCAGGCCCGAAAAGGACCACTGTTGCCAACACAAATTGGATGTACCACGAGTTTTGTGCACCAATCGTACGTTCGATGAAATTTTCGAAACTGGGTACCAAATGGGTTCCCATTTCCATAACAAAAACAGGAACCGTCAGAATGGCGGCAAAGATTGTGCGTCGTGCAATTGCCCGTGCTTCATCTGCCTTACGTTCTGCGCGGCTGATTTGCGCATCTGCTTGTGCGATGTCTGCGGCATAACCCGCGTCAGTACTTGCTTTGATCAACACGGCTGTGTTTGTGGCACCTTCCAAATAATCAACTGTGGCGGTTTCAGATGCCAAATTTACCGCAACTTCGACCACGCCAGGAACTGCCCTGAATGCTTTGTCGACGCGACCAACACATGACGCACAGGTCATTGAGGCCACATTAAATGTGACACGCGCTGTACGCGCGGGATACCCCAGTTCGGCCATCGCATCGGCGGCGGCTTTAACATTTTCAAGGTGATCTACTGTAAAAGTGGCCGACTCGGCGGCCAGATTTATAGACACATCATGGACGCCCGCGACGTCGGAAAGTGTGCGGTCAACACGGCCCACGCAGGATGCGCAGGTCATGCCTTCAACAGAAAGAGTAATTTTTTTCGAATCAGCCATTGGTAGCTCCTTTAAATTCTTTCGCCCTGATATGCCTTCCAGTGACTGGAAGCTCAAGCGAAATTTTTGCGAAAGCGAATTTAATTTCACACTTGACCTTCCAGCAACTGGAAGCATTATCTTGTAATCGAAGCAATAAAGGAATCAAAACTATGATCTTCAACGTCCCAAAAATGAGCTGTGGCCATTGCACCAGTTCAATCGAAAAAAGCATCAAAGCAACCGATGCGTCCGCAGTGATAACAACCGATCTTGAAACCCGACAGGTCACAGTCGTCAGCACGTTGCCATTGGCTGATATTCAGCAAGCCATTGTGGACGCGGGTTACGAAACCGAAGCCGCCTAGTTAGCGGTTTGTGCCTGTTTTAGTAGCGTATTCACGATCAACGCCGTGAACGACTTCAGCCCTCACCCATTATGAGTGAGGGCTGCATTTTGTTCCAAACAATTACGGCGCCTCCTAATAGGAAACGCCGCCGCAAAAATGCTAGTTTAGTTCCTAAAGCAACTTAACTTGAGTGCCTAATGGGGTGCGGCCAAATACTTCGGCAATTTGTTCATTATACAAACCAATACAGCCGTTTGACGATCTTCGTCCAATCTTACGATTGTCCTGCGTTCCGTGAATGCGGTAATAGGTCCAGCCCAGATAAATTGCATGAGATCCCAGCGGATTGCGCGGATCGCCGCCCTGAATGTAAGCAGGCCAATCTGGATTTCTGCGGCGCATAGAAGGCGTCGGTCCCCAACCAGGTGCGACGCGCTTTTCGACAACTTCGGTATAGCCACGTTTCGTTAACTCATTCGAAAGAGGGACAGACGTTGGGTAAATGCGCATTTCGCCATCGGATGTCCAATGCTGAAGTGTCTTTGTCCGTGTGTCGGACAACAAAATACCTCTGCCAAGTCTGTCAAAATGATCTTGCCATTTATGAAGCAAGAACGAAGATGTATTCCGACGTGATGTTTCCACCTCCTGAGCGCGTAGAACAGATGGTGTAAATAGCACAGCCGTGCCAAGACCAACAATAATGTCGCGGCGCCTTGTGGATTTTTGAATTACCTTCATAGGGTTTGCCTTTTTCAATAACGTTAGTGGTTCTCATTGCCACATAAGTGTTTGTAGCGTTTTCTCAAGTCATGTGCGCCTGAAGATTTGTAATGAATTGTATCTCGGACACGTCAAACGCGCAAGGATCAACCGTAAACATCAGCGAAAAATAGCTTCTTAGATCGCTTTTTGGCGGTGTGTAAATAGATGTTATGGCGCATTATTTAAACCGGCATCAATACCCACGGCGCCCTCGTGCACCCCTTAACGCATTTCCAATGGCAAATGAATTCTTGCCCGCAAACCGCCCTCGGGCAGATTTATCAGCCTAATCGATCCGCCATGTTCAAGTATTATGCTGCGCGCAATGGACAAACCTAATCCGTGACCACCCGTATCAAGTGATCGCGAAGTTTCAAGCCGCACATAGGGCTCGAATACCGCATCCAGTTGGTGATCAGGAATGCCCACGCCGCGATCATCAACCCATATAACAGCATCGTCGCCAACCGTTTCCCAAGAGACATGGGCTTGGCTCCCATAACGAATGGCGTTTTCGATCAAATTTCGAAATGCCCGACGGATGGCACCAGGTTTCACTGGGATAATCAACGCTTGGTTGCTGTCCAAATATAGATTTGGCATGTCGATTTCCGTCAGCAATTGTTGAAGGTCTGTTGGGATTACCTCTTCGTGTTGCCCGACACCTTTGGCAAAGTCCAATGTGGCATCGATCATGTGCTGCATCTCATCACTTGAAACGACAAGAGATGTGCGCGCATTTTGATCTTCTACCATTTCGGCCCGAACCCTAAGGGCTGTAAGGGGTGAGCGCAGGTCATGGGCAAGCGCAGCCAACATTTGTGTGCGATCAGTCACAAATCGTGTAAGTCGATCTTGCATAGTGTTGAATGCCAACGTTAAATCGCGAACCTCTTTCGGGCCAACGATCGGCAGGGATCCCTGCCCCGCACCCCGACCCAGGCGATCAGATGCATTTGCTAATCTATTTAGAGGGCCCGTAATCCGTGTCAGTAAAACCAAAAATCCGACCAATAGCAATAAGGATGCGATAATGCCAAATGACACGTTTGAGGCTAACGGCCATTGAAGTGGGGGGCGCTCAAATCGGGTGGCAACATTAAGCCATCTGCCGCCCGACAAAGCGATAGAGAGGTCCATCTCGATCGCGGTTAAACTGCCCTGCAACATCTGAGCATGCACTTTTTCAGTTTCCGACAAAGAATTTGACGCAGCCAGCACCCCTTGTTCTATTTCTTGAACTTGGGCACGTATGTCCCGACTATAGTTGCCCGTCAGCAGGGCGCGAACGCGAGCCTTGATTGCCAAGCCTTCGCGCTCATGTCCGCGCTCTACTGTGGGCATATCCGACAAATTGAAACGCACAAGTGGCGATGTTGCCGCTTGGATGATTTGATCATGTAACTCTGACGGCGCACCCTCAATCAATTGCGCAACATTGGCGGCGCGCCCTGCGGCCTCTGCGCCGATTGCTGCTTGAACTGCAAGTGTTCGTTCATCGACAAACAACCACAAACTTATTGCCTGTGCCAAAAACAATACCCCAAGTACAAGAATGGCGATTTGTGTCCGTAAACGTAAAATCAAGGGAGTCACGAAAGTATCGCGACATCACAGGCCAAGCTATAGCCCCCATGCCGGACCGTCGCAATAATGCGCGGTCGCAATACATCTGTTTCAATTTTGCGTCGCAACCGGCTGATTTGATTATCAATCGTGCGGTCCAACGGACCAGCAGTACGCCCCGTACTCATTTTCAAAAGTTCATCCCGACTTATAACCACACGAGGGCGCTGTAATAATATCGCTAACAGTTTCAGCTCTCCGAATGTCAAAATTGTGCGTGTGCCGTCTAGTGCTGTTAAAATACGCCCGTCATAATCCAACTCTAAATGCGCAAAGCTTACTGTTTTTCCGGCGAAAGTATCGATTTGAGAAACATGTAATGTCCGTCTAAGAATCGCATTAACCCGCGCCAACAACTCCTTGGGATTGAACGGTTTGGACAAATAATCGTCTGCACCAACGTTAAGTCCATCAATCCGGTCACCAACATCAGCCAAAGCAGTCAACATGAGCACAGGTATGTTCGTGTCCCGCCGCAATCGCTTGCAGGCGTTCATCCCGTCTTCGCCCGGCATCATCACATCCAAAATGATCAAATCAAAATTTGTGGATACCATTTTACTGTCCATCTCGCTTGCGTTTTCAGCACAAGATGTCTGCATTCCGTTTTGCTCAAGATATTGCGATACGGACTTTCGGATCTCTGCGTGGTCATCGACGACGAGGATATGAGGCAATTTTTCCATACTTATTTATAGCGCCTCTCAACCAAAAAGGAACATCATGTGATTGTAGCAAAATGTAATACTCATGGCAGGTGTTTCCTTCTCGACTTTCAATGAAATATAATTAATGATTGGGGGCAAAGCGACTACCTCAGTCTGTATTGACGGTACTTTCTTTAGGTTTGGGTGTTTTCAAGGTGAGAACGCCATTTAATAATGATACACGGCTGCAATTTATTGAAATAGCGGCATATAATTGGATATTTTAGGGAGATACCGTTTATGAAAATTCGGGGAATGTTTTTTGGAGTTGCAACACTGACACTTTCGGCGTGCACTGGTGCTCAATTTGGCAACAATACTTCTAACGGTGGATTTATTAAAGAACTGTCCGAAGGCGTGTTGGCAGTTGCCGATCCAGCGCAGGATTTGACGTCTGTCAAACTTGACCCGTCGACCGGGTGTTATATTTACCAACGTGTGGGTCCAGTTGAAACAATGTTCCTTCCTTTGCGCACCGTCAACGGGCGCCCAATATGTACCAAATTGCCAGAAGCAAAGCCAAAACCAGTAACCTAAGCTGTTGAAATTCAACCATCTCAAGCCAAAATCACCGACCCCAGTAAGCAAAGTTAGCTATGCGCAGCGACGTTTCCTTCTGCTGGGTAAAGGAAGGCCGTAGAACCTGTGGCAACTTGATCATACAAACCTATGATATGTGGCATAACCATTCTGACGCAACCCGAGCTGGCACGACTTCCGATTGACCTTGGGCTTGGCGTCCCGTGAATGCGCAGATAAGTATCTCTGTTTCCAGTAAATAGGTAAAGGGCACGTGACCCAAGTGGATTCGTTGGGCCACCATCCACACCCTCTGCGAATTTCTCAAACGCATTCGGATCGCGCTTAATCATGTCAGGTGTTGGCGTCCATGTTGGCCATTTCGCTTTGCGCCCGATGGTATAAGTGCCGGGTTCATACAAATTTCCGCGTCCAATGGCCACGCCGTAACGCATTGCAGTACCATCATCGCCAATATGGTAGAGATACCGAGCAATCGCATCGACGTGTATGTCACCAGGGATAAGTCCTGCGTTTGCCTCTACACGTTGGGGCAGAAACCGAGGATCGAAACCCCAAGGATTTGTCGTTGCTGGGTCATAATTTGCTGGTGTCACTTGGGCATCCCAAGCCGCCCATTTTGATCTGTCTGATATTGGAGCTGCAAATGCTACGCCTGAAATTGGTGCAGAAAACAAAACACCGGTCGAAATAAAAAAATTGCGTCTAGAAATCATGGTTATACTATCCTCTTTTATGTCAATCTACGCGGCTACGAGCCGACACAGTAACTTGGTTTTAACAAAAGCACCGTTCAAATGATTGTGTCAATGTTAAAACGCATTAATACCCTTACAAATAAGGTCGTGCAGAGAACAAATTCAAGACATATAATTTACCTAAATGTATCTTAAGCCCACAAAAATTATGTGCATGGCCCCGATAATGACTGTATTGCGACCGAAACAGCCAATAAGATAGGCGAAATTTTTTGTGTATAGTCCATCGTGCCATCACTTAAATTAAACCAATTCTTGACTTTGTCGTGACCAGAAACAGAGTATGGTAACTGTCTGAAAGAGTGTTTAGAGGGTTTTTATGGAAACGTGTTTAAAATTACGCCATCCTGCCCAATTCGGTGGCAGAATTGCCCTGCTCTGTGTGGCACAGTTGTGCGCTGTGCCTTATGGCCTCTAGCAAGATCACATTTCGGTCAATTACTCTTGTTTTCGGTCTCGTTTTCGTCGGAATATTTGTATTTCTGTGGGCGACAAATCTACTTCCGCAGATCAACAAGCAAATGATCGAGCAATGGATCGAGCAAGCAGGACCATGGGGGCCGTTGTTGATTGTTTTCCTGATGATCGCATCCATTGTCGCAAGCCCAATCCCAAGCGCGCCTATCGCAATGATCAGTGGTGCCGCATACGGGCATGTCACCGGCGGCATTTACGTCGCTATTGGATCGGAAATTGGTGCGCTTACGGCATTCGTTATCGCGCGCTACCTTGGGCGTATTCACGTGGAACGATGGTTAGGTGAAAAAGAGACCAAAGGTTTGCTTGGCTCGCAAAACTTTCTGATGCTCACAGTTTTCGGGTCACGTTTATTACCATTCATCTCGTTTGACGCCATGAGTTATGCCGCAGGATTAAGCCGTCTACGTCTCTGGCGCTTCTTGATTGCAACTTTGGCTGGAATCTTACCTGCCAGTTTTGTCCTGGCCCACTTAGGCTCGGAAACCATGGCGGGTGAGTTTGGTAAATCGGCATGGATTATTATTGGTCTTGGATTAATGACGACGGTTCCATTGCTGGTGGCTGCACTTTGGCGCCGCATAAAGGGCACCAAATCTTAATACGTGTTTGCGTTCACTGTATTTCGACACAGACCTAATCCATGGCCATTTCGGACGCGAAAGGTGGATTTGCCCCCGCACGCGAAACCGTTATTGCGGCGGCCTTCGCGCCATAATTCAACGCCTGATGTAATTGCACCCCCGTTAACATGGTCATACTATCCTTGCTCAAAACACCCAACATATGAAGTTTCGCCATAAATCCAGCATTAAATGTATCCCCTGCACCCACGGTATCAACAACACGCACGCGGGGTACCGCCACATCAACAACGGGTTGCCCATAAATATAGCCACTGGCACCGTCAGAACCTTTGGTGACAATGACAACTTTGGCACCACTGTCGTGCAAGGATTGTACTTTGGATGACAACACGGCGCCTTTGGGTACAATCCAATCCAGATCCTCGTCCGACACTTTGACCACATCAGCCACAGTAATCATACGCGCGATACGCGCCCGATACGCGGGCTCGTCCGAAATGAAGCCGAGCCGAATATTTGGATCTAACATCGTAACGCGGTGCTTCGCTTCGCGCAGGAACAAAGCTTCGTAACTGCTTGCGGCGGGTTCAGCGCACAAACTGATCCCACCAGCACACACAGCACTAACGTTGTTTGGCAGGTCAGGAAGGTCGGAGTTTTTAATCATCCGCCCTGCCGAATTTTCATCGTAAAAGGTATAATCCGCATGACCATCTGTCAGGCGCACAAACGCCATTGTGGTCGGGCGATCACTACGGATTAACAAATCTGTCGACACTTCAGAGGTCATCAATCTGTCGACCAACTGCGCACCAAACAGATCATTCGACACACCCGACAATAATCCCACAGGTATACCCAAACGCCCCAACGCGACGGACATATTCATGCTGGCGCCACCGCACAATGGTGCGAAGGCATCGTTGTCGTCGACATCCGTGACAGGAACCATATCAATCAGGGCTTCGCCACAACACAGGATCATTTAAACCGCTCACACAAATTTAGGTTGCGATACGCAACCCCGATTTTACGTCGAAAAAATGCGTCAGTTCGGGGCGCGCGGTAAAGAATATTGCCGCACCCTTCTTCTCTGCCGGTGCTTTATCCATTTTTGCAATGAATTCCACACCCTTTTCAGTCTTCAAATGCACCAAGGCATACTCGCCCAAATTTTCGACCAATTCCAACGAGCCCATGATGATCGCATCCTTGGCCGCGCATTGTATGAAATGTTCAGGACGGATGCCCAACTGTATTGCATCAGTCATGGGCTCGCGTGTTTTCTTTTTGGCTGTTGCCACGACATCGTTGACGTCGAAAAAATTCATTTTCGGACTTCCGATAAATTGCGCCACGAATGCGTTCGCGGGGCGTTCATATAATTCAATCGGTGAGCCAACTTGTTCAATACGGCCATCACGCAAAACCACAATTTTATCGGCCAATGTCATGGCTTCAACTTGGTCGTGGGTCACATAGATCATAGTCGTTTCAAGACGCTCGTGTAGGCGTGCAATTTCCAAACGGGTTTGCACGCGCAACGCGGCATCAAGGTTTGACAATGGCTCATCAAACAAGAACACATCGGGGTCACGCACAATCGCACGCCCAATGGCCACACGTTGACGTTGACCACCCGACAAATTGCGGGGACTACGATCCAAATAATCGTCGATCTGCAAAATTTCGGCGGCTGATGAAACACGGCGTTCGATTTCATCTGCTGGGGTTTTCGCCTGTTTCAACCCAAACGACATATTTTGCTTTACCGTCATATGTGGGTACAGCGCATAGGTTTGAAAAACCATCGCCACACCGCGTTTGGACGCGGCCACATCGTTGACTTCACGGTCGCCAATCGCAACTGTCCCACCAGTAATTTCCTCGAGTCCTGCAATCATCCGCAATAACGTGGATTTACCACAACCCGATGGGCCAACGAATACAACAAACTCGCCATCCTCGATGTCAAGATCAACGCCGTGCATTACCTGCACATTACCATAGCTTTTGCGCACATTGCGCAGTGTTAAACCGGCCATTTTAACTCCATTTCAGTTATTTCACGACGCAGTACATCTGCGAATTCGGGATAGATTTCAGGTATGTCGCCCCATAACTGGCGACTGGTTACAAAGGCATCGCGCCCTAACATGTCTTCTAGTTGCGCCCAACTTGGTTCGACATATTTAAATGGGATTTTGCCCGCCGTCACATGGCGTGCAAATTGATGCCAGCTGGCGATGCTACGGATGCTGTGAATTGGCATGATGCCCTGCTTCAAACAACCTTTGAGTGTTGGACTCACAAAGATTGGGAACTTGGCCATTCCGTCCGCACAAATCCGCGCGACTGTGTCGCCAATCGCGCTGTTGGCAAATCGTTGTTCAATTTTTTCAAAATAATTTTCTTTGGAAAAAGGCAAATCCATAGTCAATGCAGGCAAAACTTCTTTGCCTTCGAAGTTTTTGAAATGTAACAACAATTCAGGATCACGCATAGCGGCATCAAATGTTTCAACGCCTTTCAATGCGGCCAAATAAGTTAAGGCAGTGTGCCCACCATTTAATACGCGAATTTTAGTTTCTTCATAGGGATCAACATCCGATGTGACCGTAACACCTGCGTCTTCAAGGGATGGCATGGGCCCCGCGGCACTGTCTTGTAACACCCATTGGATAAAGTCTTCGGCCATGATTGGCGATGTCACGGGCGCCCCAACCAATGCAGTCAATTCCTGAGCCAATTCGGGTGCCGGCCGCGGTGTGATACGATCCACCATGGAACAGGGAAAGGACACATTTTCACGCACCCACCCGCCAAGTTCAGGATCATTGCAACGCGCGATATAGTCTAGCAAATTACGACGTAACATTTTGCCGTTTTGGCGGATGTTATCACAACAGGCAATCGTCAGCGGCGCGCCCGTTGCACGCATACGCGCCCGCAACGCACGGCGTAAATAACCATAAATACTTTGTGGTTCGGCGCCACCAAACTCTGCTGCCATAATGGGATCATCAAAGTTCAAATCGCCGTTTGGGTCGGTGTAATACCCGCTTTCCGTGACCGTAATCGTTACCAAATGAACGTTTTCTAACGTTAACACCTCTTCGGCGTCAGTCGCTTGACTGCCCCAATCCAAAAATTGGACGTGGGCGCGAACACGGCGTAACTCAACATGACCATCGGGTGAAAATGATTTTAGAAAATACCCGTCGTGACGGGCAATGTCGTTCATCGCGATCTGGAAAAAATCATTGTCATCGGGGCGTAAGTTGACCGCTGCGATACCCCAATTTAGATCACCCGTTTTATCCATGTAGTCATCGATATAAACGGCCTGATGTGCACGGTGAAACGCGCCAAAACCCAAATGCACGACGCCAACAGCGCAGGCGGCGCGATCATATTTTGTCGCGGAGATGCTGACATGTTTTGCGCTATTCATTTGGTGGTCTCCAACTTGGTGTTCAAATCTCTCATCGCAGCTTCACGGTACGCAGAGGGCGTCATTCCCTTCATTTTCAGAAAATGACGGTTAAAATTAGCAAGGTTTTGAAACCCAACTCTGTATGAAATCGTGGTCACTTGATCGTTCGTGGCATACAGCATCCGACAGGCCTGTCCGATGCGCACACTGTTTACAAATTCGATAAACCGATTACCTGTCACAGCCTGAAAATTGCGACTGAATGTCGTGTGTGACATGCCTGCCATTTCAGACGCCGTTGCTACAGAAATATTTTCCGCATAGTTCTCGACAACGAAATCCACTACGTTCCCGATCCGCGCATGTTTTCCACCACCTTCGGTATGGGTCAACTTTGCGACCGACAGTGTCTTTTTTTCGGCATGTTCGTTCAGGCGTACAAGGCAGCGGATAAAGGCCAGAATGCGCTCTGGCCCCTCGTTGTCACGAATTGATTCCATATGACCGCGCGCAAAAGTGGGATTAAAACCTTCGAACAAAATACCGGATTGCGCCAGCGATAGCATCCGCTTCACGCCAGAAAACTCTGGAAATCCATCCGCCAACTTTTCTACACTGTCGTGGCTAAACTGTACCAACATATCGCGCGTTTCGACTGACTCTTTGGAACTCTTATCCGTGATCCAATTATGCGGTAGGTTTGGCCCCGTTAGATACAAGTTCCCGGGTTTAAAATCGCCAATAAAGTCACCGACAAACGCCTTGCCATGGGTGGCTGTAATCAAATGAAGCTCATATTCCTCGTGCGCATGCCAGCGGCATAAATCCGAAGGCCAGCCATGTTCCAGATAGCGAATGGATCGCGTTGCACGATCGACCAATTCCAGCTGTGGTTGCATAATTGACATCGGTTATCTCAATACATTCCCACCATCAACACCGATGGTTTGCGCCGTTAAATACGCAGATTGATCACTGGCCAAAAATACCGCTGCGCGGGCAACGTCGCTGGGTGACCCCATGTAGCCCATTGGAACTTCCTCACCGACTTCGCGTTTTTTCTGACCCAATTCTTTGCCTTCAAATTTTGCGAATAAGGCATCAACATCTTTCCACATGGGTGTATCGATTACGCCTGGGCTGATCGCATTAACGCGAATATTGTGTTTCGCCAGCGCCAAGGCCGCCGATTGCGTATAACTAATTACCGCCGCCTTGGTTGCACAATAATGCGCCACCAATGCTTCACCGCGATGCCCCGCTTGGGATGCCAAATTAATAATCGATCCCGCCTGTCCATTGGCAACCATTGACCGCGCACTGGCTTGCATCACCGCGTAAAATGCGCGTACATTCACACCAAACAATCGATCATATTGCACCAAATCTGCGTCCAAGACAGACCCCATATCAAAAATGGCAGCGTTGTTAAATAAAATGTCGGGCTTGATTTCTACGATCCAATCACAGGCGTCTTGCAATTCGTTCAACAGATCAAACTTACGATATTCAGCCGGCCCATCAAACGCATCCCCAATATCCGTCGCATAAACCGTCCCACCAAGGGCGGCAAAATGTTCCACTGCACTGGCACCAATTCCACCAACAGCCCCCGTAACAAGGCATACTTTGCCTGTTAAATCTGTGGGCGCTGCGTTGATCATTTTACCGCGCCGAATGTCAGGCCTTGAACAAGTTGCTTTTGTGCCAACCATCCGAAAACAACAATCGGGGCACAGGCCAATGTCGACACAGCAGATACCTTGGCCCAAAACAGCCCTTCTGGTGCTTGGAAAGATGCCACAAACGCGGTCAGTGTACTAGCTTCGGTTGTGGTTAAAACAATCGACCAAAACGCCTCGTTCCAGGATAAAATGATCGACAATAACGCAGTCGATGCAATGCCACCCCAAGCCAACGGCATCACAATATCCTTAATTTCATTGAATGTTGATGTGCCATCCATACGCGATGCTTCCAAAATCTCTTTGGGGATTTCGCGAAAATAGTTAAACAGGATCAACATAACAATGGGCAGATTCATCATTGCGTAAATAACCACCAATACGATCTTTGAATCCAACATCCCCATCTTCTGGCTTAACAGATAAATTGGCATCAAAACACCCACGGCTGGCAACATCTTGGTGGACAACATCCACATCAAAATATCCTTTGTCCAACGACCCGTATTAAATGCCATCGAATAAGCGGACGGGATCGCAATAAGCAGCGCAATGAATGTGCCGCCAAACGATGTAATAATAGAATTCAGTGCGAATTGACCATAATTTGTACGTGATTGAATTTCAGTGTAATTTTCAAGTGTTGGTTCAAAGAACAGTAAGGGTGGAATTGCAATCGCTTGCGCCTCGGTTTTGAACCCCGTCAAAACCATCCAAAAGATTGGAAAGAAAAAGAGTAGTGCTGCAACCCACGCAAATGAGACTGCAATGCTGTTATAAAGTTTTACGCGCTGTTTATCAGTCATTTCTACACCGTTAATGTTTTGCCGACCGCGCGGATCAAGAAGATCGCGACGATGTTGGCGAGGATAATTGCAAAGACACCACCGGCCGAAGCCACACCAACATCAAAGGCTTGTTGGGATTGAATATAGATCAAATAGGTCAGGTTAGTTGATTGGACACCAGGACCGCCACTGGTTGTGACGAATATTTCTGCGAAGACGGCAAGATGGAAAATCATTTGGATCAGGATCACAATGGAAATCGGTCGCGCCAAATGCGGCAAGGTCAAATTATAAAACTGAGACCAAAATCCTGCTCCATCCAAGGTGGCAGCCTCTTTTTGTTCCTGATCTTGTGACTGTAGCGATGTCATGAAAATCAAAATAGCAAATGGCGTCCATTGCCAACTGACCATGATGATAATCGAAAACAGTGGCATATCCTGAAGCCATTCAATCGGCTGCATTCCCAAAGCATTTGCAAACGCGGCAAACAGGCCATTATTAGGATCCATCAACATGTTTTTCCAAACTAAGGCAGATACAGTTGGCATAATGAAAAACGGCGAGATCAACATCACACGTGCAATGCCGCGCCCGCGAAATGGGCGATCAATCAGGATCGAAACAGCCAACCCTAAGACCACTGTAATTGCTAAAACAGATCCAACCAAAACCAATGTGTTGATTAGCGCAGGTACGAACGAAGGATCGGTCCAGAAAAACCTGTAGTTGTCCAAACCGATAAAACCATCACGTTCTGGATACAGCAGGTTGTAACGAATTGTCGAAAAGTAAACTGTCATCGACAGTGGTACGATCATCCACAAAAACAAAAGAATGATGCTGGGCGCTTGAAGCATTCTGACGAGTGTTTTGCTCATGGGGATGGTCCTGTATAGGGTAGTTGAAATTTAAAATAGGGGCAGATTACTCTGCCCCTATTAAGGGAGGTCGATTACTTATAGTAACCGCCTTTTTTCATTTCACGATCGGCAGCGGCTTGTGCAGCAGCAAGACCCTCTGCAACTGTGATATCTCCAGCCAAAACAGCGGTCATTTGTTGACCAACAGCTGTACCAATTGCTTGGAACTCTGGGATCGCCGCAAACTGAACACCAACGTAAGGTGATGGATTCTGCGTAGAGTTGCTTGGATCAGCGGACAAAATCGCCTTTAATTCCGCGTCTGCAAAAGGTGCAGCAGCTAAGAAATTAGCGTTTTCATATGTTGATGTGCGCGTTCCTGTTGGCACTTTACCCCAACCATTTGTTGCCGCAACCAGCTCGACGTATTCTTTGGATGTTGCCCATTCCATGAACTTCATCGCATCGTCTTTTTGCTTGGTGCCTGCAGGGATCGCTAATGACCATGCCCACAACCAGTTTGCGCCACGTGTTGTGACCGCCTGTGGTGCTTGTGCGTATGCCATGCCAGGCGTTGTGATGAATGATGCAGCGATTGTTGCATCGATCCACATACCACATTTACCTTCGTTCATCAGTGCTAAAATCTCGTTGAACGAGTTAGCAGATGAGCCTGGAGGGCCGTAGTTGTCCAACAAATCTTTGTAGAACGTGACAGCAAGGTTCCAAGCAGCGGAATCCAATGCTGGTGTCCAATCTTCGTTGAACCACTGCGCACCAAAGCTGTTCGCCATTGTGGTCAAGAACGCCATGTTGTCGCCCCAACCTGGCTTACCGCGCAAACAGATACCGTATTGGCCGGCGTCTTTGTCAGTCATCGCAGCAGCAGCGTCTTGGACGTAGCCCCATGATGGATTGTCCGGCATTGTCATGCCAGCAGCGTCCAACAAATCTTTGCGATACATGATCATTGATGATTCACCGTAAAATGGTGCCGCATACAGATTGCCTTCGTATGACAAACCGCCACGCATTGCTGGCAAAATATCGTCAACGTCATATGCATCGCTGAACTCAAGTGCTTCTAACCAACCGCGTGAACCCCAGATAGGAGCCTCGTACATACCGATTGTCATGATGTCGAATTGACCACCTTTGGTCGTGATGTCTGTTGTCACACGCGAGCGAAGCGTACCTTCGTCCAATGTCACCCATTTAACTGTAATACCTGGGTTCGCTTCTTCGAACTTTGGTGTCAGTTTTTGCATCTCGATCATGTGACCGTTGTTTACAGTTGCAATAGTCAGTTCGCCCGCCATTGCAGTTGTTGTTGCAGCAGCAACGCCCAATGTCAGGCCAAGTGCTGTGTTACGTAAAGATTTCATTATATCCTCCCAGATACCGTAGATTCACTAAAATTATCTATCCAAACAGTTTGCGTTAAATACTTTGGGTCGCGCTAATACGAATTCGGCAATACATCATACAAAAATTGCGTATTTTAGTATTTTTTTCTACAATCGACTATAATTCGTACGCGACTTGTCGAATTTAAATTACCAAAAAAGCACTTAAATACCAGCAAAAATTCGGCTTTTGCACCATAACAGTCTTTCAACACCACAGATACGATGGCACTAATTTGGGTCAAATTTCGGTTTTTTTGCGATGCGACTACGACAAAACAAAAAATCTCTCCGATCAACACCGCCAACTACACCCTTCCGCGTCCCACACTTGCGCTTTGGGTCACCCACACGTAGCGTCCCTAAAACGGAGTAAACGATGGCCATAACCCTTAAACATCTCGAAGCATTTATTATGGTTTCCGATCTAAGCAGCTTTCGACATGCCGCTGAACGGTTGCACACGACACAACCCAATATCTCGACCCGTATTACAGCCCTTGAAACACTGTTGGGACATCAATTATTGGAACGCGACGCAGGGTCTGTACGTCTAACCCATAAAGGTCGTGAGTTATTGGTTCATGCACGAATGGTTTTGGCGCAGCGCGACAATTTAATTGATGCCGCATCGGCCAATACATTGCTTGACGGCACTCTACGACTTGGGGTTACGGAACTGATTATCCAAACATGGTTGTCTGATTTTCTGGCGGCAATCAAACGGGATATGCCCAATATCACGGTGGAATTGACTGCTGGAATGTCGCAAAATCTGTCATCCATATTATTCGACAAGACCATCGATCTCTCATTCCAAAACGGCCCCTTTGATCGCACTACCAGTGGTCAAATCGCCTTGGGGGAATACCTTATGGTTTGGGTCTGTGCCACGAAACAAAGCAGCACCCGACCCGAAGACATGACTAAACACCCCATTCTTACCCTAAACCGCACAACGGAGCTGTACGCAGAAATTTCCACTCATTTCGAAGCCTTATCAGGTAGCAAAACACATCTGGTTCCCAACTCTAATCTGGTTGCTTGTCATCACATGGTGCGCCACAATATGGGCATTGCCGCCCTACCATTAACATTGGTTCGCGATGATTTGGCATCGGGCACTTTACATCGCATTCCCTATACATGGGTTCCCGCCCCTCTTCGGTTCATGGCGCGTTACGAAATCGAGCGGGCACCCTTATATGTAACCAAAGCCGCCGCGTTGGCCGCACAAGTTGCATCGATCTATAATAAAAATTAATTATCCTATTCATAAATTTAAATAATTTGCATTGATTGAACAAATCCCCCCTAGTGGAACCTATTCATAAGGGCAAAGAACATGGCAAGACCATCCACACGTTTGGGCGTTGATATTGGCGGTACATTTACGGATGTGGTGTTAGAGGTCGATGGCAAACAATTCTCGACCAAGGTTTTAACAACCTATACAGCCCCCGAGGACGCGATCATCGACGGCATCAATCAGGTTTGCACACAAGCGAACGTGCCGCTGTCCAATGTTGATCAAATTATTCACGGCACAACTTTGGCCACCAACGCCCTGATCGAACGGCGCGGCGCCAAAACCGCCCTGATCACGACCCAAGGGTTTCGTGATGTGATCGAGATGCGAACCGAAAGCCGGTTTGAGCAATACGATCTAAACCTGTCTTTGCCAGAACCGTTATTACCACGGTATCAACGATATACTGTTCCTGAACGGATTGATGCCACTGGCGCTGTTTTGATCCCCTTAGACCGCGCCGCAGTCGAAGCATTAGTTGATGAAATCATGATTGCTGAATACGACAGTATCGCAGTGGGATTGATGCATTCCTATCTCAATGACAGCCATGAAAAAATGATCCGCGATGTGTTGGTCGACAAAATGCCGGGCACGATGGTGTCCCTGTCATCCGAAGTCTCGCCCCAAATGCGCGAATACGAACGGTTCAACACCGTTGTCGCCAACGCCTATATTAAGCCCTTGATGAAAAGCTACCTTGGTCGCCTGCGCACGCGATTGGCCGCGATTGACATCGATTGCCCGATTTTTTTGATGCATTCGGGGGGCGGTATTATTTCCATCGAAAACGCCGCCGAATTCCCCGTGCGTTTGGTTGAATCTGGCCCTGCTGGTGGTGCAGTTTTCGCCGCAAATATCGCGGCACGTTATGGTTTAGACAAGGTTTTGTCCTTTGATATGGGCGGTACTACCGCGAAAATATGTCTGATCAAAAATCAAACCCCCAAAACATCCCGCGTATTCGAAGTCGCCCGCACTTATCGTTTCAAAAAGGGTTCAGGCATGCCGATTTCCATCCCCGTAATTGATATGGTCGAAATCGGCGCGGGTGGTGGTTCGCTTGCACATGTCGATGCGATGCGTCAAATTCGCGTTGGTCCCGAAAGTGCGGGTTCGGAACCTGGGCCCGCCTGTTACGGTCGCGGCGGCGAACGCCCTGCGGTCACGGACGCCGATTTGGTATTGGGTAAACTTGACCCAGATAACTTCGCAGGTGGCTCGATCAAACTTTACACAGACAGTTCGGTCACAGCTTTGCAAAACGTGCTGGGCGAAATATTGGACATGGATGCCCAAACCGCTGCATTTGGCCTGGCAGAGGTTGTCGACGAAAACATGGCCAACGCTGCGCGTGTTCACGCCGTGGAAAACGGTGAAGACCTGTCCGAATACACCATGATTGCCTTTGGCGGAGCCGCTCCGCTGCATGCGGGTCGCTTGTGCGAAAAATTGGGCGTTGCTCGCCTGTTGGTGCCAACAGGTGCTGGTGTTGGATCCGCCATCGGGTTCCTGCGTGCGCCATTTAGCTTCGAGGCGAACCGTTCTGTTTATATGAAACTGTCTGATTTTGATGCCCCACGCATCAAATCTCTGCTGGCTGATTTGCAATCAGAAGCCACCTCATTCGTGCGTTCCTGCGACGCTGACGCGCCGATCCTGTCCGAATTCAAGGTCTACATGCGCTACAGCGGTCAAGGGTGGGAAATCCCGATCAGCCTGACCGAAGTACAGGCCATGAACCCCGATGTGGGCACATTCCAATCTCTGTTCGAAAACGACTACATCACCCTGTTTGGTCGTGCAGTTCATGGCATGGATGTGGAAATTACCGTATGGGCAGTGAACGCCACAACCCCTGCACAGCCCGTCGATACGATTGCACTAGCGATCCCTACATCGCCTGCCAGCATCGCAGGCAACCGCCCTATTTTCGATGCCGCATCTGGTGCGCCATTGGATGCACAAGTTATCAACCGCGATGATCTGACCACAGGCCAAACCGTGGCGGGCCCTGCGGCGATCACTGAACGTGAAACCACAATCATCGTGCCTGCATCACGCATGGCAATCCGCCATTCCGACGGCACAATAGACATTACCACAGGAGCAACATCATGAGCACCCAACCCTCAAACGTTGCCTACCAAGTGATGTGGAATCGCATGATTTCCGTGGTCGAAGAACAAGCCCAAGCCCTTGTTCGCACCGCATTTTCAACATCAGTCCGCGAGGCAGGCGATTTATCCGCGGGCGTTTACGACACCGATGGATTAATGCTGGCACAGGCCGTTACAGGCACACCGGGGCATGTTAATGCAATGGCCGACGCCGTCGCCCATTTCATCCGTCGCATTGGTCGCGAAAACATCACAGATGGCGATGTCTATATCACTAACGACCCATGGGAAGGCACTGGCCACCTACACGACATTACCATGGTCACGCCATCCTTTCACATGGGCAAACACGTCGGATTTTTCGCCTGTACCGCCCATATTGTTGACATTGGTGGGCGCGGCTTTGGTGCCGATGCGGCATCCATTTTTGAGGAAGGATTGCAAATCCCAATCATGCGGTTCGCCAATGCAGGAACTGTAGACGAAACCTTGATCGGCATCGTACGCGGCAACGTACGTGAACCCGATCAATTGATCGGTGACATGTACGCATTGGCCACCTGTAACGAAATCGGTCATCGCCGCTTGATCGAAATGATGATCGAATTCAACTTGACCGACCTAAGCGGCATCGCAGGTTTCATCCTTGGCAACTCGCGCCGTGCAACGCTGGAACGCATAAACGCGCTGACCGCTGGTACTGCTGATGGCGAATTAATCGTGGATGGTTTTGCCGCCCCCATCACATTAAAAGTAAAGTTAACAATAGAGCAGGATCGCATCCTGTCGGATTTCACAGGCACATCGGGATTGGATAAAAAGGGCATTAATTGCCCACTGGTTTATGCCAAAGCATATGCCTGTTACGCGCTGAAATGCGCCATCGCACCAGAAATTCCAAACAACGCGGCATCATTGGCACCATTCGAAATCTATGCACCCAAGGATTCCATTGTCAACGCTGTACATCCCGCTCCAGTGGCCTTACGCCACATCGTCGGCCATTTCGTCCCTGACACGGTTTATAATGCGTTGGATAAACTACTTCCAAATACAGTCCCCGCCGAAGGTGCGGGTTGCTTGTGCAATTTTCAGGTCTCCTTGCGTCCCCGCACGGACGCCCCTGCCCCCGCAAATGCGGTACGTTCCGAAGTTTTGACATTTAATTCGGGCGGCTCAGGTGCACGCCCGTCCGTTGATGGACTGAACGCAACCGCTTTCCCATCCGGAGTTATGACCATGCCAGTCGAGGCCACCGAACACGTCGGCCCTGTCATCATTTGGCGCAAAGAATTACGCCCCGACAGCGGCGGCGCAGGTGCGCAACGCGGTGGATTGGGTCAATATATGGAAGTTGGCGCGCGCGATGGCCACGAATTCGACATCCAAGCCATGTTCGATCGCGTAGATCACCCTGCACAGGGTCGCATGGGTGGCGCCGCAGGTGCCGCAACAACAATTGCACAGGATGACGGCACAAGAATGAGGGGCAAAGGCAAGCAATTCGTGCCCCACGGACGGCGCGTCGTAATGGCGTTCCCAGGTGGCGCAGGCTACGGCGATCCAGCAAAGCGCGATGTTAAACAGGTGCGCAAAGACCTTGCGCGAGGCTATATTTCCGCGCAAGTTGCCCGTGATGACTATGGCCTTGCACAAGAAGAAATCGATACAGTTCTGGAGGCCGTCAAAACAGGGGGTTTTGTTCAATGAACACACAAAAACTGTCCAACGCTCCGTTGAAAAACAGCTATGATGTTATCATCGTTGGTGGCGCGATGTTGGGATCATCTGTGGCATGGTTTCTGTCCAGCAATCCTGATTTTGACGGATCAATCTTAGTCGTTGAAAAAGACCCCACATATGAATTCACCTCTACTGCTCACACCAACAGCTGTATGCGCCAACAATTCAGCAATGAAATCAACATCCGCATTTCCCAATTTGCCGCTGATTTCGTCAAAAACTTTCGCGATTACATGGGCGGTGATGAACGGGTGCCAAACATTCCATTACAAAGCTATGGCTACATGTACCTCGCCGACAACCAAAAATTCGCAGATACGCTGAAAGAGGCGCAAGCAGTTCAAGCATCCCTTGGTGCGGGCACAAATTTTATGACGGCGGAAGAAATAAAACGCGATTATCCGTTTTATATGTTGGACGACATCGTCGGCGGTAACCACAACCTGATCGACGAGGGTTATTTTGACGGCAACACGCTGTTCGATTGGTGGAAACGATCCGCGCGTGAACACGGTGCGGAATATGTCACTAACGAAGTCATCTCGATGCAAAAAAACGCGGCAGGATCGCGCATCGAATCTGTGACACTTAAATCAGGCGAGGTTGTCGCCTGTGGCAAAATCGTCAATGCATCGGGCCCGCGCGCAGTTTTGACCGCCCGTATGGCAGGCATTGAAATCCCCGTGGAACCACGAAAACGTTACACATTCATTTTCGATGCCGAACAGCCACTGGATCGTGACCTGCCCCTTACAATCGATCCATCAGGCGTGCATATGCGCACCGAAGGCACCTATTATTTGGCGGGTTGCCCACCTGATATTGACCCCGCTGTCGATTACGATGATTTCACCCAAGATTATTCAATTTGGGAAGAAAAGGTCTGGCCCATTATCGCCACCCGCGTCCCTCAATTTGAGGCCATAAAATTAATCAATTCTTGGGCTGGTCATTATTCTTATAATACCTTTGATCAAAACGCGATTTTGGGACCGCATACGCAGGTTGAAAACTTCATTTTTGTGAATGGGTTTTCTGGTCACGGGTTCCAACAATCCCCCGCAATGGGGCGTGGCACAGCCGAATTTATTACCTATGGCGAATATCGTACATTGGATTTGTCACCTTTCGACTATGCTCGTATCGAGAACAACAAGCCATTCGTTGAAAAGGCTGTTATTTAAAACTTGAACATTCACTTATATCCTCAAGAGGCTGAAAAAATGAAAAAAATCGTACTTACCGGCGCCGCTGGGCGTCTTGGATCATATCTACGCGAACCATTGTCGAACATGGCAGACGCATTGGTTTCAACAGACTTAATGCCCGAAATGGGCAAGCTGTTAGCCAACGAAACATATGTCAGCGCAGATTTGTCTGACCTACCTTCTATGGTTGAACTCTTAAAGGGTGCCGACATGGTTGTGCACTTTGGTGCTATCGGTGACGAGGCTCCGTTTGATGCCATCCTTCAGGCCAATATCGTTGGTGCCTATAATATTTGGGAAGCTGCCTATCAAAACGGTGTACGCCGCGTTGTTTACGCCAGCTCGATTCACGCCGTTGGTATGCATAAGAAAACCGATTTCATCGGCACAGACGCACCACATCGTCCCGACACTTATTACGGGTTGGCAAAATGTTTTGCCGAAGATTTGGCGTCACTCTACTGGGATAAACGCGGCGTTGAATCTGTGTGCATGCGCATTCTTTCGGCGGCACAGGTATCCAACCCACGCGCGGTTGGCTCATGGCTTTCATATGACGACTTGATCCAATTGGTGGAAAAATCAATCACGACACCCGTCACCGGATTTTCCGTGGTTTACGGCGTATCAAACAATGACCGCGCACCAGTCGACAACGCATTAGCCAGCCATTTGGGTTACAAACCCAAAGATAACGCGGAACAATTTGCTGCTGCAATCTACGCATCAGAGCCTGCTCTCGACCCTCAGGATCCAGGTGCCATGTGTCACGGCGGGCCATTCGCATCCGTTGAATTAGGTGACAGCGGAGTCGCCACAATGAAGATCGCTGACGACAAAAAACAGGTGTAATTCCCTTTATAAACGGGTTTTCGAACATCATTTTTCGAAAACCCGAAACTACATAATCATCCTATCCCAACATCAGTTTTTACGCCAAACTTGCCCAAATTCAGACCTAGGGGCACATTAACATGGCACGTGAATATCTTAAAAAAGCACAAATGACCGCGCAAACCGACGCAGGATCGACCCAAGATATCGTGCGAGGTATCTTGGCAGACATCGAAGAAGGTCGCGAAGCAAAGGCGCTCGAAATCTCATCGCGCTTTGATAACTATTCTGGAAACGCCATCCTTACGCGCGCTGAAATCGACGCGGCCAAGGCAAAAGTTCCGCAAAAGCTGCGCGACGACATGCATTTCGCCCATGACAATATCAAACGGTTTGCCGAGGCTCAAAAAGGCACCATGTCCAACATGGAAATCGAAATTCAACCCGGTTTGCTTACAGGTCAGAAAACCATCCCCGTCAACGCCGCGGGTTGTTATGTCCCAGGTGGTCGTTACGCACACATCGCATCGGCCATGATGACCGTTACAACAGCCAAAGCCGCGGGTGTAGATCACATCACCGCCTGTTCGCCACCAAATGGCGAGGCAGGTATCAATCCTGCGATCATCTACGCCGCTGATTTATGCGGCGCAGATAAAATCCTATCGTTGGGTGGCGTTCAAGGTGTAGCGTCCATGACATATGGCTTGTTCGATTTGCCTGCCGCCGACATCATCGTCGGCCCTGGTAACCAATTTGTCGCCGAGGCAAAGCGGCAATTGTTTGGTCGTGTTGGCATCGACATGATTGCAGGGCCAACCGACAGCTTGATTTTGGCGGACGGCGATGCAGACCCTGAAATCGTTGCATGCGATTTGGCGGGCCAGGCCGAACACGGTTACAACTCACCGGTTTGGTTGGTAACAGACAACCGTAAACTGGCCGAAGATGTCATCGCACTTATGCCTAAATACATTGACAGTTTGCCCGAATTGAACCGCGAAAATGCAACAGCCGCATGGCGGGATTACGCAGAGGTGATACTGTGCGCCGACCGTGAAGAGATGGCCGCAACATCAGATGATTACGCCCCCGAACACCTGACTGTTCAGGCCGCCGATCTGGATTGGTGGCTGGACCGCTTGACCAATTATGGGTCATTGTTTTTGGGCGAAGAAACGACCGTGGCATACGGTGACAAATCATCAGGCACAAACCACGTTTTGCCAACATCACGTTCGGCACGTTACACGGGCGGTTTGTCTGTTCACAAATATATGAAAGTCGTTACATATCAACGCTCTACACGCGAAGGCGCAAAGCGTGTCGCCATCGCAACCGCGCGCATTTCACGCCTTGAAGGTATGGAAGGACACGCACGCACCGCTGATATTCGTCTTGCAAAATACTTTCCAAACGAAGAGTTTGACCTGACAGCAGAAGGGTAAAACATGTTCGACGTAAATGGTAAAACCATTGCAATCACTGGCGCTTCATCAGGTATTGGCCGCGCAATGGCCAGCCATCTGGCGGGGAACGGTGCGAATGTTATTGCTGTTGCGCGTCGCGCGGATGCATTGGCCGCATGGGCGGATGAAGCGGATGGGAACACTGCATTTGTTGCCGCCGATTTGGGCGATATTTCTGCCCTGTCAGATGTGGCCGTGGACATCGCCACCGCCTTTGGTGACGTCGATATTTTGATCAATGCGGCAGGCCTGAACCCACGTAAACACGCGGATGAGGTCACGCCTGATATCTGGGCGCAAACTCAAGACATCAATCTAAACGCACCATTTTTTCTGGCACAGGCAATGGTCCCTGCAATGCGGGAACAAAAATGGGGACGCATTATCAATTTTGCATCGTTGCAATCTACCCGCGCTTTTGAAAATGGGATCGCATATGGCGCCGCCAAAGGTGGTGTGGTCCAAATGACCCGCGCCATGGCTCAAGCATGGTCAAGGCACGGCATCACGGCAAACGCCATTGCACCCGGGTTCTTCCCCACTGAATTAACCGCACCCATTTTTGCTGATCCTGCATTGGCACAAAAAAACGCCGATCAAACCTGCGTTGGACGCAATGGCACCATGAATGATCTGGCTGGACCCGTGCAATTTCTGTGTTCAAACGCCAGCGCCTATATCACAGGTCAAACCATATTCGTCGACGGAGGATTTACCGCAAAATGAAGGCATTGGTTTACACAGGCGCCAAAGAATTGACCTTTCAAGACATGCCCGACCCCATCGTCAGCGGCGGCGACAACCTGATCGCAATTCGTTCCGTTGGCATCTGTGGTTCTGACATGCATGCCTATTTAGGCCATGATGAGCGCCGCCCCGCCCCCCTGATTTTGGGGCACGAAGCCGCGGGCGATGTGATTCAAGGTGCCATGAAAGGTGCGCGCGTCACCATCAATCCACTGGTCACATGCACCATCTGCCCCGAGTGTAAATCAGGGCGTGAAAACCTGTGCGGCAAACGCCAGATCATTTCCATGCAACCACGCCAAGGCGCATTCGCGCAATTGGTCACCATGCCCAGCCGCAATCTGGTTGAAGTCCCCAAAAACGTATCTTTCGACGATGCAGCATTGGCGGAACCATTGGCCGTGTGTTGGCACGCAATCCGCTTGGGTCAGCAGGCCTTGGATGTTGATCTTCGGGCAGCCAATACACTGGTAATTGGCGGTGGTGCCATCGGGCTGGGATCGGCGCTGTCATTGATGGCTAAGGGTTCAAACCATATTAAAATAGCGGAACCTAACCCCAAGCGGGCGGATTATTTGCGTAAAAATACCGATTTCGAAATCTACGATCCTTTTACGACAGGTCATGGCGATCTGTCACAATACGACATGGTGGTTGATGCCGTTGGTTTCGCCGCCAGCCGGCGCGATGCATGTGCGTTGGCCAAACCCGGCGGTGTCATCGTTCATATCGGACTGGGTGACAGCAATGAGGGGTTGGATATTCGTCGCCTGACATTGCAGGAAATCCGATTTATCGGCACCTATACCTATACTGCACAGGATTTCATTGATACGGCACAAGCTATTTTTGGCGGTAGCTTTGGTGCATTGAATTGGGTGCAAAAACGCCCATTATCCGAAGGTGCTGATGCATTCGCACAAATCCTGAATGGTTCCGTCGCCGCGCCCAAGGTGATATTGCACCCATAACCAGCCGTCTAAGAAAACAAACTTTGTTTCAGGTTTTCGGCACCTCCAAGCAGCACACCGCGCCCATCCAACAAAACATCCAACGACAAGCGTTGTGCAGGCCCATGAAAGGCTAATGCGCCAACAAAACGCCCCTTATCGTCCTGTACTGGGACACAGATCGCACGCATATTGTCCATAAACTCTTGGTCATCGATAGCATAGCCTTGTTTGGCCACTTTATCCAATTCAACCAATAACAATTCGGGATCAGTGAACGTGCGTTCCGTCAAACGCTCCAACGCCAAGCCACCCACAAATTTTCGCCGCGCAGCTTTCGGCAGGCTAGCGATAAAACACTTACCACTTGCAGTGCAGTGAAATGGCACATTCGTCCCTACGGGCAACTCAATGCGAAACGGCCAATCGGTATCAACGCGATCTAAATAATGCATACCCGTTTCTTCGGGCACCACAAAGTTCACCGCCTCTTTAACCTGCATGGCCATATCCTGCAAAATCTGATGCCGCGTGATATGAAACCGCGAGGCATGCAACAACCCTGCCCCCATCAAACGCAAACGGCGACTGGGTCGGTATCGTTTTCCACCACTTTCGCGCATTAAAAATCCTTCGGCCTCTAATGTGGCGACCAAACGATGCACTGTTTGCTTGGGTAAGCCGATTTCGGCATTGATCTGGGTCGCTGTCAGCGCATGATCCGATCGACCGATCACTTCTAGGATCAAAAGCGTCCTTAAATTCGTCGGAATACGACTCTCGGTGTGATCTTCTGCCATTTAATCAAAACTTCCTGTTGCACGAATCAGTTGAACCTACTTTACTCGCAAAATAGGTAAAAGCGAGACTTAAAGTCTCATTTATTGATGAAATGGGGAATAACTGTTGGAATTTGACTACATCGTCATTGGCGCTGGCTCTGCTGGTTGTGCCGCTGCTGCCCGATTATCGGAAAGTGGACGTTATTCTGTCGCCTTGCTTGAAGCTGGTGGAAAGGACGTAAATCCGTGGATTCACATCCCTGTTGGTTACTTCAAAACCATGGGAAACCCGAAAACGGATTGGTGTTACCGCGCCCAACCTGATGCAGGTTTAAACGGTCGCGCAATTCCGTGGCCACGTGGTCGCGTTTTGGGCGGATCTAGTTCGATCAATGGATTGCTGTATGTCCGTGGCCAGGCACAGGATTACGACCATTGGCGTCAGTTGGGAAATGCAGGCTGGGGCTGGGACGATGTTTTACCACTATTTAAAAAATCAGAAAGCTGGATGGGTGAACACATCAACGACGCACGCGGCACTGATGGCCCCCTGAAAGTGTCACCAACACGACTCAGCCGTGAAATCGTCGACAAATGGGTCGAGGCGGCAGTTTCTGCGGGTTACAAACGTAATCCAGATTACAACGCTGGTGACCAAGAAGGGGTTGGTTATTTTCAACTAACCTCTCACAAAGGACAACGCTGCTCGTCTGCCAAGGCATATCTTAAACCCGCACGTGGTCGCGAAAACCTGACGGTATTCACCCATACTCAAGTTGAAAAACTGAAAATCAGCGAAGGTCGCGCGACGGGCGTCAACGCCGTTCAGCGCGGCAATCCCCTGAAACTAACAGCACGTCGTGAAATTATTCTGTCTGCGGGAGCGATTGGTTCCCCCCAAATTCTGATGCTGTCAGGCATTGGTGACCCCACTGAATTGGCTGAACATGGTATTAAAGTTGAGAAATCACTATCTGGTGTTGGCAAGAATCTACAAGATCACCTGCAAGCGCGGCCAATTTTCAAAACTGATCTTTCTACGATCAATGTGGAAACGAACAACTATTTCAAACAGGGCATGATTGCGTTGCAATATGCCGTTTCACGCACGGGGCCTATGACGATGGCCGCCAGTTTGGGAACTGCGTTTCTAAAAACCGATGACCGCCTGGAAACACCCGATATTCAATTTCACATCCAGCCCTTCAGCGCAAATAATGCTGTCGAGGGTGCGCATAAATTTTCGGCCTTTACGGCATCCGTTTTACAAATGCGCCCCGAAAGTACGGGGCAGTTGAAACTGATCTCGAACAATTACCATGATCATCCCGACATTCATCCCAACTATTTGTCGACCGAATTAGATCAACAAACAATTGTTAAGGGCATCCAATTAGCACGCAAAATTGCTCAGTTCGCGCCTTTAAAATCTCACATTACCGAGGAATACCAACCAGGTAACGACGTTGCGATGGATGATTACGATGCCACACTTAATTGGGCACGCGATACAGCTGTAACAATTTATCACCCCACAGGCACCTGTAAAATGGGATCAGATAAAATGGCCGTTGTTGATGAACGCCTGCGTGTACATGGCATTCAAGGTCTGCGCGTGGCGGACTGTTCAATCATGCCAACAATCGTTTCCGGAAATACAAATGCACCCGCCATTATGATCGGCGAAAAACTTGCACAATTGACACTACAGGACGCTAAATAATGTTAGAAACTATACTCGGCTTTGGCCAAATCATCATCGCTGACTTGATCCTGTCGGGAGACAACGCGCTGGTTATTGGCATGGCCGCCGCAGGCTTAGCTCCCGAATTGCGCAAGAAAGCAATTTTTTACGGCATGGTCATTGCCGCCGTGTTGCGTATCGCCTTCGCAGTCATCGCCACCAGCCTGCTGGACGTAAAAGGATTGCTGTTTATCGGATCTGTTCTGTTATTTTGGGTCTGCTGGACATTGTTCAAGGAAATTCGCGGTCACGAATACGAACAAGGTGAACATGCATTAGAAGATGCCGACGATCCTTCAAAAGGGTACACAGGTGCACCGCGCAAGACAATGTTCGCGGCTCTTTTATCCATCACTATTGCCGATATAACAATGTCACTGGACAATGTTTTGGCGGTTGCAGGTATTGCAAATGGCGATACCCAGATGTTGATTTTTGGGCTTGGGCTGGCAATTGTTTTAATGGCATTTGCCGCCACACTTATTATGAAACTGCTGGCCAAGTATCCTTGGATTTCTTGGCTTGGCTTAATTGTATTGCTCTATGTCGCTGGGGAAATGATGTATCGGGGTTTCTTCGATATCTCGACCGGCATAGGTCCAATGCTTGGTTTGGTCGAGGGCATAGATTTGTCCAAAGGCCACTAAAGACAGCCAATCGCGCATCCGCGTGACGGGCTTAAACACCCCCTTCTAAGTCTTCGATTTGGGGGGAACAAGTTAAGAAGACAACACGTTAAGGGAGGAAATAAACATTATGTTTAACCTTAAAAAAGCGACTAAAACCGCAGCTCTTGCAGCCGCTGGTTTATCTATCGCGGCAACGGCGACCTTCGCGCAAACGACGATCCGCGTGCAGTCCGTAATTTCCGCAAAAGCAGACGAAGTTGTAATGTTGAAAGATTTTGCCAAGGATGTCTTTGATCTGACTGACGGCCAAGTCAAAATCGAAGTTCTGGCAGCAGGGTCTGTTGTTGGCGTAAAAGAAACATTGGACGCAGTTGATGCCGGCCTTGTTGAAGGCGGTTTCGCTTGGACACACTACTGGTCCGGCAAACACCCAGCAGCAATGTTGTTTGGTTCACCTGTTGCGGGTGCTGGTGTTGGTATCGATAACATCGCATTCTTGTCATGGTTCCAATATGGTGGTGGTAAAGAATTGTACGACCAACTTTGGGATGAAATGGGCATGAATGTTAAAGGCTTCATGCTACAGCCAGTTGGCCCAGAAGCATTGGGTTGGTTCAAAGAGCCGATCGAGTCGATGGATGACTTCCGTAAGTACCGTTTCCGCACGCCTCCAGGTATTCCTGGCCAAACATACAAGGACATTGGCGTGGCTTCTGTTGCTATGGGTGGTGGTGACATTTTACCAGCTTTGGAAAAAGGCACAATCGATGCGGCCGAATGGTGCTGCCCGAAGCCTGACTCTGTATTTGGTTTCCAAAAAGTGCTGAAATACTACTACTTGCAAGGTCTACACCAAGTTGTTGTGAACGCTGATTTGTACTTAAACAAAGACGTGTACAATGCACTAACACCACTACAACAAAAAGCGATCGAAGTTGCAGCAAACGCTTCTTTGTCTAAATCAATGTCCTACCGCATTTATGAAAACGGTAGAGCGTTGAAAAAGTTGGTCGAAGAAGATGGCGTTATCTTGAAAGATACACCTGCAGATTATTTCCCTGCGTATATGAACGCAGCGAAAGCGGCGCTGGAAAAGAACGCAGCCGAAAACGCATTCTTTGCAGAAGTTTGGCAGTCACAAAAAGATTTCGCAAAAATTGCGGTTCCTTTCTGGGCTGGTTCACAAGCATCAAACGCAGCATTGGGTAAAGCATTCGCTGACCAAGTTGCAGCTGGTACTGTAGAATAACAATAAAGTGCGGGGCTTAGGCTCCGCATTTTCCTTATTGGTAAAAACCGCGCTCATTGGCGGTTTTTACCAATAAGGAATACAATGTTCCAAAATGGGATAAAAGGGAGAGAGACATGGCCGAAGAAGTAATTCCAGGCGAATTGGAAATCGCAGACGAGCTGATTGCCGAACGCCGCGCAGAAGAACCAGGTGAAACACCCGCGGATATGACACCTTGGCAACGTCCAATCACTGCAAAAATTGATGTACTAAACAATTGGTTTGGCCGCATCATTTGTTTACTCCTTGTCCCCTTGATTTTTGTTATGGTTTTCGAAGTTGTCTCGCGCAAGGCATTCTCGATGCTTGTCGAAAATGATATGGGCGAATTGGCACGCCAATTGGGTCTTGGGCCAACACTTTGGGCATATGATATTTCGCGCATGACGGGCGGAGTGATGTTTATGGGTGCTGCGGGCTATGGCCTGATGCGCGGCGTTCATATTCGCGCCGACTTCTTATATCGAAACTGGACGGCCAAAACACAGGCTACTGTTGATGCCACGCTTTATCTGGCTTTCTACTTTCCTGCGATGTTATTCTTCTTTTGGTCATCATGGCAGTATGGCCTAAAGGCCTTTGGCCAAGATATTTTCAATATTGCTGGTTGGGAACGTGCATCGGATTCAACCTGGGCACCTGTTATGGCGCCTGCTCGTATGTTCATGCCAATCGGTGCGTTCTTGTTGTTCTTACAAGGATTCCCTGAATTGTTCCGTGCCTTCCATCAAATGGGCAAAGATCGCGAGGCAAAATTTGTACGTTTCTTGCCATTCTACTTCATCGGTTTGGCCGCAGTATTCGTCACCATTTTCTATCCAGATGTATTGCCTCTGGGTGATTGGCTTTCTGGTGCAAGTATCTTCAACTTCTCAAAACCTGTGATCGGTATGTTCATGCTTGCCGCGATGTTGTTTTCAATTTTCGTCGGCTTTCCAATCTCCTTCACGCTGATTTTCCTTGCATTCGTGTTTGGCGCATGGGGCGGAAACTTTAAACTGACGTTCTTCTTGCAAACATTGCAAACAAATCAAGTGATGTTGGATGATCAATTGGTTGCCGTTCCATTGTTTACCTTCATGGGTATCATGATGGAAAAAGCGGGTCTGATGGAACGTCTGTTTATGTCGGTTCAAATGATGATGTCACGCACACGCGGTTCCCTTTATATAGCTGTGTTGTTCGTTTCCACAATCTTTGCGGCCGCCACGGGTATCGTGGGTGCATCCGTGACGATCCTTGGAATTATGGCCGGTAAAACGATGATCAAATCGGGGTACGACACCAAACTGGCCGCAGGTACGATTACGGCGGGTGGTACATTGGGCATTCTGATCCCACCATCGATCATGTTGATCGTTATGGGCCCGGTACTCGAGGTTCCAGTAACAGACTTGTTCCGCGCCGCGATTATTCCAGGCGTATTGTTGGCAACCTTATATTTGCTCTATGCAATGGGCCGTTGTTGGATAAATCCAAACTTGGGTCCAATTTTGCCCGCTGATGAACAGCCCGAAACATCGCCATATTATATTATCGAGGTTGCAATGGTGTTCATCTCTCTGGGTGTATTCATCTGGTTGGTGTTCAAAGGTGCCACAACGGGTCTGGGTTTCTTCCCATTGTCGGGTCTGGTATTCCCAATCGTTTGGGTTGGTGTCATGTACTGGGTATTCAACTTCTTGCGCAAAACGAAACCAGGCGGGTTCTACTTCTCTGATCTCTGGTACGAATTCTTCTTGGGTTTGGTTCCACCGACTGTTTTGATCGCGTTCGCTTTGGGTTCAATCCTTGCAGGTTGGGCAACCCCAGCAGAAGCTGCGGCCTGTGGTGCATTTGGATCAATCCTTCTGTCTGTCGCCTATCGCAAGTTCACTAAACAGGGATTCTATGATGCACTGTTGAAAACACTGGAACTGACCGTGTTGATCATGTTCTTGGTGGCTGCATCCAACTTCTTCGGTGCTGTATTCTCGAACCTTGGAACGCCCAAGATGATGACCGAAGTATTGTTGTCATTTGATCTGTCCACGCCGATGATGTTGTTACTGGTTATGGCGCTGATCTTCTTGCTGGGTTGGCCATTGGAATGGGTGCCAATCGTTTTGATCATCATCCCAATTCTTGTGCCATTGTTGGTCGAATTGGACGTCAACCTGACGTGGTTCGCCATCCTTGTGGCCGTGAACTTACAAACGGCATGGCTCAGTCCGCCCGTGGCGCTCTCGGCCTATTTCCTGAAAGGTGTGGTTCCAGAATGGGATCTCAAAGACATCTATTTGGGAATGATGCAATTCATGGTTATTCAGGTCATCGGCTTGATGTTGATTTTCAACTTCCCAGGATTCGCGCTTTGGTTGCCAGATTACACATCAACCGCAGGCTCAGAGGGCTTCTTTAGCTACTTTGGCTACGGGCAGTAAAGTGTCCACACGTGGACATACGGTTAAGCAATTGAATTAAAAACGTTTAATTTAAAAGCCCGCCCTTACATATGTAGGGGCGGGCTTTTGTGTAACGTATCCTTATTAAGCGAAGTCTATTTTTTTCAATCTAACTGCTGTAAACGAAGTTCTAATTGTTCAAGCTTCGTAAGCGCTCCCGAGAGCGTTGTTTTCAATTGTGCAATTTCACCCAAGGCATCATTCACACCAGTGGGACGCAAATGTGTTTCGGCAACGTGACTGGTCCCGTTGCTCTCGCCGCTGATCAACCAAACGATCGACACGTTCAACATACCCGCCAGCATTTGAATTCTGTTGCCACGAGGCATAGCGCCATCAGCTTCCCAGTTTTTAATAGTTTTCTTACGTACGCCTAACTTTTCAGCCATAGTAGCGGTCGTCAAACCTTTGGCTTCTCTCGCAGCTTCTAGCCGATCGCCAAACGTGGCAACGGGTTCTTTAAAATAATCGCTTTTTTCTATGGTTGTGATGGACAAGGTGTGCTCCGTAAATTCGATGAATTTTTGTAGAAGAACCGCCTTAGGCTACTGAGCGGTATAATGCAAATTCACAACTTGTCACGCATCGAATACCACAACATCGCCAGCACCAACATCGGTGAACGCAACACCGTTCCACCAGGAAACCGCTGTGTGGGGACATCGGCCATGAAATCAAACTGCTCGGCCTGCCCACGGATCGCATCAGCGGCCATTTTTCCACCCATAGTCGCCATCGCAACGCCGTGGCCTGAATACCCTGATGCCGACAGGATATTGCCCGCCATCCGTTCAAAATGCGGCATACGGTTCATGGTAATACCCAATGTTCCACCCCACGCATAATCAATGCGGGTGTCTTTCAGTTGAGGATAGATTTGCAACATCGGCTTACGCACGGCCGCCGTAATATCGCGGGGGAATTTGTATCCATAACTTTCTGATCCGCCAAACAGGAGGCGCCGATCTGGACTGAACCTGAAATAGTTTACCACAAACTTGCTATCCGCAACCGCGTGATTATTCTTAATCAACGCCTCTTGCGCATCCGCACTTATGGGTTCGGTGGCAAGGATAAAATTGTTAATCGGCATCACGCGCGCCGCAACGCGGTTATTCAGGCGTCCCAAATACCCATTACATGCCAGCACTGTATACTTTGCCCGCACCGAGCCCACATCCGTTTTCACCGTTACGGGATCACCTGCCTGCATATCTAAAACCTTGGATTGTTCGTAAATCGCCACGCCCAACTCCACGCATTTGCGCGCCAACCCAATGGCATATCGCAATGGATCAATATGCCCCGCGCCCATGTCCAACGCGCCACCGTGATATGCGGGGCTGTTAACCATGTCGCGCATTTCATCACGCGACAGATTGCGTATTTTATCATATCCGTACTTGTTCCGCAGATGATCCGTATAGGCATGTTCTTCGCCCACATATCGCGCGCGGTGCGCGGCGTGAATAATGCCATCCGCCACACCACAATCATCCATATCGGATGACAAATCCCGCACCAAATCCACGGACTGTTGCGAAATATTCCACAACGCTTGGGCGTGGTCATCGCCCAGCATTTCCTCTAGCCCTTCTTGGTCCATCCGCTGCCCACCTGACACTTGACCACCATTGCGACCAGACGCACCAAAACCCACACGCTGTGCCTCTAGGATCGTAACCGAATACCCAGACTGCGCCAGATGCAACGCCGTGGACAGACCTGTAAAACCAGCGCCTATCACACAAACATCGACCTGTATATCACTGGAAAGACAGGGAAATTCGGCCAATGGGGTTGCATACGCGGCATAATATGATTGGGGGTATTCCCCCTGTTTATCGTTAACTGTCAGCAGATCCATATCTTAGGCATTCAACAACAAATGTTCGCGTTCCCACGGCGAAATCTCGCGTTGGTATTCCATCAATTCGGCATGTTTTATCTGACGATAAAGGTTACAAAATTCGACGCCCAATACCTGTTGAAGTTCGCTATCGGCCTCAAATAATTCAAGTGCTGTGAACAATGAATGTGGCAATCCCGTATCCGTCTCAAAAATTTCTTTGTTCACGGCATCACGCGGTTTTGTACCATTTATCATACCCAAGTACCCTGCGGCCAAACTTGCGGCGATCGACAGATATGGATTGGAATCACTGCCCGTCACACGGTTTTCAACGCGGCGCGCATTCGGCCCCGAATTTGGAATACGCAAGCCTGTAGTGCGATTATCGGCCGCCCATTCCAAATTTGACGGCGCAGAATATGCGCCCGCCAAACGACGATATGAATTCACATATGGTGCCAACAATGGCACTGCATTTTGCAAATGTTTTTGTGAACCGCCGATGAAATGATAAAATAAATCCGTCGGCGAACCATCCGCTTTGGAAAAAATATTCTGCCCTGTTTTCACATCCACAATGGATTGGTGAATATGCATCGCCGATCCGGGTTGATCGCGCATAGGTTTCGCCATGAACGTGGCAAAAACACCGTGTTTCAGCGCCGCCTCGCGGATTGTGCGTTTGAAATAAAATACCTGATCCGCCAATGCCAATGGATCACCGTGCATCAGGTTAATCTCAATCTGGCCCGCGCCACCCTCTTGGATGATCGTATCAATCTCCAACCCCTGAGCTTCGGTGTAATCATAAATCGTATCGATCACATCGCCAAATTCATCAACCGCGACCATAGAAAATGCCTGTTGACGCGCACCTTTGCGACCTGTGCGCCCAATCGGGGGTTCAATGTTATCCGTTGGGTCGGTATTTGGTTTCGTCAAATAAAATTCCAACTCTGGTGCCACAACGGCACGCCAACCCTTGGCCGCATACATCGCCATCACACGGCGCAACACATTGCGCGGCGCAATCGCTAAATCATCCCCATCGCGGGTTTCGACATTATTAATGATTTGCACCGATGCATCAACAGACCACGGCACAGCCTTGGCCGTGGACATGTCAGGGCGTAGGACAATATCCTTTTCCACCCATTGATTTTCGATGTCATCCATATCAACATATTCACCTGAAATGGTTTGATAAAACAGCGACACAGGCAGAAAGGTTGTCCCAACGGGGTCGAATTTATGCGCTGGCATCGTTTTACCCCGCGACATGCCGACGATGTCAGGAATAATACTTTCAACCTCGTCCAAACGGCGCGCGCCCTTGTGATCCAAAAATGCACGTGGCAATTCATCCATCCACTTTGTTTTGTTGTCAGTAGCCATTTGCGCATCCATTTCAGATTATTTTCGAAAACGTTATCACATTTTTAGACAAGTACCAGAAAAAATGGTATCACATTTTTTAAAGAGTGTACTTTCGCACGATGTAATTTCTAACGAGAGCTGTAAATGACTGATTTTATGACTGAATATGATGCATACTGTGCGAAACACGGCACACCAGAACGCATCGATTTAATGCTGTGCGACCTGAATGCGGTTTTGCGCGGCAAATGGTTACCCTCCTCGGAGGTGTCAAAGCTGGTCAAAGGGCAGGTGCGGATTCCATTGTCTACTTATGCGCCAAATATTTTTGGCTTTGAAATTCCTGAAACGGGTTTAGGCATTGTTGCAGGCGACCCAGATGGCACATTGCATCCCATTGCAGGCACCCTAAAACCCGTTCCATGGGCCGAAGGAAACGTCGCTCAGGTGTTGGTTGAAATGCACGAGATGGATGGGCCCGTTTCGTTTTTGTCACCGCGTCAAATCTTAGCCAACACCTTGGATCGCTTCAAAGCCAAAGGATTGCACCCCGTCGCGGCCTGTGAACTGGAATTCTACGTCCTAACCAAACGCGCCAATGTATCTGATGCGCCGTCCCCACCTGATCGCACACCCGACGCGCAGAATTATGATTTAGAGGTGCTGTCGCGTTCGGAAACTTTGTTGCGCGCTATTCAAAATGCATCCCATACACTGGGCTTGCCGATTGATGTGATGATTGCAGAGTTTGGCCCCGGGCAATTTGAAATCAACTTTCACCATACCGATGATGTCCTGTCCGCTGCTGATACCGCAGTCCTGTTTCGCCGTGTTGTGCGCGGTGTTGCCGAACAGCATGGGATGGAGGCCACATTTATGGCAAAACCATACGCTGATCACCCTGGCAATGGCATGCATCTGCACGCCTCAGTTTTGGACGATGCAGCGCGCAATATTTTTGACGCCGGCGGAAAAGTTTCGCCAATCCTGAAACATGCTGTCACAGGCGTTTTGGATACGATGCGAGACTTTCAGGCGGTGTTTGCGCCGCACATGAATTCTTATCGCCGTTTTTTTAAGGGTGGCTTTGCGCCCTGCGCCCCTGACTGGGGTTTAGACAATCGCAACGCTGGCATTCGCTTGCCTGAAATTAGCGGCCCAGGGGCACGTCTCGAGCATCGGATTTGCGGCGCGGATATCAATCCATACTTGGCCTTTGCCGCCATTTTGGCAGGCATGTTAAAGGGTATTGAAGATGGCATTGAACCGCCCCTTCCCTTAGACGATCCAAACGCCGAGGCGGCACAAGGTTTGACAACAGATTGGGCACAAAGCGTTGAAAACTTCGCGACATCGGATTTTGCCGCCGACGTATTTGGCCGCGAATACCGCGATATTTATACCGTTCTACGGCGCGACGAGATCGCCCAACTGACCGCAGAAATTCACCCAATCGAATATAAAACTTATCTTAGTAGGCTGTAACCATGACCGATAAACTAGGCGATTTTGCATTCCGTTCAGACACGACGATGGGCATGACCCATGAAATGACATACGGCGGGGCGTTGTCATTTTTACGGCGCAAATACACACGTGATTTAGCAGGCGTTGATGTCGCCATCAGCGGTGTTCCATATGATTGTGCTGTTACGTATCGTTCGGGCTGTCGTTTGGGGCCGCGTGCCATTCGTCAAGCGTCGGTGCAATTGGCCGAGTTAGATGCGTTTCCATTTGGGTTTAGTCTGTATGACAATCTGTCAATTGCCGATTGGGGCGATTGCCACCTTGATCCGCATCATCCCGAAACCATCGCGCAAACGATCCAAGATCATGCGGCGGCTATTTTGGCGACCGATACAAAAATGGTGACCCTTGGGGGTGATCATTTCATCGCTTATCCATTGATCAAGGCACATGCCGAAAAACACGGGCCTATCACCTTGATCCAATTCGATGCTCATTGCGATACATGGGACGATGGCGATGGGTCGGGGATTGATCATGGCACGATGTTTGGACGTGCGGCGGCCGAGGGGATCATTGATGTATCCAAGTCAACGCAGATCGGATTGCGAACGTATAATGATACGGATGCAGGGTTTGAAATTTTGACGGCGCCATGGGTGCATCGCAATGGGATCGATGCGGCACTGGAAATTATCAAGGAACGGGCCGGCGACAGTCCTGTTTATATTTCATGGGATGTGGATGGGTTTGATCCCGCATTTGCGCCGGGAACTGGCACGCCAGTTGTGGGGGGCTTGGCCACGTGGCAGGGGTTGGAATTGATGCGTGGTTTGGGTGATCTGAATTTGGTTGGCTTGGATGTGGTCGAGGTTTCCCCCGCCTATGATGTCAGCGAAATCACGGCGATTGCGGCGGCCACTGTGGCGCATGATTTTCTGTGTTTATTAGCGCAGAAAAAGGGTGCCAAGGGGAAACCGATTGGGCGGCTTTGACCCTGAAAAACCAAGTGTCCCCATGGGGACATGGGGTTAAGCTGTTGTTTTTAAAACATTATTGAAAAACTAGGAATTTTTTAAGGCTTGGTTCCCACGCAATTCCTGTTTTAGGAAATCCACGAATCTGCGCGTGCGCCGCGTGGCACGCCGTGTTGCGGGCAGAACTGCAAATAAATCCAACTCTGGCCAGATGTAATCGGGTAAAGCCACCTGTAATTGCCCATCCGCAATAAAACGATCCGTGACAAAATCGGGATCAACCGTAAAGCCCAACCCCTGCACCGCCATTTGCGCCAAAAAGTTACCGTTGCTGGCGCGCACCCGATGGGGTGGATGGATTGTCCCACTTTGCCCATCAAGGGTGTTATAACGCACACCATTGCGCGGATTTTGGTTTTGATGGCTTAGAAATGGCAGATCGGCCAAATCGCTTGCGGAATTGGGCATGCCGTGTTCGCGCCAAAATGCAGGGCTGGCAACACAGCGCATACGAATGGAAATCACCTTGCTTGCGATCAGGCTGGAATCCGTCATCGCACCAATACGAATGGCCAAATCGAACCCATCCTGAACCAAATCCACCAAGCGATCTGAAAAATCGACGCTGAGGTTTACATTCGGATGTTCCAACAGAAATTTTGCAAAGATCGGTTGAAGGTGCGTCAATCCATAGGATGCAGGCGCCGCCACGCGCAGCGTTCCTGATAAATCACACTGCTGTTTGTGCAGATCATCCTCGGCCGCATCCAGCGCATCCAAAGCGGCGGTCGCATTCAGCAGATAGGCCGCCCCCTCGTCCGTCAGGCTGGATTGGCGGGTGGTGCGCAGGATCAATTGCACCCCCAAACGCGCCTCTAGATCGGCCAATCGTCTGCTGACCGCAGATTTAGCAACACCCAGTTGCGCGGCCGCATTGGTGATGGAACCGCTGTGGGCCACGGCAATAAAACTCTCGATTTCATTTAAACGCGACATTGTTCTTCTTTTTGCAACTATCTTTTGCATATTTGCAGACTTGTTGCGTAATGCGCAACAGTTATATTCCCACCAGACGGGCAATTTTGCCCCATTGAGTAGGACAAAACATGACACAGACAATTCTTGAAATCCAATCCAGCGCCCGCGTTGAGGGATCAGTAACCCGCCAATTGGCGGCTGAATTTTTAAGCACTGCCAATGCAGATCGTGTGATTACACGAGAATTGAGCGATGGCGTAACCCTGTTGAACGGTGACTGGATTGGGGCGAATTTCACCCCTGTGGATGACCGCAGTGACGTACAACAGGCCGTTTTGGCAGAATCCGACACATTAATCGCGGAAATCATCGCCGCTGACACCCTGTTGATCGCCGCGCCGATCTATAATTTCTCCATTCCTGCGGCATTAAAAGCGTGGATCGATCAAATTTGCCGCGTTGGCGTGACATTTCAATACACCGAAAACGGCCCCGTTGGTTTATTGTCAGGTAAACGTGCGGTGATTGTTGTCGCATCAGGTGGTGTGCCCGTGGGTTCAGACATGGATTTCGCAACGTCGTACCTGCGTTTTGTACTTGGCTTTGTTGGCATCAGTGACGTCACAATCATTGCGGCCGACGGCATGAATTCCGACGATGGATCAAAAATGGAACAAGCAGTGACTGCGGTTTTAGCAGCAGCATAGGAGAAACAATGCAAATAAATGAACAAACCCTGACCCTGCGCCCCGCCAACGCGCGGGGCCATGCGGATTTTGGCTGGCTTCAATCCGCGCATTCATTCAGCTTTGGTCAATATCATGATCCAAAACACATGGGATTTGGCAATCTGCGCGTGATCAATGATGACCGTGTTGCAGGTGGCCAAGGTTTTGGCAACCACCCCCATCAAAACGCCGAAATCTTTTCTTATGTCACCAAAGGCGCGTTGGAACATGCGGATTCAATGGGCAATGGATCAGTTGTGGCCGCTGGTGGTGTGCAGTACATGAGCGCGGGTTCAGGTGTGACCCATTCCGAATACAATCCATCCAAAACCGAAGATATGCAGTTTTTGCAGATTTGGTTAATGCCCAGCGTGGCAAACACTCCCCCCGCATATGACACAATTGACCTGACGGATGCGGATAAAGATGGGCAATTAAAGCTGTTCTTGTCACCTGATGGGCGCCAAGGTTCGATGCGCACCCAAGCGGATGCATTTGTTTACGCGGCAACCTTGAATGGAGATCAACGCATTGAAACGACGCTGAAGGCGGATCGCAAAGCCTGGGTTCAAATGGTGCGTGGTGATGTGCAGGTGAATGGTCAAAAATTGACGAAAGGTGACGGGTTGGCGATTGAAGGTGCTGGTCAGTTGACCTTTGAAGAGGGCAAGAACGCAGAATTCATGTTCTTCGACCTGACAGCATAAAAAAGGCGGCCACATTGGTGGGCCGCCTTTTGGATTTATAGCCTAGTTGTACAGGCCTTGACCCTTAATATCGACCAAGGTTTGGTCCATTGATTTCAGCGCCAATTCGAACATCTGATCAATTTCAGCGCGGTTAATTATGATGGGTGGTGAAATGATCATCCGATCCCCCACATGGCGCATCACCAGACCGTTTTCAAAACAATGTCCACGCGCAATCATCCCAACCGTACCAACATCGGACGAAAATTTCGCGCGTGCAGATTTATCAGGTGTCATCACCAGTGATCCCATAAAGCCAACCATGTTGACCTCGCCAACAAGGGGGTGATCTTTGAATTGTGCCCATTTCTCGGCCAAATATGGTCCTGTGTCAGAGCCGGCAGTCTCGACCATTTTCTCTTCTTGCATGATGCGGATGTTTTCCAACGCCACCGCCGCGCCCACAGGGTGGCCACCGTATGTGTAACCATGCGTGAAAACCCCACCATCGTTAATGACATTCGCCACCTCATCACACACCATGGAGCCACCAATCGGTGCATAGCCCGATGACAAGCCCTTGGCGATCGTCATGATATGGGGGCGAATTCCGTAATAATCTGTGCCAAACCATTTGCCTGTACGGCCAAAGCCGCAAATCACTTCGTCCGCGATCAGCAGGATTTCATGTGCATCACAAATGCGCTGAATTTCAGGCCAGTATGTTTCGGGTGGGACAACAACACCGCCCGCGCCCTGTACGGGTTCGGCAATAAATGCGGCGACATTATCTACGCCCAGTTCTTCGATTTTGGCTTCGAGTTCGCGTGCGCGCATCAGGCCGAATTCCGCGACGTCCATGTCACCACCCTGATTGTACCAATCTGGTTCGCCAATATAGGCCATATCAGGGATCGGCAAACCGCCCTGTGCATGCATGCCTTTCATACCACCAAGGGACGCCCCGCCCATGGTCGAGCCGTGGTATGCGTTTTCGCGACTGATAATCACCTTTTTGGTTGGCTTGCCTTTGGCCGCCCAATAATGGCGCACCATTCGGATGTTTGTGTCGTTTGCTTCGGATCCACCAGTGGCGAAAAATGTGTGGTTGAAACCGGCGGGCGAAATTTCCGCCAGCTTGGCCGCCAATTCAATCGCGGGTACGTGGCTGGTTTGGAAAAACGTGTTGTAATATGGCAGTTGCAGCATTTGTTGATAACCAACTTCGGCCAACTCTTTGCGACCATAACCGATGTTGACACACCACAGACCCGCCATGGCGTCCAGCATTGTGCGCCCATCTGAATCCGTCAGGGTGACACCGTCAGCGGCGGTAATCACGCGGGCACCTTTGGCATTCAGCACCGCCCCATCCGTAAAGGGGTGCAAATGGTGCGCCGCATCCAATGCTTGGAGTTCTGCCGTTGGCAGGTGGTTTACGATTTTGTTCATATCAGCTTCCTTTTTTGCTGCTGCGCAACATGACAATTGTTGCACAGAATATACCGATTGCGACCAGACCAATCATGATGGTGGCCAATGCGTTGATGTCGGGGCTGACGCCCAAACGAACCTTTGAAAAAATGACCATCGGCAATGTCGATGCGCCCGGCCCTGCGACGAAGCTGGCGATCACCAGATCGTCCAAGGATAATGTGAATGCCAACAACCACGCCGACACCAATGCGGGTGCGATGGTGGGCAATGTGATGTCGAAAAATACCCGCACGGGGCGTGCGCCCAGATCGGAGGCGGCCTCTTCGATGTCTTGATCCATGTCGACCAAGCGCGATTGTACGATGACGGCGACGAAAGCCAAACCGAATGTCGCGTGGGCGATAATGATCGTGCTTAATCCGCGCCCCGCCGGCCAACCGATCAAACCCTGTAGTGAAATGAACAACATCAACATTGACAGGCCTGTGATCACCTCTGGCATGACCAAGGGTGCGGTGATCATTCCCGAAAACAATGTGCGTCCCTTGAAACGGCCAAAGCGCACCATGACCAAGGCGGCCAACGTGCCAAGGACAACCGAAATACACGCGCTGACAAAGGCGATTTTCAGGCTGATCCATGCGGCGCCTAGAATCTGTTCGTTCTGGAATAACTCGCCATACCACTTGGTCGAAAAACCGCCCCACACAGTGACCAATTTCGATGCGTTAAAGCTGTAAAGTATTAGTCCCGCAATGGGTGCGTATAGGAATGTGAAACCCAAGACTGTGAGGATACGAAAAAACATTTAACGCACCTCTTCTTCGGCGGCGCGGCGCATCCACATGATGGGCAAGACCAACAGAATCAACATCGCCGTTGCCACCGCAGATGCCACAGGCCAGTCACGATTGTTAAAGAATTCAGTCCACAGAACCTTGCCGATCATCAACGTATCAGGGCCACCCAACAAGGCAGGGATCACAAATTCACCAATCGCAGGAATGAACACCAACATACAGCCAGCGATGATACCAGGGATGGATAATGGCAGCGTGACTGTCAGAAATGACATCAATTTTGATGCGCCCAAATCATGCGCCGCTTCTAGCAATGTGTCGTCCAATTTGGTCAGGTTTGCGTATAATGGCAGGATCATGAATGGCAGGTAAGTGTATACAATTCCTACATAAACTGCGAAATCTGTTTGTAGCATGATGATAGGGTCGGATATGATGCCAATCTTTAGCAGAACCGCGTTTATCACGCCTTCGGTTTTCAAAAATCCGATCCATGCATAGACCCGCAACAGGAAGCTGGTCCAAAATGGCAAGATTACCAACATCAGCAACAGGTTGCGTTTCGTGTCGGATGCGCGGGCAATGACATAGGCCATTGGGTATCCGATCATCAGCGCGAACACCGTTGACCAGAATGCAATTTTCACCGATGACCAATAAGCCTTGATGTACAGCGTATCGTCCCACAGGTAGGCATAGTTTTCAAAGCTAAGCGCGATCAACAATCGCCCCTCTTCCCAGCTAAACAGCGGGGTGTAAGGCGGACGCGCACGGGCAATATCCGCAAAGGAAATCTTGAACACAACAACGAATGGCAACAGGAAAAACACAATCAACCAAATCATTGGAATCCCAATGATAATCCTGCGGCCATAGCGTTGCAAAAATTGGTTCATGACGACAAAACCACACCCGCACTGGGTGCCCATGTCAGGTAAACTTGTTGTTCCCACGTAATCGGTTTTTCCGCACCACGATCGCGATTGGCACGCACCATACGAACCAATTTACCGCCCGGCAGACGCACCAGATAAACCGACTGTCCACCCAAATATGCGATATCTTCGACCACGCCTTTGATCACATTTTTAGTGGCCTTGGGTTTGGTCGCTGTAATTTCGAATTTTTCAGGCCGTATCGCAAACCACATTTTTTGGTTGGGCATACAGCTGACACCGTGGGGCACATGAAGATCGATCCCCGCGTCTTCGCTGTGGATCACGACCGCGTTTGGGCTGTCTTTGATAACGCGCCCTTCGAACATGTTCACCGATCCGATAAAATCGGCCACATATCGCGTTTGCGGGAATTCATAAACCTCTTGGGGTTCGCCGACCTGTGCGATTGTGCCGATGTCCATCACGCCGATACGCGAGGACAGGGTCATTGCCTCTTCTTGGTCGTGGGTTACGACGATGAAGGTGACGCCCAACGTCTCTTGGATATTAATTAATTCGAACTGTGTCTCTTCGCGGAGCTTTTTGTCCAACGCACCCAGTGGTTCATCCAACAACAACAGCTTGGGTCGTTTGATCAAAGCACGTGCCAATGCAACACGTTGGCGTTGGCCACCAGACAGCTGTGAGGGTTTACGCGCACCGTATCCATCCAGTTGCACCAGCGACAGCATTTCGGTAACGCGCGTGTCAATTTCGCCGCGCGAAACCCCATCGCGACGCAGGCCGTAGCCGACGTTTTTCGCCACGTTCATATGCGGAAACAGCGCATAGGATTGGAACATCATATTTGTGGGGCGCGCATGTGCGGCCACGGATGACATGTCTTGGCCATCAATTTCGATACTGCCCGATGTTGGGATTTCAAACCCTGCCAACATCCGCAACAGCGTGGATTTACCACAGCCTGATCCGCCCAATAGCGAAAATAATTCGTTTTCGTAAATATCAAGGCTGATATCGTTTACCGCCACCACATCGCCAAATTTTTTGGTCAGATTACGGATGCGGATGAACGGTTTTTCATCCGTTTTCAGCCATGGTTTTTCGGTTGTTGGGTCAGGATTTGCCATATGTAATTGGGGCGATGTTGCCACCGCCCCCTTTCTTTATTGACCAGTTGTTACGGACGTCCATTGACGTGTCATTGCCCGATCATATTTGGGTGATTGAACCTTGGATCCCCAAAGCTTTGCTTTGGCTGCTTGGGTTGGGAAAATACCTGGATCGCCTGTGATTTCAGGGTCAATCAATGGCAATGCGGCCGCATTCGCAGATGCGTACCAAACATAGTTGGTGATATCCGCCGTGATTTGTGCATCCATCACGAAGTTGATGAATTGATGTGCCGCATCTGGATTTGGCGCATCCACGGGGATTGTCAGCATATCGAACCACTGCAACGCGCCCTCTTTGGGGATCACATATGCGATTTCGACGCCATTGTCCGCTTCTGCTGCGCGATCACGCGCTTGGAATACATCACCAGACCAACCGACAGCCACACATGTGTCACCGTTAGCAATGTCGTTGATATACTGTGATGAATGGAAATAACGAATATATGGGCGTACTGATTTCAACAAATCGGCCGCCGCTTGCAACTCGTCTGTGTCCGCAGAATTTGGGTTGTAGCCCAAATAATTCAATGCCGCTGGAAAGATTTCGGTTGGTGCGTCCAACATCGAAATTCCGCAATCCGCCAATTTCGCGGCGGTTTCAGGGTTGAACACCATGTCCCAGCTGTCGCCAGGATAATCAGCGCCCAAACGCTCTGCTACTTTGTCCGTGTTGTAACCAATACCGGTCGTGCCCCACAAATAGATCACGGAATATGCATTGCCTTCGTCGTATGATGCGGCACCTTTCATCAAGTCAACATCCATATTTTTCAGGTTGGGTAGTTTGGATTTATCCAGCTTTTGGTAAACACCTGCTTCAATTTGGCGTTGCATGAAATCGGACGTGGGCACAACCAGATCGTAACCCGCCGCACCCGCCAGCATTTTCGCCTCTAGGACTTCGTTGCTGTCGTACACGTCGTAAATCACATCAATACCAGTGGCGGCTTCGAATTTTTCGATGGTGTCTTCGGCGATGTAATCAGACCAGTTATAGATGCGCAATTCTTGTGCGGCGGCGAATGTGGCAGACATCGCAAACGCGGAAACGGTTAAACTTAGGGTTTTCATCTTTCTCTCCTTGTGGCGGGCGCGGACACTTACGGTCGATGACCCATGAATTGTATCACAACAAGTTTTTTGTGATACCATTGTGAAAACGTGCTTTATTAAGGTACGATTCGTCAAATCATTTCTGAAATTAAACATCGCACACCGAATTATGACACACTGGGGGACACAAATGTTGAAAAATGCACCGCATCTGCCTGAGATACCCCGTCGCAATGATATAACCACACAGGAATATATTTATCAGCGTTTACGTCGGGCAATTATGTTGGGGTTGATTGCGCCGGGGAACCCCATCACCATTCGTGGCTTGGCGGAATTGTTGGATACCAGCCCCACACCGGTGCGCGAAGCCTTGCGACGCTTGTCCAGCGAACACGCCCTGAAGATGCTGCCCAATCGACGAATAATCGTGCCACAAATGACGCCCGATCGGTTTAAAGAGCTGATCATGCTGCGCATCACGCTTGAAGAACATGCCGCCCACGCCGCCCTGCCCTTCATCAGCAATCGGTTGGTGGATCACCTGACCACGCTGGACGATCAGATTGACCAAGCGGTGATCGACGGCGATCGCGATC
>TARA_R110002096_G_scaffold191185_2_pt1 | contig 52531 bp, 40 predicted proteins | sample TARA_R110002096 | Tara Oceans TARA_R110002096 (sample SAMEA4397295) | marine metagenome | biome: Polar Biome; feature: [DCM] deep chlorophyll maximum layer (ENVO:01000326); material: water (ENVO:00002006), including particulate matter (ENVO:01000060) such as... | depth 35 m
CGCCTCCTCGCTTCTTCGCTTCCCTGTCCTCCTCCTCGATGGCCTTCATCTCTTCGCACGCCTAGGGCTTCGACTCCCCCTTCCTTGGATGTTCTGGCAGGACGAAAGGCTGCCCGAATCAAGTGATGGGAAGGTTGCCCTGATCGAATGAAGTGGCATCCATTCCGCCGCACCCATCGAACTCACCACACTTTCCCTACTTTCTGCGCGACCCTCCTCAACCCCAAGCGTCCTACCTACATGGCGCAGCAGCACCGACCAACCAGAGGAACGCGAAGTCGATCACGTACGAAGAAGAGAGGACGCGTGAAGGAAGAGCAACTTCGACTCGACCGCAACTGGCATGGTGGATGGAGGCCACGCTCGGGAAGGCCGAAGGTGACACGATCGCGCGTCGCGCATCGGACGCGGGAGGCGTTCGATCACCGCCACGTCTTGCACGTGACGATGAAGCTCGAGGAAGGGCTCGGTTCGTTGCGCCAGGGGCCCGAGTTTCAGCGTGTTTGGGAGTCGCTCATCGCTGGGTGTCAGAGGGACGGGTTTCGCATCGTGCATGCGTCGGTGCAGGGCGATCACTTGCACTTGCTGTGCGAAGGAGACGGCACGGAGCCCTTCGGGCGTTGGATGAACGGGTTGGCGACGCGGATTGCACGCGGGCTCAATCGGCTGTGGCAGCGGAGGGGGCGGGTGTTTCGGGAGCGGTACCATTCACGGGTGTTGCGCAGTCCCAGGGCGGTGCGGAATGCGCTCGCCTATGTCTTCGGGAATGCGGAGCACCACGGGCGTCGGCTGCGGATCGGGCATGTGGACTCGTGCTCGTCCGCGCCCTGGTTCCATGGTTGGAGGAACTCCCCCATCAACCAGCGGCCTCCTCTGGAAACTCCGTTGGCACGGGCACGCACGTGGATGCTCCGGTCCGGATGGTTGCGCTGGGGCCTGCTCAGCCTGGACGACGGGCCGCCATGCCGCGCCATCGTCGCCTGCAAGTAGGTGCACGAAGGAGGCCCGTTGCGTGATGCAACGGGCCTCCTGGAAGAATCACTTGGGCCGGACGATCTTGCGTCCTGACGGCTGGGGCCGGGCTACTCGAGTTCGAGCGAGCGGGTGGAGGCGAGGCGATTGACCATCTCGAGGAAGTCGTCGAAGGGGACGACCTCTTGCTCGCGCGTTCCGCGGCGGCGGATGGCGACGGTTCCGTCCTCGGCTTCGCGTTCGCCGGCGATGAGCATGAAGGGGATCTGCTCCTTTTGGGCAGTCTTGATCTTCTTGTTCATGTGGCTCGGTTCCAGCATCGCTTCGACGCGCATGTCCGCGGCGAGCAGGCGGTCGGCCAGGCCTCGGCAGTACTCGGTCTGCTCTTCGCGGATCGGGATCACGGCGACTTGGATCGGGGCGCACCAGTAGGGGAACTTGCCGGCGAAGTGCTCGGTCAGGACGCCGACGAATCGCTCCAGGGACCCCAGGATCGCGCGGTGCACCATGATGGGGCGCTGCGGAGATCCGTCGGGGGCCGTGTAGGTCAGGTCGAAACGTTCGGGCAGGTTGAAGTCGCACTGGATCGTGCTGTTCTGCCATTCGCGGCCCAGGGCGTCCTGGATCTTGTAGTCGATCTTCGGGCCGTAGAACGCACCACCACCTTCGTCGAGTTCGAGTTCGAGACCGACCTTGTCCGCCGCTTGCTGCAGCGCCACGGTCGCCTTGTCCCAGATCTCATCCTCGCCGATCGAGTTCTCGGTCGGACGCGTGGCCAGGTAAGCCTTGTAGGTGAAGCCGAACGTCTTCATGAACGTGTCGACCAGCTTGCAGACACCGGCGATCTCGTCGGCGAGCTGATCGGCCGTGCAGAAGATGTGGGCGTCGTCCTGGGTGAATCCGCGGACTCGCAACATGCCGTGCACGACGCCGGAGCGTTCGTAGCGATAGACGGTTCCGAGTTCGGCCCACCGGAGCGGCAACTCGCGATAGGAACGTCCGCGGTTCTTGTAGATGAGCACGTGGCCGGGGCAGTTCATCGGCTTGACGCGGTACGGCAAGTCGTCGAGCTCCATCGGCGCGTACATCATGTCGCCGTAGTTCTCGAGGTGGCCCGAAACGGCGAACAGCGCCTCGCGGGACACGTGCGGCGTGTACACCGGGCGGTAGCCGCCGCGGTTGTGCTCCTGCCACCACATGTCCTCGAGGCAACGGCGTACCGTGCCCAGGTTCGGGTGCCAGAAGACGAAGCCGGATCCGGCCTCGGCATGCACGCTGAACAGGTCGAGGTCGGCGCCGAGGCGTCGGTGGTCGCGCTTCTTGACCTCCTCGAGCCACTCGAGGTGTTCGGTCAACTCTTCTTTGGTCCAGAAGGCCGTCCCGTAGATGCGTTGCATCATCGGGTTCTTCTCGTCACCTCTCCAATAGGCGCCTGCGATGCTCAGGAGCTTGAAGTGGAAGTCCTGCTTGAACGAGTCGATGTGCGGACCTTCGCAAAGGTCCCCCCACGTCTCGCCCTCGGGACCGTGCGAGTAGAACGTGATCGCTTCGCCTTCGGGGATCAGGTCGAGCGCCTCGACCTTGTAGCTCTGCCCTCCGGCCGCCAGTCGCTCGCGCGCCTGGTCGCGCGTCAACGTCTCGCACACGATCTCGGGAGACTTGTTCGCGATGCGACGCATCTCCTTCTCGATCTTCTTGAGGTCCTTGTCGGTCAAGGGCTCTTCGAGATCGAAGTCGTAGTAGAAGCCGTGGTTGATGCTCGGGCCGAAGCCGAACTGCACACCAGGGAACAGGCGCTGCACGGCGGAGGCCATCAAGTGGGCCGTGGAGTGCCTGAGCGTCGAAAGTGGAAAAGGCCCTGCGACCTGCTGGGCCATCTCGGGTTGGGACATGGTCGTCGTTCTCGGGAGAGTCGTTCACGACGCCCCCACCTGGGACGTCCGCGTCCCCCACCAATCCCGGTCCGGCGAGGAACGGGGAGTTTAGCCCGCTGACCCCGCCCAGGAAGGGCCGAATCGTGGCAAGGGTCGCAGGTTGCCCATCTAGATCTCGATTCTGCGTGCCCTGGAACGGGCCTGGGCGATCACGACGGAAGGCTGCCCCTCGTCCAACAGGTACGCTGGATTCGCATTTCGAGCGGGGCAGCCTTTCGCCCTCCTGCCCCATGTCCCACGACGGCCTGATCCCCCATCCCTGCGAGTCGGCGTCCCTGAGTCGGTGCGTCGTCGTCCTGTTCCTGCTCCTGACAGGTGGTGCGGGCGTGTGGGACCTTCTCGCTGCCCCAGCGACAGCGCAGGTCGCGGGCCGTGAAGGAGAACGACTGCAAGAGGAGCGTGAGGCTGCCGGCATCGCGGACGGCACCTGGATGCGCACGCTCGACGACGATCTGGCCCGTCGATCGAACCTGAAGAGCGTGATGGACCCCTGGTACGCCGCGATCCTGTTGCGGGGCCTGAACGAGGCGAGCGACGACATCCACGTGGGGCGAGACGGCTGGCTGTTCCTGGCGGCGCGTGCAGAACGCCCACAGGTGTCCGCGGATGCCGTGGCCAAGACCTGGGCGCGCGCGCTGGCCGCCATGGATCGACACCTGAAACGCCGGGGCGGTCGGATGCTGGTGATGCCGGTTCCCCGGCGGTCCGTGGCGTGCGGCACCCTTCTGCCCGAAGGCATCGAGCCCGACTTCGGATTGGAATCGGCGCTGCACGACGAACTCGAGAACGAGGGGCTGGCCCGCATCGACCTGCGCATCGCGTTCGCGGGCCGAACACCCAAGGAGCTCTGGTATCGCGAGGACACGCACTGGAACCGGACGGCCCAATGGCTGGCGGCGAGCGCGGTTCGAGCGGCGCACGGCAGTCAGGCCGAACCCGACTCCTGGGCCGACGACCTGCACGAGATGGTGAACGGCCCGGACATGCAGGGTCTGCTTCGCTACCTGAACATCGAACCGAGATCGGCGGCGCGCGAGTGGTTGCTCGTGCAGGACACGAGCCCGGCACTGCTCCCCCTCGACCCCACGCTGCGCAACGCCTTGGGTCCAAAGGATGCGCCCATCGCGCTCGTCGGGACCAGCTTCTCGGTCGGCGAGGGCTTCCTGGCCTACCTGCGGCTGCAAGGAACGACGCCCGTGTACAACTCCGCGCGTCGTGGCTTCCCGGTCGGAGCTGGGCTGGCTCGCTACTCCCAGATGCACCGGGACGTTCACGAGACGATCCTCGTCGAAGCGCCGCTCCATCAGTTGCTGCCCAGTCAAGCCGAGCGTACCGAGCCCGTGTTCGCGAACGGGCAGCTGCAGTTCCTGACGACCATCCAGGGTCGCAACGGTCCCACGCTCACGCGCCCCGGAGCTTGGTCCGTCGTGCCCAACACGACTCCGGGCAGGACGATTCACCTGCCCGCCCATCAGCTGCTGACGACCGGAGACGGTGTCGCGCTCGCGCGGGTCGAGCGGCCCGAGTCGGGGACCGGTGACTGGGTGGTGCACGTCACGATCGGCGAACTGACCTGGACCTCGGACTGGTCGGCGGATCGCCCGGTCCTGCACGTCCCCCTGTTGGACATCGCTTCGCGGGCGGACGAGGTGCGCATTCAGGTTCGCGGTCCCGGCGCGACGTCCCTCGACGCAGCCGCGACGCGGGTCGTGATGGAGCACGACCTGACCCGAGCGGTGCAGCTGGATGCCGAATCCGGCGAGCACGACTCGCTGCGTCGCACGCGCACGTTCGCCTGGCCCGGGCAAGGCGTCGAAACCCGCGATGCCGCTCTGCTCTATCGCCAGGGCCCATGGCGCGGGGACGTTCGCATCGAGTTGCTTCCCGAGGACGGCGGGGCCGCGGTTCCGATCGCCGATGCAGTCCTGCACGAATGGGGTCAGGCCGTCCTCGACCTTTCCGCGTTCCGTGATGGTTCCTGGACCGGGATTCGTGTCACGACCGAGGTGCTGGACCCGTCGACCTCGGACGGGACACCGCCGCCGTTCCAAGGACGAGATCGCGCGGACAGCATGGCGATCGTTCCGTTGGAAGCTCCCTGACCTCGCCCGTGCCAGGTCCAAGTCCCAACTCGCTCCACAGTCCCACATCACCCCGCATCGAACACGAGAATGCCCCGCCCACGGAGTAGTCTGGTGCGCCCTGCAGCCCCCCTACTGATTCCTTGCTCTTCGCCAGCGCGACTTTCCTTCACTGGTTCCTGCCACTCTTCCTGGCGGCGTACTTCCTGACGCCCAAGGGTTGGAGGTCGGTCACGTTGGCCCTCGCCAGCTACCTGTTCTACGGGTGGTGGCGGCCGGACTTCCTGATCCTGATGGCGGTCTCGACGATCGTCGACTGGTCGGCAGCGCGCAGGATCTTCGCGAACAAGGAACAAGGGATCAGCGGCAAGCCCTGGCTGTGGTTGTCGCTGGTGACGAACCTCGGGTTGCTCGCGTACTTCAAGTACGCGAACTTCGGGATCGAATCGCTGAACGCGATCTTCGTCGAGTACGGGAGCGGTCCGCTGACGAAACCATGGGACATCATCCTGCCCGTCGGGATCTCGTTCTACACCTTCCAGACGCTCAGCTACACGATCGACGTGTACCACGGCAGCGCAGAACCTGCGCGTCGCTTCCGGGACTTCGCGTGCTACGTGTGCATGTTCCCGCAACTCGTGGCCGGCCCGATCGTGCGCTACAACACGATCGCCGATCAACTCGAGCACCGCACGCACACGTGGAGCAAGTTCCAGCAAGGCGTGTTGGCGTTCCAGTCGGGCCTCGCCAAGAAGGTGCTGATCGCCGACGTCCTGGCGAGCGTCGCGGACAAGGCGTTCGATGCCCAGATGGTCACGACCGGGGACGCCTGGCTCGGATCGCTGGCGTACACGTTCCAGATCTACTTCGACTTCTCGGGCTACTCGGACATGGCCATCGGCCTGGGCCTGATGATCGGATTCCGCTTCCCGATCAACTTCGACCAGCCGTACCGCTCCAAGTCGATCACCGAGTTCTGGCGCCGTTGGCACATCTCGCTGTCGACGTGGCTACGCGACTACCTGTACTTGCCGCTCGGCGGGAACCGCAAGGGACCCGTGCGCACCTACATCAACCTGGCGTTGGTCATGCTGCTCGGGGGACTTTGGCACGGGGCAGCCTTCACGTTCATCGCCTGGGGCGCCTATCAGGGTGCGTGGCTCGTCATCGAGCGCTTCAACGGGAAGAAGCCCCTGCACTCGGTCCTTCCGGGGGCGGCGCAAATGCTAGTCACTTTCATTCTGGCAGTCGGTGGCTGGGTGCTGTTCCGCGCCGTCGACATGTCGCGCGCGATCGATGTGTACCAGAGCCTGTTCGGGTTCGCACCCGACGCAGCGAGCGCGATCCCGGGCCTGTTCCGACCCATCCATATGGTGGCCTTCGCGGCCGCAGCCATCTTGATCTGGGCACTTCCCACGACGCAGCGACTGGTCACGAAACAACCGCGCAGCTGGGTCATCGCGTTGCAGTTCCTGTTCTTCGTCGCGCTGCTTCATCTGCATCACGAGGAACACGTGCCCTTCCTCTACTTCCAGTTCTAGGCCGTGGGTGCGATGGTCGACGACGGACTGATCCCCCACCCGCCCCAACCTGCTCGCGCGGGTCAGTCCTGGGTGATCGCGTGGTTCCTGCTGTTGACCGCGGTCGCGGGGCTCGTGGACGGGATCTGGCCGCCGGCTGCCCCTCGACCGGCGGGGGCGGAAGGACGCCAGCGTGCTCAGTTGCGGGCCAATGCAAGAGTGCTGGACGGCACGCGCATGCAGGTCCTCGACCAGGACTTCGCGGATCGATCGAACCTGCGCGCGCACCTGACACCCTGGTACGCCGGCGCGCTGATCACGTTGCTCGACGAAGCGGGCGGCGAAGCCGTCGTGGGCAAGGACGGATGGCTCTTCCTCGAGCGTCGCACCCATCCACCAGTGTCGTTGCCCGAAGAAACGACCTTGGTCTGCGCACGCGCCTTCGCTTCCGTCGACCGTGAACTGCGTCGGCGCAACAGTCGGTTGATCGTCATGCCCGTTCCACGCAGGGCGGTGGCGTGCAAGGAGTTCCTGCCGCGTGGGTTCGATCCGGATCGCGGCTTCGAGAACGCGCTGCACGCATCCCTCGCCGCCGAGGGCCTGGACACGGTGGACCTGCGCCCCGTGTTCGCGCAGCACGAGGCCAAGGACCTGTTCTATCGCCAGGACACGCACTGGAACCGACGCGGCCAATGGTTGGCAGCCCGAGCCGTGCATGAGTACCTGGGCACCCTCGCGTCCGAGAACGAATGGCGCGACCGAATGATCGACGTGGAGACCGCCCCCGATCGACAGGGGTTGCTCAACTACGGCGGTGTCGAGACGGGGACGCCTGCTCAACGCTTCTGGCAGCCGAAGGACGTCGGCCCCGCGTACCTGTTCCAGGACCAAGCGTTGAAGCGCGACGTCGGTCCGGACGTCGGACCGCTCGCGGTGACGGGAACGAGCTTCTCGGTCGGTGAGAACTTCCTCGGCTACCTGCGACTCACCGGGACCCAGCCGGTCTTCAAGGCTGCCCAACGGGGCATCTTCGCTTGGGAATCCATGGATCGGTACCTACGCGGCCGTCCGGTGATGCACGGCGCGCTCCTCATCGAGCAGCTCGTGGATCAGATCCTGCCGACCGATCATCGCAGCACGGAACAGGAGTACATGCGCGACGAGCTGCAGTTCCTGACGGCCCTGCCCGGTCGGGATGGACCGAACTTGCTCGCCGACGTGGACCGCGTGGCCGTCGCCCCGTCCGGACACGCGCAGATCCTCGTCGTGCCAGGCGGGCTCTTTCTCTCCACTTGTGATGGAGCGCTGTCGATTCGCTTGCCGCGTCCACCCGAGGCCCAAGAGGACCTGCAGGTGATCACCTCGTTCGGCGGGGTGCGCTGGTCGACCACGTGGAGCGCGAGCCGGCCCGAGCTCCATCTTCCGTTGATCGGCCTCGACCCGAACGCATCCGAGATTCGGATTTCGATCCAGGGCCAAGGAGCCGAGAGCATCGACCCGGACAGCATGCGCGTCGTGACGGATTTCGATCTCATGTTCGCGGTGGAACTGCAAGGCGCTGCGGCCGAGCAGGTCGGGTCCACCCGGCAACGCGAGTTCGATCTACCGGTCTCGGAGGGTCGTCCGAAACGTGTTGCGCTGCGTTACCGACAGCCGCAGTGGGAAGGGGAGGTCGAGATCGACCTGGTGCAGGACGATGGCTCGACGCGGCGCATCACTTCGGGCTTCCTGGGCGAACGTGGTCAAGTGCTCGCGGATCTGCACCCCCACCTGGATACCGCATCACGTTCGATCCGCGTCACGACTCATCACGCTGGCGGCCCGACGATGATGTTCCGTCGTGGGAAGGCGGACAGCGCCTCGCTCGTGCCGCTGGTGCACGACTAGATTCGCAGGAAGGCGAGCTTGGACGACGACTTGATTCCCGCGCTCGAGGAGCACCCCCTCGGACGATTGCGACTCGTCGTGATCGGCTTGTTCTTGTTGTCGACGGCCGGAGTTGGGATCTGGGACTTCGCCAAGCCGCCCGAAGTGCAGAACCTCGCCGGGTCCGATGCGGCCGCGCGGAAACAGCGCGAGGGCAGCGCGACGATCAAGGACGGTACGTGGATGCAACTCCTGGACGAGGACCTCGCGCGCCAGTCGAACCTGAAGGCGTTCGGCACGCCGTGGTACGCAGGCTTCCTGCTGGCAACCTTGGACGAAGCTGGGGACGAAGCCATCGTTGGCCGCGAAGGGTGGCTCTTCCTCGAGAGTCGCGCCGTTCGGCCCCGAGCGTCCGTTCCAGCCACGACCAAGATCTGGGCGCGAGCGTTCGCTGCGCTCGACCGCCAACTGCGACGCCACGGAAGTCGATTGGTGGTCATGCCCGTTCCACGGCGAGCCGTGTTCTGCAAGGAGTTCCTGCCTGATGGCTACGATCCGGACGTCGGACTCGAGCCCGCGTTCCACACCGCGCTGCGTGACGCGGGACTCGAGACCATCGACCTGAGGCCCGCCTTCGCTACCCACCCCGTCGAGGACATCTTCTATCGAAGGGACACGCACTGGAGCCGCAAGGCGCAGTGGATCGCCGCTGGCGTTGCGGTCGACACGCTGGGCATTGCAGCGACGGAACAAGGCGCTCTCGAGCAACTCCTGCCCCAAGTCGATGCGCCCAACGTGCAAGCCCTGATTCGCTACGCGGGCTTGGAGCCGGGCACAACGGCGCAGCGGTTCTGGCAATCGGAGGACTTCAGTCCGTCCCGCGAGCCGAAGGATCCGCGCCAGCGTCGTGCGCGCGGGCCCGAGGATGCCCCGATCGCGCTGGTCGGTACCAGCTTCTCGATCGGCGAGAATTTCCTGCTCGATCTACGTGTGCGCGCCACGCAGCCCATCCGCAGCGAATCGCGCCGGGGATTTCGTGCCAGCGACACGCTCAGCAAGCTCATCCGGAATCGCGAGAGACCGCACGCTACGATCTTGTTGGAGGTCATGCTCGACACCATCGGACCCACGGGCCGCGAGTCGAGCGCACAACGTTACACACGCGAGTTCGAGTTCCTGACGCACCTCGGCAGGCAGGCTGGCCCGGCGTTCTTCCCGGAATCGCCCCTCGCACTCGAACCCCAGCACGGGAACCTCGTGCTGCCCATGAATCGCCTTCTGACTTCGGGCGATGGCGTCGCAAGCCTCCGGCTGGAACGACCTGCAGGCGTCACGCAAACGCTCCGTGTGGTGACGCGGACCGGAGACCTGCAGTGGAACGTCAAGTGGCCTGCACAGGAAGCCACGCTCCTGCTCCCGATCCTGACGCTCGATTCTGGCTCGCCAAGCGTGCGCTGGACGGTTCGAGGACTTGAGGATCGCGAGTTCAGCCCGACTCATGCGCGGCTCGTGTCGGAGTTCGACCTGAATCTGCGCGAACCGCTCGAAGCGTCCGCCGCGACGGGCCCGACATCAGATTCGGCCGTGCGCATACGCGAGTTCCCGTTGCCGACGTCCATCGAACGGAACAGGTCCGCGCTGCAATATCTGGCAGGTCCATGGGCCGGTTCCGTGCGGATCGAGCTGGTCGGCTCGGACGGGGAATGCGTCACTCTGGCGAACGGAGACCTGGTCGCGCACGGGCAAGCTCTCGTCGACCTCGCACCCCACCAGGACCGCTCCTGGTCCGCGATCCGCGTGACGACCACGTTCCGCTCGAACCACCGACGAGCGAACTCCGCGCTCAAAGAAAAGGACGTTTCGGACCAGGCCTTCCTGGTCCCGCTCGGGACCGACTGAAACCGATTCAGGACGTCGGCGCTGTGAGCACGTCCTGGGCTCGCCAACGCTTGACCTCGAAGACGAGGTCGATCCCGGTCTTCTGCGCGACCAAATCGTGCAGGTCCTCCATCAACGTGAACACATCGGTCGCCGTGGCCTGGCCGGTGTTCACGATGAAGTTGCCGTGCAACGGGCTGACGATCGCGCCGCCGCGCGACAGCTCCTTGCCGCCGACCTCGTCCACCAATCGTCCCGCGGAGCGCCCGTCGGAGATCTCGGGATCGGGGTTCTTGAAGACGCAACCCGCGGACCATTCCGTGACCGGTTGCACGGTGCGTTTGTGCAACAAGTACTCGCTCATGCGCTCCTGGATGAGCAGCTTGGGTTGGGGATCGAAACGGAGGACGGCGCCAATCACGGGTCGACCTCCCAGGTTGGCGTTGCGATAGAGCGGATCCGCATCCGCGCGTGCGATGTCGACGAACGACCCGTCGTCGTTCCCCACACGCACCAGCTCGATGCAATCCCACATGTCGCCCCACTTGCCACCCGCGTTCATCGCCACCCCGCCCCCGACCTGGCCGGGAACGCCGACGATGCCCTCGAGTCCGGAGTAGCCGAGCTCGCGTGCCGACCGCAACAATGCGGGCATGGTGGCTCCCGCCCAACAGACGAGGCGCGGATCCTCGGCCGGGTCGCGTTGCACCATCTCGCCGCGCGGGGTCTCGCTGTTCAGCGCTTCTTCGCCCGACACCTCGGGGAACGGACGGAAGATGCGGCGCATGCGATCGGTCGCGATCACGACGCCCGGCAGGACGCCGTCGTCGACGACCAGATTCGCGCCACCGCCCAACAGTCGCGGCACGAACCCACGTTCGCGGGCGGCGCGCCACGCGTCCTGGAACTCCTCGGGCGTCGCGGGTTCGAGCAGCCATTCGGCCTGCCCCCCGACGCGCAAGGTCGTACGACGGGCGAGATCAGCGTCGCGCAGGGCCGCGCAGGGCCAAGCGCTCGGAGAGCTGTCCACGGATGCCATCGATGTCTCCTGCGCCCATGATCAGGGCTGCGGCTCCCACGTTTCGGGTCTGTCCACCACCCTGCGGAAGCCCGTCGACGAAGGCGCCGACCGAGGCGTCCAGGTCTCCACCTTCCACCGCATCCACGCCGGCACGCCGCAGGCGCAGGACCAGTTCCTCCGCGCCGGCGATCTGGCGATCGATCACGCGCCGCGCCCCGTAGACGTCGGCGATCACGACACGATCCGCGCCGCGCAGGACCTCGACGAAGTCCTCCATGAACCGGGCGGTGCGACTGTGCTGATGAGGTTGGAAGAGGACGTGTACGGGACGGCCCGGGAACACGCGCCGGGCTGCCTCGAGCGTCACGCCGACCTCGGTCGGGTGGTGGGCGTAGTCGTGGACGAGGTCGATGCCGTCATGATGACCCCAAGCTTCGAAGCGCCGCGCAGCCCCCCGAAACAACGCGAGTCCGCGCACGGCGTGCGTGGCGGCTTCGTGCAGGTCGACCTCGCCGCGCAGGGCCTCGAGCCCGACGACCAGCGCGATCGCGCAGGCCGCGTTGTCGACGTTGAACTGGCCCGGGACCGCGAGGCGGAAGGCGGGCGTGGCCCAACCGGGTCCGCGCACGCGCATCTCGAATCGACCCTGATCCTCCGAACACAGGTCGACGTCGAACTCGCGCCCCAATCGCCACGTGTCACAGCGCGCGGCGACCTCGACCGAACCGGGAACGTCGCGGCCGAGCACCAACAGGCCCTCGGGGTGAACGCGGTCGGCGTAGCGTGCGAACGCCTCGATCAAGGCGCCTTCCGAACCGTAGTAGTCCAGATGATCGGGCTCGAGGTTCGTGACGATGGCCCCGTACGGTGACAGTTGCAGGAAGGTGCGGTCGTACTCGCACGCCTCGGCGATGAACCACCCCTTCGGCTCGGGCGCCACGGCGTTGGTCTCGAGTTCGGTGTGCAGACCACCGACGAGCGCGCCGGGTCGGGGTGCTTCGAGGCCCGCCAAACTGCGCGCCTTCTGGACACCGAGCGCCGCGTGCAACGCCATCCACGAACTGGTCGTCTTGCCGTGCGTGCCCGCGATGCCCAACGTGCGGTTGGCGCAGCTGAGCTTGCCGAGCAACTCGCCGTAGCGCAGCACGGGGAGGCCTCGCTCGAGCGCCGCCAGGACCTGGGGATCGTCCTCGGGAACCGCGGCGGAGCGCACGACGGCCTGGGCATCTTCGGGCAGCAAGTGCGCTGCGCTGGGCTCGATGTCGACCGGAATGCGCAGCTCGCGCAGCCGCTCGAGGAACGGCGATTCGGCACGATCGTGACCACTCAACTGGTGGCCGCGGGAACGCAGCAACTGCGCCGCGCCGGAGACGCCGGCGCCTCCCGCGCCGAGAAGATGAACTCGGATGGGCAGACCGGGCACCGGCATGCGGGCGGGCTGCCCACTGTCGATACCCCCACTCGTTGTACGTTCGGGGATCACCGTCCCATTCGAGCGAATCGGGTGGACCGGTCCAAGCACGCTCAGGACAATCTCGGCATGCCTTTGATTCGAATTCACGAAGCCAAGTCCCACCACCACGCCATCATCCTGCAGGGCCTCCTGAAGAGTGCCGGCTACGATGCCCACGTCGAAGGCAGCGAGCTCATGGACGAGTTCGCGAACGCGGCACGCCTGTCGGGGGGACTCTCCGGACTGCTGGTCCCCGAGGAACAGGCCAAGGAGGCCCAGGCCTTCCTGCAGGACTGGCAAGCGGAGCGCGAGGACGAGGCTGCCGCGGCCCGTGCCGACGCGGAGCGCACCGAGCCCAACGACTGAGCGGACGCCCGCCACCGCACACGCGCTGGCCCCACGCGGATCCTGCGCTCTAGCGGCGGGCCAAACGGGTCAGCTCGTCGAGCACACGATCCGCGGCATCGACCGGCACACAGCCCTGCAACGCGGTCGCCATGCGCTCCCGGTCGAAGTGACCTTCGCTGCCCAGGTACGCGCCCAGTTCCTTGGCCTGGTTGCGGTCCAGCGCGCCTTCGGGAACCAGGCGGACGCCGCCGCCGAGCTCGCGCGCGTTGTATTCCTGGTGTCGATCCTGGTGGTGCGGGTAGGGCACGACCCACGCGGGCACGCCCACCGCACCGACCTCGGCGATCGTCGAGGCGCCACCTCGACACAGCACGAGCGTCGCCGCGCGCAAGGCGGTCGGGACGTCGTCCAGGTACTCGACGGTGCGCTGTCGGTCGCGGGGAGCTCCACCTTCCTCCAGACGACCCGGCCCCGTCTGGTGCAACACCTGGATGCCGGATTCGAGCCAGACGTCGCCCTCCTCGGCCACGAACCGATTCAAGGCCGCTGCGCCCTGGCTGCCGCCGAGCACGAGGAGCAGAGGTCGCTCGGGGTCGAAACCGAGCTCACGTCGCGCCGCACGCGGCACGTCGGGATCGGGCGTTCGCGGAACGAACCCGGGTGCCAACGGCGGACCCGTGCGCAGGTGCTTGCGACCCGGTCGATCCGGCATCGTGCGCGTCCAGGCGTGGAACACGCGACTGCAGAGCGGTGACAGGAGGCGCGTCGCTTTGCCCCGTTGTGCGTTGATCTCGAGCAGCGCTGCCGGCGTGGCGCGCGAGCGTGCCGCCAACACAGCCGGCGCGCAGACGAATCCACCGAGGCCGAGCAGGACTTCGCTGCGGGCCGCGCGCATGGCGCGACGCGCTCGTGCAGCTGCGGGTGCCATGCGCACACCCGTTCTCAAGAGGCTGGGCGCGCCGCCACCGTCCGGTTCCACGGGCAGCGCAACGCGCTCGCACGGGATCCCGCCCAAGGTCGATTCGAGCCCTTCCAGGACCCGTTCCTCGACCGCACGTCCGCTCGTGAACCAGACCACGGAGGACAGGCCAGGTCCCTGGCCCTCCTCCGCACGTCGCACCAGTTGCGACAACAGATGCAGACCGGGGACGAGGTGTCCGCCGGTTCCGCCGCCAGCGAGGGCGAGCCGCAGTCCTTGGTGGGAAGTCATGGGATGGTCCGTGTGCGCGGACCACCCGAATCAGCGCGACGTCTGCGCTTCGGTCGTCGGGTCGAGGTCGTTCCCCCGCGCAACTCGTTGCGCAGCGGGTCGACTCGGCCGGAAGGAGTCCAGCGCAACGGTATCGCTCCGCGCCTCCGAACTCCCGAACGGATCGGGATCCACGGTTCCGGTCGCGACCGTTCGCACCGGAGCAGGTCCCACGGCCACGGATCGAACCAGGGCCGGGGCGCCGCCGTTCCAGGCGCGCGCCCCGTCCCGAGCGTGGAGGGCGATGAGCCCCAAGCAGCCTGCGAGCAGGCCGTAGCGCAGACGATGATGCATCAACGAACTCGGCTGTTGCCGCGCTGGTTCAGGCCGGCACGCAGGCCGGCCACGCGGTGGTCCTCACGACCCTGGGCCCGGGCAGGCCCTCGGTCGGAGGCCGTTGCCGGGGTTGCCTGGGCGACGGCGGCGCCGCCAGCCGGCAGCTTGAGCTTCTGGCCGACGTAGATCTTGTCCGCCTTCAGACCGGGGTTCAGCGCGAGGATCTCGCCCATCCGGTTCTTGGTCCCACACTCGCGGGATGCGATGACCGACAGCGCGTCGCCGCTCTTGACCGTGTAGGTCCGCGTGCCACTCACGTCGTTCGACACGAAGCGTGCACGCGGCGTCGAGCGCGGCTGCTCACCAGGCTGGGCCTGGGCACCCGCGGGCAGGTCGAGCACCTGATCGACGCGAATCATGTTCGGGTTCGTCACGCCGTTGAGCTGAGCGATCTCTTCCCAACGCTTCCAGTCGCCGAGCTGACGACTGGCGATGCGCTCCAGGCTGTCGCCCGGCTGCACCTTGTACTTGGGACCGGCCTTCGGGGCAGGGTTCTGGTTGCCACCACCGGGGCGGTTGGACACCGGCTGAGCCTGGCTCTGACGGCCCGCGTTCGCCTGGCCGCGATCGGCGGGACCCGGCTGGGTCGAGTTCTCCTGTCGATCGCGACGGATCGCGGGCGGCGCGTCGTTGCGACGGTTCGGTTGACCCAGGTTGCTCGCGATCGGCGCGTGATCGCGCTGCTGCTGCTCCCACTGCTCCAACTCACGGCGAGCAGCCTGGTTGCCCGAAACGTTGTTGAGCGGCAGCGGACCACCTTGGGCGTTCGCCTGTTGACGTTGCGCCTGTTGACGCTGTGCAGCCGTTCGCTGACCGGCCGGAGGAGTCTCGGCGGCACGACGACGGTTCGGTCGGGCGGCGCGCTCCTGTGCGGCGGCGGTGCGCTGGTCGGCACCGGCACGGTTCTTGGGCTCACTGGCTTGGGTGGGATCGGGGCCCCACAGGCCGACGGTGACGAGGGTCACGACGAGCAGGAGCAAGGCGAGGACGCCATAGCGTTCGATCTGCTGCATGGTCAGGTTCTTGGCTGGGATTCGGTGGAGCTCACGACCGGGTGCGGTCCGGAGGCGAGCGATCCACGGGTTCGATTCAGCGCAGTTCGCCTCCGAGAGGCATGGAACTGCGTTGGTTGGAGTTGTGGCGTGCGGCGCCGAGTGCGAGGCCCACGGCCAGGCATGCAGCGAGCAAGGCGGACCCACCGTCCGAGAGGAACGGCAGGTTCATGCCCTTGGGCGGAGCCAGCTGCGTCACGACCTGCAGGTGGAGCATCGCCTGGAACGCGACCGAAACGAGCAACCCGAAGGCGGCCACGGCGACGTAACGATCCTTGACCGACAGCACGAGCTGCAGGCCGTACCAGAGGAAGGCCAGGTAGAGGCCGACGACCAGCAGGACGCCCGCGAAGCCAAGTTCCTCGCCCACGAGGGACAAGGCGTAGTCGGTCTGCATGTATTGGAGGCCCTGTTGACGGGACGCACCTTGGGCGACGCCGACGCCGAAGAGGTCCCCGCTGGCCACGGCCTCGGCCGCATGGACGACCTGTTCGTTGGTGCTCTCCCCCAACCAGACGGCGACGCGTTCGCGCACGTGGGCGAACGTCCCGACCGCGCCGATCAAGGCGGCTCCTGCGACGCCGGCCGCCGCCGAGGTCGCCAGGTGTGCGGGGCGTGCGCCCGCCGTCCACATCGTGACGACGTAGCACAACAGGAAGAGCATCGCGCCGCCGAAGTCGGGCTCGAACAGGATCAAGCCGGCGAAGGCTGCCCCGACCGCGAGCAGGGGCAGGTAACCGGAGCGACCTTCCTGGACGCGGTCGCCGAGCTGGGCGCAGCGGCGGGCGACCCAGAGGACACCGATCACGCGCGCGAACTCGGAGGGTTGGACGTGGAACGGGATGAGCGGAATGTCGACCCAGCGGCCCGAACCGTTGACCGACCGGCGCAAGCCGGGCAGGTAGACCGCCAGCAGCATCGCGAGGGCCAAGACGGTCAACGCGGGCACGTAGCGACGGATGCCCTGGGGACCCAGTCGGGCGGCGACCAGCAGGACGAACAGGCCGGCCATGCGGAAGACGACCAGGTCCTTGAGCTTGGCCTGGAACGCGTCCTCGGGCAGCGTCGTCGCCGCGTGGCTGACCTGCATCAACAGACCGAGACCGAGCAGCGCCAGGACGATGCCGAACAGGCACAGGGCGGGACGGCCCGGATCCACCACCTCGGCACGACGCGCGAGCGCGTTCACGCGATCCGTCAACGTCAACTGACGCAACGGTGCGGCGAGGGTAGGGGTTCGGCGAGCCATGTTCTGGGAGACGACGTCTCTACGCCCCGATCGGGGACGACATGGACGAACGTTCAAGGTCCTTCGGCAGAGGTGAGCGGGTTCTGCCGATTGGCTCGGGATTCCGAGCCGGAATTCGGTGTTCGGGAATCGGTCAGCGGACCTTCATCAGGGCCAGGCTGGCGATGGCGCAGGCGGCGGCGATGATCCAGAAACGGACCACGACCGTGACCTCGTGCCAGGGGGCGGTCCCGGGGCGGAAGACGCCCCCCTTGAGCTGCAATCCGTGGTGTACGGGGGCCATCGTGAACAGGCGTTTGCCCCCACTCAGCCGATACCACTTCGTCTGGAGCGCGCTCGAGCCGAGCTCGGCGAAGAACACGAAGCCGATCAACGGCAGGACGAGTTCCTGCTTGGCGATCAAGGCCATCCAGCCGAGCAAGCCGCCCAGGGGCAAGGAGCCGGAGTCCCCCATGAAGACCTTCGCGGGGAAGGCGTTGAACCACAGGAAGCCCATGCACGAGCCGCAGACCGCGCCACCGACGACGGCCATCTCGGACGCATCCTGGACGTGCGGCAGGTGCAGGTGAAAGGTGTAGTCGGGCCGTCCGGTGATGTAGCACATGACCGACAAGGCGAGGCAGCTGATGACCATCAGGCCCGCCGCCAGGCCGTCCATGCCATCGGTGATGTTGACGGCGTTCGACGTGCCGGCGACGACCAACCAACCGAACAGCACGAAGACGCCGAGGCCGAGGTAGCTCTCGCCCAGACTGAAGGACAGGTCCTTGAAGAACGGCGGCCAGATCGAGAGCAGGTCCCACAAGCCCCGGTCGCGTGCGTACCAGACCATCGCGCCGACCGTGAACACGGTGATCACGGTCTGGCCCGCCAGCTTGGACTTGGCGCTGAGGCCTTTCGAATGCGGCACCGTGAGTTTCTTGAAGTCGTCCACGAAACCGACGGCCGCGAGCCCCGCGGTCAGGATCAAGCCCATGACCACGTGAACGTTGTCGAGCCGCGCCCAAAGGAGCGTCGAGATCAGGAGCGACGCCACCAGGAAGCTGCCCCCCATCGTCGGCGTGTCCTGCTTGCCCATGCGCTGGGACAGGTCGGCCAGCGCGATCGAATCGGTCTTGGTGACGTCCTCGCCGACGCGATGGCGCTTGAGCCAGGCGATCGTCGGCCCGCCCAACGCGAGCGCGAGCACCAGGCCGGTCAACCCGGCCATCGCCGTCCGGAACGAGATGTAGCCCAGGAGGGCCGTGTCCCAGAGGTTCTCGAAGAGCCCGGGGATCATCGCGTTCCGTGCGTGGTCGACGTGGGCGCGAGGTGGTCCACGAGTCGATCCAGTCGCGAACCGCGGCTGCCCTTGATCCAGACGGCGTCGCCGTCGCGCAGCATGCCCGGCAGAACGGTGATGGCGTCCTCGACGGTGTCGAAGTGCACCAAGCGCCCCATGCCGAGGCCCGCCTCGAGCGCGCCCGCGGCCGTGGCGCGCGTCAAGTCCCCGACCAGGACCAGCAGATCGACGTTCGCATCGGCCGCCTCGCGTCCCACCCGGTGATGCAGGATGCCCGCATCGGGTCCGAGCTCGAGCATCTCGCCCAACACCATCACGCGCCTGGCGTGCGCGCGCAAACCGCGCAGCACACCGAGGCCCGCGCGCACCGAGTCGGGATTGGCGTTGTAGCTGTCGTCGAGCAGCGTGAGGCCGTCGACCAGTACGGGTTGCATCCGGCGCGGCGCGGGCACGAGACGCGCCAGAGCCGGGTACACCAACTCGAGGTCGACCCCCAGACCGTCGCAGGCCGCCAGGGCAGCCAGCACGTTCTTGACGGCCGGTTCGCCCAGGAGCGGAACGTGGATGGACAGCGGCTCCGGAACGCGTGCGCCCTTGAGCGTGAAGCGCGTGCCGCTGGCGTCGAACGTGATCGAGGACGCGCGGAAGTCGATGTGGGGATCGGCATCGTCACGCACGCTGAACGTGATCGGTCGCGCCGCGGTGACCTGGGCCATCTTCGCGGTCAACGGATTGTCGGCGTTCAGCACGCAGAATCCGCTGGAGGGCAAGCAGGCGGGCAACGCGCTCTTCTCGACCGCGACGCCCTCGATGTTGTGCAGGCCGAGCAGATGGCTCGCGCCGACCTCGGTCACGATCCCGGCGCTCGGCTGAGCGATGCGGCACAGGGCGGCGATCTCACCGGGCGCGTTCGTCCCGATCTCGGCGATCAGCACGTCGGTGCGCTCGTCCGCGAGCAGCAACGTCAGCGGCACGCCGACCTCGTTGTTGAAGCTCGCGGGGCTGCCCACCGCCACGCGCACGTCGCGCAACAGCTCGAGCAGGATGTTCTTGGTGCTGGTCTTGCCGACCGAACCCGTGATGGCGACGACGGGCAGCGCGAGGCGGCGGCGATGCCAACCGGCCACGTCGGCCAGGGCGCGCAGCGGATCGCGACAGGTGGCGACGGGCAGCCCTTTGGGCAAGCCACTCAGGTCGAGGGCGGGATCGTCGCGCAAGAGGAGCGCACCGGCGCCAGCATCGGCGGCCGTGCGTGCGAAGGCATTGCCGTCGAACGCCGGACCCGACAGGGCCAAGTAGAGCTCGCCGGCACGCAGACTGCGTGTGTCGGTCGACACGCCGGTCAGTGCGGGGCTGGCGTCCCGAGGTCCGGACACGGCTCGCGCACCGGTCACGCGCATCACGTCGGCAAAGCTCATGGCCGTGGTCATGCTGGTGTGCGTCCTCAAACGAGCGCCTCCCGCGCGACGGCCCGATCGTCGAACACGAGGGTCTCCTCGCCGATGATCTGAGTCGTCTCGTGTCCTTTGCCGGCCACGAGCACGACGTCCCCGGGTTCGGCCATCGCGATGGCGCAACGGATCGCGCGCCGCCGGTCGAGTTCGATCACCAGGTCGTCGTGACGACGCGGCATACCGGCCAGGATCTCGTCCGCGATGCGTGCGGGCGCTTCCCCGCGCGGATTGTCGGTGGTCACGATCTGCACGTCCGCGAGGCGCGCCGCGATGGCGCCCATCTCGGGACGCTTGCCACGGTCGCGGTCGCCACCGCAGCCGAACACGACGATCAGTCGACCAGGTTCGGGACGGGCGTCCAGGTCTTCACGCAGGGTCGCGAGCACGCGCTCGAGCGCGTCCGGACTGTGCGCGTAATCCACGAACAACGAGAACGGTCGGCCCGGAGTGGGCACAGGTTCGAGTCGTCCGGGGGCGGGTAAGGTGGTGGCGAGTCCCTCCAATACGGAGGAGGGACTCGCCCCCATCAGGCGCGCGGCGGCGACCGCCGCCATGGCGTTCTCGGCGTTGTACCGACCTCTCAGGGGGAATCGCACAGGACTCGAAAAGATCCCCATCCCATCGACGTCGAATTGCGATCCTGAAAGATCGGTACGTAACCCAGAAACGCGCAGGTCGGCGGACCGCCGCGTGCTGAACGTGAGGACGCTTGCGCCCGCGGAACGCGCGGCTTCCGCCATGCGCTCCCCGTACGGGTCGTCCAGGTGAATGACGGCGTGCGCATCGGGGCCGAGCCCCGAGAACAACCGTGCCTTGGCGGCGGCATAGGCTTCCATGCCGCCGTGATACTCGTCGTGCTCGCGCGACAGGTTCGTGAAGACCGCGACCTGGAAGTCGAGGCCGGCGACGCGCTCCTGCTCGAGCGCGTGCGAACTGACCTCGAGGGCCGCGGTGCGTCCCCCCAGATCTCGGTGCCGCGCCAGGAGCCGTTGCAGGCTGGGCGCATCGGGCGTGGTGTGCGTGGCGCTGACCGTGATGCCGTCCGCCAGGCGATGACCTGCGGTTCCCAGGACGGCGGGTGCGAGGCCCGCATGTTGCAACAGGTGACCCAGGATGTGCGCGGTCGTCGTCTTGCCGTTGGTGCCCGTGATGCCACACAGGGACATCTCGCGCGCAGGCCGTCCGTGGACGAGAGCCGCGGCCAGTCCGGCGACGCGGCGTGCTTCGGGATGGACCCAGCGCGCGACGTCGAGCCCGAGGGGACCGTCGGTCATCCCACCCAGGTCTCCCTTGGGCACCAGGACCGCGGCGGCCCCGCACTCGGCAGCCTGCTGAATGAAGCGCGCGCCGTTGCCGTTCAGGCCGGGCAGCGCGGCGAACAGGCAACCGGACGACACCTCGCGCGAGTCGAGGCGCACGTCGCGCACCTCGGGCCCCGCGCCACGCACGTCCGTTTCGCCTCCGAGCTGGGCCACGAGTTCCTGCAACCTCATCGGTCGGTCCCCCAGCTGCCAGGCTCGTCGCTGTTCGAGTCGTTGTTGTTCAGTTCGTCACTGATCGGGTCGTCGCCGTACGGGTCGTAGCTGCCCAAGTCGTCCGCCCAGGGCGTTTCGGCGACGTCGAACGTCGGACTCGGCGGGTTGCCCGTGAGCGAAGCGACGATCGGTGTGCCGTGCTTGGGCGCGAGACCGAGTGCGCGGCGGAGCACGCGAATGGTCGTCGGCCCGGCGATGTCCGACCCGAAGCGGCCGCCCTTGAGCGGTTCCTCGACGACGATCAGCACCATCACGTCCCGGCCCTGCGGCAGACGTCCGATGGCGCACATCGACGAGGTGTAGCACTTCATCTTGTGTTCGCGCACGCCGGGTTTCAGCGCCGCCTCGCGACACGCGCGCGGGCACGACGTGCCGTGGGACCTGTGGTCCTGCCGGTGCTCGAACTGTTCGTGCAAGCAGATCTCGGTCGAGGTCTTCTCGGTGGTGCCGGTCTTCGTCCCGATCCACTCGAGTTCCGGAACGAACTCCTTGGCTGCGACATGTCGACCGGTCCCCTCCTCGGCGCCGACGGCCATCATGGCCAGCACCTCGTCGCAGGTCTCTTGCGAGAAGACGCGGCGCAGAGGCGTGGGCTCGAGTTCGTGGCGCACGCCCTCCTGATGGATCGCGCGCACGAGGGACAGCGGACGGTACTCCCCGCCGCGCGCCAGGCTGGCGAGTCCGGCGGCGTGCTGCCAGAGCGTCACGGCGAGTTCGTGACCGAAACACACGGAGGCGTGCGTGTAGAGCGACGACCAGGTGCCGTCCGTGAGAGCGGGCAGGTAGCCACCGACCTCGGGCCCGATGCCCGCACCGGGGCGAGCGCCGTAGCCGAGGCCTTCGAGGAACGCGCGCATCTCGTGCGCCGGGACGCGCATGCCGATCTGGACCAGCACTGCGTTGACGGACTTGGCGAGGGCCCAGGTCGCGGTGATCGGACCGGCGTCGGGCACGCCCTCGGCCTCGCCGATCGCGCGCGCACTGCGGCCGTCGCGGAGCACGATGCCCTTCTCGCCGAAGCACTGCACCTTCTCGAGCGGTTGCACGCGCTCGGTCTCGATCCCCGTCGCCATGACCAACGGCTTGAAGGTCGAGCCCGGGGTGAAGCGGTGTTGGGTCGGCGCGAAGCCGCTGATCGCGTAGCCGTTGACCGCATCGACGGCCAGGACCTCGCCCGACGCGACGTCGACGCAGATGCCCATGACCAACGCGGCCTCGGTGCGGGCGATCAGCCGGCCCATCTCGTCGTGCAGGATGCCCTGCAGTTCGGCGTCGAGCGTGACTTCGAAGGTCGGCTCCTCGATGCCCAGTTCGAATCCGGAGAAGTAGTCGGGGACGCGGCCCTTGTCCCAGGCACCGCGACGATCGCGCGCCAGCATGCGGGACTTGTGCTCGTAACGCCGCGGGCGCACCTTCAACGAATCCTGCCAACGCGTCTCGGCCAAGATGTCGCCGCAGAGCAGTTCGAGGCCGGACCACGGGCGTTGCTTGGACAGCAGTTCCGAGGTGTACGCGTCGAGGGGATCGGCGGGGTTCTCCCACTCGAGCAAGTGCGGACGCGCATCCAGATCGTGCGTGGCGCGACGCTCGGCTTCGACCGGACCGAGGACGCCCCAGTGACCCACGACCGAGAACGCGTCGGACGGATCCGGGTCGCCTTCGCCCATCGGACGACTGGAGAAGCCACCGGGTCGTCGCGGGTGACGGCGATCGTTGCGCGGCAGGAGCTGGACCTGCCAACTCGAAACGCCCTCGGCGTCCAAGGCATCGCGCAACCCCTCGGCTTGGATCGCCGCGACGTTGCGGTCGACGACGCGGTGCGTGCACGGCATCAGCTCGGCCCACAGCGCGTCGTACAACGCCGCGCGTCGATCGGCGGGCGCTTCGGACTTGAGCCGACTCGCCAGGTGACCCGGCAAGCGATCCAGATGAACGGCGCCCTCGTCGTCGATCAGCTCGAGCACGATGCCGAGGTGACGCAGGAGGCGGTTGGCCCAGAGGTCGGGGCGGCCGGCGCGGTCCTCGCCGAGGTGCGCGAGACGCAGCTCCTCGTCCAGGAGGATGTCGGGGCGCCAACGCAACGTCCAACCGGCGCCGTCCGCGGCCACCTGGCCTTCGGTCAAGCCGGGCAGAGCCACGAGGCCGATGCCGTCGAGCTGGCCGTACCCTTCCACGCCGACGGGGGCGCCTTCGTGGAACCAATCGAGCGCGCGCGCCATCGCAGCGCCGTCGAGGCGGATCAGCTCGGGATTCTCGGGCGCCAGCCAGCCACCTTCTTCGGCCGCCTCATGCGGCATCAGGCGCAGCAGCACGTCCGCGGGATCGAGTTCGAGCGACGGTGCCAACCTGGCCGCGATACGACGCGGCGTGTGCGCGCGCCAGAGGCTCTGGGGCGAGGCGCTGACGTCGAAGGACTCGACGGACATCGCGAGCACTTCGAGGTTGCGATCGACGATGCGATATTCGGGCCAAGGGGCGATCGCTTCGCGCGCGGTGTCCGGCTGCTCCCCCGCCTGGAGGAAGGCCATGCGCGCCGCGCTGACGGACACCGCGAGCAGAACTCCCGCCGTGAGCACGAACGCGCTCGTCGGCCGGAAGCCATCGCCGTGTCGTGCACGGCCCTGCGACGCACCCCCTCGGTGCTCGCCGGTCATCGGTGAGTTCTCGTCAAGTTGTCCCCTCGATCGTGGCGGCGCGTGCGGACGCCCCCACTCCAGCTCGCTCACACCGAAGGTGCGACGTCGCCGCGCTCAGCGGATTCCGGTTTGGAGTCCTCCGAACGCGGTGCATTCAATCGTGCGCGCAGGTCGGATTCAAACCGCTCGACGCGCTCTTTCAGATCACCGATGCAGCGTGCGTACCAATCGGTGTCGACCATGGCGCGGTGGAGCTCCCCGGCCTGGGCGTAGTTGGACGCCTGGACACGGGCAGCCTGGATCCCGACGCACAGGGCGGCGCAGGAGAGCGAGGAGGAGAGCACGGCGCGAATCACCGGTTCTCCCCCTCGAGGCGGCTCTTCCCATGGCGACCGGTTGCGTCCGAGCCGAACGCACCGGTGTTCTGATCTGCGGAGGACGCAGAGTCTTGGTTGGTTACGGGCTGCTCACCCGTCCGCACGCGTCGTGCTGCCCGCAGGCAAGCGGAGCGGCTGCGGGGATTGGTGCGCGCCTCCTGGGGCGTGGGCTTCAGGGGACGGCGCGTCAGCACCTCCCAGGCCCCGGCCTTGGCGCGGTCGGCGAGGAAGCGCTTCACGACGCCGTCCTCCCCGGAATGGAAGGAGATCACGACCAGCACACCCCCATCGGCGAGGACGGTCTCGGCGGCTTCCAAGCCGGCCTGGAGTTCGTCCCCCTCCTCGTTCACGGCCCTGCGCAGGGCCTGGAACGTCTTGGTGGCGGGGTGGGTCTTGCCGCGGCCCCCCACGGCGCGCGCGATGACGTCCGCGAGGACTCCGGTGCGCTTGAACGGGATGCGGCGGCGGGCTTCGACGATCGCCGCGGCGATGCGGCGGGAGCGGGACTCGCCGCCCTCGAAGTAGAAGAGGTCGGCGAGGTCGCCCTCGTCCCAGCGGTTGATGATGTCGGCCGCGGTCCGGTCGCGCTCGGGGTCCATGCGCATGTCCAAGGGACCGTCGCTCATGAACGAGAAGCCGCGATCCGCCTGGTCGAGTTGCAGCGAGCTGACCCCGACGTCCATCAGGAAGCCGATCGGAGCCTCCAGACGCAGCTTGCGCATGCGCCTGGCCAGTTCCGTCATCCGGCAATGCTCGAGCGTCGCTCGATCTTGAAAAGGCCCGAGGCGCCTCCGCGCGATGTCCAGGATTTCGGGATCCTGGTCCGTGCCAAAGACACGAAGTCGCGGGAGGCGCTCGAGCAACAAAGCTGAATGCCCCCCGGCACCCAGCGTCGCATCCACAAGGAGCCCGGAAGGGGTTTCTTCGTCGTCCCTACCCCCCAGCAGGGAGACGACCTCTTCGGGCATCACCGGGATGTGCACGTGTTCCTGACTCATGGAAGGGATTTGAATCCAGCGCCCGACGAGCGGGCGGTTCGAACTCCGATCTATCGAGGGACCGCTCATGCGGGGCCCCCGGCGTCGGAAGAGTCACGGCCGTTCGCGTGGGTGGACTCGCCGGTGAGCAGGTCCTCCAACTCGTTGAAAGCATCGGCGCTGGAGGCCTCGTAGGCGTCCCAGCGGGCGGCGTCCCAGATCTCGACGCGGTCCATCACGCCGACCATCACGACGTCCTTGTCGATCCCGGCGACCTCGCGGAGCTTGTCCGGGATCAGCAGGCGACCGGAGGCGTCGAGCGTGGCGCGTGAGGAGTACGAGAAGAAGGCGCGCTGCAGGCGGCGGGCCTGCTCAGGGGCGTAGGCCTCGGTATTCATCCGCGCGAGGGCCCGGTCCAGGCCCGACTCGGGGAAGAGATTGAGGCAGTTGTCGAGGCCGCGGGTCAGGACCCCGGCGCGATTTCCTTCCTCATCCAACGGGAGGCCCTGCTGGAAGCGCTTGGGGAGGAAAACGCGCTTCTTGTTGTCCACGGTGTGGCGGGAATCGCCGCAGAACAGGAAGGACGGGGCGCCATGCGGCTGCCCACCATCCCTTCCATGCTCTTGCCATTCCGCTCCACTTCGCGCCATTTGGGTATTCAACGACCCCATCCAGCACCTGGCAACGGTCTGGCCCAGAAATCCCCGGGAACCTGGGCGTTGCGCGCTTCGAACCCGAATCCGGTGTCCTAGGTGGCCCCAAGATATGTGGGCGAGCGACGGATGACGGGGGGATGGACCCCCCATATCTAGTGGGGTGTCCCCGGGTCCGATTTCTCCGGTCAAATCACCCTTCGGAACCCCGACCCGGGCAACTCGCGTCCGTTCGTTCGACCTGGGCCCGAGCTTCACCAGGGGTCCATCGGGCTCCATTCGGCTTCCGATCCGCGCCCGATCGGTCCACGATCCGACCCGGACTTCGGAGCGATGGGCTCGACGAATCGCCCAGAATCACGGCCTGTACGCCCCACGCATCCGCAACGAACCACGAGCCGTTCGACGGGAGTTCGGGCACTCGAAATCGACGCATGGGCGCGGGAAATCCGAGTCGGTTGGCGAGCCGGAAGCTCGCCCGACCGACGCCTTTTCGAATCGACGCGGGCAGGGCGGCCCGTCAGCGTTCGGCGCCGGTGGGAAGCACGGGCCTGAACCACCCTCAAAGGGAGTACAAGTCCCCCTCAAACGAGGGGTGATGCGCCATGGAGGCCCATCGGGGCCGGCCTAGGACTCGGCGGACGTCAGCTCGGCCGAGGCGTCCTCGGCTCCGGCCTCGGCATCGGACTCGGCTCCGGCCTCGGCATCGGACTCGGCCCCGGGCGCGCCGTCGGACTCAGCGTCGTCGTGGACCCCAGATGCGGCCCGACCGACCTCGGCCTCGTCCTCGTCGGAGGAGTCTCCGGCATCGGCGAGCGACACGCCGTGCGCCTCCGCTCCGTCGAAGATCGCCTGCAACTCGTCCCGGATCTCGGCCATGCGCTCGGCATCGAAGTCGTACACGAACACCTTGTAGCGCTCGTCGCGACGGGGCCGCTTGACCAGGAAGGACTCCCCTTCCTCGTCGCGCAGGACCCGCTCGACCTTGATCCGACGCTTGCGCATCAGCAGCAGGCAGAGGACGTAACGCAGTTCGCGCACCGGGCGCTCGCCCTTGCCCTCGAGCTGCAGGAACAGCTGCTCGAGGGAGTCCAGATCCAGCGAAACGGAGCGTGAGACCTTCTCTTGGTGGCGCGTGAACCACCAGAAGAGGTCCGCTTCCCGTTCGGGAGCCTCATCGCCCTGCCAGCACCCCGAGCACAGATCGCGGCGCACCAGGATCTCGTCGTCGGGATCCGGCGATTCCGGGGCAGGGCTCGCCTTGGCAGCCTTTCCTTTGGCCTTCGGCTGGGCATCCTGGGCCTCCGCCTGAGCCTCCGCCTGGGCCTCCGCCTGGGCGATCCCCTCCTCGGTCTCCGCGAAGGGCACGAGGGTCAGGGAGCAGGCGTGGCGTTCCCCGTCCTCGAAAGGACGGTCGCATTCGTGGCAGCCCGGGCCGCGTCGTTCGATCTTCCAGCGAGACATCGCGCAGAGGATAGGCAATCCGAGGTCGAAGGTCTCGCTCCGCCCCCCCTTCCCGTCCCGCATCGGGGCCGATCCGGATCATCACCCGGCCCACCCTCCGTCGTACGGGGCCGGGCGACCCCCGCGGCTCGACGGCCGACCTTCGACGCGCCGTCCCGAAACCTGGGAGCCGGGGCCCGGGTCAGCGGCCGCTGTTCGCCCGATTGCGATCCCGCCAGTAGGCGCGCCAGCTGGCCGAGTCCGTCGGCTCGCGCGTCCCCGACAATCCATGCAGCGCCTCGAGCGCCGCGTCGTGTCCCCGCAGATCGGCCTCGCGCTCGCAGCGCTCCAGGTAATTGATCAGCGCAGGAATCGCCTGGGGATCCCCCACCCGCATGAGGGCACGGGCCGCGGAACGCCGCACCGCCTCGTCTGGATCGCCCAATGCACGACTGATCGAACGCCGCGCTTCCTCGACCGTGGTGTCCCGGCTGGCGCGTGCGGCGAGGGCATCCACACAACGCTTGCGCACCGTCCACTCGGGGTCCTTCACCATCATCACGCGCAGGCGCTCCTGGAGCTCCGACTCGGAGCGGCGCGCGTGGGGCAGATCGGCGAGCACATCGACGGCGCGACCGCGGGCCTGGAACTCCTGGCGATCCAGCTGGGCCACGACCGCGGGGATCGACGGGCGACCGATCTCGATCAACGCCTGGCCCCCGATCGCCGAACCGTAGCCGTTGCCGATCGCGTTGAGCTCGGCGAGGCTCCAGGTCGCCGGTTCGCCGATCACGATCAGCTCCGCGCGCGCCCGGTCGAACTGACTGCCGGCCATCGCGCCGGGCGTCGAGAAGTCCGCGCGCTTGTAACCGGCCAGCATGTCGAGGACGAGGTTCTCGACCAGGAACCGGGTCAGCTCAGGATCCGCCAGCGCGGCGCGCCGCCGGTCGGTCCAGTCCGGAGCCTTCTCGCGCCACGCCACCCACAGTTCCCCGTAGGCGGGCGGCAGTTCCGCGACCGAACGCACACGACCGGTCGATTCGGGTTCGGAAGCCGCGCAACCGGCCAGGAATCCGAGGTGGAGCACGAACAGGACGGCGAGACTGGATCGGCTGCAGAAGGTCGGCATCACGTCGCGCATGGTCGTCTCCTGTCCGGAAACGCGCCAGGGTTTCGACATCGGAATCGATCCGGGCGCCGCCGCGCAGCACTGCGGGGTCACGACGAGTCCGCGGCCCCCACCCCAGACCAACGCGTCACTCGCTGGGTGGGAATCCGAGGTCAGCGGGATCCGCCTGCGACAACGCCACGTCCCAGGCGGCGGACTCGGTCTCGACCAGTTTCTCCTCGAACCACTCGGCGGGAGCGACCTGGCCTGGACCCTCCTTCGCGACCGCGAGGTAGATCTCCAAAAGGAACTCCACGCGCGCAGCAGGATTCTGGTCCGGCATCGTCACGCGTTCGCGCAACGCACCCAGCGCTTCGGGATCGCGTGCAGCGCGGTCGAAGAGGCGCGCCAAACCCGCGGCGTCCGCCGCGGGATAGAACCAGACGCCGTCGCCCTCGGAGAAGCGTTCGGGGAACGCGCCGGACAACGGCAGCGCCAACGGAAGGCCGAGCGCATGGGCCTCGTCGGCGACCAGGCTGTGCGATTCCTCGGCCAGCGATCCGATGACGGCGAGGTGCACATCGGTGACGGCGTGCGTGGTCAGGTCCTCGGGTTCGTAGGCGCCGTGGACGTGAACCCCGGGGGACGGCTCGCCCGCCGCCGAGCCGGCCAGGTGCAATTCGATCGGAACCGGCGCGTCGACCAGAGCGGCAGCCCGGCGAATCAACGCGGCACCCTTGGCAGGTGACGACAAACCCCACGCGCCGACGCGCAAGGCCCCCACCGACGCGGGATCCCCGGGCGGCGTCCGCGGGGTCAGCGCGCCGCCACCGAACGGGGGCAGGACGAGCAGGTTGCGCGGGGTGAGTCCCAGGCGCAGCAGGGATTCACCGTGCGCCTGGCTGGGCACGAACACGGCACGGGCGGCACGCAACTCGGCCTCCAGATCCTGCTGACGCGCGGCGGCGCGCACGATCTGTTGTTCCAATCCGACCCAGGGCGTCTTCGGCGCGACATGGCCGGCACATGCGGCGCAGCCCATCGGATCGAACTCGCGCGAACACGGCGCCTGGTCGATCGGATGCGCGCGCCAGTTGAGCAGGCACGTGGTCGTGTGGTCGTGCAACGTGACGACCGCCGGAATGCCCAGGCGAGCGGCACGGCGCACCAGGTCGGTCGACAGCCGCAGCCAGTGTTGCAGGTGCAGGACATCGGGTCGGAACTCGCTGAGCAACGCGTCGAACGCGCGGCCCACCGGCACGCTGCGGCCTTTCTGCCAATGGTCGAAGTAGAGGTCGGGACGCTCGATGCGGGTCACCGCGAACGGCCGACCTGTCCGCGGCTCCAGCTCGCGCGATCGCTGCGAACGCGGCGGATCGCCGTGCTCGAGCGTGCCCGCGATGACGAGGACCTCGTGACCCTCGCGAACCAGCGCATGCGCGATCGCCCGCGTGCCGAGTTCGGTTCCTCCCCGCAGTTCGGGCGGCCAACCGTGCACGACGAGGGCGATCCTCACGCGCGCCCACCCTCCAACGCGACGCGGTAGTGCGCCTCGTGAGTGTCGAGCGTCGCCGACCAGGTCGGGAGCTCGTCGGCGGTCGGACGCAGAGCGCGGAGCGCGCTCGGATCCTCGAGCAACTCGCCCAATCGCTGGGACAGGGCCTCGGCATCGCCCAACGGGAAACGCCAACCATCGATGCCCTCGCGCACCAGTTCGGCCATGCCACCCGCATCGCTGACGAGCACGGGCACGCCCAGCGCGCGCGCTTCCAGCATGACGAGCGGGCGGTTCTCGTACCACGTGCTGGGCACGACCAGCAGGTCGGCTCCGACGAGTTCGCGCGCCACGCCGGCCGCGTCCAGGGACTCTCCGAACGTCGCGCCGAGACGTTTGGCGCGGGCACTCAGGTCTTCCTCGTAGCCGGCGGCATGACCGCCCGGTCCGAACAGGCGCAACGCACCTTTGGCGCGGACCGCCTTGGGAACGCGCTCCCAGGCTTCCAGCAACACGTGCGCACCCTTCTCGGGAACGTACGTCCCCAGGAACAGCACGCGCACCGGATCCTCGGGACCGCGCGTGGGTCGCGGACCGGGATCCGGCAGGTCGCGCACGCCCGTGGGCACCACGTGAACGAGGTTCGGGTCGAGACCGAAGGCGACCGCGCGCTGCCCCAGGAACGCAGACGGGGCGATGACGGCGTGAACGTTGCCGCGCACGGCCTGCAGCAGGTCGTTCTTGCGCTGGCGCACCGCCGCGGCATAGGGCGCGGCATCGACGGGCTTGGGCGTCGTGAACCGGCCGGCCCCACCGCTGCCCTTGCCACCCCGGACGTGCGGCAAGCGACGCGCGATCGAGCGGGTCACCTTGGACAGGTCGATGCCGGTGAGGCTCTTGACCGTGGCCAGGGCGCGCGCGACAGGACGGGCACCGGTGCGCTGGCGCCAGGCGAACGTCGGGAGGCACGTCCCGCAGCGTTCGAAGTCGACGGTCTCACACAACGCTCCGTCGGCGTGACGCAACTGGCCCATGCGCGGGCACTCAAGGAAGAAGTCGTGCAGCGTCAGGAGCACCTTGGCGCCGGACGCGCGGGCGAGGCCGAGCAGACCCGACGACAGGTACATCCAGTGTTGGACGTGGACGACGTCGGGCTTCACGTCGCGCAGGACCTGGGCGATCACGGCCTCGACGCGCGGGTAGATCCACGTCTCGTCGAAGTCCTTGTGCATCATGTTCTGCACGACCTCGTGGACCTGCAGGCCCAGGTGGTCGCGGGTGTGCAGGGACGTGTTGCGGCGCGTCACGTCCTTCTCGGCCGCGAGCACGTGGACCTCGTGTCCGCGCTCGGCCAGACCGAGCGCCAGGGCCTCGGTGTATCGCTCGGTGCCCGCCGTGTGGAGCGGAGGGAACCGATGGGTGACGAGCAGCACGCGCATGCGGCTCAGTCTAGGCACTTGGAACGGCTCGAAATACAGGGAGCCGTCGAAGCTAGCTCAGTCGTCGTCCACGAGGTCGTACTCGAACTCGTCATCCCCGGCCGGGTCGCCTTCGACGACGTCGGAATCCGGCATCTCGTGGCGGATCTTCAGGTTCGCAAGTCCCGCTTCGTACTGCTCTCCGACCATCTTCTCGAGCAGACCCAGTCCCGCGGTGATGCGCCAAACGAGATTGGGCAGATCGGCGTCGAGCGTCCACGTCACCTTCGTTCCGCCGTCCGGAGTCGCGACGAGCTCGAGGTAAGTGATGTTCTGCACCGATGCACCCTCGGGATCGAAGTGCAGGATCATGTCGACGCGGCCCGGGACCGTGTCGGTGATCGACAGGCTGCCGGTGCCCAGCGGGCCTTCGGAGTCCCATTCCCAAACCGCACCCTTGCCGGTCTTGGAACCCGAGAACGTGAACTTGGCGTCGGGGTCGACCTCGTTCGTCCAGTACGACCACTCCGGCCACGTGGTCAGATCCTCGAGCGTGGCTTGCACGTCCTGGACCGAGTCGGCGATCACGACCTCGCGCACGACGCTGGTTTCCGAAGGCTGGGTCATGCCCCAGCCGAGCAAGCCGAGGACCAGGAGCAAGAGCAGGGCAAGGGCGCCGAGGACGAACTTCTTCATGGTGCAGTTGCGGAAGGGGTGCGGCTTGGGTTGGCCACCCGGAACAGGGAGGGAGGCCGAACGATTGCGGTGGCAAGCCTAGCCTCGCATCCCCCCCCTTGGGGAACGCGAACCCGCCCTCTCCATGGCGAGACCACACGGCTGGCCTTCCCGAGGGTTCCCTAGGGGAATCCGTGACTCAAGAGAGGACTCGCCGCGCGAGTCCCCACCAGAGTTCCAGACCCCGGTTCAGAGCTCCGGCCAAGCCCTGGGACGCGCCACCCTGGCGGACCGCAGGTGTGAGCGTCAACGGTCCACCCACGAGCAACTTGGCGTCCCCGAAGGCACGCTGACGTTGGACGTCGCGCCGCAGTCGCAGCGTGTCGGGCAGCGCGCGCAGGAACTGCCCCTTGCCGCGCAGCCAAGGCCAGAGCCCGCCGTGACGCAAGGCGAACGCGAACCACGCGAGCTCGTACAGCAGGAGTCCGGGCGCGCTGACGAGCAACGTGAACGCGCCGTGGTTCTTCAACAGGAACCGCCAGCGATTGCGCGAGTGGAAGAGCACACGCGGTCCGGGGTAGTGATGGCCCTCGCGGAAGCTGATGCCGGCAGTGCCCGCATCGTGATGCACGATCGCGTCCTCGACGGACAGGATCGCGCGCCCCGAACTGCGCAGGCGATAGGACAGGTCCAGGTCCTCGAACAGGATGAAGTAGGCCTCGTCGTACCCACCGATCGCGAGCACGTGCTCGGCATCCATCAACAGGCAGACCGACACGGCGCAATCCACGTCGCGCACGTGCGAGGCCGGGTCCACGGCGTGATCGGCGGCGATGGCCTCGGCCAGCGGGCGGTACCAATTGCGCAGGACGATCAGGCCTGCGTAGTGCAACGAGCCTCCGTCGTAGTGCACGTGATCCGGTTGGGCGGCGAACACGCTGCGCGGCTGGACGATGATCGCGTCGGGGCGCGCCTCGGCCGCCTCGATCAACTTGCGGAGGCCGTCGGGCTCGAGCGCAGCATCGTTGTCGACCGCCAGCACCCAGCGGTTCTTGGCCTCGTGCATGCCCCGGTTGCGCGCGGCGGCCGGACCTGAGTTGAAACCCATCTGGACCCAGCGCACATGAGGGTACTTGTCGCGCACCAACGCTTCGCTCCCATCGGTCGACGCGTTGTCGATGACGAGCACCTCGTCGATCGCATTCCCATTCAGCGCATCGATCGCGTCCAGGCAACGGGCGAGGTACGCCTCTCCCTGGTAGTTGCAGACGACCGCGGACACGGCGCCGACGCGGGGCGAAGCCGTCATCTCAGGAGATCGGCAGATCGAAGTCGTCCGAACGCACCGGCTCGCGATGCTTGAGGCAGTACGGGATGTTGCAGAACACGCTCCATGCCGCGCGCACCAGCACCCACCAGGCGCCGGGGGTCTCGCGCAGCGAACGGCCCAAACCGATCGTGCCGGTCGCGTCGGTCACCTCGCCCTCGATCTCCTTCTTCTCGCCGCGCAGGACGACCTTGGTCAGGACCAACCACGGCATCTTCAACAGGCTGCCCAGCGGCGCGTACTTGAACATGCCGATCCAGGCGTTGCGCGCGTGGTAGTACAGACTACGCTTGCCCATCTGCAGGCCGAACGGCGTCTTGTGGAACGCCTGGGCCTCGGGAAACTGCAGCACGCGGTAGCCGCGATTGAGCAAGCGACAGGTCAGGTCGCGCTCGTTGCCGTAGATGAACAACCGCTCGTCGTAGCCGCCGCATTCTTCGATCGCCTTGCGGCGCGCGAGCGACGCGCAACCGCGGAACGTGCTCATGTAGCGCTCCGAGTTGAGCGCGGTCGACGTCAGGTACGACTCCGGCATGTTCGGTTCGACGATCTTGGTCGAGATCACTGCGGTCGTCGCGGGCTCGCGCTCCAACCGTCCCAGCGCGCCTTCGAGCCAACCGGGCGTCAGCACGACGTCGTCGTCGAGGATGGCGATCAGGTCGGTGCGCGCGCAGGCGAAGCCGATGTTGAAGGTCTCGCAGGCTCCGTACGCCGAGTTCGGCATCACGACCAAGCGCACCTCGGGGTAGTCGCGCAGGATGCGCTCGGCGGTGTCGTCGCTGCTGCAGTTGTCGACCACGACGACCGCATCGAACGGTCGCGTCTGGGCGCGCAAGCCGTCGAGGTTCGCGCAGACGTCCGCGGCCTTGTTCCAGGTGCTGATCACCGCGGTGACGGTCATGGTCGGCGCGTCCGCGGCTTCCAGACCGCCCGGGTGATAGGGCTTCCATGCAGCCGCGGCGCGCTGGACCCAGGCGCTGGCCTCGTGGGCGTCCATCAGGACGAAGCCCTCGCAGCGTTGCACGTCCGGGCGATCCACGTCACGGGTCCAGGCGCGGTCGAACGCCTGCGCCTTGCTGACGAGATCTCCGCCCGCGGCTTGGCTGCCGAACGCGGTGAGCGCCTTGTCCTTGTCCGACGCCACCTGGGTCACGTCGATCAGCACGTTGGCGGGGACCTGACGGCTGATGCCGTAGAACCCGACGCGGCGCGTTCCGGCCCGCGCCAGGGCAGCGGCGCAGGCGAGGGCTGCGGCGCGATGATCGGGGTGCGGATCGAGCGGCGACGGCAGCAGCACGAGCCCCGCGGGGTCCGCCTCCAACGCTTCGCGCAGCAACTCGACCAGCCGGTGCTGTTGGGCCAGCTCGTGATCGCGCAGTCCCAGGAATTGCACGTGCTCCACACCCAGGACGTTCGCGGCGGCGCGGCACTCGGCTTCGCGCGCCGAGGTCAGTTCCTGGCGCGCGTGTCCTTCCAGTCCCCCACCGCCGTCGGTCACGACCAGCACCCGCGCCTGTCCGCCGCGCAACACCTGGGCACGCATCAGTCCGCCGCAGCCCAGGACCTCGTCGTCGGGGTGCGGAGCCACGACCAGGACCTCGGACGGGAGGGCCTCGATCGGGAGAAGAGGAGGAATGGGTCGCATCAACCGGCGCGCTTGGACGTGCCCGCATCCAGATCGGTGCGGGGCACGAGTTGTTCGTAGAACTGCAGCAGTTCGAGTGCGGCGTCGTTCGCGGTGGGAAGGGAATCGGGCAAGGACTCGAACGCATCGAGCAGCTCGTCCGGATGTTCGAGCAATTCGTGCAGGGCTTGGGTCCAGGCGCTCGGGTCCTCGGCCGGAAGAACGCGCAGGGAACCTTCCCCAAATCGCTCACGGGCGGCATCCGCGCTGGAGGCCCAGACCGGCAGACCCAAGGCCAGAGCCTCGTCCACCGCCAGAGCATAACTCTCGGGCAGGCGGCTGGGGAGCGCAGCCAGGTGACAAGCCGATGCAGCCTGCTCCAGATCGAGCGCATCGTAAGCGCCTTCCAACCGAATGGCCGTCTTCCCGGCGATCGCGGTCAAGCGACGGTCGAGGCCCGGTTCGGCGCCACCGAGGCACAGGAGCTCGACGGTTCCCTCGGGAAGTGCGGCGACCGCGCGCACCAGATCGAGCGTGCCCTTGGCGAGACTGCGGCGGCCCAGGTGCAGGATCTTCAAGGGGCCCGTTCCGTCCCAGGGCTTCGGCCGCGGGACCTCCCCCGAGAACGTGTGGCACACACCCGGGCGAGCGATGCGCGCTTTGCCGTCCAGGTCGATCAGATCGACCAGGCGCACGAGGTGGGTGCGACTGGGCACGAGGATCCGGCTCGCGGCGTTCAGGTCGGCGCGCCAGGCCTCCAGGCGATCGAACAACCGCGCCTGGACCGACTCCCGGTTCCCACCCAGGTCGGGGGCGACGCACTGGACGCAGTCCTCCAGATCGTCGTCCGCGAACGCGTCGCCGTCAGGACACGTAGCGCCGTGGTGCGGCACGCGGAAGAAGCGCGGACACACGACCGAGAAGTCGTGCAACGAGAGCACGACCGGCGCGAGTTGCGACAGTTCGGGAACGAGTCCCGCGCCGAACGTCCAGTTGTGCTGCACGTGGATCACATCGACGTTGCGCACGGCATCGGCGACGCGCGCACGCAGGATCTCGTCCGCCACCAGCGGATTCGCATCGTGCGGGCGCTCGATGCGGTGTACGGGAAGGCCTTCGACCAAGCTGGCGCCGACCGGAGCGTCCCCGGCCGTACCGCTCACGATGCGCACGTCGTGGCCGAGGCTCGCGAGGGCCCGGGCGTGCGCCAGCGTCACGCGTTCCGTACCACCGGAGAACTCCGGCGGGAACAGGGCGGTCACCATGACGATCCTCATGCAGCCGACCCCTCTGTACCGTCGGCGGGCGTGGCCAGGACTCGGTAGAACTCGGCCTCGGCCGGAACGAAGCGCTGGAACGCCTCCGCGTGTCGTGCCTTGCCGCCGAACATCATCGAACGCCAGGCCGACAGTCCGGCGACGCGATGCAACAACTGGCCGCCCTGCATCTGGGTCTGATGGCAAGCGAGCGCGTGCAGCTTGCGTGGGTACGCTTCGCTGATGTCCAACACCATGTCGGGTTGATGGGCGGACCAGACCTCGTAGCCCCAGGCCTCGACGGGCTTGGCGTAGAGCTCCAAGGCGCGTGCGGTCGCCTGGGCGAGCGAGTGGTGATCGACGTGCGCATCGCCGTACCAAGGGGCGTAGAGCGTGCCCGGCCGGACCTCGTTCAAGAGGCGTTCGATGCGGCGCGCCGCGCGGTCGAGGTCTTCGTCCTCGGCCACGTGCCCCTCTTCCAGTCCCCAGAATTCGTACTCGATCCCGCGCCCCTCACCGGCCAGGTGACGTCCGCCTTCGACGGCTTCCAGGATGCGTTCCTTGACGAAGCGATCGTCGGACGAACCTCCGTCCACGTTGGCGGCCGCACCGTCGAACGCGATCAGCACCACCACCGCATCCCCGCGATCCGCGTGCAACGCCAGCGTTCCCCCGCAACCGATGACCTCGTCGTCGGCATGCGGCGCCAGCACGAGCACGGGGCCCGGCGTCGGTGCGGTCCGACGCTCGGGTGCGCGGAAGTGCTCCGGGGTCATGCGCACTTCTGGCTCCTTCCCTGACGGACTCCGGCGAGGCCGGCGAGGCGCTTGCCGATCGCATCCACGACGGCTGTGCGGTCCACGTCCCAGATCGGTTCCGTGCGCGGCGGCGCGTGCTTCGCGAACGTCCAGGCCGCTTCGACCTTGCCGTTCGCATGCAGCGCGCGCAGGTAGTAGCGACCCGCGAACAACCAGTTCCAAGCGCTGACGGGGAAGTCCCAGTTGCCGCTGGGTGCGGTCGTTCCCAACGCGAACCCGAACGTGGGCGTCAGCGAGAGTTCGAGGCACCAGGGTCCTCCGACCGGCAACGGGATGGTCGGCGGGTCGGTCGACAACGGCATCGCCTTCAAGCCGTGGGCGGGACGTGCCGGACGCGGGAACTGGGCGGCGAAAGCGTCCGCCAGGGCCAGACCAGCGCGCATCGGTGCGGACGCGTACTGCCGCATGTACTTGGCGCGCGCTTGCTTCCAGCGCGTTCGCGGACCGGCTTCGAAGTCCTGGCCGACGCCGCTGGAGCGCGCGCCATGGTGCAACACGTTCGCGTCCGGTACGAGTTCGATCTCGAGCCCGCGCTGTGCCAGGCGACGGCACAGGTCCGCGTCCTCGTAGTACAGCGGGTAGCGCGGATCCAGCAGGTGTTCGAGGCTCTCCGCCACGCCGCGATGCAGGAACATGCACGCGCCGGGGACCATGCGGCGACGGATCGGCACCTCGGCGGTCCAGGCTTCCCAGTCGACCTTGGACCGTCGGGCGGCGGCCCGGCGCGCCAGGAACGGGAGCCGACCTGCGCCGAACTCGAGCAGCTCACCCGCGGCCGTCGGCAGGATCGGCGAGGGCAGCTGGAACGTGCAGCCTTCGTCCATCCAAGCGCGCGGCGCGACGGCACCGGCCAACGGGTTCACCAACAAGCGCTCGAGGAGCGCCGCGATCGAGCCGGGCAGGAAGACGATGTCGGGGTTCAGGACGGCGACCAGATCGTCCGGGCCTCCCGTCGAGTGTTCGAGCGCGAGCTGAATGCCCCCTGCGAATCCGTCGTTCTGGCGGTTGTGGACGACGCGTGCGCCGGTCTTCTTGAGCTCGCTGAGCCAACGCTCCTCGTCCGTTCCGGCCGGCTGATCCACGACGATCAACGACAGGTCCGAGGGATCGAGGTCCGCGGCCAACCACTCGCGCGCGAGGCTGCGCGCCGCGGCCAGGGCGAAAGCACCCGAGCCGTAGTTCACCATCAACGCGGCAAGCTTCATGCGACCACCTCGCGCGCGCTCGTCTCGAGGGTCCAGGTGTGTACGAGTCGCACGACGCCGACCTCTTGTCCACCACCCTGCACCACCAGATCGTGCTTGGGCGCCCGTTCATGATGACGGTGAACGCCGCTGGCATCGAGCAGGTGCGCGACGATCGTGAAGCGACCCGCCAGGAGTTCGAGCGAGGGAATGCGCAAGGTCGCCACACCGCCCGGGCCCGCGAGCTGCAAGCCCTGGGGCTCGGTCAGCGCGCCACACATCAGCGTGCGGTCCTGGCGCGTGAACGTCACGCCCAGTTGCAACGGTTCCGCTTGCGCGGTCCAGAGCGGGTTCTCCCAGGCGACGCGCACGGTCAACGACTGCCCCGTGCGCATGCGGTCGCAGGCGCCAGCGTCGTCGTACACCTCGACGGATGCGATCCGCGGAAGCCCCGAGCGCGGTTCCTGGGTCGCGTCCAACGCATCGCCAGTGGATTCGGACCAGGCGGCGTAGGCATGCGTCACTTCGCACGCTTCGCCGGCAGCCTTCACGGCGCCCCGATTCAGCCAGAGCGCCTGGTCGCACATCTGCCGCACGTCGTAGAGCGAATGGCTGCACAGCACGAGAGTGCCACCCTTGGCGCGAAAGTCCGCGAGCGCATCGATGCAGCGTTTCTGGAAGGTCAAGTCTCCGACCGCCAGGACCTCGTCCAGCACCAGGACCTCGGGGCCGGCGAGCACGGCGCAAGCGAATCCGAGGCGCATGGCCATGCCGGTCGACCAGGTGCGCACAGGTGCATCCGCGGCTTCCTGCACGCCGGCGAACTCGATCACCTCGTCGACGCGCTTGCGCATCGCCTTGCGGCCGTGGCCCAGCAGAACACCGTTCAAGAAAGCATTCTCGCGTCCACTGAAGTCGGGGTGGAACCCGGAGCCCAGTTCGAGCAGACCCGCGACGCGACCCTGCGTGCGCATGCGTCCCGCGGTCGGAGCGGTGGCGCCGGAGAGCAGCTTCAACAGCGTGGATTTGCCCGCGCCGTTCGGACCGACGACGCCCAACGCGCCGCCGCGCGGCAGCGCGAGGTCCACGCCGCGGATCGCCCAAAACAGGTCGTGCCGCGGCAACGCGCCGAGGCTGAGCGCTTCGACGAGGCGCGCGCGGCGCGATCCGTACGTGCGCCAGGCTTTGCCCAAGCCTTCCGTTTCGATGGCGAAGTCCCCCATGTCAGACCTCGTCCGCAATGCGGTCCTCGAAGCGGGCGAACATCGTGCGGCCGATCAGCAGCGCGGCCAACGACCAGGGCGCCAGCGCGCGGCACGCGGCGAGCGGATCGGGCGCCAACACCTCCTCGGGTCGTCCACCCAGCAACACACCGCGCCAGGCACCCAACAGGTGTGCGAACGGGCTGGCCTCGAGCCAGGGCAGCCAAGGTCCGATCGACGGCAGGACTTCCACCGACGGGATCCAGAACACCGGGCTCGCGAACATCAATGCGGTCAACGCGAGCGGCAGCGCTTGCCCGACGTCACGCAAGTTGACGTGCATCGCGGCGAGGCCCCAGCTGAGACCCAGGGCCAAGGTCGCGTGCAGCAAGAGCACGAGCGGCAGGTGCAGCATGCCCGCATGCCACGGAGCCCAACCGCTGACGGCGCCGACCAGGAAGAACAGGACGACCGCGGCGAACAGTTGCGCGAGGCTGGCGAGGTTCGGCACGAGGGGCAGGACCTCGGCCGGGAACGACAGCTTCTTCACCAGCTCGCGTCCGTCGACCAGCGAGGTGGTGCCGCGCGTGACGGCTTCGGCCAACGCGCTCCAGACGAGCGCACCGGTGAACAGGAACAGGCCCAGGGCCACGCCGCCGGTCGGCGCGCCGGGAACCTTGGACCCGAGCAACGCGGTGAACAGCAGGCCGTACACCGCCAACAGGAACAGCGGTTGGACCAAGGGCCAAACCGGTCCGAGGATGGCTCCACCCATGCGCAGACGCAGCTCACGGCCGAGCGCCGTCAGGATCAGGTCGCGCGACGCCGCGAGATGCCCCGGCGTCGCCAGGACGCGTCCTAGAGTCGCCCGCCAACCCGTCGAAGGCGGCGTCACCCAGGGGCGGATCCCCGGCCCAGCGGGTACGGATCTCTCGATCGAGGCCGTTTCGGGCCCGAAGGGAACGGACGGGGGACGCATGGGGAATCAGCCACTGGGGGGTGCCAGTGGGGTTCGACCCGGTGTTCCAGGGGGAGGAACTCGGGACTCCCTCTTTCGTCGTCCCCGTCGGAGACCGGAATGGAGCCCAGGCGTCCTTTATCGCCCTGTGGGAACGGGTTTCCGTCCCTCATGGGTGACTGGGGTGGGGCATACAGTGCCAGGCACCGTATGCCGCGTGGTGACGTAGGTCAGTTCCGCGCGGCCGGGTCGAACAACTCGTCGGGGTCGTTGACCTCGATCTTGTAGTCGCGCATCCGCATCTTCAGCGTGAGCATCACGCCCGTCGCGGTCGACGGTTCGTCGCCCAGCGACTTCCACTTGTCGTACTTGCGGTCGAGCGGGCGCTCCGACTTGTTCTCTTCGCTCTGAACGCGCACGCGCACGTGGAACGAGGTGCCGCCGTCCATCGGGGTCCACTCGAGGATGACGCGCTTGCGCCAACCGTGGAAGGGATCTCGCTGTTCGTTCCAGCGCGTCTCGACGCGGCGGTTGCCGGTGTCCAACCCGCCCGAAACCGTGAATCCACGTTCGTGCAACGTGTGCTGGATGGTCGTGACCAACAGACTCTCGTTGCCCGTCGCGACCTCGCGCTCCACCCATGCGGCTCGGCTGGACGTGCAAGCTCCGCACAATCCTCCGAGCAGGAGCGCGGAGATCAGGATGGCGAGTCGGGACCAGGAGCGTGCATGCATGGATCGGATCATCGTGAGGATTCCTCGTAGCGGCGCCCCTCTTCGGGACTGTGCTTGTCGCGCAGGACGATACGCACGGGAACTTCCGAGAACGGAAGCTCCTCGCGGATGCGGTTGTTCAGGTAGCGCAGGTAGTCCTTGCCGATCAACCTCCGGTCGTTGACGAACAACACGAACGTCGGCGGATGGACCTCGGCCTGCGTCGCGTACTTGAGGCGCACGCGGTGGCCCTTGGAGGACGGACTGCGCGCCTCGAGCGCCTTCTCGAGCACGCGGTTGAGCTCGCCGGTCGACACGCGGTTGCCGGCCTGGGTGTTGAGCTCGTTGGACAACGCCAGCAGCTCCTCGACCCCGCTCTTGTTCTTGGCGGACAGGTAGACGATCGGCGCGAACGAGAGACTGGGCAGCTGGGCCTCGAGATACTCGCGGAAGTCCTCGGGCGTGCGATCCCCCACCAGGTCCCACTTGTTGGCCGCGAGGATCACCGGCTTGTGGTGATCGACGGCGTACTTGGCGAGGCTCTTCTCGACGCTGGCCATCTTCTGGCTCACGTCGAACAAGAGGATCACGACGTCCGCACGCCGGATCGTCTTCTTCGAACGCGCGTCCGAGAAGAACTCGATCGCATCCTCGACCTTGCTGCGCCGACGCACGCCAGCGGTGTCGATCACCGTGAAGGCCTGACCGTCGCGCTCGAACACCACATCGACGGCGTCGCGCGTCGTACCCGGGATCTCGCTGACGATCATGCGCTCCTCGCGCGCCAGCACGTTGGTCAGGGTGGACTTACCAGCGTTGCGCCGTCCGACGACGGCGAGCTTCATCGTGCGACCGCGATCGGGCTTCTCCTCCGGCGCGCTCGGCAAGAGTTCGCCCAGGCGCTCGTGCAGCGGCAGCAGGCCGATGCCGTTCTGCGCGCTGATCGGAAAGACGTCGTTGCTGACGCCCAGACGACGGAACTCCTCGACCTCCCACTCGTGACTGGGTCCCTCGACCTTGTTGACGACGACCAGGATCGGGATCTTCTTGCCGCGCAGCAGCTTGGCCACGTGCTCGTCGAGCGGCGTCATTCCGTCGCGCACATCGACGACGAACAGGACAAGGTCCGCATGTTGCATCGCCGTCTGGACCTGGCTCTCGACGTGCGGGCCCAGGTCGTCGCGGTCGACGATGCCGACGCCACCGGTGTCGATCACCTCGATCCAGCGATCGCCCCACGGCGTGGACAGCCGCGCGGGCACGGAGATGCGATCGCGCGTCACGCCGGCGGTCGGCTCGACGATGGCCACGCGGCTGCCGCAGAGTCGGTTGAGGAGCGTCGACTTGCCGACGTTCGGTCGACCGACGATGGCGACGCGGGGCAGATTGAATTTGGGGTCGGTCATGGGATCAGGTCCGCCGAATGGATCAGGCGATACCGAGCGTACGGTGGACCTGGGGGACCACGCGCACTTCGAGGCCGAGGTCGCGCGCGTCCTCGGCCAGGTCGTTCAGGAATTCCGCCGAAGGGGCGGTCGCTCCTCCGAGGGGGGTCACGGGTTGCAACACCACGGGGGTCCCGGCGGCCAGGCCGGACACGTCCTCGAGCAGTTCCTGGTAGTCGTCCCGCGAACGCTCACCGGACACGACGATCTTGGCGCAGGCGTCGCGGCCGGAGACCAGGGTCAGACAACGGCGACGCGCGATGCGCCACGTGGCGAGGTCGTTCGGCGCGGTCTCGGAGGTGGACCGTACGCCGTCCGGACCTTCGAAGATCGAAGGTACGGGCGCCTCGAGATCGGCGGGGAGTTTGAGGTCCAGGCTGACGTGATCGATCACGTCGATCACGCGCGCGAGCGCTTCGGGATGTCCCCCCGCCGTCTCCAGGTGCAAGCGGCGTCCGCCCAACATGGTCCGCAGGCCCAGGATGAACTCGGGCCAGATGAGCGGTTCGCCGCCGGTCAAACTGACGGTGCGTGGGTCGCGCGGCTCGGCGCTGCCGATCCAGGTGATCGCGTGGAACGGCGAGGCCCACAGCGGGTGACGTTCCGGACCGTCCGGCGTCATCACGCGCGCCGATGCAGCGGCGGGAACGTCCCAGGACCCGGGCGTGTCGCACCACGTGCAACGCATCGGGCAACCGCGTAGACGCAGGAAGACCTGGGGTTCGCCGACATAGCGGCCCTCGCCCTGGATCGAGGCGAAGACCTCCAGCACCGGTGCGAGAGCGGGATGGTCCATGATCGACGAAGCCCGCAGGCCTGTGGGCCCACGGGCGTGGAAGGTTGGGGCTCGGTGAGAGCAGGCGCGTGGCCCGTAGCAGTCCGTCCGCGAGTGGGACGGACCTCACCGGAAGCGACGAAGGGAACCGTGTCACGCGACGCATGCGCCGCGGGCGGTTCTCAGTCGTCCTTCTTCTTCTTGGCCTTGACCTTGAACTTCGTACGCACCTTGGGGAGGCCGTACACGGAGGCGGATTCCGGATCGATCTTGCCCGTACGGATGAGCTTCTGAAGTCGCTCGATACGTGTGAAGACGGAGCGCTCTCCGACGAGGGTGTTGACGCCCTGGAGGCTGGGATGGATGGACATGGCTCGCGGAAATCGATTCGGGGTCTCGGCCGAAGGTCTCGGGCCGATCGAGGAGCAACCGTCGAGATCGAGGGCTGCCGAGGATCTCGAGCCAGGAGGTTCCTGGCGCGATAAGGCGGAGGAGTCTACCAGCGGGGCCCTGCCGTGGGAACCGAACGCCCCCACCTTGGTGATTTCTCGCCGGATTCGGGTGGCCTCGTCGGCGGTCGATCCGGGCGGAGGGGGCCCGGTCCGTGGTCGGTTCGCCGGTTCGGGGCGGTGCAGGCCCAAGGCTGGACTCGAGATATGCCTCGGAGGGTGGCCCAGAAGACGTCCCGAACGCAGACCTGGGAACGGACCCGTGAGCCGGGTCCCGCGCGGTGACCGGTGGAGGACCCGGAGTACGCCCGGAATCCACTCCAGGGATCGACCGGACGGGGTTTCCGTTCCGAACCCGGCGAAGCGCGACCACTCTGCGCTCCGCACTCGCCCCGCGAATCCCGGCGGTGCCAGGAACGATCGACGCGAGCTCGGATCAGCGCTGGGGTCCGAGTGCGCCCGCGGAGGAGGGCCGCGCAGGAACCTGGTAGGTGTCGATGGACACGGTGTAGGGCCCGCGCAGGTACTGGTCCTCCCCCTTGGGTCCCTGGAGGGAGACCAATCGGCGCTGGAGGTCCTGGAGATCCATGACGTGCTCGGCGGCTCCGACGAACAGGAGCAGCTTGCCCTTGTGCTGGATCGGGCGTGCCACGGGAAACTGTTGATCGAGCAGGTACTCCCGCGCGAGCCTCATGAGGTCGGCACCACGCGAGTCGTCTTTCTGGGTCAACGCCATCACGGTGTACTTGTTGGTCGGGTCGGCCAGGGCGCGGTCGGGGGCGGGCAGCGACCCCACCGAGACCCCCTGGTTCCCACCTGGATTCGAGCCGCCGATGCCAGCCGTTCGATCCGAGTTGTTCGACGAATCGCCTTCCCACCCACCGCGCGTGTTCGGCATGCCGAGGGAGGCGGAATTGCCGGTGCGCAGTTCGCTCTCGCCAGCGTCGCTCAGGGTTCCCAGCGATCCATCTTGAGGACCGCGGCCCGCGAGCCAACCCAGCGCGAAACTGAGTCCGAGGAGCGCGACCAGAACGGTGAGGAACGTGATGCCACCCACGGGCAGAACGAGACCGTCTTCGACCTCGGTCGCGGTCGCCGGACCGACGGGCGCCAAGGGCTGCGGTGCCGACGGGGGCGGTGCTCCGCTGGAGCGTCCCGTCGTCGGCGACGTCTGAGAAGGCTGGGGCGCCCTGGGTGCGGGAGCTTGGGGAGCTGAGCCACCTGCGGCGGTCCGAGCGCCTTGGGTCGCGACCGAAGGGGCGTGACCTCCAGCGCGTTGGGCAGAGCCTGCGGCAGGAGCCTGGGCAGCGGACCGATTTCGCGCCGCCTGGGCCCGTTTCGGCTGCAGCACCGGCGCATCGATGCTCGACCGGTTGCTGTTCGGCTTGGAGGCCGCGGCGCGGGCTTTGGCCCGGCGTGCGTCATCCGCAGCCGCGGCTTCACGCAATTCCCGAGCACGTTGCTCGGCTTCGGCGGAGGCCCGGAAGGCCTCCAACATGTTGTCCCTACGCTTGGCCATCAGACTCTCCTGGCCCGTGCGGAGGCCTTTGGGGATCGAGTGCCAGGAGCCTAGGAATCCGAGAGGGCCGATTCAATGCGCGTCCAGGGGACGACCGTTTCGGCGCGCGAGGTTCGGAGCGCCACGAAAACCGTGTGAGGGGATTCCTTCGTTCCAAGACCACGTTTTTGGCGGTTGGATCGGACCGCTGCGCGTCCCGGTGCGTCTTGGTGATGTCCCTAGGGCCAGATCGAGGCCAATAAACGGCCCCCCCAGCACGTAGAGAGGGCAGCCAGGCCTTTCAGCCGCCAGGCTCCCCTACGACGTTCAACCCGGACTCTCCTAGCTTTCCCCATTCCGTCACCCCTCGCGCCACGATCCTGACGGGTCTCTGACGAGAAATGTATGCATATGGGGATAGCATGGTCGCCAGGGTCCCCTTCCAACGAGCCCTCCAACCCAACTGAATCATGAACAAGGTCGCCGCACTGATCGCCCTGTCCTTCGCCCCCGCCTTCGCCGGCGGCCTCGCCGTGGAGGAAGCCCACGCCGCCCCCACCGTCCAAGGCGACAAGAAGGGCTATCACGTCAACGAGAAGTTCGGGTTCCAGTTCAAGCCGCCCAAGGACTGGAAGCACGTCGCGCTCAAGCAGGACGAGACCTACTTGGGCGCCAAGTACGTCTCGGACAAGACCTACTTCTGGCACGACAAGCTGACCGGCTACACGATGGACAACACGCCCGAGGTCATGGTGATCTGCTTCGCGCACGAGAACCTGACCGAGGAGACGGAGGCCACTGAGGACGAGGACGGCAACGTCACCATCACGTGGAACCCCTACAAGGACTACGACGACTTCCTCCAGAAGACGTTCCAGGGCGAGGGCTTCTACAAGGACTCCACCAAGGAGACCAAGGTCGGTGGCGTCGAGTGCTCGCAGTACATCTACAAGGTCGAGAAGATGGGCGCGCCGAAGCTCATCCACACGTGGATCTTCCACGGTGAGGACATCGACTACGCCGTGCAGACCATGGTGTTCACGAGCGAGTACAAGAAGCTGAAGAAGACCATCGATCGCAGCTTCAAGTCCTTCAAGCTGATCGAGCGCAGCGGGGAGAGCTTGGCCGGTGGCAAGACGGGGATCACGTTCATCACCCGCAAGGACATGGATGCCGAGGATCCCAAGGAACGTCGCACCCAGCGAATGGCGTCCGAGGACCAGGTGCGCAAGCGCGCCGTCGAGAGCCTGCCCGAAGACTGGGAAGCCTCGACCCATGGCAACGTGCTGGTCCTGAGCCACGTCGACAAGAAGCTCGCCAAGCGCTTCGGCGAACATTCGGACGCGTTGTTGCAGTTCTTCGAGGAGGAGTTCCCGTACTGGGGCAAGGGCGAGTACGCGCGCAAACCCATCATCCGGGTCTGCGAGAACCGCGATGAATTGATGGCCTACCTGAAAGGCGCGAACATCAACACGTACGACACGGACGGTATTCCGGCGATGGAGATCCTCTCCTACAAGCCCGACGGTGGATTCACGGGGAAGGACATCGACCCGTTGAACCGTGCAGTGCTGGGATCGTGGCTCTACGAGCGGGATTCGGACCTCTACAACGGCCTCCCCAGCTGGTTGAACGGCGGTCTGCGCTACGTGATCGGTGGCATGCGACTGGACGGTCGCAAGCTCGGGTTCCGGGAGAACGACAACGACCGCCAGCTCGCCAAGACGTACCGAGGCAAGGGCGTCGACACGCCACCGCGCGAGCTGCTCCGGTACACGGAGAAGGACTTCTCGGACGCCGGCGGTGAAGCCGACCGCGAGACGTACCAGCGCAACCTGGTGATGTCCTACGCATTCGTGCGCTTCCTGCTCTCGAAGGAGTGCAAGAAGAACAAGCACACCAAGGACCTGCTCGAGACCTACATCACGACGCTCGACGCGGTCACCGAGGAGATGTCCGAACGCATGGACTCACTCAACGAGTACGAGGCGCCCAAGACCGAAGAGGAGGAGGCCACCGCCGGCAAGGCTCGCGCCGAACGCTTCCGCCAGATGGAACGTGAGACCGTGGACGCCACCTTCGAACGTGCCTTCGGGGAATGGGGCGACGACGAATGGGACAACGTCCACAAGACCTTCTGGGACTGGCTCTAGGCCCCACAACCACCATCATCGAGGAGAGTTGAACATGATGAATTTCGCAACTTGGATGCGCAGAGCCTTGGCCGTGAGCGGGCTCGTCCTGATCGCCCCCGCCGCACAGGCGGACATCCTGGCGCTCAAGGACGGCCGCGTCATCGAGGGTCCGAAGATGACCCAGGACGAGGACTTCGTCGTCATCTCGTACAAGAACGGCGACGTCAAGGTCCCCCATGCGTTGGTCCGATCGGTCATCTCCGAAACGGCCGGGGACTACGTCCCGCGCACGGACGAGGAGAAAGAGAAGTACAAGGAAGGCCTCGCGCCCTACGAGGACAAGTGGATCCCGATCGCCAAGCGCAAGAAGCTGATCGAGAAGGACACCGCCAAGGAGTTGGAGCAGATCACCGAGGATCGCGCCCATGACGAATGGGGCACGCGCCGCAAGGAGGAGTCCAAGAACTTCCGCTGGGAGTACACGGTCCCCGAGCACGTGAAGGACGCGTTCGTCAGCCGCTGCGAGTCGTACTACGAAATCTTCACCAAGGACTGGAAGGTCAAGCGCGACAAGCGCAAGGAGAAGATGAAGATGAACTTCTTCCGCGACGTGAAGGAGTTCTACCAGGTGGGTGGAGCCGGTCCCGGAACGCTCGCGTACTTCATGTTCCTCGGCGACTACGACCTGTGCCTCTTCTACGACCAGACGAGCATGGAGTTCACCGAGATGGTGCTCTACCACGAGCTCAGTCACTACCTGCAGAAGTTGCTGAACGAGGACTTCAAGGTCCCCCACTGGCCGGGTGAAGGCGTGGCCGAGTACTACGGCGGCGCGCTGTGGGACGCGAAGAAGAAGAAGATGGACATCGGCCTCATGCAGGAGGGTCGACTGGCCGAGGTCAAAGGCGACATCGAGAGCGGGACGCGCCTGAAGCTCAAGGACGTGGTCACGATCCAGGCCTACACCGACTACAGCTGGGGCTGGACGCTGGTGCACTTCTTCATGTCCGACTCGAAGTTGAAGAAGGGCTTCCAGAAGTACCTGAAAGGGCTCGCGAACGACAAGAACGTCAAGCGCACGATGGGCTCCTTCAACCTCTGGTTCGTATCGCCCGAAGAGTCCTTGCGCTACCTGATGGAGTGCCTCGACATCAAGGACGAGCAGGAGCTCGCCGCGCTCGAGCAGGAGTGGTACGCGTACATCGACACCGAACTCGTGCTCGAGGGCGTCAGCGGTCTCGAGAAAGGCGCCGTCCAGGCCATGAACCAAGGCATGCGCCTGCGTGCGAAACGCCTCTTCAAGGAAGCCCTCGATGCGGGCAGCGAGAGCGCCAACATCCACTATCGCTACGCGGGCATGATCCGGTACGAGGACCGCAGCCAAGCCCTCGAGCTGATGCGCAAGGCGGTCGAACTGGACCCGGTGACGCCGATCTACTGGTACTCGCTCGGTGACCTCTTGGAGGACAGCGACGAGGACGAGGGCCAACGCATCAAGAAGCTGGCGATCGAGATGGACCCCCGCGTCGAGCGGCAGAAGATCGACTTCTCGAAGCTCGGCGAGCAGGAATAGGTCCGCGCGACGTGGGCGCTGCCCGTCCCCGATCGTGATTCGCCAGGAGGGCGCTGGCTGCGAGCCATCGCCCTCCTCGCTTGCAGCCCGCTCGAGCGCTGCGTTCGGGTCACGCCGCGAGGGGTTCGGACACCGCGTCTCGCAGCACCCAGCGGCTCCACAACGCCCGGCTTCCTGGAGCCGAAGGTCGCTCCCAGGACCGACCGGGATACGAAGGTCCGGAGTTCACCCGATCCTCGTAACGACTCGATGCCGTTCGCGGTGGTTCGCCGGACGACGCGAGCGTTCCCGCATGGTCGCGACGCGGATCAGTCCCCAGAACTGGATTCCAGGTCGCGTTCCGGAGCGTCCTCGCCCCTCACGGATTCGCGCTCCTGGGACGTGACCTGCATGCCGGCGATGCGCCATGCACGGCCATCATGGGCGATGCGAAACCGTGCCGTGTACCGGGTCCGACGGGGATGCTCGTGCGCGAAGTGAATGACGCGACCGTCGACGCGCCAATCGGCGACCAGGTCGAAGGCAGGTGCTTCCAAGGTCGACGCGGACTCGACCGAATCGACGTCGATGTACTCGATGGCGTCCACCTGGCAGATCGCTCCGGCGCCGTCCTCACGAAAAACGAGGCTGTCCCGGATGCCGGTGAAGATGCCTTCCAGGATGGAGCGGTCCACGCTGACCTCGAGCAGGTCGTACACGGAGGAGTCGGTGGTGGCGTCGAACGCCGCGTAGACGCGACCGTGAAGCACCTCGAACAACTCGCGCGCCTCGTCCCCTTCGGGCACACGAATGCTGCGCGCCGCGAACACGAACGAGGAGCCCGCCAGGAGTCCTGCGGCGGTGAGTCCGATCGCCAAACGGCGCCGACGCGTCGCCCAGGCCAGCGCACCGGCGAGGACGCCCAGAGCCAGCGCAACGCCGGCGGTGCCGTAGTCGTGACGAACCTCGATCTGCACGGGCCGCAGGTCGATCGGTCCGCCGGGCTGCGGTCGCCAGATGAAGGCGGGGTCCTTCTCGCTGAGAACGAAGTAGTCGCGTCCGCCCTCGGACTGCGCGTGGAACGGCACGGTGGGAAGGCCGCCGCGCGTGTCGGGCGGGAAGAAGTCCCAGGTCAACTCGATGACTTCGGGGAGCCCGGTGCACGCGTACTCCAGTTGCAGTTCGAAGGCGTGCTCCTTGCCGAACATGGGTACGGAATCGTCGAACCCCTGGACGTGGACCACGGTCGGATATGTGGCGACACCATCGATCAGCAAGGGTCGCACGTCGTTCGCGAACGTGTCCTTCGCGCTGCGCATCAGCTGGGCGCGCACGTCCTCGGTGAGCGGGAACGGCACCGGCCACTCCGCTTCCAGACCGAGGAACGGACCCACGATGCGTTGCTCGCCGGTCAAGGTGAGCTGCACGCTGGATTCGCGCACGTTCATCTGCAACAGGATCGGGGGCCCCGGATGCGAGGCACCGAATCCCGCGGCGAGTACGAGCGCGGCGAGCACGGGTTCAGCGTCCTCCGTCCGAGGTGACCGGCTCCTCGGTTTCGCCCGACGACCCTTCGTTCGGTCGCCCGCCGTCATCGTCGGCGTTGCCATCGTCGGCGTTGCTGTCGTCGGCGGAGTCGTGGTCCGCGGAGTCGTCAGCGCTTCGACCTCCGACGTCGGCACCTTCGACGTTCCCTGTGGGCACTCCATCCTCGGCGGTGTCGTCGTTCGGCTGCGCTCGGTTCGATTTGGCGTCCAGACCTCCATCGTCCTCCGGCTGACTCTCCGGCGGAGGCGGCGGCAGGTCGCGCAAGAGTTGCCGCGTGAGATCGACGTACTCTCCGGTCGGCTCGAGATCGAGGTACGCCTGCAACACCTGCCGACCTTCCTCCATGCGCTTGCAGCGGCCCAACGCTTCGGCCAATCGAATGTGAACGGGCTCTGGAAGCGTGGCCTTCTCGAGGCTCGCCAGGTCCACGACCTCGTACCACTGATCCACGGCGGACTCGAAGTCCCCCATCTCGAAGTGCAGGGTGGCCAAGTAGTGCCGCGCGAGGAGCGAGTTCCGGTCGTGAACCAAAGCCGCCTTGAAGTGAAGGACTGCGGCTTCGAGATCTTGCTCGGCGAGCGCAGCCATCGCCTGGTCGGTGCAGGCTTCACCACGCTCGACCGCGATCGCATGCAGGCCCGGCTGGAACGTGGCGGCTTCCGCCAGTTGATCCTCCCAAAGGGTCAAGTTTCCGCCTTCGCGCGCCGTTCTGGCCAGGGCGACGTGAACGAGGGCCTCATCGGTCAGGACCTGCAGGCCCGTGCGCAACTCCTCATCGAGGATGCCCAGTTCGCGTGCACGCAGGAAGTACTCTATCGCAAGGTCACGGTGGCTCTGATGGAGCGCGACGATGCCCGCTTTCTGGTAGTGGTTCGCGAGTTCGGGGCCGAGGTCCTCACCGGCCGCGATCGCCTCCTCGAACACTTGCAAGCCCGCGCCCCACTCCCCGTTCATCATCAGCATGTCCGCCAGGAACACGCGCACGTCGGGATCGCCGGGATCGATCTCGGCCGCTTTCACGGCATGCGAGAGTGCCGTGCGACGGTCATCGCCCGCGTGGGATTTGCCGACCAACAGGTGTGCTTGACCGAGCGCACGGTCGCAGAACGGCAAACGGGGTTGGGCCGCGCGGGCATCCTCGAGATGCTTCAGGCCGACGCGCGACATCCGCTCGGTGCAGATGTCGACGATGCCCTGCGCGCGCAGGAGCTCCGCCGGAAGCAACGCTCCCTTGAAGAGTTCCAGGGCCTGCGCCAATTCCTGATTCGCCGTCGCGTTCATGCCGCGCCACGCGTGGACCTCGATGGCCGTGGCCAGAACGCGAGCGTCCCCGGGTGCGATGCCACGTGCGGCCGCTAGGTTCTGCTCCATGACGATGTCGTCCTCGAGCAACAGCGCGAGACGTGCGTCGAGCAGCACACGATCCAGCGGCGTGAGGACCGCGTCCGCTTGTGTGCGCAGAGTTCCGGCCTGGAGGAGGTCCCCGCGATCGATCGCCTGCTGCAGAGCCTCGATGCGCGGGTCGTGGAAGCCGTCCCCCTGTTCGCCGTGTGCGAATGCGGCGGAGTCCGAAGATCCGAATGCCGGGGGCGCGGAGTCCTTGTGCGTCCCGGGGCCCAGGTCGTCGGTCGAGTCGGTCGAGTCGGTCGAGGCCTTCGTGTCGGAACACCCGGTGAGGGCACCGATCCCGAGGCAGAGGCTCGCGAGGGCGACCAGGGTGGACCACGGCGAGGATGCGTGGTGTTGGGAAGACCTGTGGAAGAGCATGGTTGGGGACAGGGAGTCCGGAACGGCCTGGGACCCGGAGCGGGGGGCCTCGAAAGGTTCCTGGGATCGAACAGACTAACGGGGCACGGCCGGGCGGATACGATTCCTGCACGATCGTCGCGCCCGAATCGGGATCGCTCCCCTTGTGGGCGATTTGGGTTCGAGATCGACCCGGTTCGTTCGGACATCCATCGTTTGGATGCCCAGCGGTTCGACACGGCTCGGCTCGACACGCATCGGTTCGCCGGAGAGACTCTCTCCCATCCCC
>TARA_R110002096_G_scaffold75732_8_pt1 | contig 52469 bp, 54 predicted proteins | sample TARA_R110002096 | Tara Oceans TARA_R110002096 (sample SAMEA4397295) | marine metagenome | biome: Polar Biome; feature: [DCM] deep chlorophyll maximum layer (ENVO:01000326); material: water (ENVO:00002006), including particulate matter (ENVO:01000060) such as... | depth 35 m
ATAAGGGTATGTCCGGTAATACTCATAGGAGGCGGTCTTGAATTCCGGCACGTTTTTCAGCTTGTTGTTCACATAGATCGGATCGGGCGTCAGCGCCGTTCCGATGAACAACAGATTGCTGGTCATGTTTTCGACCAACCGCGCACCGATTTCCTTCGATTTGTCTGTGCCAACTGGTTCTGATTGAAACGCATTCACGTCGTCGATCAGTTGCGTGACATAGGCGGGAGGCTCGACGCCTTTGGCCCCATTGGAATCGACGTATTCAGCCCACAGCATTCCAACGCGGTGTGCAAAATAGTTTTCAAATGGTGGTACCCAGAGCTCATTATTGCCCAGGATAATGCCAAGCGGCTGGCCTTTTTCCCAAAGCCCGACATCGAGCTGATTGGAAGATTGTGCCGAACGATACTCATCCGGTGTCACTTCCTTGACAGTCGTCTTGACGCCGACATCCGCCCAGTACTGACCCACCAGTTCAACCACCTGTCCGGCGATGCCCTGTGTTGCAAATTGCAGGTTCAGAACCAGAGAATTGCCATTCGGAAGATCGCGGAATCCGTCATTGTCCTTGTCGACAAGACCAATTTCGTCGAGCAGCCGGTTGGCTTCATCGGGATCAAATTCTGTGGCAAAGGTTTTCCATTTTTCATCGACAAAATCCGGAACGGGTGAGAACCCCGTATATTGCTGGATCGTGCCCTGGCCGAAATAGGCCACTTCATTGAGCTCTTCCCGGTTGATTGCAATCGACATCGCCTTGCGAAAATTGAGATCACCGAAGACTTTGCGTTTTTCTTCATCAGCGGATGTGACGTTGAACGAAATCGCATGCATCGCGATTTTCGGTTTCAGCTGAATGGTATAGCCGCCTTTTTCCTGATTTTGCAGCAGCAGCGGCGCATCAGACAATTGCAGTGACTGGGTTTTGTAATCCACCTCACCATTGACCAGCTTTAGCAAACGCACCTGATTGTCATTGGCGTAAACCTCGTCCTGCTCGTTGATATATGGCAGTTGGTTGCCGGCAGTATCCACCATGAAGAAATAGGGATTGGCAACGTAACGCCGGCCTTCTGTGGTGTCGGAAATCGTTATGAAGGATTCCAGCGTCGGCATAACAGCGGCGGGCATATTTGCCACCTTGTCCGGGCTGTTCAGCAAAGGTGACGGAGTATCAGTCCAGTCGGAATTGCCGAAATAGGCCTTGATGACGTCATAGCCACTTTCAAAGCCCAGTTCCTTGGCTCTCGCATCAGCATCCGGATTGATATCGGGATGAAACTGGCCGAGGAAATGCTTGGGCTGGAAGCCCTGCGCGAAAGACGTTGCGAAGTGAGCGATCAGGCCCGGCTTCGGCGCAGGCAGTATGAACTTCACGGTTTGCGGATCGATGACTTCAACTGTCATGCGTTCACCGCCGACCAGCACATAATCCTTCGGTTTTTCATTGACCTTTGGATCAAGCGCAAGATTGTCGTACCAGAATTTGACATCTTCGGCCGTGAACGGCACGCCGTCAGACCATTTGTGGCCCTTGCGCAGCGAGAAGGTCACTTCTGTATAATCATCGTTCCATGACCAGCTTTTGGCAACATTTGGCACGATGGTTTGCAGATCGTCGGAATAACGCACCAGATTAACGTGTCTGATAGACAGGAAATCAGAGGTACCGGCTTCCGTGGCGTTTGACAGGGCGTCAAGCGTTCCGCCATATTTGCCGATCATTTCGTAAGGCGCTACGACCAGTGGTTCCGATGGCAGACGCTCAGCCAGGGGCGGAAGCTCAGGATTGCCCTGAATTTGTCCGTTCAATTCACCGATTGCCGGATTTTCCTGGAAGGAAAGCGTGCAATTTCCTGCCGCTTCAAACTCGGCCAGCTCGAACTGTTGCGGAAACTCTCCCGCCGCAACGCCGTTCATGTCCGCAACTGTCGCTTCCGGGCATCCGCCGGCAAAGGCAGTGCCAGTCAGCGCGACAAGCGCAACACTGGTTAAAAATAATTGTCTCATGGAATTCCTCTCCTTAGGGTGTAGTCAGATCTTTTTGTCATTAGCTTTTCTGAATGAAGCTTTTACAACCTGACCATCATCAAAGCCCCTTTGCAGGTGCCCGTCAAATGCATTCGATTCTGACTATCCCAAATTCCCACCTCAAAACGATCACGGCTTCTGCTATGATCGCGGAAAGCGTACGAACGGGGCAATTATCAGTGAAATCGTTTCTTCTTATCGATGAATAAATAAATCTGATGGTCGACAGCTTCGCGAAACCATTATGTTTCTCCCAATCCGAGGCGGCATGCCGCTGTAGCCTCGCTGATTGCGCAATTCGGAGTGAACCTTGAAGAACAAAATTCTGTTGATCGTCCTGGATCAGTTCCGGACAGATTGCCTTAATGGCGCATTTTCAGAGCGGTTCGACATGCCGCATCTGCGCCAGTTGATGGGCGAAAGTGTCACGTTCAATCGCCATTATACCGTGACCTCGCCCTGCGGGCCCTCGCGTGCCAGCCTGCTGACCGGGCTGTATGCTATGAACCACCGCTCGATCCGCAACGGCACACCTTTGCCGCAGCAGCATCCCACAATGGCCTCGGAGCTTCGCAAAGCCGGGTATGAGCCAATGCTGTTCGGTTACACCGATGTCAGCGCGGATCCGCAGAACCGCCATCCGAATGATCCCGATCTGAAGACCTATGAAGGGCTTGCGCCGGGGTTTTCAGAAATCGTCAGAATGCGGCTCGATAGCAATTCCTCGTGGATCGGATATCTGAAGGCCAAAGGTTATCAGCTGCCGCAGAATTACTGGGATCTGTTCAAGCCGGTCGCTGCCGATGGCGGCCAGGGCCCGGCGATTTCCGACCCGGCGCTTTACAGCGCCGCAGATAGCGATACCGCCTTTCTGACAGACCGGACCCTTGAAGAACTCAGCGCAAGAGAGGACCAGGACTGGTTTTCGCTGCTGACCTATATCCGCCCGCACCCACCGCTCGTGGCGCCGGTACCTTACAATAAAATTGTGGCGGCGGCGGACATGCCCGCACCGGTAAGGCCGGAAAGCGTAGAACGGCACACCGCCATGCACCCCTATTTCGCCGCCGATTTTTCACGCCCGTCCAACAGCCATCTCTATATCGGTTTTGACGGCCGCCCGCAGGATATGCCGGATGAGGATATTGCGGAACTGCGCGCCGTCTATGCCGGACTGGCCTTGGAAGTGGACCACCATATCGGCCGGGTAGTGGATTATCTGAAACGCAGCGGCCAGTATGACGACACCCTGATCATTGTCACCGCCGATCACGGCGAAATGCTCGGCGATCACTATATGTGGGGCAAGGAGGCCCCGTTTGAAGCGGCATTGCATGTTCCGCTGATCATCCGCGACCCGCGCGCGCCGCAAGGCCATGGCACCACAGTCGATCATTTTACCGAATCCATCGACATCGCACCAACACTGGTCGACTGGGTCGGCAGAACACCCGATATCAGCTTTAACGGACAATCCCTGTTGCCGTTTCTGGCCGGCGCTGCGCCCGAAACCTGGCGCAGTTCGATATTCTGCGAGGTCGATTTTGGCGATCCGCTGACACCGACGCGGTTTCAGGAAGAGATGGACCTGTCACAGTTTCAAAGCAATTTTGCCGTGCTGCGCGATGAGCACTTCAAATATGTCCATTTCAACGGTGGTCTGCCGCCGTTGCTGTTCGATCTCAAAGCTGATCCGCATGAACTGACCGATCTGGCCGCGTCGCCGTCGCACCGCGATCATCTTCTGCATTACGCAAATCTGATGCTCGACCACCGCATGTCCTTTGCCCATCACGCCATGAGCCGCATGCTGATAACAAGCACCGGCATTCAGAGCCGGTAGCGGTTTCCCGGCTCTACCGAAACGAAGCCCTGTAATTCATGGCTTGCAAATTGAGTTGATCTTCCAACGGCGGCGCAATCTCGAATGCTTTTGCGCTTTTGGCAAAATCATACAGCCTGAAAATACGCAATGCGTCGGCGCGTTCGTTGGCAAAGTCTTTTTCATTGCGGCTCAGGAAAAAGGGTGTAGTGCGGTGGCCAAGAGTGGTTTTAACTTCGAGAAGCCGTTCCTCACCTGTCGTGGTGAATGAGAGGATATCGTAACCCGCACCATCACCATCTTCCTGCGATACCCACCGCACAGCCCGTGCCAGATCATCCCGGCCTGCCTGTCGCAAACGTGCATGTTCGTGTCTGACAACTCGCTCTTCCCCTGCAAGACCGAGAGCCCGGTTGCGCTGGTCTCGAGCAGCGGGATCGAATTTACGTAACAAGCGGGATAGTGCAGGATGAGCTTCCTCTGCAACGTCCAGTTTAATCGGTGTCGGCTCAATATAAAGAGCGTCTTCGTCCTGTAAGATGGTCTGTTTGTGAGTTTTGGGAAGTTCAAACCGTATCCCGCTGTGCAGACGGCGTTCAATTCCGTCAATGAGCGACATCTGAAAATTCATTTTGGGCTTATAGCCAGCAATCCAAGGCTCGCCGAGGGTCATCAGAACCGCACTGATGTTCTGATGCTTGAATTCGATTGAGCCTTTTGATCTTTTGATCAAGCTGCGCAACGCTTCATTTCGATGGGCTTTTACAAATTGCTCGCCTGCAAGTTCCATCTCGAGCATCTTGAAATAGTCGGCAACAATCAGGTCTATTTCCCCATCGGACCAGTTTTGACCAGTTTTCTCAGCTTCAGTCACGACGCAACAGCACCAGTTCGCAGGTCATCAGCACGGCATTTTCGTCCGCTTGCAGCAGGCCCTGCTCAATCTCGCCATCCAGCCCGACAATCAGAATGTCGATTTGCGCCCCGGAATCTTTGTCGTTCAGGGCAATGCGGCCGCCGCGGATCAGAAATTCCGTGGCATAGCTCTGCAGTGTCCGCCCGTCATCAAACCGGGCGCCAATCAGGCTGCCGATTCCGTGCAGTTGCGCGCCGGACCAGCCGAGAGTGCGGCAGATGTTGGCCAATTCCTGACCGATTTCGACATTCGGTCTCAGCCGCACCAGGGCGGCGTTATGCTGCGGTGCGGGTTCGGTTCCGGTTGGCTGAAACAGGGTGAAATTGGTTTCAGGGTCAAAACCGCCTTCAAACCGCGCATCAGCAAACACCCAGCCCTGCAGGGTTGCCGGTTCTTGCAGGATGCATCGGTCCGGCAGCATATGCCCGGCAAAGTGGTGTCCGGCTTTGTCCCGCCACGCACCATGACAGTGAATGAATGCGCCACCGTCGCGCCAGCCGAACACCAGACCGGCTTCGCTCACTTCGCCCGGTCCGGCAAGTGTCCTTGTGTCACTCCACCATGCCGCATGATCAGCGTCGGGTGAGGGTGCGGGGATGACGAAATCCAACTGGCTTACCGCAGAATTGTGCATGGTGAGATAGGCTGAATTGTTGCCCCGCGCCTCAAGCGCCGCTGTCACTCCCGCTAACAGCGTTTCTCCGGCATTCAGGGCAATGCTGATTTCCTCGGCTCTGGTGGTGCTGACCAGGTGGCGCTGCTGATCAGCCAGACCGGGTTGCTGGACAAAACGCATCATCGGTCGGCATCCTCGCCAGTCAGCCTGCGCTCATATTCGGCGCGCACCAGCTTCTTGGTAATTTTGCCATAGCCGGATTTCGGCAGAGCCTCCCAGAACACGAATTTTTTTGGCACTTTATAACTGGCGAGTTTCGGCAACAGCCAGTCCCGCAGCGCCGACGGTTCAATCTCGCCGCCCGATTTGACAACACAGACCGCAACGCCGACCTCGCCCCATTTTTCATCCGGCAGACCAAAAATCGCGACTTCCGAAACAGCCGGGTGAAGCAGAATTTTTTCTTCAATTTCGCGCGGATAAATATTCGAGCCGCCGGAAATATACATGTCGGATTGCCGGCCCGTCAGATAGAAAAATCCCTCTGCATCCATATGGCCGACATCGCCGGTGCGAAACCAGCCATTACGAAACGCCTTGGCATTGGCTTCCGCATTGTTCCAGTAGCCAGCAAAGACGGCCGGTCCCGCAACGCAGAATTCGCCGGTGTTTCCGGGGGCGACTTCCTGGCCTGCGTCATCCTGCACCTGCACCTGCATGCCGGTTCTGGCCATTCCGCAGCTGCCTTCCCGGATGGCGGCGCCGGTACCGGCTTCGTGCTGATCCGGGCGCAGCACCGTAATCGCTCCGGTGACTTCGCCAAGTCCGAAATACTGCACCAGAACCGGACCGAGTTTATTGAGTGCAAACAGCTGGTCGGCGCGGTACATCGGCGCGCCGGCATAAATCACATGACGCAGCGAACTGTGATCCACCTGATCGACCGCCGGATGCTCCACCAGCATTTTTAAAATCGTCGGCACCGTAAACAGATTGCTGACACGCCAGCGCGCGATCAACTGCCAGATTTCCGCCGCATCAAACCGCACTGATGCGGGAAGCACGGTGGCCGCACCGCGTGCAACCTGCAGCACAGCATGAAGCCCGGCACCATGGGACAGCGGCGCCACAGCAATAGAAGCATCCTGTTCGCTGGTGCCCGGGATGAGATCGCTGAGATGATTATTGATAACAAACGCCATCTGACCGTGGGTCAGCACCCCCGCTTTGGGATTGCCTGTTGTGCCCGATGTATAAAACAACCAGCAGGGGTCGTCATACTCGACATCTGCAAGCGGCACAGTCAGGCCGGCCGGATCGGAAATCAACGTGTCATAATCGGCGGCAAAGCCAGACGTGCCGATGGAAATAATGAATTGCAGATTATCGGCACAATGGCTGGCATGTCCGGCATAATCGGCATCAATGATCAGCCCGCTGGCACCGCTGGACTCCACGATCCACGCCAGATCCTCCGGTATACCGCGAAAATTTGCCGGAACCCAGATTGCACCGAGACGCCAGCAGGCAAAGGCCGATTCCAGCAGCTGATTACAGTTCGGCGACTGCACGACAATCCGGTCACCCTTGCGCACGCCATAGCTATCGGCAAGGATTGTTGCCATCGCATTGACGCGGATATCGAGGGCCGCCCAGTTCCACTCCGCCTCGCCCCATATCAGACCCGGACTGTCCGGCAGCCGCCGCGCCGACTGCTCCAGAAAATGCGCCAGATTCATCACCCGGTTCGAGACTCGTTTCACGATGAAATACCCTAATGAATGCGTTCAAGAACGGAGACATAATTCGACACGGCGGCACCTCCCATATTGAACACAGCGCCCATTTCAGCGTCGGCAATCTGCATGCCGCCGGCTTCTCCCATCAATTGCATGGCCGCCATGACATGCATCGAAACGCCGGTCGCCCCGATCGGGTGGCCCTTCGATTTCAGACCACCCGACGGATTGACCGGTAAAATGCCGTCCTTGCGCGTCCAGCCTTCGCGCGCCGCCTTCCAGCCTTCGCCGCGCGCTGTCAGGCCCATCGCTTCATATTCGATCATTTCGGCAATGGTGAAACAGTCATGGGTTTCAACAAAGTCGAGGTCTTTCAGATCAATTCCGGCAAGTGATTTGGCTGCATCCCAGGCTTTACGGGCACCGTCAAACGCAGTGATATCGCGGCGCGACAGGGGAAATATATCATTGCGGCTGGCCCGCGCGCGAAAACCGATGGCGCGTGCCATATCCTGTGCCGTCTCCCGGTCGGCCAGCACCAGCGCTGCCGCACCATCGGAGACCAGCGAACAGTCGGTGCGGCGCAGCGGAGCCGCCACCAGCGGATTTTTATCGGACACGGTGTTGCAGAAACTGAAGCCGAAATCACGCTGCAAATGGGCATAGGGATTGTGCACGCCATTGGCATGGTTTTTGGCGGCAATCATTGCCATTTCAGCGCTGCGGTCGCCATTCTTCTGGAAATAGGATTGCGCAATCTGTGCGAAAATGCCGGCAAAGCCGCCACTGACGTCGGCTTCCTCCTTGCGGTAGGATGCGCTCAGCAGAATGTCACCAATTTCAGCATTGCTGCTGGCGGTCATTTTTTCAGCGCCCACCACCAGTGCAATGCGGCCGCGTCCACTGGCGATGAAATCCGCCGCGCTGTACAGCGCCGCCGTGCCTGTCGCACAGGCGTTTTCGCTGCGCTGCGCCGGTGTGTGTTCCAGACCCGGAACCGCAACACTGATCAGCCCGGCTTCAAGGCCCTGGCGGGAAAATCCGTTGTTGAAAACGCCGACCGAGGCAAAATCCACATCCTGCGGATCGATCCCGGCATGGACCAGAGCCGCGCCGCCGGTTTCCGCCATCAGGGCTTCCACATCCGGCGCTTCGCTTTTGCCAAAATGGCTGTGCGCCCAGCCGATGATCACAGCATCCGAGTTCATGTCGTCTCTCCGCGCTTCTGTCTCGCCAGTCGACCCTGAATGCAGTTTCAGTTCAAGTGTTTCTTTGCCCGGAGTAACCCAACTCCAGACGTCTAACCCTGCGGTGTCATGACTTCGCGCTGGCGGGCGCGCTCCAGGCCCAGTTTGCGTTCCCGGTAGATGATGATCAGACCGGCCAAGATAACCAGAGCCACTCCAGCAACGGTAAAACTGTTCGGGATCTCGTCAAACACGAAATAGCCGACAATGACTGCCAGCAAAATCGACAGATATTCAAACGGCGCAATCACCGATGTATCCGCATGACGGTAGGACAGGGTGAGGAGAATCTGCCCGACGCCGCCAAGCAGACCTGCCAGGATCAGCAATGCGGCATCACTCCAGTTCGGAACAACCCAGCCGAAAGGCAGTGTCAGCAGGGACAGCAGCGTGGCTGTAACGGAGAAGTAAAACACGATTGCCGCCGTGCTTTCCGTGCTGACAAGTTTGCGCACAAACACCTGTGCGAGGGCCACGAACACAGCACCCATCAGCATCAGAAAGGCCCCGGCGGTTTCCAGCTTGTCAACCGTCTCTATGTTTAAAACCGTGAGCCGTGGTATCAAAATGACAATCACACCCAACAGGCCGAGGGCCACAGCAGACAGGCGAAAGGCGCGCACTTCTTCGCCCAAAAACATGGCTGCGAAAATCACCGTCAGCACCGGTGCGGCGTAGCCGATCGCGGTGACCTCGGGCAGGGGCAGCAGCCCCAGCGCGGTAAAGCTCATCGCCATCGCTGCGGTGCCCACCAACCCGCGCCAGACATGGCCCATCGGATTTTTGGTCTTCAGCCCATGGGCCAGATTATGATGCCACGCCAGCCAGCCCAGAATGACCGGAATGGCGAACAGCGAGCGGAAAAACACCGTTTCGCCCGGCGGCACAGTGTCTGCGACCGTCTTGATGCAGGTGACCATTGCCACGAAAACGGTCACCGACATCAGTTTCAGGAAAATTCCGCGCAACGGATTCATGGCAGGGGTCCCGACAGGATTGATTTAACTGGAAACTGGATGGCCAGCTGGCCATCGCCATGTCCGGTTTTAGCCGAGTGCTTGGTTTCAACCTACCCCAAAAAAGTATATCCGTGCAAAAATCCGCGATTGAAGCTGAGTGCCGGAAAATGCGATGCTGCCAGTGCGCAGACACGGGCAGGGACGGCCCGCCTGGTGTCGGCCCGGAGAGCTGTTGATGATTGCCAGTCTGATGATGTATCACCGCCCGCAACTGGCAGCAGCGCATGACGCTTACTGGGATCTGATCCGCCGGCATCTGGCCGAAGCCGGCATCGACAGCCCGCCAGCCCTGTCACAACGAGAAGATGAAATGTCGCTATGGACCGATCCGCAACTGGTACTGAGCCAGACCTGCGGTCTGCCGTACCGGACGCAATTGCATCACAGGGTCAGCCTGATCGGCACCCCGGATTTCGCGGTTGAGGGCTGCGCACCGGGCTATTATCGCAGCGCCATCGTGGTGCGCAAATCAGACCGCCGGACTCGAATTGAAGATTTCCGTGACGCGGTGTTTGCCTATAATCAGACCGGATCCCAATCCGGCTACGCCGCGCCCTTCTGGCATGTAAAGGCCCACGGATTCTGGTTTGAAAACCGCCTGCAGACCGGGCAGCATTTCAAGTCGGCACAGGCCGTGGCCGAAGGCCTAGCTGATCTGACAGCGCTGGATGCGGTATCCTGGCGGCTGATGCAGGAATATGAGCCATTCAGCGATGATTTGAAAGTTCTGGACTGGACCACACCAACCCCCGGCCTGCCATATATTTCCGCGCCCGAGGCCAATCAGCCGGCCATCTTCCAGGCCGTGCGGCAGGCCATCCAAGACCTGACAGAAGAAGACCGCCGCGCCCTCGGCCTCAGGGATCTGGTCTATATCGACAAGCAGACCTATCTCGCCGTTCCCACGCCCTAGATCCTGTATTGAAAGTTGTTGGATGCCGACAGACCAAGGCATTGTGACGGCCACCCTCATTCAGCAGTACAGTGCCACACCTGTCATCAAGAGCGCAGCGCGCGCGCATCGCACGGTTTTGCAGTCCCGCTATGGGATGATCGTCGGGGTCCATGACACATCTGGATTTCCGCAGGCTTTGCCTTGCTTTTGCTTCCACCAAGCGGAGCCGAATGAGCTTCGGAAAACGCCTTGGCTTGTTGTCCTAGATCAATACTGCGAAACGCAGCATCGGCTAATGTAGCCGTCAGGAACTGGGCGCTCGTGATAGCAGCACCGGGTTGCCATCAGGTTTGTAATTTTGAGGGCGAGAGCCATGGAAAATCACCGCACACCACCGGAGCCGGCCAATCAGCCTCAGCTGAAACAGCTTTTGTGGCTCTTTATGGTCGGTCTGGCTGTCTTTATTTTGTATTCAGTCCAGTCGCCGACAAATCTGAGCGCACCGTCAGTTGTTTCCTACAGCGCAATCAAGCAACTGATCCGCAGTGGCGATGTCAGCGAAGTGACACTCGAAGCGACGGCCATTGTGGCCGTTCTGGACGCGCCGACCACCGAAGGTGTTGAACGGTTGCGGGCGATCATGCCGCAACAACCTGATCCGGATTTGTTGCCATTGCTTGAAAGTGCAGGCGTTATCATCAACGCCGAAGAGCCGGCAAATCCGTCGGTTCTTCTGTCGTTCCTGCCCTGGATCGTGATCCTCGCCTTCTATTTCTGGCTCAGCCGCCGGATGATGGGCGGCGGTACCAGCGGCGGGTTGCCTGGCGGGGTCGGAAAATTTCTCGGCGGTCGGTCCACCCAGCCGACAAAACCCACCCGCAAGGTCACCTTCGCGGATGTCGCGGGCCAGGACGAGGCCAAGCGCGAGGTCTCCGAACTTGTCGAGTTCCTGCGTGATCCGGACCGGTTCCAGAAAGTGGGCGCTACGGTGCCGCATGGTGTCTTGCTGATGGGCCCGCCTGGTACCGGCAAGACGCTGTTGGCTCGTGCGCTTGCCGGAGAAGCTGATGTGCCGTTCTTTTCCACGTCAGGTTCGGAATTCATCGAGATGTTTGTGGGGGTCGGCGCAGGCCGGGTGCGCAACATGTTTGAAGAGGCGCGCAAACAGGCCCCGTCGATCATCTTCATTGACGAATTGGACAGCATCGGGCGTACCCGTGGTACCGGCCTTGGCGGCGGTCATGACGAGCGCGAACAGACGTTGAACCAGATCCTGGCCGAATTGGATGGCTTTACGGAGCGCGAGGCAGTGGTGGTTCTGGCCGCGACCAACCGTCCCGATGTGCTGGACCCTGCACTGTTGCGCCCGGGCCGGTTCGACCGCCACGTCACTCTGTCGCTGCCGGACAAGGTGGCGCGCCGAGCAATCCTGGATGTTCATGTCAAGAACCTGCCAATGCACAGCGATGTCGATCTGGATCAGGTGGCGGCAGGCACGCCGGGCTTCTCGGGTGCTGACCTGAAGAACCTGTTGAACGAAGCGGCAATAACAGCTGCCCGCCGTTCAGCCAGAGCAATTATGCTCGCCGATCTGGACGAGGCACGCGACAAGGTAATGATGGGAACCGTGCGCACCCTGGCAATCCAGCCCGACGAAAAACACCGACTGGCAGTACATGAGGCCGGGCATACGGCGGCCGCCTATTACTACCCCGGTGCCGATCCGCTTTACAAGGTCACGATCATACCGCGCGGGCGCAGCCTTGGCAGCACTCATTCGTTGCCGGAAAACGAGCGCCATACCTTGCCCGAGGCCTATTTGCGCGTCCAGCTGACAACGCTTCTGGCCGGGCGCGCGGCGGAAAAGCTGCTGTTGGGTTCGGTCAGTTCGGGGGCAGATGACGACATTCGGCGGGCTACCGCGCTGGCGCGTTCGATGGTGGCACGCTGGGGGATGGATCCCGATATCGGCCCGGTGGATCTGCGCGAAAGCGAGGATCACCCATTTCTCGGCCAGCAGATGATCCAACCTCGGAGCTTTGCCGACGAAACAGCAGCGCGCGTGGATCAGGCGGTGATGAAACTGCTTTACGCCGCAGAAAACCAGGCAACGCAACTTATCAGCGACCACCGCGACCAGGTGTCGATGCTTGTGGCGCGGCTGGAAGCTGAGGAAACACTGGATCTGGACGCTATCAAAGCCAGTCTTGAATCGAGTGAAAAGATCCGGCCTTTCGTGATGAAACGCAAAGGCGGCAATCCCGCAGATTCGGAACAGCGCGAATGAGCGACACCAAAAAGAAGCCGCAGACCACAGTGAAACACACGGTACGAGAACCGGTGAAATCCCCGCTTCAGGCGGTGGCTAAGCCCAAACAACGCCACCCGCACCAAAATGTGGACCGGGCTATAAGTGCCAATATCGCGCGTTTATCGGGCGGTGTTTCGTCGCATGCCTTTATTGAAGCATGGAGTGACTGGGCGCTGCATTTGGCTCGCTCTCCAGGGCGGATGCTGGAACTTTCCGAACGCGCTCGAACGAATGCACTGAAATTGACCGCTGCTGCGAACAGCGCAAAAACGGATGTTGAGCCACCTTTTTCTCCCAAGAGCTACGACACGCGCTTTAACCACTCCGGATGGCGGAAATCTCCCTTTTGGACGTGGCAACAGGGATTTCTGGCAGCGCAGGACTGGTGGGACTACGCCACCGACCCGATGCGCGGATTACGACGGGACGATGCGGACCGGGCCCGGTTCATGACCCGGCAGATGCTTGATGTCGTGTCGCCGTCCAATTTCCCCTGGCTGAACCCGGAGATCATTGAAGAGACGATGAAAACCGGCGGCCGCAATCTGGGCGAAGGCGCTGCGCATTTCTGGGGCGATTGGCTGAAGACCGTGTCTCAGGTGCACGAACCGGCACCCGAAGGATTTGAAATCGGCAAAAATCTGGCCTGTGCGCCGGGCGAAGTGGTGTATCGCAACGACCTGTTCGAACTGATCCAATATGCCCCGCAAACAGATGAAGTTCAGGCCGAGCCAATCCTGATCGTTCCAGCATGGATCATGAAATACTACATCCTTGATCTGTCGCCGCAGAATTCGATGGTGAACTATCTGGTCGGTCAGGGCTTCACTGTGTTTATGATCTCGTGGTGCAATCCGACGGCCGATCAGGCCGAACTGTCTCTGGAGGATTACCGCAAGCGCGGGATCATGGCCGCGCTGGCAGTGGTCAATGCGATTGTCCCAAGGCAAAAAGTGCAGGCCGTTGGCTATTGCCTCGGCGGCACGATGCTGGCGATCGCCGCAGCCACGATGGCGCGTGACGGTGATGACAGGCTGGCCTCAATCACGCTGATGGCGGCCCAGATTGATTTTGTCGAAGCTGGCGAGTTGCTGTTGTTTCTTGATGAAAGCCAAATCGCCTTTGTCGAAGACATGATGTGGGATCAGGGGTTTCTTGACCGGCCTCAGATGTCGTGGGCCTTTGCCGCGATCCGGTCTGAGGATCTGATATATACCCGCGCGGTCAGGCGCTACTTCCTTGGCCACGAGGATTTGCCCTCCGATCTCGGCGTCTGGAGTGCAGACACTACCCGGATGCCGGCGCGGATGCATTCGGAATATCTGCGCAGCCTGTTTCTGGAAAACCGCCTGACCGCCGGGCGTTTTGCGGTCGAGGGCCGGATCATTGCATTGAAGGATATCGCTGCACCGATGTTCGTGATCGGCACTGAAACTGATCACATCGCGCCGTGGGAATCGGTATACAAGACCAAGCTTTTTACCGATTGTGATCTGACCTTCGTGCTGACCAAGGGCGGCCACAATGGAGGTATCCTCAGCGAACCGGGGCATCCCCGGCGGCACTACCGGATATCCCACCGCCCGGCCGGGGCGCTCTATGTCGGGCCCGGCGCCTGGCATCTCCAGCAACAGGTGAAGGACGGGTCCTGGTGGCTGGAATGGGCACAATGGCTGGTGGCAAACAGCAGCGGCACGCGCCCGCTGCCCGCGATGGCAGACGCAATCTGCGCAGCGCCAGGTTCATATGTTCTGCAAAGCTAATTACAAATTTTGTGAGGCCTCTCATGACACGACCCCGCCTGACGTTTCACGGTGCCGCCCGTTCTGTCACCGGATCGTGTTTCCGTCTGGAAACGGATCAAGGTCAAGTCCTGGTCGATTGCGGGCTATTTCAGGGATCCAAGACTGAAAAAGAGCTCAATTATCGCCCGTTTCCCTTTGTACCCAAAGAGATCGCCGCGGTCATCCTCAGCCATGCACATATCGATCATTCCGGTCTGTTGCCAAAGTTGGTGCGTGACGGGTTCTCGGGCGCGATCCATGCCACGCCCGCCAGCATCGATCTGGCCGGGGTGATGCTGCCTGACAGCGCCCATATTCAGGAATTCGAGGTTAAACACTTTAACCGCCGCGCTGCGCAGCGCAATCGTCGCTCGGTGACGCCGATTTATTCGGGCAAGGATGCGATAGCCTGTCTGAAAACGTTTCACCCGGAGCCATACAACACCTGGTTTGCCGTCATTCCCGGCCTGCGCGCGCGGTTCTGGAACGCGGGCCATATGCTGGGTTCAGCATCAATCGAGATCGAGATTACGCAAGACAATACGGCCGTGCCCATGCGGCTTCTGTTCTCGGCGGACATTGGGCCGGATTACAAGCTAATGCACCCCGATCCTGAGGGCCCCAGCGGTGTGGACTACCTGATATGCGAATCCACCTATGGTGACCGTGATCGCATTGATGCCAGTGCTGAACGCCGCCGCACGCTGCTGCGTGATGAAGTGTTGGCCGCGACCCACGACAATGGTGCGCTGTTGATCCCGTCCTTTGCGGTGGAGCGCGCACAAGAGCTTATCAGCGACCTGAGCCGCCTGATGTCTGAAGCAGTGTTGCCGCAGATCCCCATCTATTTAGACAGCCCATTGGCCATCAAGGCCACCAAAGTATTTGCCAAGCATTTCCATGAACTGGAAGAAGGTACCGTGCTCGTGGCAGGGCTCAAATCGCCACTTTTGCATTTCACCCAGACAAGGGCGCAAAGCGTCGCGCTGGACCGGGTGAAGGGCTTTCACATCGTCATTGCCGCTTCAGGCATGTGCGACGCCGGGCGGATCCGGCACCGGCTAAAGAACTGGCTGTGGCGGGATGAGGCAACGGTGCTGTTTACCGGCTTTCAGGCTGAAGGCACCTTGGGCCGCATCTTACAAAGCGGCGCTCGGTCAGTGCGAATTCAGGGTGAAGAATTCGTCGTCCGCGCAAGGATCCGGTCGCTGGATCTGTATTCCGGTCATGCCGACGGCACCGAACTTGTCGAATGGGTCCAGGCCCGTCTTCCGCTCCGTCACGATTTGTTCCTGGTACATGGCGAAGCTGTCGCCATCGACGCGCTGGCAGCGCGGCTGGGCGGCATTCTTGATGCGGGCCGGGTGTACCGGCCGATTCTGGACGAAAGCTTCGAGTTGACTGCAAAAGGTGCAGGGCGTCTGTCCGTGCCAACTCTGCCACGTCTGGCTCCTGAGCGTGTGGCCCGGTTGGACTGGCACAATAATGCATCCAAACTGATTCTCGATATCAACGAGGCGTTGTCCAGCAGTGCGGATGAAAAGGCGCGCGATGTGCTTATCCGCCGTTTGCAGCGCGTCCTGAAAGACGAGGTTGTCGAAGAGCCAGGCAAGCGCCACCATTAGAACCGGTGGCGCCGGCGGTTTTATTGCGCCACGAAGCCGCCGTCGATCGGAACATGCACGCCGGTAATGAATGACGCCTTGTCCGAGCACAGCCAGACTATCAGATCGGCCACTTCATCGGGTGTCCCGATACGGCCCATCGGATGCTGGCTGTCCATCATCTGTCGGCTGGTCATCGTGCCCCCCGTGGCTTGTTCGGCCAGGGAATCCAGCATGCGGGTGTCAATTCCACCTGGACAGACCGAATTCACGCGGATGCCCTCCTTGGCATACTCCAGTGCCGCGTTTTTGGTCAGCCCGTTAACGCCGTGTTTGGAAGCAACGTAAGACGAAAGGCCGGGAAAACCGATCAGCCCGGCTATCGACGAGAGGTTGACAATTGCACCGCCCCCCTGTTTTTGCATCTGCGCGATCTCGGCTTTCAGGCACAGGAATGTACCTTTGAGATTGACCGCGATCGTGCGATCAAAATTCTCTTCGGTTTGATCACAAAAAGGAGCAATTGCGCCCTCGATGCCGGCATTATTGCAGGCGCAATCAAGCCTTCCATAAGCGGCCAGTGCTGCAGCGATCAGAGCCGCAACATCCGATGCCTTCGATACGTCGGCGCGTACAAATTGGGCATCGCCACCGGCAGAGCGGATCATGGCGACAGTCTGCTCACCGCCGGTCTCGACGACGTCGGACACGATGACCTGTGCGCCTTCCTCGGCGAATTTCAGTGCTGTCGCGCGGCCGATCCCAGCGGCAGCACCGGTCACGAGTGCCGTTTTTCCCGAAACAATTCCCATAGCAAATCATCCTCCATTGAGCCAATCTCCCTATGAGTGTACGCGGCCTGTACGAAGGCGCGTTGATCAAGATCAATCGCAGATTAAATGGAGTTCACTACAAACCGGGCATTCTCGCAGACCGGTCGGAAACACTGGAGCAAGTGACGGCATCGGCCGGAAGTTGTTTGCGTTTTCGTCAGGGCGACTTTGGACCCTCTGTGGGTGCCGGGAACATCTCATCTGCGATTGATTTGCGGGAGCGCGCTGGAAAGCTCGCCTGATTCAGAATGGTTCCCGACTGATCCACAACAAACCGGGCCGCCCGGTCCTGGTAATGGAATGTCAGGCGCGTGCGCCCCGCATCTTCGTCAGTGCCGGTCTCGCAAAGCGAGGTGATCTGGCCACTCCGCATCAATGTTTGGACGTCTTCTGGCTGAAGGTTGAAAGCTTCTGCTAGCAGCGTTGCATCGACGACAAAATCATCCTGATTTTTTTCGACCCGCGTCATGAGGTTTCTCTCCGAACTCCGTTGGCGGCAGCGACAGTTGCAAAATGCATGGCAGCACCCTGGCCTGGTTCGATCAGCGCCTCAAAATTGGCCGCATCATCGAGATGCTGCATTTCTTCAGGTGTTTTTGTAATCAGCGTGGGACGCCCGGTTGTCATCTGTCTCTCCCTTTGTTCGGGGAGGAGTTTCATGTCGCAGAATGCGCCAGGCATTGCCTTCGGGGTCATCGAACTGATTATTGTGCAGAGCCCAGAAGAAGGCTGCGACACCGATCAGACCCAAACCGATAGACAGCGGTATGAGAACAACGAAGTTCATGTGGCATCTCTCCATATTGCTCTGTAAGCATGCCATGTACCATGTCCGAGTACGGGAAAAACAACGGCCAATCCCACCAGGCCTGTCAGCACACTCAAGCCAAGACCGACAACGATAATTGCACCCCAGGTGAGCGTGACCGGCAGGTTCTGCAGGGTCATCGAAAAACTCAGCCCCAGGGCGGTCAAAGCATCGCGTTTGCGGGTGAGCATCATCGGAATTGAAAAAAGACTGAGGGCGAAGGCAAAGGACGCAAAAAGACCGCCAACAGCGCCCCCGACCAAAATCAGAGCCCAGCCTCGTCCTGTCGTCAGCACATTGGCGAATGCGTCTTGCGCCCCGGGAAAAGGGACCATCCCGAAAAACAGGGCATACAGCAGATCCGCTGCCCGCAGCCAGAACAGTATCAGCAGACCAAGCAGCAGACCGGCATAGGCCAACTGACCTGGAGATGCCGGGCGCACCAGCACCATGCGCCACAGCGAGACAGGCTCGCCCTGCTCAAGTGCGCGGCTCTTCTCATAGAGGCCAAGAGCCAGAAACGGCCCGACGATCAGGAAACCTGCAATTGCCGGAAGCGCGAGATACAACAAACCGGCTGCCGCCAGGACCCAAAGTGCAGCATATGAGAGTACGACGAGGAAAAAACCGTAGGCAAGGCTTGGTCCGGGATGAGCGCACAGATCGTTCCAACCGGCTGCCAGCCATCTGAAAGCCTCTTGTGCCGGCAAGGAGCGTGAAAAAGCCAAAGCCGGTCTTTTGGGTGGGCGAAGCGTCGGGAGAGGTTCAAGCATGTCAGACCTTTCAGCAGGCGGGTTTGGCAGCAGTCGCCGCCGCAAGCGTGCAATCGGGCTGCGACAGGATAGCAACTGTAAACAGATGCACATTTGCGGCGATGAAGATGCCGATAAATACCAATGCGGCCGCGATGGCCAATCTGCGCTGCCAGATAACGCTCATTCCTGCGCCTCCGATGATTGCCCGGCCATTTCGGCAACATAGACAGCGAGCAGGTTTATCTCTGCGCCGGTAAGTCGGTCGGACCAGGCAGGCATTACGCCCTGTCGTCCGTGGCGCAGTGTCTGCAACACCGTGCCACGGTCCTGCCCATAAATAACCGAGGCATCTGTGAGGGATGGTGCGCCGGTCTTCAACTCACCTGCGCCCCTTTCGCCGTGGCACGCACTGCAGTTATCGGCAAACAGGGTGGCCGCAGGCGCGCTTTCATCGAAGGTGCCATTGGCCATCGCCGACACAAAGCCGGCCAGCGCAGTCTGGTCGCTTTTTTCCATCCAGTCGAAAGCGGGCATTTGCGCCCACCTTGTATCCTCATTGGTCGCATTGATCCCGATGTGAAGCGTCTCGGCAATTGTCTCCGGATCGCCGCCCCAGAGCCAGTAATTGTCATTCAGCGCCGGGAAGCCGGGCCCTCCGCCGCCTTCGCTGCCATGACAGGCGGCGCAATTATCGCGAAACAGCCGGGCGGCTGCCGGCATGGCGCGCGCCATCAACGCATCATCGTCGCGAAGCAGCCCGAACTCTTCTGATTCAAATCTTGCCAGCCAGTCGTTGCGTCTGGTGTTCATGTCCTGAAAACCCTCGACCGCCAGTTCACCCTGATCGAGGCCAAGAATTCCGCGGGTGAAATCCCGCCCGACCGGCCATGCGGGCAAAAGCACCCAGGCAATGAGGGAATAAATGAAGGTGAGCACCAGCGTCCAGATCACGATCCTTGGAAACGGCGTGTTGAGTTCCCGAATGCCGTTCCAGTCGTGTCCCGTGGTGTCATATCCGGTAACAGGATCGACCTCGGTGTGCTCGCCATGCGGATCGTTCATTGATCATCCTCCGCCGAATGTTGCGTCAGGATTGAACGGGCGGCTCTGTCGTGGGCAGCGCGTCTTTTGGGACTGTAAGCGCGGATTATGACGATCAGGAAGAACCCCATCATCCAGATCGGCCCGAAGGTTTTGGCGAGGAAGGCCAGCGTTTCATACGTCATTCGGTTTCTCCCGCAAGGATTTCATAGGGAGCATTTGTCAGCGTGCCGAGTGATTGCAGATAGGCCACCAGCGCGTCCATCTCGGTTAATCGCGATGGGTCACCATCGAAAGCCCGCACGGCAATGTCATCGCCATAGCGGGCGAGCAAAGCCTCGGCATCATCGGAGTCAGGCTGACTTTGAGCGCGTGCATCACTCACCGCTGCCGCGATCATTTCGGGGTTGTAGGGCACACCAAGGCGGGCCAGTGTTCCAAGTTGGCGGGACAGCAATTGTGTATCGAGCGAGCGCGTAAGCCAGGGATAGGCGGGCATGATCGATGCGGGCACAACATTACGCGGATTGATCAGATGCGCGCTATGCCAGTCGTCGGAATACTTCTCTCCGAGCCGCGCAAGATCCGGCCCGGTCCGTTTTGATCCCCACAGCATTGGATGATCGTAGACGCTTTCCGCTGCAAGTGAATACGGGCCGTATCGGTCCAACTCATCGGCGAGGCTGCGCACCATCTGGCTGTGGCAGGCGTAGCAGCCTTCACGAATGTAGATTTCGCGCCCTGCCAACTCAAGCGGCGTATGGGGCCGCATGTCTTCGGGCACCTGAATGGTTTCCTCGATCATGAACAAAGGTGCGATTTCCACGATGCCGCCGATGGAGGCGGCAAAAATGATTGCCCCGACCAGACCCATCGACACTTTTTCCAGGTTATAATGCAGTTTCAGCATGACTTACTCCGCCGGTTGCGGCTTGAGAGGATGGTCGCGGGGTTGGTGCAACGGCGCCGCAGCGCGGTAGGTTGCCCAGCAGTTGAGGGCACAGATGACCGTGCCGGTCAGGAACATCGCTCCGCCGATTGTGCGCAGCAGATAATACGGTGCCATTGCCTGGACCGATTCCACAAAACTGTAGGAAAGCGCACCGTTCTCATCATAGGCGCGCCACATCAAACCCTGCGTGATGCCTGCGTTCCACATTGATATCACGTAGATCAGCGTTCCCACTATGGCGAGCCAGAAGTGCCACTCGATCGCGCGGGGCCAGGCCATCGTCTCGCGGCCCGAGAGGTGGGGAACGAGCGTATATATGGCGCCAAAGATAATCATCGCGACCCAGCCAAGTGTTCCGGAATGAACGTGTCCAACCGTCCAGTCCGTATAGTGGCTCAGGGCGTTGACCGGCCTGATCGCCAGGAATGATCCTTCGAAAGTCGAAAGCCCATAAAACACCGCAGCGACGAACATGAATCGCAGCGTCGCATCATCGCGAACCTTGTGCCAGGCTCCGTTCAAAGTTGCGATTGCGTTCCCGGCAGAGGCCCAGGAGGGCACCAGAAGCATCACCGAAAACGTCATGCCTAGCGTTTGAACCCAGTAGGGCAGGGCCGTGTAGTGCAGATGATGTGAGCCGACCCAGATATAGAAAAACACGATGCCCCAGAAGCTGACAATCGAAAGCCGATACGACCAGATCGGGCGCCCGGACCGCACCGGCAGGAAATAGTACAGCATTCCCAGAAAACCGGCGGTCAGAAAGAACGCAACGGCGTTATGCCCGTACCACCACTGGATCATGGCATCCTGCACACCCGCCCAGATCGTGAAACTGTCAGCCGCACCAAAGCTCACCGGCAGCGCAAGATTGTTGACGATATGAAGCATCGCCACGACCAGGATGAAGGCCATATAATACCAGTTGGCGACGTATATGTGCGGCTCATGCCGCCGCGCCAGAGTGCGGATATACAGTATGAAATAAGTTACCCAGACGACAACGAGCCACAGATCGGCATACCACTCCGCCTCGGCATATTCCTTGGATTGCGTGCTGCCCATCAGATAACCGGTGACGGCCCATGCGCAGAACAGATTGAAACCGATCAGAACAAACCAGGGACTGATTGAATCAGCCAACCGTGTCCGGGACGTGCGCTGAAGAACGTAGAATGACGTTGCGATCAGTGCGTTGCCGCCAAACCCGAAGATCACGCTCGTTGTGTGCACAGGACGCAACCGGCCAAAACTGGTCCACGGCAGGGCTGGAGTTGCTTCTGGCCAATAGAGAAGTGCTGCAACCCAGACACCTGCCGCCATACCGATGATCGCCCAGATCAACGTCATGGAGATGCCAAAGCGCGTTGGCGCGTCGTAATACTGGTGTTGACGATCCGCATCTGGTTCCGAACCATAAAACGCCCCGCCGATACGAATGACCAGAAATATCCCCAGTATCATGGCCATTGCGCCATGAACGGCCATGACCCCCTGACGTGCGGCTATCGCCATAGTCAGACCAAGGAGCACAAGCGCAACCGACAGGCCGACACCAATCCGCCGTTCAGAGTGACTGAGTGTTGATGCTGCGGTCATCCTGGCATTCCTTTAGAGATACAGACGGTGGGAACTGTGAGCCCAAGTGCACGAAGCGCACGGACACGAGCGTAGATTTGTACCACGATCCGGTCAACCGACGTCTCTGTGGCTGAGATGCACACCGCCATGGTCATACGACAACGATCCAGACGACGATCAGGCTCAGCACGAGATAGACGAACGTGTTGACCATCCAGCGGATCAGACCCGCATCCTCTTCCGACTCCACCCCCAGATACTGGCATACCTTGGTTCCCGGCCAGAGAAAAACTTCGGATAGTGACATGGAGTCCACCTCTTAATAGGTATTTTCTATGCGCATTATCTACTGCTTTTAAATACCCATTGTAAATGCTAAATATAGCGCTATGCAGCTGGACAAATTCACCGATTACGCTCTTCGTGTCCTCATGACCCTGGCGGTACATGCGCCTGCACGGGTTCCTACTTCAGAGATTGCGACGATCTTCGGGTTGTCGGAAAACCACCTGTCCAAAGTCGCAACCCACCTGGCCCGAGAGGGTTTTGTCGCCTCGGAAAGAGGGCGCAATGGCGGCCTTACCCTTGCGCGCCCTGCGGATCAGATTCTCGTTGGTGAGGTTGTGCGGGCCATGAAACGCAATGACCCTGTGGTGGAATGTTTCGGGACAGACAAATCCTGCCTTATCCTGCCCGCCTGCGATCTGCGTGAGCCTTTGGCCCAGGCCCAGGAGGCTTTCTTCGCGACGCTCGATCACTATACGCTCGCTGATGTGACGCGCTCCCGGCGCGCACTTGCCGCATTGCTGGAAATCTGAGCGGCAAATACCGATGCCGGACGCTCATGCCGTGACTGTAAGTTGGCACCAGAATTCTGGTCATTAATGCCAAATCAGACTACAATGAGCATTCTTTAGAGTCGATTGCATCTCAGGAGGAAGAAATGGATCGTCTCGAGTGTGACCGGATGTTCATCGCTGTCATGGAGACCGGCAGTTTTGTTGGCGCGGCGGAACGCTTGAAGACCAGTTCCGGTCAGGCCTCCAAGCTGCTGTCACGGTTGGAGAGTGATCTTGGCGTGCGGCTTTTGAACCGCACAACGCGTTCGGTTTCGCCGACTGAGGCAGGACGTGCCTATTACGACCGGCTGCGTCCGCTGATTGATGAAATCGATACGCTGGACCTCGACATCCGCAACATCTCGCAATCGCCACGTGGGCGGCTTCGCCTTACCGCGCCGCTCACTTTCGGCATCCTTGAGCTTACGCCGGTCCTCACTCAGTTCGCCGCCGAGTACCCTGATATCGAATTCGATGTGAGTTTCTCGGACCGGTTGACAAACCTGGTGGATGAAGGCTTCGACATGGCAGTTCGGGTAGGCCGACCGGGGGATTCCAGCCTGATCATCCGCAAGCTGTGCGCCGTCCGCATCGTGGTTGTCGGTGCGCCCGATTATCTTGAGCAGCACGGCGTGCCACAATCGCCAGAAGATTTGAGGCATCATAGCTGCATCATCGATACCAATTTTGCTGATCCCAAAAAATGGCCTTTCAGAAATGCGAGCGGTCAACCCGAGAATGTGAGCATTGATGGCCGCATTCGCTTTTCCAATGCCGAGGCCTGTCTGTTGGCCGCCGAAGCGGGCCTGGGCCTGGCTTGCGTACCCGGCTTTGTCGCCGGCGACGCCATCCGCTCCGGTCGTGTGATCCGGCTTTTGCAGTCTTTCGAGACAGAGCCCTACGATGTGCATGTGCTTTATCCCCACAGCCGCCATCTTGCCGCCAAGGTGCGGTTGCTCGTCGATACCCTTGTCGAACGATACAAGGATCTGCCTCATTGGGAGGTGGGATGGTAAGACTGCTTCCATAATGGAAGTAATCATCTTCCCATTGTGTGGATTATCGCCGGGGGTGATCAGGCCCATATTGTTCTCGAAGACGCAAAATGCGCCCCTCATCACGTTGGGCTATGGCCTTGGCCATGGCACCTCCCGACAACAAGGAACACAATAATGACCATCTCAACCGTTCAAAACTCCGCCCCTCCCGCTCTCTTTGCCGGTGTGGCAAATGCCGATCTCGCCGCGACCGTCCTGCGCGTCTCGATGGGCGTTCTGTTTCTCGCCCATGGCGGGCTGAAGCTGTTCGTTTTCACTCCGGCCGGGACAGCAGGCTATTTCGCCAGCCTCGGCCTTCCCGGTCCGCTCGCCTATTTCGTCATCGCGGCTGAACTCTTCGGCGGCATCGCCCTGATCCTCGGCGTCTACAGCCGCTGGGTGTCACTTGCGCTGGTGCCGATCCTGCTCGGGTCGATCTATGCCCCGCACGGTGCGGCCGGCTTCATCTTCTCGAATGAAGGTGGCGGCTGGGAATTCCCCGCCTTCTGGGCGGTGGCACTGATCGTGCAGGCACTGCTCGGTGACGGCGCTTTTGCGTTGAAGCGCGACCGGACCTGATCCGATTTATCTGGCCGCGGGCATTGTCCCGCGGCCGCAAGTCTTTCCAGTCAAGGAGTGCCGCCATGTCCACTGTGACCGAATATTTCGATATGACTGCCGCGCCGATGCGGATCGGGAGCGTACGACTGAAGGTACGCGACCTTGAGACGGTTTCCACTTTTTACCAGTCGGTCCTCGGGCTTGCCCCGCTCAACACCGACGCCCGCCGCATCACACTCGGCACTGGCTCGACGCCGCTGCTTGAACTCGTGGGCGACCCCGCGCTCACCCCCCATGACCCGCGCCAGGCCGGGCTGTTTCACACCGCGTTCCTGATGCCATCGCGCGCCGATCTCGCCCGCTGGCTCACCCATGCGGTGGCCGCTGACGTGCCGCTTCAGGGCGCCTCCGACCATATTGTAAGCGAGGCGATCTACCTTACCGATCCGGAAGGCAACGGCATTGAGGTCTATGCTGATCGCCCGCTCGCCCATTGGCGCAGTCCGAACGGCGAGATCCGGCTATCGACAGAACCGCTTGATGTGGAGGACCTGCTGAAGGCCGCAAGCGGCACGGATTGGGCGGGCTTTCCGCAAGATGGCATCATCGGCCATGTTCACCTGCAGGTGGGAGACACTGCGGACGCGGACCGGTTTTATCGCGACGTCCTCAAATTTGACATCGCCGCGACTTATCCCGGCGCAAGCTTCTACAGCAGTGGCGGGTATCACCACCAGCTCGCCGGCAATGTCTGGAACAGCCGCCGCGCCGGGGCGCGGCCGGACAACATGGCCGGGCTCGATGCGGTGGAGATTATCCTCCGCGATCCCGCGGATCTTGCAGGGATCGCCGCGCGCGCCAACAGCGCCGGCGTCGCCATCACCGAACACACCGGCGGCACCACCCTGCACGACCCTTGGGGCACCGCCATCACACTGAAAGTGTGAGGAGACGACCATGCTTGAAAACGGAAAATGGATGGCTGACTGGCAGCCGGTTCAGGCCAGCGACGAGAAGGGCGGCTTCGTGCGGCAAACCTCGAGCTTCCGCAACTGGGTCACGCCAGATGGCCGTGCAGGCCCGACCGTCGAAGGCGGCTTTACGGCCGAGGCCGGTCGCTACCACCTTTACGTCGCGCTGATCTGCCCCTGGGCATCGCGCGCGCTGATCGGGCGCAAGCTCAAGAAGCTTGAGGATGTGATTTCGGTGTCCGTTGTCGAGCCGGCCTTGTCGGAGCAGGGCTGGCGCTTCGGCGACTACCCTGGCTCGAACCGGGATGAGTTGAACGGCGCGAACTACATCCATGAGCTCTATACCCGTTCCGATCCTGCAATCAGCGGCCGGGCGACGGTGCCGGTGCTGTGGGACAAGCAGCGCGGCACTATCGTCAACAACGAGTCCGCCGATATTCTGCGGATGCTGAACTCGGGCTTCGGCGATCTCGCCGCTGCGGATATCGACCTCTATCCCTTCGACCTGCGGGACGAGATCGATGCGCTCAATGCCCGCATTTATCCCACGCTGAACAATGGGGTCTACCGTGCGGGCTTTGCGACCACGCAACTGGCCTATGAAGAGGCTTTCGCGCAGGTCTTCGCCATGCTGGACGAGCTGGAAGCGAGGCTCGGTGACGAGCGCAGCTACCTTTTCGGCGAGCGCTTCACCGAGGCCGATATCCGCCTCTTCGTGACGCTGATCCGCTTCGATGTAGCCTATCACGGCCTCTTCAAATGCAACCTGCGGCGCATCGCGGACTATCCCGGCCTCAGCGCCTACCAGGCGCGCATCCTCGCCATCCCCGGCATTTCAGAGACCGTCAGCATCGACCACATCAAGCGCGGCTACTACTCGATCAAGGCGTTGAACCCAACTGGCATCATGCCGGCGGGCCCCGAATTGCCCGCCTCGCTGGCCGCCTGAGATGAAGCGGCAGGGGCCGCCGCGTGTCATCACGACACTGATGCGGTCAAACTCAGCGCTGGGCGGTCTTCCAGTCGGGATGCAGCCACGGCTTGGCGTTGGAGCGGCTTAGCGGTGCTTTGCCCAGAATATGATCGGCTGCCTTTTCGCCGACCATGATCGAGGGCGCGTTCAGATTGCCGTTGGTAATGCGCGGAAAAATCGAACTGTCGGCAACCCGCAGCCCGTCAACACCGATGACACGGCAGGCCGGATCGACCACTGCCATCGGATCATCCGCCCGGCCCATTTTGGCGGTTCCGCACGGGTGGTAGGCGCTTTCGGCGTGTTCGCGAATGAACCCGTCCAGCTCGTCATCGCTCTGCAGCGCTTTGCCGGGCTGGATTTCATGAGACACATAGGGCTGGAATGCCGGTTGCGCAAAAATCTCGCGTGTCAATCTGATGCAGGTTCTGAAATCTGCCCAGTCGCTGTCATGGCTCATATAATTGAAGCTGATTTTCGGTGCATCGTCCGGATTGCCCGAGCGCAGTGTGACAGCGCCGCGTGAGGCGGATCGCATTGGGCCGACATGGGCCTGGAAGCCATGGCCTTCCGCCGCCGCCTGGCCGTCATAGCGCACCGCAATCGGCAGAAAATGATATTGAATATCAGGATAGGCAACGCCGGCTTTGGAACGGATGAAAGCGGCCGATTCAAACTGGTTGGAGGCGCCCATTCCGGTTTTTGTAAACAGCCATTGCGCTCCGATCAGCGCCTTGCCCCACAGGTTCCAGTATTTGAAAAGCGTGATCGGCTGGCTCGCCGCCATCTGGATATAAAGCTCCAGATGATCCTGCAGATTCTGGCCGACGCCGGCCCGCTCAGCAATCACCGGCACGCCGTGTTCGGCCAGATGCGCGCCCGGCCCGATGCCTGACAGCATCAAAAGTTTCGGCGAGTTGATGGAGGAGGCTGCGACAATCACCTCGCGGTTGGCTCGGATGGTCTCAAGCTTGCCGCCGCGCCTGACCTGCACACCTGTGGCCCGGCCATCCTCGAACACGATCTTTTCGGCCATGGCGCGGATGAGATTGCAATTCGGCCGCTTCAGCGCCGGTTTCAGATAGGCATTGGCGGCTGACCAGCGCAGGCCGCGCCATACGGTCTGCTCCATCGGGCCAAAGCCTTCCTGCTGCTCGCCATTATAATCCGCAGTGACCGGGTAGCCTGCCTGCTGGCCGGCATCGACAAAGGCCTGAAACAGCGGGTTCTTGCGCGGTCCGCGCGTGACATGCAGCGGTCCGTCCGTGCCGCGCCACGCCAGGTCTCCGCCATGGCCGCCATCATGCCAGTGTTCCATGCGTTTGTAATAAGGCAGGACATCGGCATAGGCCCAGCCATCGGCACCGCTCTCGGCCCAGTGGTCGAAATCCTTTGCATGGCCGCGCACATAGACCATGCCATTGATCGACGATGACCCGCCGATCACCTTGCCGCGCGGAACCACCAGTTCGCGTCCGCCCAGATTGGGCTCCGGTTCCGATTTGTAGCCCCAGTCATAGCGCTTCATGTTCATCGGATAGGACAGCGCGGCAGGCATTTGAATGAACGGGCCGGCATCGGTGCCGCCGAACTCGATCACCAGCACCGAGTGTTTGCCGTTTTCCGACAGGCGGTAAGCCATGGCACACCCGGCGGAGCCGGCACCGATGATGACGAAATCGGCCTGCATCAGTACGGTGCCTCAACCGGACCCATGGCAACATAGACGGATTTGAGCTGGGTATAATGCTCAATCGCCGCTTTCGAGTTTTCCCGTCCAACGCCGGATTGTTTGACGCCGCCAAATGGCGCTTCGACCGGAGCCAGATTATAGGTGTTGATCCAGCAGGACCCGGCCTCCAACTCGGCAATCAAACGGTGGGCGCGGGTCAGATCCTGAGTGAAGACACCGGCTGACAGGCCGAAATCGGTGGCGTTGGCACGGGCGATGGCCTCGGCCTCATCGCTGAAACTCAGCACCGACATCACAGGGCCGAAAATCTCCTCGCGGGCAATGCGCATATCATCGGTGACATCGGCAAATACGGTCGGTTCCAGATAGAAGCCATTGCGCCCTTCAACCCGGTTACCACCGGTGACCAGCCGTGCGCCCTCAGCCTTGCCGATCTCGATATAGGACAGCACCTTGTCCATCTGCGCTTCCGAAACCAGCGGCCCCATCTGCGTGGCTTCGTCCATCGGGTCGCCCAGAAGGATGGCTTCTGTGCGGGCGGATAATTGCTGCAGAAAGCCCGGCAGGATGCCATCTTGCACAAACACCCGTGTGCCGTTTGAGCAGACCTGGCCGGAGGAATAGAAATTCCCCAGCATGGCACCGCCGACGGCATCTGCCAGATTGGCATCGTCAAACACAATCAGCGGTGATTTGCCGCCCAGTTCCATGGTGACATGTTTCACGCCGGCCCCGGCCGCTGCATAGACTTTTTTCCCGGTTGGCACTGAGCCGGTCAGCGAGACCTTGTCGACCCGTGGATCGGAGACCAGTGCCGATCCCACATCGCCCAGCCCCTGAACCACATTATAAAGCCCGGCCGGCAGACCAGCCTCAACCAGAATTTCGGCAATTTTCAAGGCGCATAGAGGTGTGGTTTCTGATGGCTTGAAGACGACCGCATTGCCGCAGGCCAGGGCAGGGGCCGCTTTCCAGCAGGCAATCTGGGTCGGATAGTTCCAGGCTCCAATGCCGACGCAGACGCCAAGGGGCTCGCGAATCGTATAGACAAAATCCGTTCCCAGCGAAATATGCTCTCCCGTCAGCGCACCGGCCAGGCCGCCGAAATATTCCAGTGCATCAGCTCCGGACGTCGCATCCGCCACCAGGGTTTCCTGCAACGGCTTGCCGGTATCCAGGGTTTCCAGCGTGCTGAGCTCGCGGTTGCGCGCCCGGATGAGATCGGCCGCGCGGCGCAAAACCCGGCCGCGCTCGGTGCCGCTGGTCCGCGCCCAGCTCTTCTGTGCAGCTTGTGCTGCCGCCAGCGCCTGTTCGACAATGGCGGGCGTGGCAGAATACACTTTTGCGATTGTCTCGCCGCTGGCAGGATAGATCACATCAATCGGCGTGCCTTGCGTGTCTTCAACATAGGCACCATTGATAAAATGGCTGGCGGTTGGTTGTGCGTTCATGAAAGGCCTCCGGCCGGCTGGACTTTGTGTTTCAATTGCAAATGCAGATACTCAGCCACCATGGCCATCGTGTCCAACCGGCTGGGGGCGATGTCCTGCAGCGCCTTGCGGATGTAAAATCCGTCGATCATCGCCGCCAGACCCTGGGCAATGTGTTCCGCCCGGCTTGGATCGGTCAATTGCAGCAGGCTGAACAGAAGGTTGGAGTGCAGCCGCCTTGCATAGACCTGCAACAGGCGCTGTGCCTCTTTCGAGGTCTGGGCCTGAACATAAAACGCAAGCCAGGCCGCAACCACTTCTGCGGCAAAGTTACGCGGGTGAAAGCTTGCGGTGATGATCGCCTCCAGCCGGTCCAGCGGCGTATCCACCAGTGACAATTCGTGGCGCACATGATCGCCGAAAATTTTCAGAATATGACGCATCGCCGCCAGCAATATCTGGTCTTTGCCGCCAAGATAGTGATGCGCCAGCCCGCTGGAGACACCGGCGCGCTTGGCAATTCGTCCGACGGTCACCTCCAGAGATCCGACCTCTCCGATCTCCAGAATGGTCGCATCAATCAGAGCCTGTCGGCGAATCGGCTCCATTCCGACCTTCGGCATGATGGTCCTCTTTGAGTTTCGCGCATGGTGCCTTACAGGGCGAGGGCTTGCTATGTTCAGGGAATACGTTTTTAATTGACGCGTCAATTAATAAAAATGCTGAATTTTGCAGCCATCAATCAAACGAACTTACGGGGACCATCATGAAACTCTTCAGGACAACAGCGGCCAGCCTGCTTGTACTTGGCGCTCTTTCCACCGCCGCCCAGGCAGATTGCAGCACAGTGACCTTCTCGGATGTGGGCTGGACCGACATCACCGCAACCACCGCAACCACCGCCGTTTTGCTGGAAGCGCTGGGCTATGAGGCAGATATCAAGGTTCTGTCCGTTCCGGTTACCTACAAATCCATGGAGCGCGGCGATATTGACGTCTTTCTCGGTAACTGGATGCCAACCATGGAGGCCGATATTGCGCCTTACCGTGAGGCCGGCACCGTCGATACGGTCCGGGAAAACCTTGAAGGCGCCAAATACACTCTGGCGACAAATGCTGCCGGTGCTAAGCTTGGCATCACCGATTTTGCCAGCATTGCTAAAAATAAAGACGCACTGGAAGGCAAGATCTATGGCATCGAGCCAGGCAATGACGGCAACCGTCTGATCATTGATATGATCGAATCGGATGCTTTCGGCCTGAAAGGTTTTGAAGTCGCTGAATCATCCGAGCAGGGCATGCTTGCCCAGGTCGGCCGTGCCGACAAACGCGACGAGCCGGTGGTCTTTCTCGGCTGGGAGCCGCATCCGATGAATGCCAATTTCGATTTGACCTATCTGCAGGGCGGCGATGACTATTTCGGTCCTGATCTTGGCGGCGCTACGGTCTACACCAACACACGGGCCGGTTACGCGTCCGAGTGCCCGAATGTCGGCCAGCTTCTGAAAAATCTGAAATTCACCCTCGCCATGGAAAATGAGATCATGGGTGCTATTCTGAACGATGGTGAGGATCCCGAGGACGCGGCAACGGCCTGGTTGAAAGCCAATACGGATGTTCTGGCCGGCTGGCTGAATGACGTAACAACTGAAGATGGCGGCGACGCTCTGGCCGCAGTGACGAAACAACTCGGCCTCTGAAAGATGTGAAATCCGGCCAGCGCGGCCGGCACGCAAATTTCTCCCGGTCAGTATTGCTGGCCGGGAGATAGCAGATCGGGAGACGAAAAATCGGGGTAACTTTCATGATGGGCGGGCTTAACGAACAATGGAATGGCTGACAGCGAATAAAATTCCGGTTGGCAAGTCGGCACAATCAGTGTTCGACTGGCTTCAGGCCAATGCGGCCTGGTTCTTCGACGGACTTGCAATCGGTCTGGAAACCCTGATTGACGGCATACTTTGGGTGCTGCAGACACCGCATCCGCTTTTCATCATTGCTTTCTTTGTCGGACTGACCTGGTATTTGCAGCGTTCCTGGAAAACCTGCCTGCTTATTCTGCTCGGATTTCTGTTCATTCTCAATCAGGATTACTGGGAAGAAACCACCGAAAGCCTTACCCTGGTTCTTTCGGCCTGTGTGGTCTGCATGGCCGTCGGCGTTCCGATTGGTATCGCAGCCGCCCATCGGCCGGCGTTGTACCGCACCATGCGTCCGGTTCTGGATTTGATGCAGACACTGCCGACATTCGTTTACCTGATACCGGCGATTGTATTTTTTGGCATCGGCATGGTGCCAGGCCTGATGGCCACGGTCATTTTTGTGGTGCCGGCCCCGATCCGGCTGACCCATCTGGGTATTTCCTCCACGCCGCAGCCATTGCTGGAAGCGGCAGACGCGTTTGGTGCAACCGGATTTCAGAAATTGTGGAAAGTCGAGTTGCCCTATGCGGTGCCGCAGATCATGGCCGGTCTCAACCAGACCATCATGCTGTCTCTGTCGATGGTCGTGATTGCTGCCCTGGTCGGTGCCGACGGTCTGGGAGTGCCGGTTGTCCGGGCGCTCAACCAGGTCAATGCCGCACTGGGGTTTGAAAGCGGATTTGTCATTGTTGTGGTCGCAATCATGCTGGACCGCATGCTGCGTGTGGAGCGTCGCAAATGAGCAATGCCGTTGAATTTGATGCGGTCTCAATCGTCTTCGGACCAAAGCCCGAAACCGCCTTACCTTATATGGATGAGGGCAAAACCCGGGCCGAGGTTCAGGAGCTCAGCGGCCAGGTTCTGGGTGTTCATGACTGTTCGCTGACCGTCAAGGCCGGTGAAATTCTGGTCCTGATGGGTCTGTCCGGCTCCGGAAAATCCACCCTGTTGCGCGCGGTCAACGGTCTCAATCCGGTGGTGCGCGGCTCGGTTCGAGTCAATGATGGCAGCCGCATGGTCGATATCACCTCGGCAGATGCGGCAACTCTGCGCGAGATGCGCCTGAAGCGCATCGCCATGGTGTTTCAGCAATTCGGCCTGCTGCCATGGCGCAGCGTGCGCGAAAATGTCGGTCTTGGTCTGGAATTTGGCGGCATGGCGCTGGCAGAGCGCAATGAGCAGGTTGACAAACAACTGGCTCTGGTAGGATTGACCGACTGGGCCGAGCGCCGCGTCGCAGAACTGTCAGGCGGCATGCAGCAGCGCGTCGGACTGGCCAGAGCGTTTGCTACCGAAGCGCCGATCCTGCTGATGGATGAACCGTTTTCAGCGCTGGATCCGCTGATCCGAACCCGGCTGCAGGACGAATTGCTGGATTTGCAGAGCAGCCTCAAACGCACCATCATCTTCGTCAGCCACGATCTGGATGAAGCTTTCAAGATCGGGGATCGTATCGCCATACTGGAGGGCGGCCGCATCATCCAGTGTGGCACGCCGCAGCAGATTTTCTCTGATCCCGCCAATGAATATGTCGCAGATTTTGTCGCCCACATGAACCCGCTCAACGTGTTGTGCGCACAGGATGTGATGCGGCCTTTACAAGGCGACCCGCCCATTGTCACCGTGACGGGCGAAGAAATGATTCAGAACGTCATGGAACAGATGAAAACCAATGGTGCCAGCGTCGGAGTGGAGAAAGACGGCGTCGTTGTCGGCGAAATCACCCAGGAAAGCGTGCTGTCGGCGCTGCTCGACCCGCGCGGTGAAGTCAACAGATAGACCGAATTTGTCGGCGTGAAACGGCCTATTGCCGGGCCTTGTTCTGCTCTGCAATCTGGTTCATCTCGTCATGTCTGGCCTGCATTTCCTTCGGCCAGCGTGATTTGATGTAAGACAGGGCTGCGATGATCTCATCATCGCTCAGAACGTCTTCGAAGATAGGCATTCCGTTTTTGTAGCCGTCCAGGCCGGAAAATTCGGAGACGCCATATTTGGTAATGCCGAACAGCATGTCATCGGTGTGGTGCCAGGTATGGCCGTTTTCGTCATGGGGCGGTGCTGGCATAAGGCCATCTTCGCCCGGGCTTCGCCAGTCCGGCTGGCCTTTCAGATCCTGGCCATGGCAGGAAGCGCAGTTGGCCGCGTATACCGCGCTGCCGCGTTCGACAATGGCTGAATCCCGTGGCTTGAAAAGGCCGGCGGAACTGCCGGCCCTGAAAAAATTGTTCTGAGCGGCGAGCATATAGGCACCGCCGCCAAGAACAATCACTGCAAGCACCCACAATACAGGTCCGGGTTTCAGCATGTCTGCGCTTAGATCACCAGAATCGGAGCTTTTGGCGGCACACGCGTATACAGATCAATAACATCCTGATTGATCATGCGTACGCATCCGCTGGAAACCGCTTTACCGATGGTCCAGTACTCAGGCGTGCCATGAATCCGATATAACGTGTCTTTGTTGTTCTGGAATATATATAATGCGCGTGCGCCGAGCGGATTGTTGATACCGGGTTGCATGCCACCATTTTGGGCACTGTATTTCTCCAATTCCGGTAGTCTGGCAATCATGTCCGCTGGCGGCGTCCAGGTTGGCCATGGCCGCTTCCAGCCCACTCTGGCCCGGCCCGACCATTCAAATCCGGCTCGGCCCAGACCCACCCCATAACGCATTGCCTTACCGTCAGGCTCGATGAAATGCAGGTAGAACGTAGATGTGTTGACGATGATCGTGCCCGGTTTTTCCGCAGTGTCGAAATCAACACGCTGGCGCCGGAATCTTGGCGGAACTTTATCGATTTCAATCCCCGGAATGGGAAATTGTTCGTCCGGCATGGGACCGTACATCAGGGCGTATTTTCGTGTCTCAGCAGGGTCGCTGATAGCTACGGTTCGGGTTGCCGCTGTTGAACAGCCGGACACTGCCAGCCCCATAACGCCGACACTGCCAAGAACAAAGGCACGTCGCGACGGCCTGCGAATTGTTTGATCATCGAAACTCATATTACCACTACCTTTGGACAAATTTTGATGTGTTCATAAACTTCTTGCACACAATCATTAACCATACGGATACATCCGTTCGAAAAATTTTTGCTGCCGGACCATGGCGTCTTCACGCCATGAATTCTGAATGTCATGCCGACAGCGAACCGTTGAGCTTGTTTGAGAGCAGGGTTGCCCACTGACGTGACGGATACAAGCTGCGGCAATCTGCGTTTGGGTGAATGTCTGGACGGCCCCCTGAATGTCAAACCCGATGTGTCTGCGTTCAATCCGCAACTCCGGGCCGGAGCCGGTTTTGCAATCGGACGTAACAATTGATTACGCGCGTCGACCGCAATAGTTCCAGTAAATCCGCCAATCTGCTGCAAGTCATTTGCCAGATGTAGCGAACCGGTTCTGTTGTTGTTCTGTTTTACTGCACGAATGGGCACAGGCATCGTCCTGAGGACCGCAGCATTGCCATTTAGAAAATTTTGTCTGGAGGGCATTCTATGCCTCGTAAATTATCTGACGGAAAGAGCAATCCGCGTAACAGCAAAATTGCCGGCTTTAAAGAGTTGCGTCAGACTATCGGAGGCCTAAACAGCGCATTTCCAAATACTGTATTCTGGTGTTTCTTTGCTCCACTGCCAAGTATCCGCGCGCTGAACCCAGCAGTCAAACCAAAATCCGCCGTGATTGTACAATCGTAGATGCAAGGTGCGGCACTGTTCGTAGCTTGCGGCTTGTCATCCTGACTGCAACATCTTTCCAGCATGGCGACACTGGCATTATCAAGCGATTTCATCGGAGCAAGCAGATTTTGTCCTGTCGGGATCGCCACATCGAAGGTTCCAACAGTCGAGGCGTTACTCGCAAACAGCCCCTGGCTGCCAGCGAATAACAGTAACAGACATAGAACAATTACATTCCTCATGATGCTCTCATACCTACAACCGGCGCGAAAATCCAGACCCGAACGTTCACCTTGCCGTGAGTTCAGCCCACCTCAAACCAGGTGATCATTCCCGCCGCTGCATGTTCCAGCATGTGGCAGTGCAGCAGCCATTTTCCGGCATTGTCGGCAACAAACGCTATCTTTGTGGTCTGATCAGGGCCGATCAGAAAAGTATCACGCCATGGTTGTCCTTCATCGATATCGCTGCCGCTGCGTTCCAGCACGCGAAAATGATGTCCATGGATGTGCATCGCGTGAATAAACCCGGTGCGATTAATGGTTTCCACAACGACAGTTTCCCCGCGCTGCACGGAAAAGAACGGCTCTTCGGCCAGATTGGCAATGCCGTTGAATGCCCAGACCTGTGCAGTGTCTCTGAAATCGTCGCCTTCCAGCTTTTTGCCATTATAGACCGTATCGACGATCTGCCCCATTGCGCCGCCGGTCATATCAAGCCTGAAGCTGCGGGCCTTCGCAAGATCGGGTTCCGGCAGGCTGTTCGGGATCAGCGCCGGTGTAACCAATTTGCTGTCCGGCTTTTCAGCCACATCGAAGCTGGCAAAGGCAAATGGCTGGCTTCCGGAGACTTCGTTGAGTTCGATGGTTTCCCCGGCTTTGGGAACCACCAGCAGATCCACCCGTTGCGCCGGGCCGAGCAACAGGGGCTGGTAGGTCAGATCAGACGGCTCAGGCAGGCTCTGACCGTCATAGGCCAGAATTCGGCCGCCGAATTGTGTCGGATCAAGCCCCAGCACACGGGCATTTGAGGCGTTGATCAGGCGCAACCGGTAGGCTTCGTTTGCATTCAGACTGTATCGGGGCAGGCTTTTGCCGTTGACTGTCAGCCAGTTTCCGATACGCCCGCCATGAGTCCAGTCCATCAAACTGCCGAGACTGGCTGTGTCCAATTTGCCCTGTTGGTCCAAAAGCCAATCATCAATAACAAGTGTGCGGTCATGTTCGGCATCAAATTCCGCTGTATCAGCTTCAACGATCAGAACACCATACAGCCCGCGCGCGACCTGGTTCCAGCTTCGGTTATGGGCATGATACCAGTAGGTGCCCGCATCCGGCACGACGAAATCATAGTCAAAGCTTTCGCCCGGCTCCACAGCATCCTGTGTCAGGCCGGCTACGCCATCCATAGCATTGGCAATGCGGATGCCGTGCCAGTGGATGGAGGTGGGCTCGTCAAGGCGGTTGATGAGCCGGACTTTGACACGGTCTCCGCGTTTGACCCTTATTTCAGGTCCTGGAGCGGTGCCATTATAGGTCCACAGATCCGAGGCCGGTGCTGTATCCGAGTAAAGCGATTGCTGCGATGGCGCTGCGGAGATTTCAAGAAATCCGTCAGCGGCGAACGCCGTGTGAAAGCTGATTGGCAATACGGCAACAGCTGCGCCGCCAGCGCTGGACTTCAGGAATTGTCGTCTGTTGATCGGCATTGTTTGATATCCAAAACTATCGTCGAATCCGGCCGCTTTCGCTTCACTAATTAATGCCGTTGGCGCGTTGCAGCGCCCGCACATAGGTGACGATCTGGCTGACATCTTCGGCACTGACGCCTTCGACAGGAGGCATGTTGCCGAATGTCCAGTGATGCGCCCTGACGCCGAGTTGGGCTGCTCGTTGAAAGGCAATATCAGCGTGATGATTTGGCTCATAGATGCGATGTACCAGAGGCGGTGCAAAACCATCCTTTCCTGCCGCATTGTCGCCATGGCATTTGGCACAATTAGCGTCAAATACAGCCTTCCCGGCGGTCTCTGCGGCGGTAAGCTCTGGAACTTTGACATCAGCCAGGGCTTCGCCCGAGCCGCCGACACCGTCCGAAGCCAGAAACCGCCACAGCGCCAAGGCAACAATGACACCGGCAATCAGAATGGTTTTAAAATGCTTTTTCAATGTTTCAATCCTCCGGCCAGATCGTCAATAATCGGGCATTCCGGTTTATCGTCACCGTGGCAGTTTTCGGCCAGCGCCGACAAAGTCATTCTCAATGAATTCAATTCCGATAATTTGCGATCAATTTCGTTGATCTTTTCCAGAGCCAGTTTTTTGACGTCAGCGCTGGCCCGCTTACGGTCTTTATAGAGTGACAGCAGCAGGCGGCATTCGTCGATCGAAAACCCCAGACTTCTGGCGCGTTGCAGGAAGCGCAGGCGATGCACATCCGCTTCAGAATAAGTGCGATATCCATTGCCAGCGCGCATTGGCCGAATGAGTTCGATTTCCTCATAATACCGAATGGTCTTTGTTGGCAAATGCGATGCCAGCGATGCCTGTCCAATATTCATGTCTGGTCCTTCTGGATAATTCAAACCCATCTTTGAGCGCTCTAACATTTTTTCCCGCCAGCCTGCCACGTAATTTCAGCTTTGTGTCCAAAGTTCAAGTCTGCGCCATCGCAAAACATTGGAAAGTACCAATACCGCGTACAGGCCATCGCTGCCGCGGCCGGCATGGGCGACACCAGCGCGCCGGTGAGTGGATACAGGACACCTGCTGCCACGGGGTCACCTAAGCCTTGGTTGAGCCCGGTTTGCAGCGGGCTATGATTTTACAGCATCAGTTATGTAAAGATTCCAGTAACCGGAAGGTCAAGTGGGGCCTGAAAAATCATTTCGGCGGAATCTGCCGGCTCGTTCGCCGCGGCCGGTTGCTGCCGCAGCGACTATCCCGATCCTTTTGCGAGCCCTGTCAGATGGCATAATGTTCGGAGCCAGTTGACTCGACATTTACAGACCCTAATCTCCACCGATTGCTCCCGATTGGGCCCGAACATGCAGAACCCTGAGATAGATCTTGTCATTTTCGATTGCGACGGTGTGCTCATTGACAGCGAGATCATCAGTTCCACCATTCTGATTTCTGAACTGGAAGCAGCCGGTGTTTCCGTCACTTATGATTATTTTCAGCGCTGGTTTCTGGGTCGCAGCTTTCCCAAGGTGGCAGAATCCGTGCGCCGGACATTCCAGGTGGCGTTGCCGCCGGATTTTGAGGAATCCTATCGCACCAGATTATTCCACGCATTCAGCAGCGAGTTGAAAACGACGCCGGGGGTGACCCACATTCTTGCAAATCTGGCACGGCCCGCCTGTGTGGCAACAAGCAGCACGCCGGCTCGTGTTGAAAAATCATTGCAACTGACAGGGCTGGCGGCGTTTTTCGGCAAAAATGTGTTTACCGCGTCGGAAGTGAAATTTGGCAAGCCAGCCCCGGATCTGTTTTATCATACGGCGCGGCAGATGCAGGCGAAGCCGGAAAAATGCCTGGTCATTGAAGACAGCGGACCCGGACTGGAAGCAGCCCTCGCTGCCGGCATGATTGTCTGGCGATATACCGGAGGCAGCCATCTCAAAGACATGCCGGTAGAAGATGATTCCAGGTTTTCAAACGTACCGAATTTTGACAATTGGGCGAAATTCTTTGAAATGGCCCCTCAATTGAAACAGCACGAACACAGTATCGGGGACATAAGTGGCCGCTAAATCCGACAATGAATTCAGCCGCCTTGACGAGGCCGCGCGGGCTGGATGGTTATATTATGTCGCTGGCAACACCCAGGATGAAATCGCCCGCAAACTCGGCGTCTCGCGCCAGTCGGCACAGCGCCTTGTGTCGCTGGCAGTCAGCGAGCGCCTGATCAAGGTTCGCGTCGATCATCCGATCGCGAAATGCATGGAACTGGGCAAAAAACTGACCGAGCGCTTTGATCTGACGGCCTGTGAGGTGGTCCCAAGTGATCCGGAAGCCCCGGCATCGACGGTCGGGATTGCCCAGGCCGGCGCGGCAGAAATGGAGCGTCATCTGAAATCCAGCCAACCCAAGATCATCGCCATTGGAACTGGCCGCGCGTTACGCGCCTGTGTCGAACAACTGCCCGCCATGGATTGCCCCCAGCACCGCATCGTCTCGCTGCTGGGCAACATGATGTCCGATGGCTCGGCGACGGCCTATAATGTCATCATCCGCATGGCAGACCGCGTCAATGCCCGGCATTTCCCAATGCCACTGCCGGTATTTGCCACAACTCCGGAAGAAAGAAAGCTCTTGCACGGGCAGGAACCGGTCCGCAATATTCTTGAGCTGGCCCGACAGGCTGATGTCACCTTTGTCGGTATTGGCCAGATGAATGAAAGCGCGCAACTCGTTGTCGATGGTTTTGTGACCAGGGATGAGGCGAAATCCCTCAACCAGATGGGCGCCATCGGAGAAATCACCAGCTGGGTGTACGACAAGGACGGCAAATTGATTGATGGCCACATCAATGACCGCGTCGCGAGCGCGCCACTGCATGCCGATCAGAATCATCCGGTGTTCGGAATAGCCGTTGGCGAGCCCAAGGTCCCTGCAATCCGGGGCGCCTTGCGCGGACGACTGATCAATGCTTTGATTACAAATGAAGCTACAGCCGAGCTATTGCTCAATCATTGAGCAAATGCCCAAACTGTTACTGCGTTGAAATATAAAGATTTTTTTCCTTCTGATTTTGAGTTATTAAGAAAAATTTAGCATCCCTCTTGACATTGAGATCAGTTTGTGTGAATATTTGCTCGCTGAATAAGCAAATGCTCAAACTGGTTCTGGGAGGACCTTATGAAATTTTTCACACATGCCCTGGTGGGCGTATCTGCGCTTGCCTTGCTGGCATCTCCGGCTGTTGCCGAAACGCTGACAATCGCAACCGTCAATAATGGTGACATGATCCGGATGCAGAAGCTGACCGGTGACTTCACAGCCAAAAATCCAGACATCGAACTTGAGTGGGTCACACTGGAAGAAAACATTCTTCGCCAGCGCGTCACCACTGATGTTGCCACCAAAGGCGGGCAATATGATGTCATGACTATCGGCACTTACGAAGTGCCGATCTGGGGCGGCAAGGGCTGGCTCGTATCCTTGAACGATCTGCCTGCATCCTATGATGTCGATGATATTCTTCCCGCCATTCGTGGCGGTCTGACTGTGGATGGCGAGCTGTATGCCGCGCCATTCTACGGCGAAAGCTCCATGGTCATGTACCGCAAGGACCTGATGGAAAAAGCCGGTCTGGAAATGCCGGAGGCTCCGAGCTGGGAGTTCATCGGCAAAGCCGCTCGTGCCATGACGGACAAGGACAATGAAATCTACGGCGTCTGCCTCCGCGGCAAGGCCGGCTGGGGTGAGAACATGGCGTTCCTCACTGCAATGGGCAATTCGTTCGGGGCCAAATGGTTCGATATGGACTGGAAACCGCAGTTCGACAGCCCTGCGTGGAAAGAAACCATCACCTTCTATGTCAATCTGCTGAATGATGCTGGCCCCCCTGGTGCGTCCAACAACGGCTTCAATGAAAACCTGTCGCTGTTCCAGACCGGAAAATGCGGCATGTGGATCGATGCCACGGTCGCAGCTTCCTTTGTCACAAACCCGGATGACAGCCAGGTGGCTGATCAGGTTGGATTTGCTCTTGCACCGGACAACGGACTTGGCAAGCGTGGCAACTGGTTGTGGGCGTGGTCTCTGGCCATCCCGTCCGGCACACAGAAAGCTGAAGCAGCGAAGAAATTCGTCGCATGGGCGACATCGAAGGAATATCTGGCACTGGTCGCCGAAAATGAAGGTTGGGCAAATGTGCCTCCTGGCACGCGTACCTCGCTTTACGAGAATCCGGAATATGCCAAAGTGCCATTTGCCAAAATGACACTTGAAAGCATCAATTCGGCTGATCCGAAGAACCCGACTGTGGATCCGGTTCCTTATGTCGGTGTTCAGTTTGTTGCCATTCCTGAATTTCAGGGCATCGCAACCTCCACTGGGCAGCAGTTTTCCGCTGCTCTGGCTGGATCGACCTCCATCGACGACGCCCTTCAGAACGCCCAGAACCTCACCGAGCGTGAGATGACGAAGGCCGGTTACATCAAGTAACTGTCCCTCCTCGGGGCCGGCTTTCCCGGCCGGCCCCATTTCGGAATTTTCCGTCCCTGGGTTTTTCATCCCAGTAATGCATCAGCGTTCGCAGATTGCGTTAACGATCCGATTTGCTAATATGATCCATTGATCCTGACAAAGGGGGAGTTGTCATGGCTACCGCACATTCAAGAACCGCTGCGCGCTTAATGATCTCACCGGCAGTCGTGCTGCTGCTAGCCTGGATGATCATCCCGCTGGCGATGACGATTTATTTCTCGTTTCTGCGCTACAACCTGTTGTCCCCGGGCGAGGAAACCTTCACAGGGTTTGCAAATTATCGCTATTTCCTCACGGACCCGGCCTTTTTTGACGCCTTCTTCAACACCATCATTCTGGTCGTTGGTGTTCTGATCATCACCGTTGTGTTCGGAATCGCGCTGGCGGTGCTGCTGGATCAACCGATGTGGGGGCAGGGGATCGTCCGCATTCTGGTGATCGCACCATTCTTTGTCATGCCGACCGTGTCCGCTCTCGTGTGGAAGAACATGTTCATGGATCCGGTCAATGGTCTGTTTGCCCACATCGCCAAGGCGCTCGGTCTGCAGCCATTCGAGTTCTTAAGTCAGGCGCCGCTGGCCTCAATCATCCTGATTGTGTCTTGGCAATGGCTGCCTTTCGCCACGCTCATACTACTGACCGCCATGCAGTCTCTGGATCAGGAGCAGCTTGAGGCGGCAGAGATGGACGGCGCCAGCGCGACAAGCCGCTTTGTGTATATGGTGCTGCCGCATCTGTCCCGGGCCATCACAGTTGTTGTGTTGATCCAGACAATCTTCCTGCTCTCGGTCTTTGCTGAAATTCTTGTCACGACCAATGGCGGGCCAGGCACGGCCTCAACCAACATCACCTATCTGGTATACGCGCAGTCTTTGCTGCAGTTCGATGTTGGCGGCGGATCAGCAGGCGGTATCATAGCGGTCATTCTAGCTAACATTGTTGCGATCTTCCTGATGCGGATGATCGGTAAGAACCTGGAGGCCTAAGACCATGCCACGTGCTGTTACCAACCAACGCAAACTCATCGTGACGCTTGCCGCATGGACAATTGGAATGGCGATCTTTTTCCCCATCCTCTGGACCTTTCTGACAAGTTTCAAGACCGAGGCTGAAGCGATTGCGTCACCGCCTTCCTTCCTGTTCTTTGAATGGACCACGGAAAATTATTCGGAAGTCCAGTCACGGTCGAACTATCCGCGCCACTTCATGAATTCGGTCATCATTTCCCTGGGCTCAACGGTGCTGGGTCTGTTGATTGCCATTCCGGCAGCCTGGTCGATGGCATTTGTTCCCGGCAAACGCACCAAAGACGTTTTGATGTGGATGCTGTCTACCAAGATGCTGCCGCCGGTCGGAGTGCTGATTCCGATCTACCTGATTTTCCGCGATACCGGCCTGCTGGATTCGCGTGTCGGTCTGGTGCTGGTGCTAACATTGATCAATCTGCCGATCATCGTCTGGATGCTGTACACCTACTTCAAGGAAATTCCCGGAGAAATTCTGGAAGCTGCACGCATGGATGGTGCGGGTCTATGGTCGGAAGTGCTTTACGTGCTGACGCCGATGGCGGTTCCCGGCATTGCCTCCACGCTTTTGCTGAATGTCATTCTGGCCTGGAATGAAGCGTTCTGGACGCTCAATCTGACAGCTTCCAAAGCCGCGCCGCTGACAGCCTTCATTGCCAGTTATTCCAGCCCTGAAGGGCTGTTCTACGCCAAATTGTCAGCCGCATCGACTATGGCCATCGCTCCCATCGTCATTCTTGGCTGGTTCAGCCAGAAACAACTGGTGCGCGGTCTGACCTTCGGCGCAGTGAAATAGGGTTCAAAGGGGAATTCGATCATGGGAAATATTACACTTAAGCAGGTAACGAAGAGTTTCGGCACCACCGAAGTCATTCCGCCTTTGAATCTGGAAATCGTCGACGGCGAATTCGTTGTCTTTGTCGGGCCGTCGGGCTGCGGCAAGTCGACCTTGCTGCGGCTGATTGCCGGACTGGAAGATGTCAGCAGCGGCCTGATCGAAATTGACGGCAATGACGCAACGTCGCTGCCGCCTGCCAAACGCAAACTGGCTATGGTGTTCCAGTCCTATGCGCTTTATCCACATATGTCGGTGCGCAAGAACATCGCCTTTCCTCTGAAGATGGCCGGTCTTGATGCCGAAGAGCGTGAGCGCAAGGTCGAGGGCGCTGCCAAGGTGCTGAACCTGACGAATTATCTCGACCGCCGTCCGGGGCAATTATCCGGCGGCCAGCGCCAGCGTGTCGCCATCGGTCGTGCCATTGTGCGCGAACCGGAAGCCTTCCTGTTCGATGAGCCTTTGTCCAATCTGGATGCCGCTCTGCGGGTGAATATGCGTCTGGAAATTACCGAACTGCATCAAAGCCTGAAGACAACGATGATTTACGTGACCCACGATCAGGTCGAGGCCATGACTATGGCCGACAAGATTGTGGTGCTGCATGACGGCCATATCGAACAGGTCGGCTCGCCGATGGAGTTGTATCGCAGTCCGGCAAATGTGTTTGTCGCAGGCTTTATCGGCTCGCCGAAAATGAACCTGATCAGCGGTCCGGAAGCGGACAAGATGGGCGCCCATACGATTGGCGTTCGCCCGGAGCATATCCTGATTTCAAAACAGGAAGGTGGCTGGAAGGGTAAGGTTGGTGTTTCCGAGCATCTCGGCTCCGACACATTCCTGCGCGTCCATGTTGACGGGATGGAAATGCTGACAGTGCGGACCGAAGGCGATGTCGATCTGCATCATGGTGATGAGGTCTACCTGACGCCTGATGTCAACCGCATCCACAAATTTGATGCAGCCGGCCTTGCGCAGTGATCAACGCGATGTTCGCCAGATAACAAATCCTGCCTCTGGGGAAAATGAAGATCTGACTGGCATGGCCGGGTTTCTGGCCAGTTCTGGCAGCGAATATGTGGTGGCACAGACATTAATGTCGATCGTGAAAACTGGATGAGTTGATGACATTCACGAAATTGAATCAAGCCGCTCTGGCGGCACTGCCGGAAAATGTTGCGGTTCCCTCTTATGATCGCCACGCGCTGAAACCCGGTATCATGCATATTGGCGTAGGGAATTTTCATCGCGCCCATCAGGCCGTCTATCTGCACGAATTGTTTTCGCTGGGCGAAGATCATGATTGGGGCCTGATTGGCGCTGGCATCAAGCCCTATGACGCGGTCATGCGCGAGCGGCTGCGCCAGCAGGACTGGCTGTCGACCATCGTTGAATTGGACCCGAACGGCTTCACTGCAAAAATCTGTGGATCGATGATTGATTTTGTCGAGGTCGATCCTGCAGCTGTGGTTGAACGGCTGACATCGCCTGATATTCGCATCGTTTCGCTGACCATCACCGAGGGCGGCTATTTTCTCGATGCGCGCAGCGGTAGCTTCGACGCCACTCATCCCGACATAGTCCACGACATCAACAATCCCGATGCGCCGGAAACGGTTTTTGGCACTCTGATCGCTGCACTGAAGCAACGCCGAGCCAAGAACATCGTGCCCTTTACCATCATGTCATGCGATAATCTGCCGGAAAACGGCATCATCACCCGGCAGGCTGTCCTCGGGCTGGGCGGCGAGATGTCCGATGAACTGGCGGACTGGATCGGCGACAATGTCGCCTTTCCCAACAGTATGGTGGATTGCATCACACCTGCAACTTCCGACCGTGAGCGCGCCATGGTTGAACAGAAATTCGGCATCAGCGATGCGGTTCCGGTTGCCTGCGAACCGTTTCGCCAGTGGGTTCTGGAAGACAAATTTACCGCCGGCAGACCGTCACTGGAAAAAGTCGGTGTCGAATTTGTCGCTGACGTTGCGCCTTACGAGTTGATGAAATTGCGTATTCTCAATGGCGGTCACGCCGCGATCGCTTATCCGGCGGCGCTGATGGGCATCGAATTCGTCCATGACGCCATGGCGGAACCGCTGGTTAGTGGTTTCCTGACGCGCCTGGAAACAACAGAAATCATCCCCACGGTGCCAGCAGTGCCTGGTGTCGATTTCCTCACCTATCTGGACAAGGTCCGGGAGCGTTTTTCAAACGCCGCCGTCGCCGATACAATTCCCCGCCTTTGCCTTGACGGCTCGAACCGGCAACCCAAATTCATCCTGCCGACAATTCGCGAAAATCTGGCTGCCGGCCGGACGGTGAACGGCTTGGCACTGGAGGTTGCGCTGTGGTGCCGTTATTGCGCCGGAACTGATGATGCAGGCAACGACATTGTCGTTGCCGATGAAAAGGCCCCGCGCCTCAGGGACCACGCCTTGCGTGCCCGGACAAATCCGGCAGTCTTTCTGGAAATGAGCGATATTTTCGGAGCTCTGGGTGCCAATGAAGTCTTTGCGCAGGCCTTTTCAGCGGCGCTGCGATCCTTGTGGAAAAACGGCACGAAAGCCACTTTGCAGGCCTATCTGGCCTGACAGAGCAGCTTTCAGTCTGCGCCGCGGCGCGCCGTTCAACTCAGAACGTAGCGCAGTATCTCGACTACTTGCGAGGGCTGTTCAGCCACAGCCAGCGCAGCAGCATCGACCTCTTTCAGCGCATGCTGGTGATCCGGACCGTGCAGTACGATCAGCGATTTTCCAAGTGCCGCCGCATAGCCGGCATCAAAGGCAGCATTCCACTGCTTGTATTTGTCGCCAAAGCGGACGACGACGACGTCAGCATCTTCAAGGCCCTTGCGCGTGCGGATCGCATTCAGTTTCGCGCCTTTGTGATCGTGCCAGAATTTATTCTCTTCCGCTCCCATGATGGCCACACCACAATCGTCAGAGGCGCTGTGATCCGTGACCGGCGCGGAAAATTCCACATTCAGATCCGCTGCGCCGGACATGATTTCCTCACGCCAGTCTGAGTGAATTTCACCGGACAAATAGACTTTAAGCTTCATATCAACTGGTTTCCTGATTGAGTTTTTCTTTGGTACTGCCGCGCTGTTATAGCCGACCTACTCAAGGCCCGGCTTTGATGCCGATCAATCCAAATCCCGACGGCCGCGCAGAAATAACACCTCTTGCCGTTCTTTACAAAAGCCCGACAGAAAGTCCCTTGTCACAACCCCTTTCAATGATTATTGAGGAGTGTAACTTTATAACATTTTTAGTCAAAGGATGTTTTATGCGCATTGTTCGCACTCTTGCGCTGGCAGTTTTGCTCGGCGCATTGACAAATCCGCTTTCCGGCCGTTTTGAAAGCGAGGCATCAGAAGGCGTCAACCATATCGTCACATCCATCAAACCGGTGCACGCTCTGGTGTCATCTGTTCTGGCCGGCATCGCAGAGCCGGAACTTCTTCTTGGTGGCGCATCCTCGCCCCACACTTACAGCCTCAAACCGTCGCAGGCCCGCAGTCTGCAGCAGGCCAGTCTGATTTTCTGGATCGGTGAGGAACTCGAGCTGTTTCTGGTGAAGCCGCTATCCACACTTGGGCGGGAAGCCGGCGTGGTAACCCTGGAAGAAACGCCCGGCGTGAAACGGCTGGCTGTCCGCGAGGGGGGCGCTTTTGCATCATCGAAGACAGCGGAGGATGGAAATTCCGCACTGCAAGTCCAGCCCGGCGCCAACAGCGGCAATGAACAGGACAATCCAATTGTCTATGATCCGCATATCTGGCTTGATCCGCTCAATGCCGAACTGATGGTGAGTTATATTGCCGGACGTCTGGCAGAGCTGGATCCGGACAATGCCGCACAATTTACCGCCAATGCGGCCGCCATGCGAGAGCGGTTGCAGCAACTGACTGAACAGGTCAACACTTTGCTGGAACCGGTTCGCGACCGTCCCTTCGTGGTTTTCCACGACGGATTCCGCTATTTTGAAGACCGCTTCGGCCTGAACGCCATCGGCTCGCTGACCGTCAATCCAGATACAATGCCCGGCGTGGCGCGCATTACGGAAATCAAGAACAAGGTCAAGGATCTGGAAGCGGCCTGCGTCTTTTCAGAGCCGCAGTTTCAAAGTCGTATCGTGAATGTCATCCGCGAAGGCACAGACGCCGGCGCCGGCGTTCTCGACCCGCTTGGCAGCGATCTGGAGGAGGGCCCTGAGCTGTATTTCCAGTTGATCCTGAATATGGCCGAGAGCTTTCGCCAATGCCTCTCTGAAAAATCGTGATTATGCTCTAAGACCCAAAACGGTCGCGCTGATGCGGCTCCGACCAGTCGATCAGCGGGCCGGCCGGAACGATCCGGGTCGGGTTGATGCTTTCATGGCTCTGATAATAGTGTTTTCTGGCATGTTCCAGATTGATCGTGCCGGCAATGCCGGGCCATTGGTAGATCTCGCGGGCATAGGCCCAAAGGTTCGGATAATCAATCAGCCGCCTCAAATTGCACTTGAAGTGGCCATGATAGACCGCATCAAATCGCAGCAATGTGGGAAATAGACGCCAATCGGCTTCAGTGGGTTGATCGGCAACCAGAAAGCGCTTTTCCGCGAGCATCATTTCCAGCATGTCGAGGGTGTCAAACACCGGCCCCACGGCTTCTTCATAACTGTCCTGGGTCGTAGCAAAGCCTGATTTGTAAACCCCGTTATTCAAAGTATCATAAATGATGGTGTTGAGCCGGTCGATTTCCGCACGGTGCTGCTGCGGGTAAAAATCGCCCGGTTTTGCACCCACATCATCAAATGCTGAATTGAACATTCGGATTATTTCTGACGATTCATTGGAAACAATGGTGCCGCGTTCCTTGTCCCACAACACCGGAACCGTCGCCCGTCCGGAAATATTCGGGTCAGCCTTTTGATATATTTTATACAACCGATCGCTGTGAAACAGCCGGTCGCCGACAATGCCATTTTCATCCGCATCAAAAGTCCAGCCGTTATCGCCCAGGAACCAGTGGACATGCGACACATCAATCAGATCTTCCAGCCCTTTCAGCACGCGGTAGATCAGAGTGCGGTGCGCCCAGGGGCAGGCATAGGACACATAAAGATGATAACGGCCGGGCTCCGCCTTGAAGCCAGCCTCGCCGGAAGGTCCCGCTGAGCCATCGGCTGTCACCCAGTTTCGGCACATCGTATCTTTGCGGATAAATTTACCGCTGGTTTCTTTTTTCTGAGTTGCATCACTCTGCCACTCGCCATTTACCAGAATACCCACAAATTTCTCCGACTTTTCCTGACCAGTCACGGGCTTGCCACGTCCTGCAGACGAATTCAATCTGAACACAATGTTCAATAAAAATGACACAGCGGTTGCCGACCGTAATCAGATCGGATGCTGCCATCGCATGTGTTGTGTAAAGTAGACGCTGATGACCGGATTATCTCGCGAGAACACACCATGAAGATCGCATATTTGAAGTATCTGCCTGCTGCACTTCGCAGTGTCAGCGCAACTGCCATGATTGCAACCGCGCTGGCCGGCGGTGCCGTTCTGCAATCCGGCAGCGACGCACAGGCTGCTTTCCAAACGATTTCCTGTCCGCTGGAAAATCTCAGGCGCGAGGTCACCACAGATCTGCCTGAAGGATGGTGGAGCACGCCACAGATATGGCCTTTGCAAACCACCAGGATCATTGAACTGGGTGGCCGGACAGCCTTGCAGTGTGACTACGGCCCGTCCGGCAGCATACAAATCTATGCGCCTGATGCGGCAAATTGCGAAGCACGCGCTGCAGGTTTCCGTTGCGAAAGCACAGCAGCGGCACCGGTTCCGCGCACTTATTCGACAGGGGAAATCAACATCCCGCAAACCTATCTGGCGGATCTGGACCGTGGCAGGGTTGGCAGCGTTGGAGCTGATATCTGGTTTCAGGCTGACACGCCCGATCAGCTGTATCTGGCACCGAAAAACGGCTCTGCGATTGGCGTTGGCGACCGTTCAAACCGCGGCTATAGCGGTTGCTCCACTGCACGCTTTACCAATGCACGGGTGTTACTGCGCGACATTCCGGTCGGGTCTTATGTCTGCCTCAGGACCGACCAGGGCCGGATCAGCCAGTTCCGTGTCAACCGCATCTCCGGCGGGTCGCCGAAATCAGTGACAATCGGCTACACGACTTATGAATAGACATGATAAGAACTATCCGGTAGCTCGCTTCGCAGGTGATCAATTCCCACACAGGGCAGAAAAATGACTGATATTCAAATAGCCGTTCCTGCAGCAAACTGGTGCGGCGAGGGTCCGGTCTGGTCGGCAGCCAATCAGGCCTTGTACTGGACTGACATCAACCGCTTTCTGTGGCAGCGCTATCATCCCGAAACCGCCACAGTCAGACATTGGATATTTGACGAACCGGTCTGTGCTGCGGCCTTGACCGAGCGGCCCGGCGTGTTTTTGCTGGCACTGGGATCGAAGCTGATCGTGTGGGATGAAGCCAATGACAGCAGAACCCCGTTTGCGGCGCCGGAAACAAATTGGCCGGCAAGCCGTCTCAACGATGGCCGGCCCAGCCCGTTCGGTGATTTCTGGGTCGGTTCGATGCAGAACAATGTTGACGAACAGGGCCAGGCAACTCCGGTGACCGAAAAGCATCTTGGTACGCTTTACCGGGTTCTGGCTGATGGCAGTGCGACGGTTGAAGACCGTGAATTGGGCATTTCAAATACTCTGTGCTGGTCGCCGGACAAGACACGGTTTTACTTCGGTGACACCATGCAGAATACGATATTTGTCTTCGACTATGACGCAACGACAGGCCAGATTGCCAATAAGCGCCCGTTCTTTTCCGGCTTTGATCGCGGCAGACCGGATGGCTCGGCGGTCGATAGCGATGGCTATTTGTGGAATGCCCGCTATGGCGGCTCCTGCCTGGTGCGTGTCGCCCCTGACGGTTCGGTTGACCGGGTCATCGACATGCCGGTCAGCAATCTGACCAGTTGCACCTTTGGCGGCCCGGATCTGAAGACGCTGTTTGTGACCAGTGCGCGGCATCCCGGAGAACTGCGCGCCGGCAGTGTGTTTTCGCTCAATGTCGAAGTCGCCGGTCTGCCGGAACACATCTTCTCTTTGCCTGACTGACGCCCGCACTTACAGCCGGTCACGAAGCGCGAACCAGCCCATGCCCAGCGCCAGGGCTGCCGGCCGCAGCAGCTTGCCGCCCGGAAACGCCGGTGTCGGCAAAGCGGCAAAGGCTTCAAGCCGGTCCGGGCGGCCGAGCACAGCCTCCGCCAGAATCTGACCCGCAAGAGGTGCAATCGTAACCCCCTGTCCGGAAAAGCCGGCTGCGGTCCAGAGCTGATCCTTGAGGCGCTGCAGCAGCGGAACCCGGTGAACCGTCACCGCCAGCGTGCCGCCCCAGGCATAGTCAATCTCGATGTCTTTGAATTGCGGATAGATTTGTGAGAGGGGCTTGCGGACAAACGCCTTGATATCCCGCGGAAATCTGGCGGAGTAATTTTCACCGCCGCCAAACAGCAGCCTTTTATCCGCGCTCATGCGCCAGTAATTTATCACAAACCGGCTATCAGAGGCGCATTCATCGCCCGGCAGCGGAATTTCCGCTGGGCTCAGCGGGCGCGTCGCGGCGATGAAATTGTTGATCGGCATCACTCGGGCATCGAGCTCGGGCACCAGACCGCTCATATAGCCGTTGCCGCACAGTAAAAGTTTGTTCGCCCGCACCATTCCGCCCGGCGTCACCAGGGTCGGCTGGTCCCAATCGTTGATTTTCAGCACCGGCGTATTTTCAAAAATCAGTGCCCCTTCGGCAATCGCCGCGTCTGCCAGACCAAGGGCGAATTTCAGCGGATGCAGATGCCCCGCAGTGGGATCATAAACCGCCCCGAAATAGGCATCGGTGCCAAGCCGGTGTGCGGTTTCTTCCCGGTCAAGCCACGCCAGCGGATGATTGTAGCGCTCGTTCATATGCGTCACATGATCACGATAGGCGGACACATAGCTTTGCTTGTGAGCGGCATGGATCAATCCGGCTTTCAACTCGCAGGCGATGCGGTGTTTTTCGATCAGCCTGTGCACCAGAGCTTTGGCATCTTCCCCGATCTGGAAGAATTTCCTCGCAACCGCGTCGTCGTAGCGCGCTTCAAACCATTCCGGGTCCTGACGCTGCCCGGAATGGATCTGGCCGCCATTGCGCCCCGAGGCGCCCCATCCGATGCGCTTTGCTTCAAAAACCGCGACGCGAACGCCAGCCTGGGCCAGATGCAGCGCGGCACTGAGCCCGGTATAGCCACCGCCGATAATGGCCACATCGACCCGGCAATCCCCTGCCAGCGGCGGACGGGCTTCAGGCAGGGCGGCGGAATGAGTGTAATAGCTGTCCGGGGGATAGGAGTTAGAGCCGTCTTGCTCGCTCATGCAGACAGGCGTCCCGTGCTGCGCAGGGTATGTTCCGTATCATCAAGCGTTTTTTCGACCAGAGCCACCAGCAGATCGACTTCCTCTTCGGTGATGGTCAACGGCGGTGAGATGATCATGGTATCGCGCACAGCCCGCATCACCAGCCCGTTCTTGAAAGAATGATCGCGGCAGATCGTGCCGGCCAGCCCTGCATCGGCGAAGCGCTTGCGTGAAGGCTTCTCGGGCACCAATTCCAGAGCGCCGACCAGCCCGACCATGCGGGCTTCACCGACCAGCGGATGATCGCCAAGCGCTTTCCATCTGGCCTGCAGATAGGGCCCGATATGATCGCGCACCCGCTCGACAATCCGCTCGCGCTGCAGAATTTCAATGTTTTTCAGGGCGGCTGCGCAGGCGGCAGGATGCCCTGAATAGGTGAAGCCGTGATAGAACTCACCGCCACCGGATGTGATCACATCTCCGACCCTATCCTTCACCAGAACGCCGCCGATCGGCAGATATCCCGACGACAATCCCTTGGCGATCGGCATCAGATCCGGCTCGATGCCGAATGTTTCGCTGCCCCACCACGCGCCGGTCCGTCCAAAGCCGCAAATCACCTCGTCGGCCACCAGCAGAATGTTACGTTCCCGGCAGATCCGGTTGGTCTCGGGCCAGTAGGTTCGCGGTGGAATGATGACGCCGCCGGCACCCTGCAGCGGCTCGGCGATAAAGGCGGCAACCTTGTCCTCGCCAAGCCGGTCAATCTCCTCTTCCAGCGCCCTGGCGCAGAGCAGGCCGAATGCGTCCGGATCGAGATCTCCGCCCTCGTCAAACCAGTAGGGCTGGCGGATATGGCTGATGCCGCTCAACACACCGCCCTGGGCATGCATGCCGCTCATGCCGCCTA
>TARA_R110002096_G_scaffold215310_9_pt1 | contig 52388 bp, 40 predicted proteins | sample TARA_R110002096 | Tara Oceans TARA_R110002096 (sample SAMEA4397295) | marine metagenome | biome: Polar Biome; feature: [DCM] deep chlorophyll maximum layer (ENVO:01000326); material: water (ENVO:00002006), including particulate matter (ENVO:01000060) such as... | depth 35 m
TAGATCTGAGTTCTCGGCTCTGAAAAACGACTTGGAAGCCCCCAACCTCAAGAGGGCAACATTCCCCGCATAGGATTCATCGAGATGCTCTTCGTCGAGCAGATACTGAATTCTGGCGAGCTTTTTCATTTTCTTCCAAACGCCAGCCACCTGCTTGTATTTCGCAGGCACATTCGCACCAATCCCCTCCCTTTTCGACAATCCGCCAAACCACCTTCGCCCGATCGAGGCAAATCTCGGTTGAGCTTCAATGGGAATCACCAGGGGGACCTCTCGACCACCTTCCCGCAGTTGGCGCGCCATCTCGACTGCAACTCTCCCGCCAAAACCGATTCCGCCAATCGAAACCGGCCCATCCCCAATTTGGGTTTGGATTTCAGACGCATAGTGCCTCGCCATGGAGCGAACGTCTCCGAATTCCTCAAAACCGCTCAAAGCGCGACTCGCAACGGCAAAAACCGGCCTCTCCGGTGAAACTGATGCAGCAATCCGCGAATAAATCCCCAACGCTCCCAGCCCCAGATCATGGATGAGAACGAGAGGGACTTTGCTTCCACCTTCCCTCAGCGGGATCAACCCAGACCAGTTGGATAGAGTATCGTCATAGCTTTTCAGGAACTGGCGTAATTCTGCGATGGTTTCCCGCGACCTCACCTCTTTGATTGAGACTTTCCGCTTCAACTGGTGGGTAAACGCAACCACCATTGCGGCAAGTCCATCCAGATCTCCTCCCAGTTCCGAGAATCGGAGGGTTTGATCTGACGGAACACCGCCAAGAATCTGTCCCCAAATAACGCCAACCTCCTTATCCAGATCCTCCCGTATCCTTCGCCTTCCGGTTCCGGGGGCTCTCTTTTTCGACAAATCAGACGCTGCGGGGCTGACTTTTTCAGAAGCCGTTTCCTCCTCCACCGCAGGTGACTCCAACAGTTCCACAGGTTTGTTTTTTTCCTGCTTCAACTCGGCGAATTCCAGATTCCCGCTTGGCATCCATCTCCCGGCAGTTTTCGCGACAAACCATCGTTCCCCCTTTACCTCCACAATCGAACTCTGATCAGATTTCGATGAATCGGAATAGGCTTTGGCGATTGAGATTCCTCCAAACCACACCCTCCCCCACACGCCCAAGGGAAGAAGTTTTCCTGCCGAGTTTCGAACTTCCACCCGGGTGTTGTCCATGGGCTTGCCGAAGGACACTGGCGCCCCTGAATCACCGACTTCCACCGTATCAAAGGTGCTGGCGATTCCGGCCGTTTCCGTCTCTCCGTAGTAGGCGATCAACGTGGAATCCGGTATCCATTTCCGGAAATCCAGGACACCTTCGGTTTTCGGGCTCCCGTAAACAAACCAATGTCGCATGTTGACCAGATCCAATGCTTCCTCTTGTTGAATCGCCCTGATTAACGGTGCCAGCATCGCGTCGTCGGAAAACATTCTCGAAACCCGATTGTTGATCAGAATCCGGATCAGATTCTCAGGATGGGTGACCGTTTTTCGATCGACGAGAACCACGGGAATTCCCTCGAGAAGCGGCACCAGTAGTTCGTAAATGAAATGGTGGGAGGCTGGCGAATGGTGGGCGCAGGCAGTTTGGCCGATTCTGAAAGGGTAGACACGCCAAAACCACGCAAACCGATTGATCAAGGCTCGGTGGGAGATTTTGACGTAAGAATCATCAGACAACCTCAGAACCAAGGCCGTGGCGTCGGGCAGAATGGATACGGCACTGGCGGAATCGGAGTCGCGCTTTGAAAATGGGCGAAGCTTTTCGAGACTCAACCGCTTCGCGGGAAACTCCCTCACAACTGGAGCCGTTTGATCATGAATCCAAACGACCGGCTGGAGATCCTCAAGAATTCCCCGAACGCCATCGGTCGCCTTACTTCCGTCAATGGGAACGACCGCCGCCCCGATTTTCCATATCGCGAGAAAGCTCGCCACCAGATCAAGCGAACGTTCTGCCGATATCGCAATATTTTGGCCCGCTGAAGCCCCCATGCTCCGCAATTGAACCGCGATCTGATTCACCCGGGTATTCAGCTTGTTGTAGGAGGCGTTTCCCTGGTTATCAACCAACGCCGTGGTCGCCGGCCGAAGCTCGTATCGGGCTTCAAAAAGCTGATGAATCGTTCTTCCGCGAAAGTCGCTCAACCGCTCCGTCTCATTCCATTCCGAGAGACTTTCCCGCTCATTCTCAGTGAGAAACTCAACGTCAACAATGGGCCGGTCCGGATCAGAGGATAGCCAGGCCGCCAACGTCACGAGATGGCCCATGATGCGATTGGCGCCCCCTCTCGAGAACCGAAAGGTATTGTATTGGAGCGAAAGCCCGCTCTTTGCTGACCACGAAAAGGCGAGATCGCACCCTGCGGATGAAATTCTGGAGGCTGGGTATTCCCCAAACACGACGGACATCGCCGGACGTAACTTGGAGATATCTCTGGCTGCCATCTCCTCCAGCAACTCTCTCGACGGACTCGAACGCGAAACCAATCCGGGTTTTTCCAACAGATCCCGGAAGCTCGTCCGATGATCGAAGGTTGATTGGACGACTGCAGTGGCAGAAACAAATCCAAGAATCAAATCGGCAATCGGGTCTTCGCAGCGCGGGCGAGTCAAGGGTTGGTCCGAACTTGTCCCCATTGCTATCTGCTCGGTTTCCTGACCGTAACCGATCAACAGCGCCAAAACCAACGCCTCCCAAAGTTCGGCCAGCGAACGATTCACCTCCTCAGCAAACGCGATCATCAGTGGCTCAATTCCCGCTTCCAGCCGTCGCTCCACCTTGGCAAAGTGAAATCCATCACCCGGCTTCGCGGGGAGATCAAACGGGAGATTGATCGCGCTTTCGTCGGTGCACAGCTTCTGCTGCCAATAAGCATCGGCGACACTTTCAGAAACGATTTCAGGATTGGTGGGTAACGGACTTTCAGTCATTGCGACGCTGCATCGCGACAATTATGGACTACTGGAGTGGGTTGGATTGGCGATTGGCGGAAATTACTCACTAATGGGATGATTTTCCACCGGCAGACGAGAGTTTCGCCGGAACGGACGCGATGTGCACTCTCGCGAGGCAGGATCGCTCGTTCTTTCTTCCACTTAGACGATGATCAACCCCGATCAGTCGCGATTTTCTCCGTCACTTCCGAGGCATCTTCAAGACGACCGAAAGGAGCCAACATTGGATCAACCAAATCGGGCAAAACACAGATGTCGGGCCGGGAAATGGCACCTTCCTGAATCCAGGCAACCATCGTGGATTGGGGTCCCCCGAATGGCGCTGACTGATTTCAAATCGATTTCCAATTCGGCGTGTGTCATAGCCAATCGCAACGCAACTTCGCTCAAACGAAAGGATCGCTGCTTTCTCTCCGAACGGAACGATCACGGCAATCCAGCCATCGCTTGTCTTGAAGGCCAGAATCGCAAGAAACACCATCAGGCCAATGACCATGGAACGGCGATAGGTCACCCGAAATGCAACCTTCCGATGTCCGAGCGACGTTGGCAGCCCGGAAAATCCACTTTACCAGCTTCACGATAAACTTTAGTCACGGCTTCCTCGCGGCTCTTCCCGGACGCGACGACGGCAAGCACCCGGCCTCCGTTCGTTTCGTAGTTTCCTTCGGGATTCTTTCGCGTCCCCGCATGGTAGATGCGACTCCCCTCAACGTCCCGCAACCCTGAAATCACGTCGCCCGACCGAGACGATTCTGGATATCCGGCGGATGCCAAAATCAGGCAAACGCTCCAATCATCGGAAAAACTGATCTGATCGGGTTCGAGATTTCCCTTCGCTGCATTCAACAGGTATTGGCTGAAGTTCCCGGAAACCAAGGGCATCACGGCCTGGGCCTCCGGATCGCCAAACCGGCAGTTGTATTCCAGCATCTTGGGCCCTGCGTTGGTCAGCATCAGCCCAAAATAGAGAAACCCACAGTAGTTGAGTCCATCAGCTTCCAGTCCCTCGATCGTCGGTTTGACCACAGTTTGATCGATCTCCCGGAGCATCGACTCGTCAATCAAGCCTGTGCGGCAAGATACGGCCCCCATTCCTCCAGTGTTTGGTCCCTGGTCACCATCGCCGATTCGCTTGTAGTCCCGCGCCGGAGCAAGAATTTGATAATCCGGGCCACTCACCGCCACAAAGATCGAGATTTCGGGTCCTTCCAAAAACTCTTCCACGAGAACCTTCCCCTCCCCAAACTCACCGTTGATGAAAACGCGTTCGAGAAAGGAGTCCGCTGACGCCTCGTCTGGACAGATCGCGACCCCTTTCCCCGCGGCCAATCCATCGAACTTCAAAACCGTGGGATAGCTGGAAATGGCTTCCTTGGCAGCCTGAAAGGAATCCGCCATCGCATAACCGCCGGTCGGAATTCCATGCTTGACCATAAACTGCTTTGCAAAATCCTTACTCGCCTCAAGTTGAGCAGCTGCTTTGGGCGGCCCCCAGCAAGGCACTCCGATCGACTGACAAACTGCCGCCAGCCCCTCATCCTTCACCAGGTAACTCTCTTCACCAGCGACACATAGGTCGATGGAATTTGCGCGCATAAACTCGCCCAAGCTGCTCAATCCGTCCGCCTCAACCGGCTTCGCAATCTGAAAGATCGCATCACTTCCCGGAAATGAGTAAATCTCCGTTTCGGTTGGAGATTCATGGATTGCGGTGATCAACGCATGTTCGCGTCCGCCTTTGCCTACTACCAAAATTTTCATGATTTCACTCCGACTTCAGATTGAACCTGACTGAGCCAACGATCGTAGGGCCTTTGGTCTTCATTCTGTTCGATGAAGTTTACAAAGGCCTGGTTCACAACCCGAAAGCCACCCGGCGTCGGATAATTGCCGGTAAAATACCAGTCCCCATATTCCCTCCCCATCTCTCCGCGCATCGCCTCTTGGAGGTTCCCTATTTTCTGGAAGATCAGAACGACTTCCTTGTCCCATTCCGGATCATCCGGAGTGACCCCCTTCGCCATTGCCTTGGAAATTTCCTCAGGAGTGAAGGGTTTGTAAATTTCCTTCACGAAGTTTCGTTTCTCACACTCATCACTTTCCAGAGCGGATTTACAGGCAATGTAGGTTTCGGCAATGATGTGCCCTTGATCCGTATCGAGCAGCAGATCAATCGTGGCTGAAAAGGCGAGAAATTTCCCCAACTCGCTCATATCGATACCGTAACAGTCCGGAAACCGAATCTGAGGCGCGGTTGAAACAACCACGATTTTGCGTGGCTTCAACCGCCCGAGAATCCCGATCAAAGACTCCTTCAACGTCGTGCCCCGGACGATCGAGTCGTCGAGCGCGACCAGCGTATCCACCCGTTTAATCTGACCGTAGGTGATGTCGTAGCCGAGGGCCACCATCTCGTTGCGTCCCTTTTCGCCACTGATGAACGTGCGGAACCGCTCGTCCTTGTGAGCCAACTTCTCTCCCTTTGGCCAGGGGCGGTCGATCAACTCATCCAACATTTGTTCCGCAGTGCCTTCCTCCATCGCAGCCGCGAGATCCTTTCGCAATTGCTGGCGCCGGCGACGGTTGAGTTCATCCATCATCCCGAGGTATCCGGTTTCGGCCGTGTTGGGAATAAAGGTGAACACCGCTTCGCCAAAGCCGCCTCCAATCTCTTCCAGCACTTGATCCACGAGGGCTGCCCCCATGGCCTTCCGTTCGCGGTAAATGTCATGATCACTTCCGCGGCTGAAGTAGATCCGCTCAAAAGAGCAGGGCAAGCGCTCGCTCGGCTCCGTGAATTGTTCGATCCTGAAATCTCCTTCTTCGGTGTTTTTGATCGAAGCGACGTGACCAGGCTCCAGTTCCTGAATTTCTCCCAAAGGCTTGTCAAAAACCGTCATCAACGGAGGCCTTTCCGACGCGAAGGCGATGACCTCATCATCCACGAAATAGTGACAGGGCCGAATTCCGTTGGGATCCCGCATCACAAATCCATCGCCGTTCCCCACCGCACCGGCAATCGTGTAACCGCCGTCCCAGTCCCTCGCCGCATTCTCCAGCACTTTGCGAACGCAAAGTTCTTCGCTGATCCGGTCCGGAATGGTCGCACCGGGAAGCTCATTCTGATAGCGGTGATAAACCGCGTCGTGAGCTTGATCGAGATAGAAGCCAATATCTTCGAGCACGACCTGGGTATCGATATCCTGAAAGGGATGCTGACCGCGATTCACCATCGCCGTCTTCAATTCGCCAACATTGGTCATGTTGAAGTTCCCCAACAGCATCAAGGACTTCGTCTTCCAGTTCGATTCCCTTACTTGCGGATGGCAGAACTTCTTGTTCGAGGATCCACCGGATGTTGAATAGCGGAGGTGGCCGAACAGGTTCTCGCCACCGAACGCAAAGTAGCGCTTTACGCTTTCCGGACGGTCTTTGCTGATCTTTCCGTCTCGCTTCAGTCCACGATACTCCTTCAGGATATCGCCAAAGACGGGGCCCAACGCGTCCCGCTTCGCGGATCGCTCGTGAAACATGTAACGCTGGCCGTGGTCGACATTGACCTTACAACAGCCAAACCCGACGCCGTCATGGCCGCGGTTGCGCTGTTTTTGGAGGAGGAAGAAAAGCTTCTTCAGCCCCCAAAGTGGGTCACCGTACTTCTCGGTGTAATAGCTGTGGGGCTTGCGGAGCCTGACATAGGCAATCCCGCATTCGTGCTTGATTGGGTCGCTCATTGCGAAGGTTGAGTGGGCTGCCTCCGAATAAGTGAAAACCGCTCAACCTGCAAACGGCAATTCCAACGGAAAAATCGCTTGTTCACCCTGCGAAATCGACCCTGACCTTACCTGAATCGTTCACCTCTCCGAGATTCACGGCACCCGGCCCGCAGGACAAGGCGGCACCCGCTTGTTCTGGTGGCACGATCGCCACCCAACCGAATCCGAGATTGAACGTATTTGCGACATCGCTTTTGTCGCAATGGGCCAAAACTTTCGGCACGGCTCCCAATTCCCAGGCCGGAACCGACAAATCCGCGCCAAGGTTTCCAAAAAGACGCTCCAAATTCTCCGGCAATCCTCCTCCGGTAATGTGGGCAAACGCCCGGGCCTGAATCTCAGCCTCCTTCAGGCTTTGCACCACATCGTGATAAAGCCGCGTTGGCGCCAGCAGGTTCCGAATCTCCTCATCGCTAAACTGGGTCGCGTTTTCCCGCAGCACCCGGCGAACCAGACTCCAACCATTGGCGTGAAACCCGTCGGAGGCGTATCCGATCACCACATCTCCAATTCTGATTTGGCGGGGATCCAGCAAATTCTCTTTCTCGGCCGCACCAATACAAAATCCAGAGAGTTCGATCACTCCATCCGGAACGATTCCCGGCATTTCCGCGGTCTCTCCACCTGCCAGGATACAATCGCAACTTTCGAGATACTCCACCATTCCCGCGACAAGCCGGGTGATCTTCTTGGGCTCCAGCTTGGCAATTCCAATGTAATCCAGAAAAAGCAGCGGATCACCACCGGTCGTCAGAATGTCGTTCACACTCATCGCGACCAGGTCCTTCCCCGCAGCCTCCAAGAGGTCATGGGCGAGAAGGAGCTCCAATTTGGTTCCAACTCCATCACAACCAGTCACGATGACCGGAGCGTTGTATCCTGAAAGGTCATAACTCGCGGCGAACAACCCGAAAGCCTGATGTAATTGACGGTTCTTTTGGGTACGCTGGCAGAGCTCGCCAATATCGCCGACAATTTCAGCCGCTTCATGGATATCGACTCCCGCGTCTTTGTAAGTGAGGGACATGAGGCGAACGGAATTCATAACGCCGTAAAGTCCAGCGCGAAATCTTGGGTTGAAGTGACTTTCCGCTTCCGCCATCGGTAGTTGTGCCCGCCGAAACAGGAACATCGTTCGCGTTTTCGCTCGAATCCGAGATGTGGAAGATCAATCACGAGCGATGTGGGCTCCTGTTCGGCCCAGCTGCGGCCATTCTCCAAATCGCCCACCCGCGAATCGCGCAGGGCGTGGCCGATCACAGCGATTTCGAATTCGACACGGTTGGCCGACTCAGGCGAACCCTGGCATCCACCAATCGGATCGCATTTGGCACGATCAAGGATGCCGAACATACCAAAGAACGGCTGAAAAGCGTCCACCAGCAGGTTCAGGGAAGAACTTCGGATACCATGGAAGGTCCACCAAGCTATTCTGCCTTTGAGCCCGACTTATTGCTATGGGTTCTCGGGACGTTGATCATGGCGGCGCTTCAAGGCCATGAACTCGCGCGAGGTCCTCTCCCCGCCGACCGGAAGGATGGCTTTTACCATGATATGCGTAGATTCGGCACCTATTTTGGGTTGAAGAAGGACTTTGGCCCCTCCGACTTCAGGGCGTTTCAGGATTACTACCAAGAGATGCTGTCCGGAGATTTACTTGGCAGCCACCCTCTCTGCGAGAAATTGACTCACTCAATCGTTTACCCCGAGGACTCGCTGGAGACCAAGGTTCTCGGTCAGGTTTTGGCCTTTCTCCCCATTGAGACTCTCCCCGCTGACCTGCTCCCACGCCTGGGCCTGGCATCAACTCGTTCGACAAGGATCAAATTTCGCTTCCTGAAAAAACTTCTCCCATCTATTTATACGGCAATCCCGAAGATACTTCGCTTGTATCCAGAGTCGCAAGAACGCCTGAAACGCGAACACGAGCCCCAATCATTTCGAACATCCCATCCTACCAAATGACCAAAAGCCCTATGAACCGCCTCCTTTGCCTGTTCCTCTCCCTCACTCCGTGGCTCGCCTCAGCGGAATGGACCCAATTCCGTGGATCCGGCGGGCAGGGACATGTCGAAGAAGGTGCACAGCTTCCCCTGGAGTGGAGTGCGGAGAAAAACGTGACTTGGCGGGTGGATCTCCCAGGCAAAGGGTGGTCTTCACCGATCGTCCATCAGGGAAAAATTTACCTCACCGCAGCCATCGCGGAAACCCGTGACCAGGATCGCACAGGGGTAGACCGCTCCTTGGTTACCATCGCTCTCGATGCCAAGAGTGGCGAAATCCTCTGGCAAACCCAGGTCTTTCAGCAAGACGGCGCACGGGAGGCAAGGATCCACAAGAAGAACAGCCATGCCTCCTCCACTCCAATCATTGCCTGGGATCATTTGTTTGTTCACTTTGGCCATCAGGGAACCGCCTGCCTCAACCTCGACGGTAAAGTCTTGTGGACAAACCAAGACCTGACCTACAAGCCCGTTCACGGAAATGGGGGCTCACCAATTGTGGTGGGCGACAAGCTCATTTTCAGCTGTGACGGTCCGCCAGATCCTTTCGTGGCGGCATTACACGTCAAAACCGGTCGCGTTGCCTGGAAAACCCCACGAAACACCAAAGCGAGTAAGAAATTCTCGTTCTGCACCCCAATCCTCCTGGACGTTGACGGCCGTAAAGAGGTCATCCTTCCGGGAAGCGGTAGCGTCTTTGCCTACGACCCACAAACTGGTGCAGAGTTGTGGCGATCGGGTTACGGTGAGGGCTATAGCGTTGTGCCTCGACCGGTCTTTGGACATGGGCTGATTTTCGCCAGCAGCGGTTACGACCGCCCAGCGATCTACGCCGTTCATCCCGGCGGAAGTGGGGATGTTACCAAGTCCCATATCGAATGGGCACACACCGCAAAAGGCGCCCCACGCAACGCTTCGCCACTCCTTGTTGGTGATGAACTCTATCTTTTCGACGACAAGGGAATTGGTAGCTGCCTTGACGCAAAAACGGGTGACGTTCACTGGCAGGAACGTGTCGGAAGCGACATGTCAGCATCGCCGATCCACTCCAATGGCAAAATCTATGCTCTCGATGAGCAAGGCACGACCTACGTAATTGAGGCCGGGACGGATTTCAACCTGCTCGCCGAAAATGCATTGGAAGAACGGACTCTCGCGTCTTTCGGGGTTGATGGAGACGCGCTACTCATTCGGACCGAAACCGGGCTATTTCGGATCGAGGAGCGTTAGACGCCTTCCTACCGAACAAAATACGTGTAGTGGGCTGAGACGGTGGAAACAACCCCCACTCCACCCACCAGAAAAAGGCCCAGCCCCGTCGCAATTGCCGGAAGACAGTCCACTCTCCGCAACATTGCCAATCGCACGGGTGAAGCGATCGCCACAGCCAACGCGATTCCCACGAAGAGCAATTGCGCCGCTCCCCCAATCAAAAAGCCGACAATCCCAATTCCCAACGGCGTCAAAACTCCGACACGGAACCAAGGGCCATCTTCAGCCAGTTGAGTTGCCACCATCAGCATCGCTCCGGAAAGCCCCAGAAAGACGGAAAGAACAGCGACGATCGAAAGCAAGAGCTCGGGCCAGGTGATGAAGTCCATAGAAGGATTGGAAACTATCGATTCGTCTCGTTGCGTCTAGTCAGAATGGTTCAAATCTCACCGATTTCCCTGGCTGCAGATTCCACACGCTCATCCCGTGAACTTCCGCGGATTTGCATTATGATGAAAGGGAGATTTCCGTCAGGCTCATGCAATCCAACGAGATCATCGTTTATGACAATGTAGATGAGTGCCCCTACCTTCCGAAAACGATGGCTCGGATGCCGCTTCGTCGACCGACGAAGAAACTAACAGGCCCCCAATTCGATCAACGAATGTTCGAGGGTGACCGCCGCTACGGGCGCTTTCTCTATCGAACGGCCTGTGGCGACTGTCAGGCTTGCGAGCCAATCCGAATTTCGATCAGGGATTTTAAGCCGAACAAAACTCAAAGACGCACCCTGACCCGAGGAAACGCTCAATTTTTAACCGTGGTTCAGACTCCAGTGGTCGATTCCGAACATGTCGCCCTCTACAATGACCACAGTGATCGGAAGGGGCTGAATTCGCACTCCAAAACGACAAGCGCCTACGACTACAAGATGTTTCTTGCCGATACGTGCTGCGATACGTTCGAGTTTTCCTACTACCACGAAGGGAAACTGATTGGCGTCTCCATAGCGGACCGGGGAAGCACCTGTCTTTCTGCGGTTTATTGCTTTTACGACCTCGACTTCGCGAAACTCAGCCCCGGAACCTTCTCCGTGCTCAAGCAGATTGAGAAGTGCGCGGATTGGAATCTAGAATTTCTATATCTTGGCTACTACGTCGCGGAGAATGCTCACATGAACTACAAGGCTTCGTTTTACCCTCACCAACGCCTGATTGACGGCGAATGGAGGGAATTTAAGAAAAATTAGAATGCGGAGCTGTCCATGATCAGTCCTAATTGGACTTTCACGTTCCCTTTTCGTAAACTGACAAAACCAACCATGCGCCGAAGGACAAAAACCGTACTATGGATGTTCGCCATCCTGGTGCTGCTCGTGGGTTGGGCCGCCTACTACGTCCAGGATAAAGGCTTTACCCATCAGTGGCGCGACATGATCATGTCGGAGTTCGAAAAGCGCGGGGTTCATGCGACCATTCGCCGCCTGAATCTCGACCCCTTGCGGGGGTTGATCGCCCGCGACGTGGCCGTGTATGAGGATCCCGAACACAAGATTCTCTTGATGTCGATTTCCCAGATCGCGCTCGATATCGATCCCGTTAAGCTCCTGTCAGGCAGCCAATCGATGCGAGCATTCGAAGTTCGCAATGCCCAGGTCACCATTCCTCTCGATCCGCAACGCAAACACAAGGGCGAGCAACTGAAACTCGACAATCTGAGTGCCCGGACACTGATGAGGCCCGACCACATCGAGATTGTGCGGGCCCAGGCGATCCTTGAGGGACTTGAGGTCAGCGTTTCCGGTTCGCTTTTTAGGCCGGGCGACGTTCAGGAAACACCTGAGAAGGAAGCTGAAGACAAAAAGGAACCTGCGGAGGTCAAACCAACCGATAACAAAGATCACCTCAAGATTCTTCGGGATCGTCGCCAATCCATTGCCTCGGTCCTGGATTATCTCAAACGCTTCGAGTTTTCTGACGAAGCCAAGCCCACTCTGGAAGTGCGGGTGGATGGGGACATGGCCAACCTTCCTGAGTTGCGGGCGGCGGGAGATTTGAAGTCCGGGCCATTCCGCTATGCGGGTCATTCCAATGAGGCTGTTCACGCTCAATTTGAGTGGGCAAACGAGCGGCTCATCGTTCACGAGCTCAACCTCGAAGATCGATTTGGGAAGCTGCTTTCGCGGATGGAATACGATCCCAGCGAAAAAATACTCGGGTTCTCGCTCAAAAGCTCGACCGACCTTCACGGACAACTTTCGGCAGCTTTCCGTGCCCCCCGCTTGGGGGAAGTCGTCTTTTATCGCCCTCCCCTTATCGAAGCCAGCGGCACCTGTCGGCTCGATGGGGAGTTTTCGTGGGAAAATATGCCGCTCGACATCATCGGCAGCGTCCGGTCCGACCACCTGACCAGCCGCGGCGTGATTTTTGAGGCGATGAGTTTCGATTTCAGCGCAAATGGACGCGAGCTGTACATCCGCAATGGGCGGATTGAACACAAAACCGGCGTCCTGGATTGTCACATTTTACGCGACTCCAATGGTGTCCGTTTTCGATCAACGGCTCAGCTCGACCCCACCATTTTCAAGCCCTTCGTCAGGCTGAAGGGAAATGAGAACTTCCTGAACCGTTGGTCTTTCAACAACGATTCCGGAATTTACATCAAGTTTCAGGGAAACGGCCCATCGCTGGATCCCACTACCTGGTCCAGCACCGGGGTGATTGATCTGCGAAATTGCCAACTCAATGGACACCCCATCAGCGAGTTGCAATGTGAACTGCAATTTGAGGGCAACGTCCACGAATACAGGAACGTCGTGATCAGTCGTCCCGAAGGCTCCGTCACCGGTGAACACATCATCTTCGATCATGGCTCCCAAACTTGCTACCTGGAGGATGTCGCCGGAAAAGTGCTGCCGGTTCACGCCGTGGGTTGGTTTGCGCCAAAAGCAGCCCAACAGCTCCTGGTCTACGATTTTGCCGAGCCGCCGGAATTCTCGATTGAGGGAACGATCGACTGTCGGCCCGGCTCCGAACTCGCCCGGTCCACCGCGCGGCACGATTATGAATTCTCCTTCAAGAGCGATGCCGATGCGAGTTACGAACTCTTTGGTCAGGTGATGCAATTGTCCGCTCCATCCGGCACGGTCCAGATTAAGGAGAACTCCATCCTGCTCTCAGATTTCAAGACCGGCACACTCGGAGGCGACATCTCGGCATCGGTCGTTCTGACAGACATCCATCGTGTGATCGGGTATGAAGTCGACCTCGGTGTCAACAACATCGATTTCCGCCAATTGGCAGAACTCTACAGCAGTTACAAGGAGACGGAAGGCCATCTCAGCGGCACGATGAGATTTGAAGGAAAGGGAATCGGCATTGAGCACCTCAAGGCCACCGGTTCGGCTGTGATTGTCGATGGAAACGTTTTCTCGATACCGGCCTTTGGCCCTCTCTCCAAGCCGATTCAGGAAGTTCTTCCCAAACTTCATGGCGATTTTTCCGTCGCCCGCGAAGCCAATCTCGCGTTTGAGATCGCCGATTCGAAGTTTTATACCCGCGACTTTCAGGCCAAGACCAATACCTTCCAGATGAAGGGGTCCGGCTCCGTCGATTTGGTAACCCAGGAGTTGGACTTTGAGGCCGGTCTCAACCTCAGGGGCGCCCCGGGTCTGCTTTTTGCTCCGGTCGCGAAATTGCTGGTTTTTAAGGGTGAGGGCAGTGTATCCCAGCCCACTTGGCGAGCCAAAAATATGCCGGGGATGGTCACCAACAAGGCCTTGAAAGAATTGGGCGACATCACCGAGAATGCACTGCGAAAAGCCGGCGAGCTCCATTTGGGCCCTGATAAGGACCGGAAGGACGACCCGGAACGACGCGACCGATTCCGAAACAAAGCCGAGAATCCAACCGATTGACCGGTCGGCAGCTTCAGGGCGCCACCGGGCGAAATGGCCATTCGGGAGAACCTTTGGGATCTGGAAGCGAAGGGCTTTTTCCCAACGCGAAATCCTCCGGCTGCAGATCCGCATTTTTCCAATAGTCGGGTTCCCTGATAAACCCAAAAAAGCTCGGATAGAAAGGATCCGCGTATGCCACATCGGCTTCTTCCGGCACTTTGACTCCAGTTAAATGAAGAGCCGCGTTCACAATCAACCGACGGAGGTCCTCACTGACGAGATCAACCGCAGCACCTGCGGTGGTGCAGAAGGAAGTGCCTTCGGTACCGCCGGGAGACACATAGGGGTGAAGCCAAGCAAAGGCTTGCATGGGATCGTTCTTCGGACCGGAAACCATTGGCGACTTGGGATCCAAGCTTTCGGTTACCGCGCCTCTCATCAGAATAGTGTCTACATCAGTCAGATTTTTGACGCCATAAACATCGCTTGGCGCGAAAACATCTTCGACGCCACGCAAAATCGGATGGTCCGCATTCGCTCTTTCGATCACGCCTCTCGCCCCTTGGCGCTTATGAACACCATGGTGATTCACCCACTGTTCTCCCAGCACTTTTCTTCCCCATTCTCCATATCCAATGGAGTCCCCAAATTTATTTCCGCCATTGAACGCGTGCGTCGCCGTACGAATTCCAATAATGGGCTTCCCAGCGTCCATATATTGCGTGAGGTAGACAGCCTGGTCGGCATCAGGACGGCGGAACCGCGTTCCAATGATCATCAAATCCGCACTAACCAGGGCATCCAGCCCTCGCAGGCCCGTCGGATTGTTCGGATCGATATACCGTCCATCTTCGCTCATGGAAAACACCACCGTGCATCGATAGCCAAACTTTTGGCTGAGGATTTTCGCCAACATCGGCATCGCCTCTTCGGAGCGATATTCCTCGTCCCCGGCGACCAAAACGACATGCTTTCCGGAACCGGGCCCGCTCGCTCCTGGTTCAATCACCAAGGTGCCTTTCGCGTTCGACGTCACGGTTGCTTCACCATCGGTTTTTGCGGTCCAGTAAATCTGGTCGTCGACCAAGTCTTGATAGTAGTTCTCCAGCTTCTTGGCCAATTGATCCAACGGCGCTTCTGGTGACGCCAGCTTATCCTCTGATTCATCGACATCCGAAACCAGGTTGTAGATCTCGAAGGAATCGAAGGGAGTCGATCGAATCAACATTTCGTCCTTTGAGGTGAGAAATTCCCGTCGCCCAAGATCTTTGAGACGGCCAAGAATCTTCCAATCCCCATCACGCAGCGCAACGCGGGATTCGTTGAGTGCGTTGTAATAACACCAGGCCAGCGGCTTCTCCCGCTTAACCGCTTTCCCCGACAGCGCAGGCAAAAAATCAGCACCATCCAACTCCAGGCCTTCCGGAACTTTTCCGCCGGCCAACTTCGTGAAAGTCGGAAGAAAATCCAAGGAACAAACCGGAGTCTTCACGGTTTGTCCGGCTTTGATCTTCTCGGGCCATCGCATGATACCCGCCACGCGATATCCCGCTTCGTGGGTATGTAGTTTCATGCCTCGAAGTTCTCCAGGCACACCGTAACTCCGTTTGGCGGATCGATACCGATTCAGCGTTTCCGGACCATTGTCTGAGGTGAAAACGACCAACGTATTGTCCCGATAGCCAAGAGCTCCCAACTCAGCCAGGAGTTTGCCTGTGGCCAAATCCAAGTTCTCGACATTGGCGAAATACTGAGCCTCGTCTTCATTCTTCGCCACCTTTTGATACTTGGCGACGAGATCCGGAGGGGACGCGACGGGCTCATGCGGTTCATGAAACGCCATGTAGAGAAAGAAGGGCTTCTCCTTGTCCGCCGAATGGTGCTCCCGCAGCCAACCAATTGCTTCATCAGCCACAATCTGGCAGGCATAGCCATTGATCGGACCGACCTGCTCACCGTTCCTCACAAAGTTCACCGGGTTTTCGTGGGATGGAGCTGCATTGTTCTGCGTGGCAAACCAATGATCGAAACCAAAGTCTCCGGGCTGCGGTTGCCCTGGGTCGTTGAACTTGCTGTTGCAATGCCATTTCCCGCTCATGCAGGTCGCATAACCCGCATCTTTCAAAACTGCGGCGATGGTGACCTCATCTTCCCGCATGTGGGCCATCGTGCGATCATGGCGCTTCTCATTGTAAGGCGGAATCCAATCATAAATTCCTGCCCGGTTTGGCGTTCTTCCCGTCAACAGTCCAACCCGGGATGGCGAACAAACGGGTGCTGCGGAATAGAAATCGGTGAAGCGAATTCCATCACCCGCCATTTGATCGAGATGCGGAGTGCGGGTATGCGGGTGCCCATAACAGGACAAATCTCCGTACCCAAGATCATCGCAAAGGATGACAACGATGTTTGGCTGATTGGCCGACAGGGCCTGACACCATAGAGCGAACAATGAAGCGCAAAGCACGAAGGGTTTCATGATTCTTAGCTGAGCGAGAATCCCGCTGCCGTCAATGACCATCCGCCTTCTCTTGACACTCCCCCTACCTTCAATGCAAACTGTAGGACCGTGAGTGAGTCGATTGACAAGCGCCTTTACGCAATCATGTGGCCGAACAAAGCCTTGGTCGCATCTATGTTAGGTCCCAAGGACTTTGGAAGCCACTACGCAATCGGCAGTTCCCGTTACTACCACGGCATTATCGTCTTCGCCGAAATCGACCCCACCTATCGGCACGACTATTTTCCGATCGACCGATTGATGGATGAAGTGAAGCCAAAGATCGACGGCAGTCCGAAGCGAACCAAATTTGTGAGTTGTTACCGCGTGTTGGAGCATCTCGACTTTTCCGCATTCGGCGACCTCTACATCACTTCGGTGGAAGGGAAGTCGCTCTGTCTGAAGAAGGCTCCCTACGACAAGCAGCACGACGCCGGTTATTTGCGGACCTTCCAGGAAATTACCCCACTGACATCCATTGTGCTCAGCCACATGACACCACCGGAGTTCGGCCAATACATTACCGACCCCCAGCAGCCGAAAGGCGCGCCCAAGGTGATGTTCAGCCAGATCGATCTCGATGTCGACGCCTTCCTCCGAATGTTGGAAGCCAATCCGTTTCACGATTCCCCGATCCCGAACATTCATCCCACGAAGCTCCGGGACCAGATTATGGCTATCAAGGGGCACCCGGAAAAGCGAGTCAAAGGGATCAGCCTCGACAGCATTTTTGGTCGTGTTTCCTTCACGCGCTATCGAACCGGGTTCTGGTTTGCCTCACAGGAAGAGTTGCTGTTTTACCCGGTTCCGGATGAAGAGCAGCTTCGAACCTCTCACTATGATTGGTTTCGATCGCTCGAAGGTCAGGGCATCGCCTAGGTTTCATCCCTCCCTCGTAAACCGTCCGGTTGCGAATTCCACTGACACGGTTTAGGGACTTTGGCATGAAAGCCCCCTTTTTCTGGATTGCGTGCCTTGCTGTGATCTCCCCTTCAGCATTCGCAGAATCGAAGCCGAACATTGTTTTCATCCTGGCTGACGACCTGGGCTACCGCGAGTTGGGCTCCTACGGGCAGGAAAAGATCAAAACTCCCAGAATTGATCAACTGGCGAAGGAAGGAATGCGATTCACCCGCGCTTACTCAGGCAACGCGGTCTGTGCTCCTTCGCGGTGCGTCCTGATGACCGGCAAGCATCCCGGGAAGGCCATCGTGCGAAGCAACAAATCGATGAAGCCGGAAGGTCAGTTCCCCATCGCCAAGGAGGAGGTCACCATCGCGGAGTTGCTTGAGCCGGATGGTTACGTCTGCGGAGCATTCGGGAAATGGGGCCTCGGCCCAACCGGATCCACCGGAGATCCCAACGATCAGGGGTTCGCGCAATTCTTCGGTTACAATTGCCAAGGGAAGGCGCACACCTACTACCCGGCAACGCTCTGGAGCAATCGCGAGAAAATTTCACTCAACAATGAACCACCTGTCCCCGGTCACGCATCGCTTCCAGAAGGCAGCGACCCGTCCGATCCCAACAGCTACGAGGTTTTCAAAGGTCAAGACTATGCGCCGGACCGCATCAACCAGGCCGCCCTCCAGTTCATCAAGGACCATCACGAGCAGCCCTTCTTCCTCTACTACCCTACCATTATTCCCCACGTCGCCTTGCACGTGCCCGATGAGGAATTGGAACCCTATCTGGCGCAAAACTGGGAAGACCCTCCATTCACCCGTGATGGCGGCTACGGATACACACCTCACTTCACCCCCCGAGCTGCCTACGCCGCGATGATCACGCGAATGGACTCTTATATTGGAAAGGTTCTGGATCTCCTTGAGGAGCTCAAGCTGGCCGACAACACCATCGTCATCTTCACTTCCGACAACGGGACCACCCATCTCAAAGACGAAGTGGACTACGACTTCTTCGCCAGCGTTGGCGAGTTGCGGGGCCTCAAAGGATCCTTGTATGAAGGCGGCATTCGCGTTCCTCAGATTGTGAAGTGGCCCGGTAAGATACCCGCAGGTTCGGTGACGGATCTCGTCACCGGTTTCGAGGACTGGCTTCCCACCTTGGTCGACATCGTCGATGGAGAGAGCGAGGTCCCCTCTGGAATCTGTGGAATGAGCATCAAACCAACGCTTCTCGGCAATCCGCAGCCGCAACGACCCTTTCTGTATCGCGAATTCACCGGCTATGGCGGTCAGCAGGCGCTTTGGTTGGGCCAGAAATGGAAGGCGACGAGGCAGAACATTCTGCGCAAAAAATCAGATCCGCTCGAGATCGAACTCTACGATCTGGAAACCGACGAATCGGAAACCACAAATGTCGCCGAGCAGTATCCGGAAATTGTCGATCGCGTTCGGAAAATCATGGCTCAGGAACACACGATTTCCGAGGTGTTCCCGCTCCCTCCGGTGGATAAGCTTTCGCGGTGATTGCGAACCAGCCCCGATTGCACTAACATTGTCGCATGGTTTTCGGCCTCGGCCCGGGAAATCGTTGCCCGCACATTCTCGTTTTCTCGGTCCTCATTCTCATTACCTTGGGAATGGTGATGCTTGCCTCGACGTCTGCGTTTCAAGCCAACGTCGATGCCGATGACCTGTACTTTGAGGTCAAGCGGCAAGCTCTTTGGGGTGTTGCGGGAATCTCCGTTGCCCTTTTCTTTGCCCAAATCGACTATCGGCGGATTCAGAATTGGATTTGGCCCGTCTACGCGGTCGCCGCAGTCCTGCTCATCGCGTGTTTCATTCCCGCAATTGGGCAAGAGATCAATGGGGAGCGGCGCTGGATTAATTCAGCGTTCATCGGCATCAATTTCCGGGTTCAGCCGTCCGAATTTGCCAAACTCGTCCTGATCGCGACTTTGGCGACCTGGTTTGCAAGGTACTCCAACTCGATTCACGACGTTCGCCTTGGCTTCCTTTTTCCAACCGTCATTGCCGGTTTCATCCTCGCCCTAATCGCCGCAGAGGTTGATATCGGAACAACGGCTGTCCTCACGGGGGTGGTATTCGCCCTGATGTTTATCGCCGGCTGCAATCGAAGACTTCTTTTTGGGGGGGCAATCGCGGCCACCCTGGGCCTTGCGACCCTGGTGGCGTTGGTGCCGGGCCGAATGACCCGCGTCATGGCAATTCTGAAGCCCGAGGAGCACGAACACGGGGTTGGATTGCAACAGAACATGGCAAAACTGGCGCTTGGTTCAGGAGGCGTCGACGGAATGGGCCTGGGAGAAGGAAGTCTCAAGATGCTCTACATGCCGTTTGCCCACACCGACTTCATCTTCCCCATGATCGGCGAAGAGTTGGGACTGGTTGGGACCCTTACGGTTCTTGCCTGTTTCGCAGGATTTGCCTGGTCTGGAACGGTCATTTCCCAACGAGCCCCCGATTCGTTTGGAAGACTGCTCGGGATTGGCATCGTTCTCTGCGTTTCCATTCAGGCCGCCCTCAACATTGCCGTCACGACGGCGGTATTTCCCAACACCGGGCTTCCGCTCCCCTTTGTCAGCTATGGCGGGTCGAACCTGATTTGTTCGTTGATGGGGGTCGGCATCCTCCTGAGCATCCATCGCCAAAGCCCGAAATCGTTCTCCCCCCATTCGGACGCCGTTTTTGCACCCCGAATTTAGCTGGATTGCCCGAAAGGTGTTTGAAATCCCGCGCGTATCCTAGCCAACCCAAAATTCGACGACAATCGGAGTTGGATTTTTTCGATTCTGAATCAGTTTGCGCAGAATTTTTCTTTCATGTCAGAACCAACATCCAGCGGAGCCGTTTTGATCGCGTGTGGTGGAACCGGAGGCCATTTGTTCCCCGGAATCGCCATCGCGGAAAAACTCAAGGCGCGAGGAATCGACGTCATTCTCCTGATTTCCGAGAAGCAGATCGACACCGTTGCCAGCAAGGGCTACGCCGACCGGTTCCGATTTGAGCGGATTCCAAGTGTGGCCATGCCCAAACCATGGTCGCCGAAGATGATCCCGTTCCTGTTGAATTTGAGGGCGGCGATCTCCAAATCGCGAAAGCTGATCCGCGAAATCGGCGCAACTCATGTGATTGGAATGGGAGGCTTTACCTCGACGGCTCCCTTGATTGCCGCGAAAAAGGAAGGTTGCGTGGGATTGATCCACGAATCAAACGCGATCCCCGGACGCGCGAATCGTTTGAACGCAAAGATCGCAACCTGGGCGTTGGTTGGATGGGACGCCTGCGCCAAGCATTTTCCGGAAGGCAAGGCCAAGGTGGTCGGCACCCCGGTGCGTTCATCCCTCTATGACTTGCCGGACAAAGCCATCGCGCGCCAGCATTTCGGGCTCAACTCCGGCCGCTTCACGCTCTTCGTAATGGGCGGCAGCCAGGGAGCTCGCGGAATCAATGAAGCGGTAACCGGCATGCTCGAATACTTTGATCCAGAGCTTTGCCAGTTTCTCCACATTGCGGGAGCAACGGACATTGAGGTGGTCCAGGAAGCCTACAAGAGCGCCAACGTGACGGCGCATGTGATCCCGTTTCTGAGTGAAATGGAGTGGGCCTATGCCGCCTCCGACCTGATTGTCTGCCGCTCCGGAGCGTCCAGTTTGACCGAAATGTCAGTGGTGGGACTCCCCGGCATTCTGGTTCCCTATCCTCACGCCGCCGACGATCACCAAAACCGGAATGCCGATATTTTCGAAGAAGAAGGGGCCTGCATGGTGATCCAACAAGCAGACTTGAAGCCATTGGAACTGGCGGAGATTGTGGCAAGTTTAGGGAATGATCCGAATCGCCTCCAACAGATGTCCGAGAAGATTCGAAGCTTAGCCCCACAGAACCCTGCAGACGCAATTTGCGATTTGATTGAAAACCAGACGCCTTGAGCACAGAAACAACTCTCCAAAACCTTCGCGAACCGAGCGACCCGATCCGCATTCACCTCATCGGGGTGGCCGGCTCAGGAATGAGCGGGTTGGCGTCATTACTGATGGGAATGGGCCACCAGGTCAGCGGCTCCGATCGCGTCTCGACCCTCGAAACCGAGCGATTGACCTCCGTCGGCCTGAAATTTCACTCTCCACAATCCGCCGAGGAAGTTGAGGGGGCGCAAATGGTGATCTATTCATCGGCGATCAAGCCCGGAAACCCGGCTTTTGATGCGGCAACCGAAAAGGGGTTACCACTCGTGAAGCGAGCGGAAGCCCTCGCCGCAATCATGGATCAGCGGAAAGGGATCGTGGTCGCAGGAACTCACGGAAAGACCACCACCTCCGCCATGGCGGCGCACGTCTTGCGAAGTGGCGGGCTTAAGCCCTCCCACTACGTCGGGGCCGAAATCCCGTTGCTGGGCACCAATGCGCATTGGGAGCCGGAAACCGAGTATCTGATTGCCGAGGGCGACGAAAGCGATGGGACCCTGGCGCTGTTTCGCCCGGAGCACGCCATCATCCTCAACATTGAAGAGGAGCACCTCGATTTCTACGACGGCATCGATCAGATCAACGCGGTCTTCAAGAAGCTCCTCAGCCAAACGCGCGACTTTTTCATTTACTGCGGAAGTGACGCCGGCGCGAAGGCGGTCTGCAGTGGTTTGGAAGGCGGGATTTCCTATGGATGGGAAGATTGCGATTATACCGTCGCCAACATTCAGGAAAAGCGCGGCAGCAGTTCCTTTCACGTGCTGAAGAACGGCACGGACCTGGGAGAGATTGAGTTGAGCATCCCCGGATTGCACAATGTCCTCAATGCCATGAGCGTCATTGCCTTGGCCAGCGAACTCGGAGTTACATTTGGAGTGATCAAAGCAGCTCTGGGGACCTTTCGCGGGGCAAAACGCCGTTTCGAACGCAAGTTTCAATCTGAACACTATCGGCTATTCGACGATTACGGTCATCACCCCTCGGAGATTTCCGCGACGCTCCAAACCGCTCGTTCCTTGCAACCCAAGCGCCTTCTCTGCGCGTTCCAACCGCATCGCTACTCCCGAACCCAACTGCTCCGCGATGACTTTGGCCGGGCCTTCGATCAAGTCGATGAACTCGTCGTCACCGATATCTATCCAGCGAGCGAGAAACCCATTCCCGGCATCACCGGGAACACCATTTGCGAAGCCGTTCAGGAGTTTGGGAGCTCAACGGTCCGGTCCATTCCCAGCAAGACCGAAGCGCGGCTCGCTCTCGGAAACCAGCTTCGTCCCGGTGATCTCCTGATGAGTCTCGGCGCTGGTGATATCCACGAAATCACCACCAAATTGGCCAAGGACCTGGAAACCCTTTCCAAGCTTGAATCCGCCCTCGACGAACCCGATTCCACCTTGCGGCTCTATGAGCCGATGAACCGCCACACCACCATTCGGATCGGCGGTCCGGCTCAATTTTGGATTGAGCCCATGACGGTTGCGGGATTCGCCCGATTAACCAAATACTGCCGCGAAAACGAGCTTCCGATGCGCGTGGTGGGCCGCGGCTCCAATCTGCTCGTTCGCGATGGCGGTATCCCCGGTGTCGTCGTTCATCCGTTGAAAGGCGATTTTGCCCGGGTCGAAGTCGAAGGCGAAATGATCGAGGCGGGCGTCGGTGCAAGGTTGAAGCGGATTGCTTCTGCGGCCCTGACCGCCGAGTTGACCGGATTCGAATGGATGGAAGGCATTCCGGGAAATGTGGGAGGCAGTATTCGGATGAATGCCGGCGCGATGGGAACAGAAACGTTCGACCAGGTTGTGAGTGTGACGTTCATCGACTCGGAAGGCGAGATTCGAACCAAAATGGCCGACGATATCGATTTTCACTATCGCAGCGTGCCCGAATTCACGGACAATTTCATCGTTTCCGCCGTCTTTCGAGGCACGAAGGGAAACCGGTCGGAGATTGACGAAAAGCTGGCGGAATCCAAACACCACCGGAAGAGTTCCCAACCCATCGCCGCGAGCGCCGGATGCATCTTTAAGAACCCGGAAGTGTGCGGAGCGGGCAAACTGGTCGATGATTTGGGACTGAAAGACACGAGTGTCGGGAAGGCCCGGGTGTCCGATGTTCACGGAAATTTCATCGTCAATGACGGCGGAGCGACTGCCGCGGAAGTTCTGGAGTTGATTGGAAAGATCCAGAAGAAAGCCAAGGATGAACGCGGCGTAACCCTAGAAACAGAAGTTCAAATCCTCGGTACTGACGAAACATTTTAGCCACTATGACTGAATTTCGAAAACTCAAGATCGCGGTACTTGCCGGCGGTCCAGGATCCGAACGAGAAGTGTCGTTAGCCTCCGGCAACGCAGTTCTCGAAGCCCTCAACACCCGGTGTGACGATGTCTGCCTGGTGGATGTCACAACGCATTCGGTAGACCTTCCCGCCGGGACCGATCTCGCCTTTAACGTGATTCACGGCACCTTTGGGGAGGACGGTGAACTCCAAAGTCAGCTGGATAAAGCCGGAGTTCCCTACACCGGCGCTGGAGCCGAAAGCAGTCGCCTCGCGTTCGACAAGATCAAGAGCAAGGATCGCTTCGTGGAGTGCGGCGTGGCCACTCCGACCCATCAACTTGTGGAAGTCGCCAAGGCAGACGAAGCGCAGGTCGATTTGCCCTGCGTCGTCAAGCCTCCTCGCGAGGGTTCGAGTGTTGGCGTTCACATCGTCGACTCGACCGAGAAATGGAAGGAGGCGGTTGCCGACGCCGGAAAGTATGGTGACACCCTGCTCGTTGAACAGTTTGTGAAGGGGAAAGAGTTGACGGTTGGGGTGCTGAAAGACCAACCGCTGCCCATCATTCATATCCAGCCGCGGTCCGGGTTTTATGATATGAGCAACAAATATCCCTGGATGAACCAGGGAGGTGGAACCGATTATTTTTGTCCCGCCGATCTCAACCCCGAGATCACTCAGGCCGTTCAGGAGGAGGCCTTGAAGGCCCATCGGTCGTTGGAAATTGAGGTCTACTCCCGCGTCGATATTCTCCTCGACGAGGATGACCGGTTTTACGTGCTCGAAGTGAATACGATCCCGGGAATGACCGCGAGCAGCCTTCTCCCAAAAGCAGCGAAAGCGGTGGGGATCTCGTTCGACGAACTCTGTGTCCAGATCGGCGAGGAGTCGCTGCGACTGCGTGGTTGAATCAGACGAGATATCCCGCAATTTCGTCCGCCACCATCATTCCACTCAACGTCAGTCGAACACGCCCCTCGGCAACGACGATGAGATTTTCGTCGGAAAGATGCTTCAGAAATTCCCCGTCGAATTCCGGAACGGGAAGGCCAGTTTGAGTTCGCAATCCCAGCGCCACTCGCTCCAGACGTTGATCCTCCTCGCTCAGGATCTCCACTTCATCCAGCGCGTGCCCGACCTTGGCGACCATCTCAACATAGGTTTCGGTGTTCGCGACATTCTTCGATCGCTCGCCGCAAATGGTTGAAACCGCGCTCGGACCGATCCCAAGATAGTCCGCGCCGCTCCAATAGGCCTGGTTGTGGAGGCTTCGACTGTCCGGTTTGGCATAATTGGAGACCTCATAGTGCTCAAAACCGGCTGATTCGAGGACTTCGTGCGCCAAGGCAAAATACTCGGCATCCCGGTCAGGATCCTGACTCCACTCCCCTTCCTCAAATCGGCTCAGGAACTCCGTGTCCTCCTCGTAGGTCAGGTTGTAGGTCGAAATGTGGTCCGGCTCCAAGGCGATGGCCTGCTCCAGAGAGGCCCGCCACGAATCCAGGCTTTGACCGGGAATCGCGAACATCAAATCGAGGCTGACCTTCGCAAATCCAGCGTTTTTGAGAACCCGGGCCGACTCCGACGCCTCATCCGAAGAATGATCGCGCCCCAACGTCTCCAATACCGTTGCGTCAAAAGACTGGACTCCGAGACTGGCTCGCGTCACACCAGATTCCAACCACTCCTCCGCCTTTCGCTCATCAAAAGTTCGGGGATTTGTTTCAATCGACCACTCTACGAGCTGAGTTCCGGCAACTTCAGCGACGCGTTTTGCCAGCTTTTTCCACACTTCGCGCGGCAGTAGAGACGGCGTGCCGCCTCCGAAAAAAATCGTCTCAATTTGGGAGTATCCGTCAGGAATTCTCTTTTCCAGTTCGGTTGCCAACGCGTCGGCAAGCGAGGGCATCGAAGTTCCCCCTGGCAGATGCTTAAAAAAACCACAATAGGGGCAAATCCGATGGCAAAATGGAACGTGAAAATATACTTGTCGCACCTTTATCGTTGGATGAAGATCAAACTCCAATTTCAATTACCTCAATCGGCGTCCTGATCGCCAAAATCAAGCTGGTCTCGCTTTGAGCCAAAGAAACAAACTCACCGCAATGGACTTTGAACGCACGCTTGGTGGGAAAGTGTTGCGAGATGTTTCGCGTTCTTTTTTTCTCAGCCTTCGGGTTCTTCCAAACGAGGTTCGCGGCACCTGCAGTCTTGCTTATCTGCTGGCAAGAACTTCAGATACCCTCGCGGATACGGCGGTCGTCAAACTTCCGGTTCGCAAAGATTTGCTTCTCCGGTTTCGAAGTCTGATCCAAGATCGTGAGCTCGATGAAGCCGAGGTAAAGAAATTCGAAACAACGGTTCACGACGAAGTACTTCCTTCGATCGACCACAAAGGGGAGAACCAGTTGATGCGCCGAATTTCGGGAATGCTGGACTGGTTGAACGCGCTTTCCGAATCTTCCCGCGAATCCGTGGAACAAGTCCTCGATTCGATCACCACGGGTCAACTTGAGGATCTGCAACGGTTTGGTGAGTCCGAACCCGGGAAGATGCGCTTTCTCATGACGTCGGATGAGTTGAGCACCTATGCGGATCATGTGGCGGGAAGCGTGGGACGGTTCTGGACCGAATTGGGCAGCCAGGCCTTTCCCAACTTTTCCGATGTCTCCGTCGACTCGATGCAGGCGAGAGGTCAGGCTTATGGCCGAGGCCTGCAGTATCTCAATATCGTGCGGGATTTGGGCGATGATGTGAAGATGGGCCGTTGCTACCTTCCTAAACAGGAGCTGGAGTTTGCAGGGTGGGAAGACGGGCCATGGAACACCAACCAAGGCGCTCTGATGAACGTGGCCACAACCTGGCTCAATCACGCAGAAGAGGGCCTCCGCGAGGGCCTTGACTATTCCCAGCGTCTTCTCAATCGGCGAATGAAACTTGCCACGGTTCTGCCGGCCATGATCGGTGCGGCAACGATCCGCGCCTTGCGCAAATCGCAAAGCTCCTTCCTGACACGAAAGATCAAGGTGGACCGAACCGAGACGCGCCGAATTTCGATGCAATGCACCCAGAAGGTTCTTTTCGGACAGAAGTTGGAGCCCTATTTCAATCAGTTGTTAAGGGGCGGAGACAGCAATCTCCCAAGTTGACTTGGGCTCACTCTCAGGCCACTTTGCCGATTTTCCCTGACCAATGTCCAAAGCAGTCAAAAACGCGGTTTCACCAGCGCGAGGTGAAGATTTTCCAGAGTGGTATCAGCAAGTGATTCGGGCTGCCGACCTTGCCGAGAATTCAGAAGTACGAGGCTGCATGGTCATCAAACCGTGGGGATACGGGCTTTGGGAACAAATGCAGCAGAAACTGGATCGGATGATCAAGGACACCGGCCATGTGAACGCCTATTTCCCGCTCTTGATCCCACTGAGCTATTTGGAGAAAGAGGCTGAACACGCCGAAGGTTTCGCGACCGAATGCGCGGTCGTCACTCATCATCGATTGGAAGCGGAGAAGCAGGACGACGGGACGACGAAGATGATTCCGACCGGAAAACTGGCTGAGCCCTATATCATTCGCCCCACCTCAGAGACCATCATTGGAGCTGCCTATGCACGATGGGTGCAGAGCTATCGCGATCTCCCGATTTTGATCAACCAATGGGCCAACGTGATGCGTTGGGAAATGCGCCCCCGCATGTTCTTGCGCACCACCGAATTTCTTTGGCAGGAAGGCCACACCGCTCACGAAACGAAGGAAGAGGCAATCGAGGAAGCGGAGAAAATGCATGAAGTCTATGAAACCTTCATGCGGGAATATTTGGCCATCCCAGTGATTCCCGGCGAAAAATCGGAGGCAGAACGCTTTCCGGGAGCCGATCGCACGCTGACCGTTGAGGCAATGGTTCAGGATCGAAAGGCGATTCAGGCAGGGACATCTCATTTTCTTGGCCAGAATTTCGCCAAGGCCGCAGGAATCGAATTTCAAGGCCGTGACGGTAAGAAGGAACACGCCTGGACCACGAGTTGGGGAGTGACGACCCGAATGATCGGCACGGTCATCATGGCCCATGGCGATGACGACGGTGTTGTCCTGCCTCCTCGTCTGGCGCCACAACAGATCGTAATTCTTCCCATCATTCCCAAGGAAGAACATCGCGGCGCAGTTTTGGAAGCCGCTGAGAGCTTTGCCGCGAAACTCCGGGATCAAGCGGCTTGGGGAGAAGGACTTCGCGTCCACATTGACAGTCGTGATTTGGGTGGAGGAGCCAAAAATTGGGAATGGATCAAAAAAGGCGTCCCGGTTCGGATTGAAATCGGTCCTCGCGATCTCGAGAAAGGAACCGTGGCGATCGCGCGACGCGACAAGGGAGCCCAGGAGAAAGACTTCGTGAAGATGGAGGACGCCATCACCCAACTTCCTGAAACGCTCAAGGAGATCCAGGACGGCCTTTTGCAGCGAGCTCTCGAATACCGGGAAGAACATACCCGAAAGATCGATACTCTTGAGGAATTCCGGGCGTTTTTCACGGCTGAGAACCCCGACAAGCCCGAGATCCATGGTGGTTTTGCCCTCGCCCACTGGGGAGGAACAGCGGAGGATGAGGAGAGACTGGCCAAAGAGATGAAAGTGACCATTCGCTGCATTCCGAACTCAGACGAGTTGGGTGGTGAACCCGGGGTCTGTTTCTACACCGGAAATCCAAGTCAACGCCGACTGGTTTTCGCAAAATCCTATTGATTTTCTGCACCAAACCAAGTCACACTTCAAGTAGGCCAATGTTCGAGAATCCTGACGACCTCACCATTTATTCCAAGCCCGGCTGCCCGTGGTGTATCGCGGTAATCAGTTATCTTCAAAATGAGGGTTACGAATTTACCGAAGTCGATGTTGTCGCCAGCGATAAGCAATTCCAAAAGATGGTGGAGATCTCCGGTCAATCGCTGGTCCCTACCATCGCCTTTGGCGACCACGTGTTGCCGGATTGCGGGATTTCTGAACTGAAGAAGTTCATCAAGAACCACAACATCCAGCTTCCGGTTTCGGCTTAGGATTAAGCGCTGCCGATTATCGTCTCCTAATCTTCGGCATCTGGAGGCTCCTCCAAATCTTCTTCAACGGGTGGCGGCGCACCTTCCATCAGGGCATTGATCTTTTGTTCAGTCGTCTTCAGCTTCTTCAACGCCGTCTTCGTCAGAAAACAAGACACGTTGGCATCCCGCTGCACCAATGCTTCAACGATGTGCCGGTGATGGTTCATGATTGCGATAAAGAGCGGCGATCCACCATCCGCATCGACATCTCCTCCCTCCTCGAGAGCTCTCTCAAAGTTCGTCAGGCAGCCAACTCGACAAGCGACTTCGAGTTCGCGATCTGCATTCCATTCTGACATTGTTAGGTCATATTTATGGCGTTGTCAGGCGGTCACTCAAATACATATTTGCCGTTTTTGAGGCTGGTAAACGGCGGCTTCCCCACAATCTCAAAGTAGTCATAGCCGATTTTGAGATTCGCCCAGAAGTCGAGCAATTCTTTGCCCTCGCTCGACACCTCTAAGTCGGCAAGCGCCCGGTTCATTCTTTGATCGGTCATTCTGAAAGGAAAGATGTGAACCCGAAAGAATTCCTGCCCATTGTTCAGCGCGGAAGTCGCGAGGGTGAAGACCTCTTCAATCGAGTTGTTTCCCAGTCCAAACCCTCCGGTTCGTTTGCAGCCCCCATGCACCAACACGGGATTTCCAGACCATCGTTGCTGACGATCGTACTGGTTGGGAAAGCCGATATTGAACGAGAGATGGTATTTGCTACCAGGATCCATGTGACGAGGCGCAATCCAATAAAAACCTTCCGGTGCATCGCCATCCCGCTCCCTGCGCTTTGGGCCCAAATCGCCCAAATCACTGCAGATCAGATAGGTCTTGTAAAAGATGAAGATATTCGACCCCGTTGGCTGCACCCAGACCTCCAGTTCACGGGTTTCTTTGAAAATCCGGATAAAGATGGGTTCGCCCATTTTGAGATTGAGCCGGCTCAACTCCGCTGAGATCAAAGGTCGAACTCGTTTCGCGGCTGATTGCGAGCGCTTGGTGGGATCTCTTTCTCTTGCCAGAAAATCGACGACGTCGTGCCGGTTTGAGACAATCCATCCAGCAGCAAGGATGACCAGCAGGACCAGAAAGCGTTTTCTCATGAACAACGGTTTGGACGGTACCCGGTTCCCTTATTCGCCTTTTGATGACCAGAACCTTCGTTGCAACCTACTCTCCTAGTCATCAGAGGGCCAAATTAACGTTGCCAAGGCAAACCCTCCGAGAGTCCAGCCAATCAGCGTATCACCCATACTGGCAATGGTATGGCCGACGCTAAATTCGAACCACGTCCAATACGGAATGTGAGTGACCATGGCTGAGAAGAGAGCCATCAACGTGACGAACCCCACCCTGCCCAGATAGGTCCGAATCCGTGCAATCCACAGAATCACTCCCATCACCACGGCGGATAGAAAGAGGAACGTCAGGTGCAGGATCTGATTTCGCTCTGCAGAATTACCACTCGCAAGTTCGCCAGGTCGCACAAAGCCGAAAAAGAAAGGCCCTGCATTCTTTCGGATCTGATAGGCCTCGTTTGCGGTTGAGTCCCCCGCTTCGTCATCGGTCATTCGCGGGAGCCAATACATTCCCGGTTCACTTACATTTTCCCGAATCGCGACCTCCATTGCGGCTTCGTTCTCAAAACGATGAATCGTCGTGTTATGCCAATCGAACTTGATCCACGAAATCACCCCCCAGAAGAAGACGATCAGCGTTGCAAAAAGCGCAGCAAACGGAAGCCGGATAAGATTCCACATTTCCAAAATTAGAGCGAATCAGTTAGGCCGCAAAGCCAAAATACCGAATACAAAAAAAGCGCCCCAAACGGGACGCTTTCTTCGAAATTTTGCGATTGAACAATCGGCAACGGAAAGACCTAACTTTCGGAATCGGTCTTTTTGTCTTCCAACGTAAAGCGAAACTTGAATCGAGCACGTTTTGCATTGGCACGGGCCTTGCGCTTGAGTCGAGCCGTTGGTGTTTCGAACGCACGAAGACGGCGGACTTCCTCAAGAATCCCTTCGGTCTCGAGCTTTGTTTTGAGCCGCTTCAACGCGCGATCGACGGATTCACCTTTTTTGACCTGAACTTCTGGCATGCTATTGCTGGATTACTTATCTAACTTTTGGGGCGGGGACACTAGAGTCTAATTGCCTCGTGTCAACTCGACAATTCCAAACAGATCACTGACTTTCAACGTCTGATCTTTCACGATTTCGTACCGTGAGGTGGGTTCTTGCGACATCGCCCATGTAGTGATTCGAGGACGCGTTCTCCGCAGCCTCCCGAACATATTTCATCGCCTTCTCGGTTTCGCCCACGGCTTCAAAATAGAGCCCCACGTAAAGCGCTGCATAAAACTCTCCGTTGTTACCACCAAGCTTTCCCGCTTCAATCACGGATTCTGGGGTAGCATCCCCCGCAAACAATTGGTGCACCTCTTTCATGGGAACTCTCGAATCCCCTGATATCGGAATTAGATTCTCCCGGGCCTTTGCCACGGTGCCACCGGGTACCCTGACGGCACAAAGAAAGTGCCACACGGCGTTTTCGACATCCTCTGGATTCACGGTTTTATGAATTTCGAATTGGTCGACACCTTCCTGATACTTCCCAGCGTAATAGAGCGCGATTCCCCGCTGCCAGTGACTCGGGGCGTACTCCGGCTCTAATTCGAGTTCACGATCGAAATCGGAAACAGCCTCCTCAATGTTCCCTTCCTGAAAAGATTTCCAGCCTCGGCGATGAAGAATCGAAGCGGTGTATTGGCGGGCAATCTGGGCACTTTCATCGTCTGCAGTGTCTCGGGCCGCGATCGGGGCCAGGAGCTTGATCGCCTCATCATAATCTCCGCTCTGGAAAGCAGCCTTGGCGGCTTCAAATACGAGATCCGCGTCCTCATCCTGCGCTTGAACGGAAATCAGGAGCCCAAAGACAGCGAGGAGGAAGGAAATTTTGCGAACAATCATCTTTTTCTGAAACTTGGCGGAATATCGGTTGTTGAACCTTTCACTGAGTAACTCAGTTCAACCTATCTCTACAAAAAATTAATCATGAAAAGAAAGCTCCTAATTACGACTCTTACGATGTTTGGATTGGCATTCGGTGGTGCCATTGCCCAAGACGCCCCTAAAAAAGACGGCGCCAGAAAACCTCCCACACCCGCTGAACGTGCAGCCAAGCTGATGGAATCCGCGGACAAAGACAAGGATGGAAAACTCACCGTGGAAGAACTGACCGCTCACTTCGAATCCATGCCTCCACGGAAAGGCAAGCCAGACGGCGGTAAAAAGAACAAGCCTGCCAACTGAACCTGTTGAGCTAGGCAACCTTTGTTTTGCTATTTGAGGGAACCCGCGAGTTGGCTTCAACTTTCGGGTTCCCCTTTTTTATTCCTCCATTTCAAGAATTTCCGAGGTTCGATCCCGGTATTCCTGAATCAGCTCCTCTCGCTCGCGACTGAACTGGAGGGGATTTCTCATCGTCTCAAGAAGTCGAATCGCCCTCAAGAGATTCTCCAAAGCAAGTGAACGACTAGCCGGGAGCTCCAGATTGTAACAACGCCCCACAGCGGCGTAGCATTTCGCCAGGAGAACCGTGTGCTTGGAGTCTCTTGGCTCCCGCCTTTGAATCTCCTGCCTTACCAGCAGTTCTTGCCGCAAGTAGATCAGGGCCCCCACCAAGTCCCCGTCCTCCAGATGTGACAGACCCAGGGCATGGTATCCGTAGGCAACAGCGGCCTGCAAGGTGGTGCTGAATTCAAAAAGATCCATCCGGTCTCTGCCGACTTCAATCGCCTCCTCATAGTTATCCTTCGCGTCCTTGCGTTCGCCGGCGGCCAAATGCGTGTCGGCCCTGGCGTTCAGGACCTTCACCACCATCAACTGATTCGCGACTGACGCCGTTTGATTCGGCAGTTTTCTCACGAGCGTCGCCAAACGAAGCGCCTCATCAAAGGAACGAATCGCTTGATCGTAGCGTTCGATGGTCTTCTGGATTTCTGCTTTCCGAACGAAAATTTCCGCCGTGTTGCTGAAGTAACGTTCCTCGGAAGCTCCACTCGCCGTCTCGAGATCCCGCATTTCCAGCGCCAAATCATAGTATTCTGCCGCAGTATCAAGATCCTCCTTCAGCCGATAGCAATCCCCCAATCCCACCAAAATCAGAGCGGAGCGAAAGGTCATTGCCGGATCGCCTTTTCCATTCTGGGATAACTGGTCAAGGATATTGAAGGCTTTCTCGTAAGCCGCGATGGCGTCTTCATGAAGTCCCCTTACAATCGCCGCATCACCGCGACCTCGTAGAATATTGGCAAGAAGCTTCAAGGACTGCACCGTCCGCATATCCTTAGAGAGGTTCTCAAAATAGGTATCTGCGTTGTCCGCGATGTGCTCGAGAAGCTCCATTTTCTCCATGGGCCCCAGATTTTGGCGCAAATCGAACATGATGAAGTTCACCAACTCCTCCGCATCCCGACGAGCTTTCTGCTCCGACTCGCTTGCCTGCCGGGCCTGATGGGACTCGTAAAACGCCAGACTCGATGCCACAATCGCAACTCCGGTAATCGCCCCGAACAGGAGCGACCAATTTCGCGAACGGACCGTCCGTTTCTCCTGCTCCGAACGGATGATCTCGTTGCGGACTTCCCGCATATCCATAAACCGGTCTTCTGGCTTCAAAGCGAGGCACTTCGTGATCACCATTTTGCGCCGGTTGTCGATTTTTGCCCCATCCGGCCAAACAATCTCGGGCTCCTCTTCAATCAACTTGGTGATTCGGCTGGCTTCCGTCGAGAGGGTATCTGCAACCGAGGCCTCCAAGGTGGTCGCCTCAATGATTGATGCTTCAAAATCCTCATCCGCCTGCCCTTCAATCAGCTTCTGCAATCGGGGCAACTTCCCGGTGATGAGCCGATAACAAAGCACGCCAAAGCTATAAACGTCCCACCGGAACCCTTTGCCATTGGCGGTCTCGCCCGGATTCATCAGCTGCTCCGGACTCGAATAGAGAGGAGTTCCAACCGCATCCACATGCTGAGGATTGATGCCTCGGCTTTGACCGAAGTCACAGATTTTGATCCGGGGAGGATTCTCGTCCGTCAACATCACGTTGGTTGGTTTGATGTCGCAATGGAGAATCTGATGGCGATGCAAATAGGCCAGCGCAGCTGCCATTTGGTCAATCAACCGCGCATTCTCCTTCGCGTCCCGTTTCCCGCAAATATCCATGAGGGATCGGGATCGCCACGTCCCATCCTCCTTGGCATCGGCGTGCAGGCTCATCGCATAAAACGGCGTGCTTGTGAGGAGGTCAAAGTCGTGCAGCGTGACGATGCCAGGGTGCTCGGCCATGCTCGAAAGCTTTTCCAACTCGCGGGCCATCGTCGGCAATTCCACCGTGTCAGGCTTGAACACCTTGAGAGCGCGTTCGCTGATTCCCCGATACGTCGCCCGATAAACCGTTCCGAAAGTTCCTTCACCAAGTGGCGGAAGGTGCACTTGGTAGTCTTTGATGTGGAAGTTCTGCTTCAACCTTCTTGCCTGAAATTTTGAGCGATATGCGCGTTCGCGGCATCTCGCTGATGACCATCACTTCGTCAAACCGGAAATCGTTGACCTTCGCTCCAATGGGAAAGAGTTTCGCCTCGTCAGAGCGCTAGGAACCTGAAGGTTTTTCTGCCATTTCTTTTTTCTCGGGTGCCGGTGCTTTGGGTGGTCCATTTTTTGCCGCTTTCGCGATCCCTTTGACGTATTTCTGATCTTCCTCTGACAGTTTTTCGAGAGGAAATTCGACAGGAGCTTTGGCCCCCGAGCGAAGAAACCTCACATTTCCATTTTTGATCACTTCGACCGCCCCGGTTTCGCCGGGTTTCGGAGCTGAAAACGCCATCAACCTCCCCACCATCATTCGACCATCGGCAGCTTTCCACTGCCGGGCCGGGCTCACCGAGGTGTAGTAGACGATTTTGGTTTGTGGCTTCGGAGTTGGTGGTGCCACGATCACCCCGCCGCCATCGTTATTGATGCTTCCACCGCCCAGCGCCCGCCGTTGCGCTTCGATGGGATCCTCGGCAAAAAGCGGGTCATGGAACGTGAAACTCCCAAAAATGATCATCGCAACAAAACGAAAGCGGATTCGAGAGAACATCGCGTAATCTTATCCCTTAAGGTTCCAGCGTCCAGCAATGTTGGCGTCTTGAAGGTCGAAACACCTTTGATTACCAGAATCACTCGATGAGCTGGAGCAAGACCTCCCGCACTTCGAGAGTCTCCAACGGGGCTTCGCAAACAATTCGGTAGGTCGCAGCACCGGGATTTTCCAATCGGGTCACGAATTCTGCGCGTTGCCATTCCGTGCTCGGCCCCAATTCGAGACGGGTCGAATTCTCATCGCCAAAGCCCTGGAGAAGCACGCCGTGAGCTCCTTGGAACCGATACACAATCTCTCCCCGCACTCTTCCCGTCCTCGATGCTTCAATCGGCCATGACGCCGAAAATCCTGCCCGATCCCACCCCTCGATGAACCCTAAATTCGTCGAATGTGGCCATTCTGAAGGGAAAACCGCGGAACAGGGATCCAATTGAATCGGCTTTGCATCGAGCACCCACGGAATGACGGGGTAGCCAAACACCTGCGACTTGTGAAACCAGTGGGCAATGTCGCTCTTGAGCCCTGCCAAGACGAACGGGTAGGCTTCCGCGACGTTGTAATGTTGTCTCGGATCCGCTTTCAAATCATAGAGCTCCCAGCGTTCGTCATCAGCACCTATTTCATCTCTGCGCCACTTGGGATCCAGAATCGCGGCCCAACGCGTGGTTCGATAGGACCTTCGCGCATTGGCGAGATCCCTTCCCGGAATCCAGACTGAACCCAGATTCCGATTCGGCCACCGCGCGTCGTCACCGAACAAGAGCAAGGGCGCGATATTGAGGCCGTTGATGGTTCGATCATCCGGAACGGGAGATCCGGCAAACCCAAGCACGGTTGGGAAGAGATCCGTGTGATGACAAATGTGATGCACAACCGCCCTCTCGGGAATCACTCCTTTCCACCTCCAGATGGACGGAACGCGCAGCCCGCCTTCATGAAGGCTCCCCTGACTTCCGTACAAACCGGAATTGAATCGGCCTTCGATGTCTTTTGGGCCGCAATCCGACAGCAAAACAATCATGGTGTGGCTCTCGAGATCGAGAATCTTCAGTTGATTGACAATGTTTCCCACCACGCTATCCACCACCTCGATTCCGGCATAAACGGTCGCCAGTTCTGCCCCTAAACCGCGCTCCCGGTGTTTCTCGATTGCCTCCTCAGGGATGTGGTCACCATGATCCAAAGCAGGAAGCGCAATGAACGCACAAAACGGCCATTCCGCATTCGCCTCCATGAACGCAGGGCCATCGTTTACCTCACCGACTTGCCCAAACCCCTGACTCCCGGCGTCATGAGGTGGATTTACGCCGTTTTGCCAGCGCCCAAAGTAGCCCGTTTGGTATCCATCCTCCTGAAGAACCTCCGCAAAGGTGATCTCGTTTTGATGGAGGATATGGGTTCCCTGAGAATCCCCAATTACCCCCGTCAACAGGCAATGGCGCCCGGTTAGGAGCGATGAAGTGGTCGGCGCCGAAGCGGGACAAACGTAAAAGCGATCCAATCGTGCTCCCGATTTCGCCAACTCATCCAGATTCGGAGTCGCCACCTGCGGATTGCCATGAATCCCCAAATCTCCCCATCCCAGATCATCCGCCATCAGGATGACCAGGTTGGGCTGCGCCAGGGGAGAACGATTCGGCGCTGCGCAGACGACGACCGCGCTCAAAAGGAATCCGATAAAATGGCGAAACATTAAACGGAACCATCCAAGGCAAGCAGATCGGCGCAAGCTGCCTTTACTGAAGTTCTTACCGCCGGGCTTCGTTCTGGACTTCCTCATCCCGCCCGCTAGCGTGAAGGGTAATGAACCCCTTCGTTTCCTGCGTCCTGTTTGTCCACGCGGTCAGCGCCGCAGAAATCCCTCAGCAAACGATCAACTTCATGGAGGAGGCGATGCTCTCCGAGATGGAGTGCCGACTTGATCCCAAGCGTTCCCAAAGCACGAATCGGGAGGAGGTATTTCAACTGCTTTCCCCCAATTTGCTCCGCGTATCCGGGAAAGGCTGGGGATATCTCCAAACGGCCAAGACCTATCAGAACTATCATCTCGTTCTCGAGTTCAAATGGGGCGAGCACACCTGGGGACGCAGAGCCGACAAAGCTCGGGACGCTGGCGTCTTCCTGCACTGCCACGATCGCTTTGGGACCTGGCCGAAGGGTGTCGAAGCTCAGTTGATTGAGGGAGGTTCGGGCAATCTCAACATCCTGGAGGACGGTGTGACCAAGCGCTATTGCAAGTATCGTTCCCCGCGGTGGACGGATGTGAGGGGCTTTCGTGGCGACTGGGATCTGGAGGAACTCTTTGGCCAATGGAATCGCATCGAAGTGATTTGTGACGGCAACGAACTAACGGTTCTCCTGAATGGAACGCGCGTGAACCACTTCGAAGAGCTTCCCGTCTCAGAAGGAGGAATCGCGATTCAATCGGAGGAAGCGGAATGGTTCATTCGGCGATGGGAGGTCTGGCCACTGGGAGAATTCGGGGAACCCTGGAAGCCCGCAACCCTCTCAACAAACACCGGAAGCGGCGCCGATCTCGTTGCCCGTCCGAACGCACTCTCCCCAGACGAATCCTTCGCCGCACTGGAAGTCGACGGTCCGTTTCAGATTCAGCTCGTTGCGTCCGAACCGTTGGTTTGCGATCCCGTGGACGTGGTTTGGGACGAAGCCGACCGGATGTATGTGGCAGAAATGCGCGATTATCCGCTTCCGCCAACGAACGGCCCCCTCCTTTCCCGCATCAAAATCCTCATCGACACCAATGGCGATGGCATTCCCGACGAGAGCAAGGTCTGGGCCGATCAAATGGACCACGTTCAGGGGCTCCTCCCCATCAACGGTGGGATCCTGGCAACGACCCGCCGCCAAATTCTGTTTTTTCAGGATACCGATGACGACCAGGTGGCCGACAAGCGTGAGATCTGGTTCGAAAGCAACGATCCACGCCACAATCAGCTTCAAATCTCAAGCCCTCGCCTTGGGCCCGATGGATGGATCTATCTCAACAACGGGCTGGACGGAAAACAGATCTATCCCAGCGATTCCGAGGAACCAGAGCTCAATATCGCGCGACGGAATATCCGGATTCACCCTGAGACCCGGGAAATCGAACCCGTCAGCGGCTACGGCCAATTTGGAGCGACGATCGATCCGTGGGGACGTCGTTTCGCGAGCAGCAATCGCAGTCCGGTCATGTTTGCAGCAATGCCTCTTTATGCGGTGGAGCGCAATCCGTATGCAGGTCTGTCCACGGGTCATATCGATATCGCTCCCAGTGGCGGAGATTCCCTCGTTTACCCGCTCAACATGAGCCACACCACGGCGGCAGCTCATCTTGGAACTCACACCGCGGCTTGCGGGCTTTGTTGGTATCGCGGGGACATCTTTGTCTGCGAACCCACCGGTCAACTCATCACCCGGAATCGAATCGAGCCCGAGGGCGCCATCTTGAAGGCGAGCCAGGTCCGCACCAAGCCCCAAACCGAGTTTTTGCGGAGTCACGACGAATGGTTTCGCCCAGTGAACCTCCGCAGAGGGCCGGACGGCGCACTCTACGTTTGTGACATGTATCGACGCTTCATTGATCACGCGCGATTCTTTCCCGAAGAGTTTTCCCAGGCCCATTACATGCGGGCGGGATTTGATCAGGGAAGGATCTGGCGAATCACACCGAAACAAAAAGATAAGAATGCTGACTTCGGTCGAAGTGAGATTGCCGCAAAAGCAGTCTATGGGATGAGCCCGGCGGAACTGAGAAGACAGTTTCAAAGCGAGTCCCCTGAGGTCGTTGAGAACGCAGTCCAGGCGGCTGAAATCCATCTCGCAGACTCCCCTGAACTGCTGCCGGAGTTCATCAACCTGACTCAGCATGAGAATGCGCGAGTCCGCTTTCTGGCCCTCGTTGCCATCGGCGGATCGACGAGCCCGGAAGTTACGCAGGCCCTCAAAACTGCGGCCCAGAGAGATTACTTCGAACCCTGGATCCGCAAGGCCATCCTTTCCGGCGCCGAGAATCGAGCCGGAGAAATTTTCCAAGCCGTGATTGAGGCGCCAGGCTTCGCCGACTTCGCCTCGGATCAGAAATTGGCATTTGTCCGCGAATTTTCTTCCGCGATTGGAAGACGATCCGACTCTCACGAAACCCAAATGGCGGCAGCCTCAGTTCGCAAGGTCAGCGACGACGCACTTTGGCTGCGGCTCTCTGCCTACGAAGGGCTTGGCAGAGCCGCAAAACTGAGCGCCGATGAGTTATTCGCCAGCGCTCGCATCGCGCTCGATTCTGACACCCAAATGACCGACCGGCTTGCGGCCATTCCCCTGCTGCGCCTTCTCCCGATTGACCGCAGCATCGAAATCTGGTCCGCGCTTTTGGATGTTTCCCAACCCACCGAAATCCGCCGAGCCGCGTTCTCGGTCGCGAAGTCACTCAACCGGACCAAAATCTCGGCAACGCTCTTCACGATGTGGCCGGATCTCGACACCGAGTCAAAAGCCGAGGCCATGGCGATTCTCTCCAAATCCCCCCTCCCCCTCCTTCAAAAGATGAAAGCAGGCGACATCAATCCCGCCTTGCTCGACCCGATGAGCCGTTGGGTTTACCTGCGATCGTCGAATGCCGAAATCAAAGAACTGGCTGAGGAACTTTTTGCTCGCCCCAGCGAGGATCGGGCCGCGATTTTGACGAGCTATCTCCGTGCGGAAACGTTGAAAGGCGACGCATCCCGAGGTCACGCCCTTTTCACGACGAATTGCGCGGTGTGCCATCAGTTTCGCGGTGAAGGTGGCCAGATCGGTCCAGACATCACCGATGTTCGCAACAAGCCCTGGCAAGCGTTGCTTTCCGACATTCTCGATCCCAACCGCATGGTGGAGGCGCGCTGGACCGCCCATTCCCTAACCAGGAAAACGGGCCCCGCTTTGCTCGGCGTGATTGAAGCCGAAACCGCAGATTCGATCACGATCAAGGGTCTTGGAGTCCACGAAACCGTTTCACGCAGCGAGGTTGCCTCCATCAAGGATTTGGGGCAATCCCTGATGCCAGTCGGATTTGAGGGCTCGCTCGACCATCAAGCGATGGCCGATCTGCTCGCGTTCTTGCAGGGAAAAGGTGAAACCGGCCCCAAAGAAACGGAGAAACCGAAACGCGCCGCCGCAGACAAACCCAACATCGTCCTGATCCTCTGTGACAATCTCGGCTACGGCGACATCGAGCCTTTTTGGCCGGAAACACCGCACCGCACCCCCAATCTCAATCAGATGGCGGCGGAGGGAATGAAGCTTTCCCACTTCTATGTCTCGGCAGGCGTATGCACGCCTTCACGCGCCAGCATCATGACCGGTTGCTATGCGCAACGCGTCGGTTTGCACAAGATGGAGGTCGATCATCATGTGCTTCGTCCGGCCTCGCCGCTGGGATTGAATCCGGAGGAAGTGACCGTCGCGGAAGTCTTGAAGAGCGCCGGCTACGCGACCACCATCATCGGAAAGTGGCATTTGGGAGACCAACCCGCCTTTTTACCGACGCAGCAGGGGTTCGATTCCTTCTTCGGAATTCCCTACAGCGACGACATGACGGCACGAGAATGGAACTCCCGCGTTTGGCCGCCTCTCCCTCTGGTTGAGGATGAAACCGTGGTTGAGGCTCCGGTCGATCGGAGCACGTTGACCAAACGTTACACCGAACGCGCCCTCCAATTCATTCGAGCACAGAAAGAAAGCCCCTTTTTCCTGTTCCTGAGTCACGCGATGCCGGGAAGCACGAAGACTCCCTATTCGAGTGAACGGTTTCAGGGAAAAAGCCAAAACGGGGCCTGGGGTGACTCCGTTGAAGAAATTGATTGGTCGACCGGCGAGATCCTGGACGAACTCAACAAGCTCGGCATTGCCGAAAACACCCTGGTGATCTGGACCTCGGACAACGGCGCGCCCCACAATCCCGGAGACATCAAACGGGGAACCAACCAGCCGCTGTCCGGACGGGGATACACGACCAGCGAGGGTGGAATGCGCGTTCCGACGATCGCTTGGTGGCCCGGAAGGATTCCGCCAAACACGGAATCCACCGATTTGGCAACGACGATGGATCTCCTGCCCACCTTCGCCCGCCTCGCACACCAGTCTTTGGATGTGGAGAAAACCATCGATGGGAAAGACATCAGCCCGATTTTATTGGGCACACCCAACGCCGAGTCACCGCATGAAGCGTTTTTCTATTACCAGCTGGATCAGCTCCAAGCCGTGCGAAGTGGACCATGGAAGTTGGTCCTCCAGTTGGAGAATCCCATCCGCCACGGACGCTTTCGGCAGGGACCAACCGACGAACTCTTGTTCAACCTGGTCACCGATATCGCCTGCGAATCGAATGTCGCAGCTTCTCACCCGGATATCGTGGCCAGACTCCGAGAACTCGCAAATCAGGCCCGTAAGGAACTTGGTGACACGAATCAGCCGGGAGAAGGGCAACGGGCAGCCGGCAGAGTTCCAAATCCTGTTGCTTTGGTGAAGTGATTCGAAGGTTGCTTCAGTTCCAAATCGTGGTAACAGCTTTCCCGATATGATGCTGCGTAACATTTCGCGATTTTTCCTGAGCCTCGGCTGCGGGGCTTTCCTCGTTTTCTTCGTTGGTTGTGAGCGTCACGTGTGGAGTGGAGGAACCGACCAGCTCTACAAACCTCATCACGGGGCCGACAGCCATTCCGACGACCATTCCAAAGAGGAACACGGTGATCATCCCAAAGAGGGCGAACATCACGACGAGAAAGACGCGGGACACTCAAACGTCACCAAGCCGCACGCGACAGAACCAGCTCCAGCCGCTCGGAAGATCTTCCCAAGATAATTCCGATCCTTCGAGTTCGGGACGATGCTTGAGCATGTTCAGCGATTCTCCCATCCCGGGGGAATCTACGAGTTAGACTTTCCTGACGAATGGATCGTCGTCATTGAGGACGATGGGTTGAATTGTGGGTTTGGCTGGGAAGATAGCGACGATGTCGGTCTCTGGATCTCGGTGCTCCCCTTCTCGATTGAAGCGGAACCTCTCTTGGAAGGGTTGCTGGATTCCTTCCGTGAGGCTGCGGGAGATTCCTTCGGGCAATTTCAACAAGACGTCCGCTTGGCCCATCCCGCGTTCAAAGCGAGGTCGCAGGATCCGGCCTCTCCGGGTCTCGCCTGGATGGTAACCAACGGGAACGCCGTTCTATTTGCCTCCGCTCATACTCCCATTGCCGAGTTGGCGGATTTTGAGCCCGTCTTTGACCAGCTCATGCAAAGCCTCCGGATTTGCGCCCCTGAAGAAGAGGAACCAGAGGAGTTGGAGGACGAACCCGAGGTTCTCGATGAAACTCCCGAGGAAATGGAGGAGGAGGAAGCCGAGTCGTTGGAATCCGTCACCAATCAGATTTTGCCGTTTTTGCGACCTGACGGCTATTTTTCCAGCGCCCCGGAAAGGCAGTCCCTCGCGCGCTTGGAGTTTCTGGGCGATGTCTGGATTACGTATGCGATTCAGCGCGTTGGTAAACGCACATTCGTCCGAGAGTGGGACCTGGAGCAATGGGGAATCTCCGTCGATGAGCTTCACGATATCGCGATGGCCAATCTCGACGAAATCGACTGGCCCAAACTGCTGAAGCGGAAGCGGAACAAGCCGAAACGCAGCGGCCGCCTCATCGTGATCGAGAATTCCGGAGACCCTGTCGGAGCGTCGAAAGTCCTCGATTTACGGCTTCACGACATCTTTGCCAACCATTTGGGAACTCCGTTCTGCATCGCAACTCCGGATTGTGAATCGCTCGTTCTGTTTCGCGAAAGCGATCTTGAACGCGGCACAGAGGAAGTGGCGGAGAAATTCAAAAAGGCGAAAAACCCGCTTTCACCACAGATTCTGGTCCTCAGTCCGGAGGGAGTTTCGCTGGCCGAATAGGTTTACCGCATCGCCCAATCCAACTCAGATGCCTCGATGGGAGCGGGTTCCGGGTATTCGAAGGTCTTGCCCTCGAAATTGCGGATGATCACACGCTCTTCGTTGCGCTGAATCACGGTTTCCGGGTTCATCGGCACTTTTCCACCGCCGCCAGGCGCATCGATTACGTATTGCGGAACGGCATAACCCGTGGTGTGCCCACGAAGTCCGCTGATGATCTCAAGTCCCTTGGAAACGGGCACGCTGAGGTGCGAAGAGCCTTTAATCAGGTCCAATTGGTAGAGATAATAAGGCCGGACCCGGCAGCGAAGCAGCTTGTGAACCAACGTCTTCATGACCTCCAACCGATCGTTCACCCCGCGCAAGAGGACACTTTGATTTCCAAGAGGAATTCCGCTGTTGGCAAGCCGCTCCAACGCCTCCTTCACTTCCAACGTCAACTCCCGGGGATGATTGACGTGAACGCTGATGAACAATGGGTGATGCTGCTTCAGCATCTCGCACAATTCGGGCGTGATCCGTTGAGGAAGAAAAACCGGAACGCGCGAGCCGATGCGGACAAATTCGATGTGCTCAATGCTTCTGAGCCGCCGGAGAATTTTCTCCAATTTCGAGTCACTCAGCAAAAGTGGATCGCCCCCTGAAAGTAGAACGTCGCGAACTTCAGTGTGTTCTTCGAGGTAACGGAAAGCCGCTTCAAATTGGGTGTCGAGATGCTGTTCCCCGGCACCACTGACGACCCGGCTTCGGGTGCAATAGCGGCAGTAGCTGGCACAACGATCGGTCACCAGAAAATTGACACGATCCGGATAGCGATGCACCAACCCCGCAACCGGCATGTCTCCATCCTCGCCACAGGGATCCTCCATTTCATAGTCGGCTTCCCAGGTTTCTTCGATTCGGGGAATGACTTGGCGGCGAATCGGACAATTGGGATTGTCCTTATCGATCAAATTCATGAAGTGGGGCGTAATGGCCATCGCCAGCTTGTTCCCACTCAGGATCACCCCGCTCCGCTCTTCATCGGTGAGATTCAGATGTTCTTCGAGGGCGCCCAGCGATGTAACACGGTTTTTTTGCTGCCAAATCCAGGAATTCCAATCTTCTTCGGCGACTTTCCGGTCAGCCCAATAGCCCGGAGCGTAAGATGTGAAGTCCCTTTCGGGAACCGTTGCGTCAAAGGTCATAGATGCGGTCAGATTCAATTCGGACTCTGAACAAGAAAAAAGCTTACGGTAGGAGGTACCATTGGGGTGTCAACCATCACCTCAACACTTGCCGTATGACAAAAGTACCAGTTGCAGCCCGCCCGGTGATGCCTAAGATCCCTCCTAGCATCAGGAGTGGTGCTGCGGTGAGTGATAAGCAAACTGCGGCATCCGGCAACCTGGCATGGAGAAGCCAAGGTGCCTTGGAAGCTGAAGGGAACTTCAGTCTCCGATGTGCGGAACTGATTTGCCGGATTTCGGCACGTCAGCCGAACAGCAATTCTCCGCCGGAAGAATCTCCGGACATGTTCCTGATGCGGTGAACGAATGAAACTTCAACCGACATCGCATCAACTATCATGAATCAGACAGTCATTGAGTCCGATCAGGGAAGACCGGCTCTTCCAACACCCAAACTCAGCGTGAGGGTGAATTCCGAGAACGAGAATCACCACCTTTGGAACAACCGGGGAACCTGGTGGTGCCATTTCACCGTCCACAAAGCCGATTATACCACGGAACGCATTCGCTTGAGCCTCAAGACCCGCAGTTTGGAGGAAGCCCGGAACCGGCGGGATCGCGTTTTTGCCGGCTTGGGCTAGCACCATTGCTGCCGGCGCGATCGCGTTTCCGCTTGAAATGTGATCAATTCTGAGTTGGTAAGTCTGCCGCGGAAAGCACCCCGCGCAGAAATATCATGGCTGAAGTGAATTCGACGTTTGAACTCAGGCGGGGCGCCATTGCGCCGGACTTCGAGCTTCCCGAAGGCGGAGCAAAGAAAAAGCATTCCCTTGAAGATCTTGCCGAGGGAAAATCGGCAATCGTCATTCTGTTTGCCTGCAACCACTGTCCGTATGTGGTCCACCTGGCCGATTATGTGGGAGAGTTCGCCGATGAATACGCGAAGAAGGGTGTTCAGTTCGTCGCCATCAATTCCAACGATGCCAAAAAGTATCCGGATGATGCTCCCGAGAAGATGAAGGAGTTTTCCAAGGCGCACGACTGGAACTTCCCCTACCTATTCGATGAGGACCAGAATGTGGCCAAGTCCTACTCCGCAGCCTGCACGCCGGATTTCTATGTCTTCAACCAGAATCTGGAATTGACCTACACTGGACAGTTCGACAATTCGCGGCCCGGCAATTCAGCGCCCATCACTGGTGCCGATCTGAGAACGGCTCTTGAGTCCACCCTTCGAAACGGAAAAGCAGACTCCGTGCGCATGCGCCCAAGCAGCGGATGCAACATCAAATGGAAAAAGGGCAACGAACCCGCCTATTTCGGCTAAAATGGAGCGGCCAAATCGCATCGTGACTCACTAAATTCTCAAATTTGGAAACTCTGCGTGCGAAGTCCGCTCTGACGAATTATATTCGGGCCTTCTCCGTCCTAAACCTACATGGCGCACCAGCTTCCACAACGCCGTCCTAGCGGTAACGGTCAAATGTTTGACTCCTTGCGTTACAGCGACAACGGAACCGCATCGGCACCCTCTCGTGCTCCCACATCGACGCCTGCTCCCGCCATGGTCCCAGACGACATGACCGGACTCGTTGTCGAGTTGCCGGAATCTTTCGAACGGCCCTCAAATCCTGTCGTTCCTCCTGACTCGATGGTCCCGTCCCTCGAACCTGTTCAGCAGGTCGTGCAGGTGAAACGCGGATTTTCCGGTTTCGGCGTTTTTTGCATGGCAATTTTCGCGCAAATTCTCCTTATCGGTGGTTTGGGAGTCGCGGCCTATTTTTATCCAAAAGAGGCGTCTGCAATTCTCGATAAGGCAGCTCAGTATCTGGACGCGGAAGGTGAAGAAGCCACTCCTCAGGTTGTTCACTGGACCCCTCCAGAACCCGAGAGCACTCTCGGCGCCCGAATCCAAATTCTTGAATTGGAGGATCGAGCCATCGTCCGGGGAGATCGCACCGCTTTTTCTGAATTGCAACGTCAGGCCAAGCTTCTGGAGTCAGACAGCGCCAATCCGATTTATGACGCCGTCCACGCGAGCTTGGTACGGGTCCGTCAGCTCTACCATGTCTCGGCTCAGAACACTCCTCCAAGATTGGACGCTCAGGCGATTTTCCCGGGCGCAGAGGCGGAACCCGATCTTCCGACCGCCTCGGTCATTCAGGTGTTGCGCGATCGCCGTCACGCAGCCGAGTCGCGCGAGCGAGCCGCTTATTTGTTGGCCGAAGTGAATACACCGCCTGCCCAGAAAGCGCTCTTCAACACGATTCAGGATGACCCCAACCTTCAGGTTGTCGTCCAAGCGTTTTCGTCGTTCTGCAAATCCACCGGCTATCCCGGGCACGATTGCTTTGACTCCGAAGCGGTCGAGTCGTGGTGGTATCAGAACGCGCCAAAGATCCTCGGTCAAAACTAAGTTGCTCTAAGCGGATCGAGCGTGAGATCATGCAATATGATCCTCGCCCTTGATCAAGGCACGACCAGTTCCCGCGCGATTCTTTTCGACCACTCCGCTGGGATTGTCTCCATCGCCCAAAAGGAGTTCGGCCAGATTTTCCCCAAACCCGGTTGGGTTGAACATGATCCAATTGAGATCTGGGAATCACAGTTGGAGGTCGCTCGAAGTGCGATAGCTTCCGCTGAATTCTCAGCCCAGGAGATCAGGGCCATCGGAATCACCAATCAACGGGAGACAACCCTGATCTGGGACCGAGCTTCCGGTAAGCCAATCCACAATGCGCTGGTTTGGCAGGATCGGAGAACCTCTGGAATTTGCGACGAGATTCGTAAGGCTGGACATGCCGAACGAATCAAGGCCAAAACGGGTCTCCCGGTCGACGCCTACTTTTCCGCGACCAAGCTGAAATGGCTCCTCGATCACGTTGAGGGAGCGCGAGACCGGGCGGAGAAGGGCGAACTCGCCTTCGGGACGGTGGATTCATGGCTCATCTGGAACCTCACAAATGGCAAACTTCACATCACGGATGTCACCAATGCCAGCCGGACCATGCTATTCAATCTCAAATCACTGGATTGGGATTCGGATCTCCTCGACCAATTTGACATTCCACGTTCGCTCCTTCCGGAGATCCGATCCAGCAGCGAAGTGTACGGAGAAACCGCTCCCGGCACCTTCCCGGTCCAGATTCCAATTGCCGGGATCGCGGGCGATCAACAGGCGGCCTTGTTCGGTCAAGCCTGCCATCAACCCGGCCAGGGGAAGAATACCTATGGAACGGGATGTTTTCTGCTGATGAATACCGGGACGAAACCAGTACAATCCCGAAATCAGCTTCTAACCACGGTGGCATGGAAGATCGGGGAGACGGTTCACTACGCGCTTGAGGGAAGCATCTTCGTGGCCGGCGCCGCAATCCAATGGCTCCGCGACGAACTGGGAATCCTTAGCAGTGCGGAAGAGATCGAACAACTCGCCAGAGCCGTGCCCGATAGCGGAGGCGTCGTATTCGTCCCGGCCTTCACAGGACTTGGGGCACCACACTGGGACTCCTATGCTCGTGGCACAATCGTGGGACTGACCCGCGGCTCCTCCAAGGGGCATCTTGCCCGAGCGGCCCTCGAATCCATTGCGCTCCAGAGCCTCGATCTCCTGTCGGCAATGGAACGCGATTCCGGCATTCGAATGAGCGAATTGCGCGTCGATGGAGGCGCCTCCGTCAACGATCTCCTCATGCAGATTCAGGCCGATTTCGCCCAACGCCCCGTGGTTCGCCCCCAAGTTACGGAGACGACCGCTCTAGGTGCTGCCTATCTTGCGGGATTGGCGGTGGGATTCTGGGATGACCTTGAGGAAATCCACGAAAACTGGCAAATGGACCGGACGTTTCAACCAAACCGCCCTCAACAGGAACTTGCTCCCCACCTCGAGAATTGGGCCCGCGCTGTGGAATGTGCCAAGGGCTGGGCGAAAGAATGAAAGCTGGAATCTCGCAAAACGGTGTTCTCTCTATGATCAAACAGTTCACTTTCGTTCTAGCGTTCGGGATTGGCTCCGTTTTCGCAGGCAATCTCTCGCCATCGGATCAAATCGATAAACTGGTTGGCACTCAACTTCAAAAGCAGGGTCTCGCGCCAAATGCGGAAATCAGTGACGCGGTCTTCCTGCGCAGGGCATACCTCAATATTGGCGGGCGAATCCCGACCATCGAAGAAGCTGAGGCATTTCATACGAGCGAATACCCCAACAAGCGGGAGAGATTGATCGAAGACCTGCTCAACAGCCCTGCCTATGTCTCCAATTACTATCACTTCTGGGCGGATCTGCTCCGAGTGAATGGTGAATTGCGAGGAGCAACGAAGTCCGCCTACGAGCTTTGGGTGAAGGAAGCGCTTCAAACCAACAAGCCCTACGACCAAATGGTTCGTGAGATGGTCAGCGCTGAGGGGATGATTTGGGACAATGGTGCAACCGGCTATTACTTCCGAGATCGTGGCATGCCTCTCGACAACATGTCGAACACCGTCCGGATCTTCTTGGGAACTCGATTGGAATGTGCCCAGTGCCACAACCATCCCTTCGATAAATGGACACAAATGGACTATTTCAAGATGGCTGCATTCAGCTATGGAATGTCGACGAGAAACTACGATTTCCCGAACCGGGATTTGGTGACCAAGCACTATTCCAAGGCTTCCGTCGATGCCTACCAGGACGCGGTTCAAAAGGCAGGGGCGAAAGAGGGCTTTCCCCATGTTCGCAACGAACAATCCATCGATCGATATCTGTTGGGCAGGAAGAACAGGCCCAGCTGGATTGAGCAACACGGATACAGCGAGCAACAGTTTCGAGCCATTGTTGCCAAGGGAATCGCCGCCTTGGAAGCATCCAAGAAAGAACAGAACTCCCTTCGTCAGACGCTCAGCCAGCTCTACAACCCGCTGCAATACACTTCGGTTCGGGAGGACGAAAAGGATCCAAAGTTGCCTCACGACTACCAATACACGGATGCCGATCCCCATGCTCAGGTTTCACCAGCTGTGATGTTTGGCACGGAGATCGACCTTGATCAGGAAGACAGTCGAATTGCGGCCTACTCCAAATGGATGACGAGCCCGGAAAACCCCACCTTTACCAAGGTCATCGTGAACCGACTTTGGAAGGAAGTCTTCGGTCTCGGGATTTTCGAGCCCGTCGATGAAATCACCGATCACACCGAAGTTTCAAACCCTGAGCTGCTGAGCTACCTCGAGAATTTGATGCGGGAATTGGACTACGACATCAAGGGCCTGCTCCAAATCCTTTACAACACCGAGACCTATCAGCGCGCCGCCAATACCGGTGAAATCATGTTGGGAGCTCCCTACTATTTCCAGGGCCCCATTCTTCGCCGCATGAGCGCGGAGCAGATTTGGGACTCCATTGTCGCCCTTTCCCTGCCCGAGGCGGATCAATATCGCCCGCGCCTGAAGGGCCAACTTTCCTCCATCGAAAATCAACGCCGGATTTATACGAGCCTGGAAGAACGCCCCTTTGAAGAATTCCTCGCCATGGTTCAAGAGTTGGCTCCGCTCGTCAAGAATCGCTATGTTATTGAGGCGGAATACCGGGACAAGTTGACCGAAGCAAGGGCCGCGGAAGACACTGAACTCTTTAATCAGCTTCGGAGAGAACTGCGGGAGGTTGGGAGAGAAGTTCAGGAGAAAATTTCCCAGATCGGCTACATTCATCTTCGAGAGGAAGTGGATGCGGGGGACTTGCTCGCTGCGATTGGGATGAACGAAGTCGCTGCTGAGATGATGGCCGATATGGAAGAGGGCTCGGAAGACGCAGTTGTGACCAAGCTGCCAAAAATCAGCTTGCCCAATCCGCCTGAGGACCTCGAAAGAAATCAAAAGAAGGCCTGGGCCAACGCCCAAAAAGCGGACTATTCCGTCTATAAAAATCTCATCTCCGGTATGGCGCGAGCTTCTGAATTGGAGTCACCCGCCCGCCGGGGACATTTTCTCCGTGATTTTGGTCAGTCAGACCGCGAGGTCATCGAAAACGCAGCTGACCACGCTTCCGTCCCGCAGGCCTTGAACCTTCTGAACGGCCCGATCGTTCAGGCATTGACCAATCGCTTCGCCGTCTTTGGAAACCGGGTGCATGCGGCAGGAACCCCTGAGGACAAGACCCGTATGATTTTCCAAGCCATGCTCACTCGCGAACCGACCGATTCGGAGCTGGCGATGGTCAGCGAGGAAGTTGGGAAATACGGAGACGAAGCCTATGAAGGAGTCGTTTGGGCCCTCCTCAACACCCAGCAATTCCTGTTCGTTCAGTAAAATCCCCTAGAGCTAAGATGCGGCTAAATTGGCCTCGAGGACTTCGTCGAGGCTTTCCACAATCAAGCTGGACCAGGATTCCAGGCGATCGAGTCGCTGAATCAGTTCTTCACGGCTAAGGAACTCCAATTCCGTAATGTCCGCTTCGTTCGCTTCGACAGCGGCGATCTCGAGATCAAAGAGATGGACAATTCCGAGGTGAACCTGACCCACCTCGTTGGTATCATCGTTGATCAACCCGATGATTTGCTGGGTATGCCCGCTTTCGATCCGCAATTCTTCATTCGTTTCGCGCTCGACCCCCGCCAGATACAGTTCCCGTCCCATGGAACCGCTGGCGTGATAGTCGTCCTCGTTGACATGACCACCAATGCCAATCGAGCCTTTGGCGGCCAAACGCTTCTCACCGCCGCCGCCACCACGGACATAGTGGAGATAGCGATCCTCGTGCCGGAAAATCGCATAGGGAATGATCTGCTTAAAACCTGGATCATCCTCAGCGAGATTTCGGTCCAAAAACTGGTTGTTCTCCGGACTCAGAATGGTCGGCAGGTAATCGCCCGCCCGGGGACAGAATCCATGAAACGCACCCAATTGATCAAACAATTCGCGCGGAATTACAAAAACGTTTTCGTCGTAGCGTTTGGTGGCCATGTCAGGACCGGTAGCCGCTTGGGATAGGGTTGCAAGCCCAACTTCCGCCGCATTCCAGAACTCCCCAACCGAAAACCAACCCTAGCAAATCACCCAAAACTCACTTGACCTTCCCGTAGGTCCTTTCCAAAGTGCGCCGTGGCCTCAGGACTCAATCTCAGAGAGCAATTGCGGCAAATTTTGCCGGATATTCTCCCCAAAAACCCAGCGGAAGCAATCAAAGGCACCGAGCTGATTCAGTTGGTGAAGTTCCAGCTGCAGCAGCCTTACTCTGATGCGACGCTGCGCTATCACTTTTCGATCATGTCGTGCGATCCCTCCTCGCCGATCGCAAAAGTGGAGCACGGACAGGGTTACTATCAACGATCTACCACGCTTCATTCGCTCGAAAGCGCCCGAAACTTCATTCCGGTCAATCAGGAGGGTTTCTTGTTTGGCGGCGAGGATCGCGCAACGGGTGAACAACTCGCCTTATCTCGCGCCAATCGATTTCGCGCCGTTTTCAATCGCTTCTGCGAGTTCAACAATCGCTTCCCGTTCGCGTTCGAAGGGGCCTTGTCGCACGGAGCTGGTGAACAGTTTCTGTGGCGCCTTCCCGATGTTGCCACGGTGGAATGGCTGATTGGTGAGGTCGATGAGGAGAGCGGAAGCCTCGTTCTCGACCAGAAAAGCCTCCAAACCCGTCAAATGATGGGCGGCGCTCCGTTCAAGGTCACCGCCCTGAAGCTGAAACTGGATACGAATTATGCTACGGCACGAGCCGACTTTTTCCGAACTCTCAGTTCCGGACTTTGGGCGAACTACTCCGAATTGGTAATCGCGGCTGAACTCAGCGACGAACAGCTGGTTGCCGATCTGCGCGAGCTTTCCGACCAATTTGGGGTTGGTGTGACCAGTCTTGGTTTGACCCTTGATGTGATTGACGATCTGCCCGAACCGGCGGCCATTGAGAACATGCGGCTGCGCGAATTCGAGGCCCTCCTGAATCTTTTTACCCCACGGAGAATCGCGCTGCCCCGGGACACGGGCCGGTTGGATTGGCAAAGCATCAACCAATTTCGCGACAACGAGGATTTTGAGACGTTTTATCAGTGGACTGCCAAGTGTCTTGAGGACGGCAGAGCCTACACGGCTGAGCAATTCACTGAGTCGAAAGGCGGCGATGTGAAGATCGAAGCGGCCTGACGTTTTCGGTTGCCGGGGTGAAGAGCCTCCGTCAGAATTCGAACCATGAAGCCCCTCCTTCTGGTTCTGGCGGTTGCGTTTGCCATGGTCGCGGCAATCAGCGCTTCCGAGAAGCCCAATTTCCTGATCATCGTCGCGGATGATTGCACCTACAACGATCTTCCACTGTACGGAGGACAAAATGCCAAGACTCCCCATATCGACGCATTGGCGGCGAGAGGCCTGACCTTTAATCGAGCGTTTTTGGCCGAGGCGATGTGCCAGCCCTGCCGTGCAGAACTCTACACCGGCCAATATCCGATGCGGAACGGCTGTGCCTGGAATCATTCTGCCAGTAAACCCGGCACCAAAAGCCTCCCACACTACCTCAAGCCCTTGGGATATCGTGTCGGTTTGGCGGGGAAAGGCCACGTGAA